>ENA-OUPZ01001240-OUPZ01001240.1-human-gut-metagenome-genome-assembly--contig:-NODE-1240-length-12157-cov-4.114279_pt1 | contig 12157 bp, 10 predicted proteins | sample MGYA00237941_ERZ548813 | MGnify/ENA primary metagenome ERZ548813 (study PRJEB26490, sample SAMN05194712) | human gut metagenome | biome: terrestrial biome; feature: human-associated habitat; material...
TTAGGCGGCGTGCCCCGCCGCACAACAAAAGCATCCGCAGCGCATGGCCGGGCTGCTTCAGCTCAGGCGCAGTGCACTGCGGATGCTTATTTTTTATGCCGCGCCCTCTCTCCTGATGGGAGAGTCAGGGTATCGGCTGCGTTTTGATGTCATTTTTCGGAACACGCCTGCGTTCCTGGCTCCCCTTTGTAGAGCAACTGTCGAGCAAAGCGAGACTGAGAGGTTTTATCCCACCAGCTGCCGATAGGCATTGAGGGTCTTATAGGCGGGGGAGGAGCCATCGGGTGCGAAGTGGCCGCGGAACTTCAGGTTCATCAGCCCCTGCTCCACGCACCACTGGGCTGCCTTGGCGGTATCCGGGTCCGCCACATCGGGGAAAGCGGGCTGGGCTGCAGGCTCGGGACGGCCTGCGGTGTTCCACAGCAGTAGCGCGGTCTGGGCGCGGTTTTCGGGTACAGCCACGCCTTCCGGCAGCAGGGCTTTCAGCTGCTGCTCGGACACATAGCTGTACACGCCGTAGCCCACAAGGCCCGCCACCGCTACGCCGCCAATAGCCAGCACCGCGATGCCTGCTCCGCCGTCACTGCCGCCGCTGCCGCCCGCGGAGCCGCCGCCGGAGGGAGGCGTCACCGGGGGTTCCGGAGGTGTTACCGGGGGTTCCGGAGGTGTTACCGTGCCGCCGCCACCGGTAGAGCCGCCGGAGACTGCCGTGAGATAAGCGAAATAGTTCCGCCATTGAGTGTTGTTCTGTCCATACGGATTCTTTTCCGCCGCAATCTCTTCCCCGTTGATAACAGCTATCTGGTTTTGTATATCAGGGAAGTAATAGCCTGTTTTCGTGTAGAGTTCCGCACACACACGGTAACGCTTGCCCTCTACGAATTTTCCCGTAGAAAGGTCACTGAGCACGTTGCCTTCTTCGTCAACTTCCGCCCAATACAGCTTGACCCTGTAGCGGGAATCCGTCTTTTGCGCCTTATCTTCCCATTCCGCGGCAGTTTTTCCTGCTTCCGGTGCCGGGATGGTCAGATAAATGTTGTTGATCTCCGTGCTCTCTGCTTCAGACTTGGCAACAAAGCTAATGCTGGAAAGGGTCACGGAATCCCAAGGGCCTTCATTGGAGACTCCATACATGGGCATTCTGCCCACAGAATCTCCATTGATGGTGTACGCAGTATCCTTCACAAACTTATAACCCATGCCGATGCTTTTCACGGTCACCTGAAGGGTATAGGTCTCGCCTTCTTTAAAAGTGCCGGTAAATTCATGATGATTGTGGAACCACTGGCAGGTAGCGCTGTACAATTCGGGAGAATACGAGATTGCGGGGCTGTCCGCCGACACACCTTCTGCGGGTTCTGTCACAAAGATCTTTACCCTTGTGATCTCCTTCCAAGTGTAACCGCATACGGTACACTTGTGGCTGCCACTTTGATAAAAGTGTGGTATGGAAGCGGAACCGGGCATCCGGATATGGCAGCGCTTGCACAGCGAATAATGACTGGTACGGTCCCAACCCCAATTAACCTCATCTTCTTCATGCCCCAAAGCAGGAATGCTCAGGTCTGCCAAGTTGACAACTTTCTCAATTCCGTCAATTTCTTTGAACAGCTTTCCACATTTTGTGCACTCGGAATAAGACTTGGTTCCCGGGGTGGTACAATCGGAGAGTTTCATCGGGTGGTCTATCAGTGTGTGGTTGCCTTTGAAGCTGAGGGGGAGACGAGTCCACACACCCTGACCGGTGGTAGTTTCGAGTTTGGGCCTGTAGCAAGACTCATAACCCACCTCTTTCCCATTGACCGTAACACTCTCAAATTTCTGACCGGGCACAAATACATAACCCTTTCTTGGAAGAATCAAGAGCTCAAGAAAGTATCTGTTTCCCTTGGAAAAGGTTCCCGGATTTGTGCCGTCTTCGTTTACTACACCTAACGTACTCACATACATATTGATGGAGAATCCATAGCCCTCCACCGCCACAAGAGGAAGCTGGCTAAAGTCTGTTTGATTCATTTTTGCCTTAAAGGATGCCAGCCAGTCACTGGCTTGAGCGCCCTCCTCAATTTGAAGGGCATCACAGCCGTTGGTCGTAAAGGCGAGTTTATCTACCGATTTAATATCCGCCGCAAAGGCGCTGAAAGGCAGGAAGGTGAATACCATTGCCAGCGTCAACAGGGCGCTGACAAGGCGCGTTCGTTTTGAGAATCGCTGTTTCATGGGGCGCTCCTTTCTGTTGTAAAAAATCGTTCTTTCAGGGACCCATTCGGGAGAAGCGTCAGCTTCTGCCGAAAAAGGGTACCCTTTTTCGTGCCGGTTTCTTTTTTGGGGAAAAGGCGTTCTGCCCGGCGGGCGTTCAGTCTGCCGGAGCGTCCGGGGGCAGAATGGTCATTCTGCCGTCCACCGCCGCGTCCAGCATCTCGTGCTCCCGGAAGTATTCCATCAGGATATCCTGACAGGAGGTTGCCACGCTGCGGGGCTTCTGCAGCTTGCAGATGGTGTCGTAGGAGATGTTGAAAAAGCTCTCGATGTTTTTGAAGTGGTAGTTCTGCAGCCCCACGGTGAACAGGGCATCGTCACCGATCTCCTTGCCCACCTCCTTGCCGCAGTAGGTAAAGTAGTCAAAGTCGCCTTTGGCGCGGTCGTAGCGCAGCCGCAGGGTGGAGGGCAGCTGATAGAACTCGGTGTGCCCAGCGTAGGCTTCCTCCCGCAGCATGTAGCGCAGCATTTCCCGCAGCTGCCGCCCCGTCACCTTGAACATATACACGCCGTCGTCGTAGGGGAAGCCCTCGATGAGGTCGCCGTAGGTGACGATGGGGCCAAGCTTTTCGGCCCGGATGCTGCCGGAGCCGATGAGCATAATATCGATGCCAAGGCTGCGGGTGAAGATATCCGCAAACAGGTTGCCCAGCTCGGTCTCCTGCGTGCGCTGGGGGTGGGTCAGCTCCCGGCGGAAGCGCCCTACGATGTGGCTGTACTTTTCGTCCACCTGACTGGTGAAGCGGTGCAGCACCTGCTCCATGGCGGGGTTGCGGGGGCAGGTGTCGGCGCAGATGGGCACGGTGTGCCATGTGTAGGAATCGATGCAGTTGTTGTCGGTGTCCACGATGATGTCAAAGCGCCCGATCTGGTCGGTGCCGGTGCCCGCCTGCGCAATGACCACGCCGTTTTCCTCCACCGCGTGCTCCGGCAGGGTGTGGCTGTGCCCGCCGATGATCAGGTCCACCCCCCACGCCGGGTCCAGCTGGCGCGCCAGATGTTTGTCCTCCTCAAAGCCGATGTGGGTCAGCAGCACGGTAAAGTCGATGTCGATGCTGTTGTGGGCGTTGCAGATCTTGCCCACCTCGGCAGCGGCGGCAGCGGTGTCCACAAAGGACCCCACCAGCGACTCGGACTTGGTCTGGTTGATAACGTCCTGGGTGATGATGCCGATGAACAGGATGTTCATGCCGTCCACCCGCAGGATCTTGTAGGGGGTGAACAGCCGTGTGGAGGTGTTCTTGATGTAGAGGTTCGCGTTGATGATGGGAAAGCGTGCGCATTTTTCGATGAACAGCAGATGCGCGATGCCATAATCCACCTCGTGGTTGCCGATGGTGACGATGTCCGGGGCAAGGGCGTTCATGATCTCGATGGTGGAAAGCCCCTTGTACTCCGAATCGATGACCGAGCCCCGGAACATATCACCTGCAATGGCGTAGATGGTGTTGGGCTCCTCTGCCCTCACCTTTTCGATATAGCCGGACAGCATGGAGACGCCGCCCACCAGTTTTTCGTCCACCTGCTCTGCCAGAAAGTCTCCGTGCAGATCATTGGAGTGGAGGATGGTGATCTTTTTGGTCTGTTTCATGGTGCATTCCTCCCGGTGTTGGTGTGCGCGTCGGTCAACCCATGGCCTCCTGCCGTGCAAAATAGACGGTGTTGACAAGGCTCAGGTAGCTCTCCTGGCCCTCCAGATAGACCTTGAGGGCAAGGGTGTCCTCGTCCTCCAGCGTGACGGCGTAGCGGGAGCCGTCCTCTCCGGTAAAGGTAGCGTACCACTCCTGATTGGTCTGGAAGGGTACCTCCGGGGTGCCCTCCTGATAGAACAGGTCGGCTTCCTCCACGTTCAGCTCCGGATAGGGGGTGATGTAGCTGGCGGTGAAGGGCAGCTGGCTGCCCTCGGTGTCGGTGTCTGTGGGCAGGAAACACATCCGGTCAGCGTCCTCCGGGGCGGTGTCAAAAACGCCCTCGTCGGTGTCGCGGTAGATCTCCAGCCAGTTGCCTTCCAGCGACCAGGGGCTGGTGTCGGTCTCCCAGTCGTCCCCTTCCGGGTAGATGGTAAAATCGCACACGCCCTCGGCTTCCACCACATGGCCGTTCTCGCCGGAAAGGAAGGGGCTGAATACCAGCTCTTCGCCGGTACTGGGGTACAGTTCCACCTCGGTGTTGGGGACGATATCGCTGATGTTGCACAGCAGCAGGATGGGCTGACCGTCCTCACTGTAATAGAGCTGTTTACCGCGCTGGAGCGGTTTTTCGGCATCGTCTGTCAGGCTCGTCTCGTAGACGAACAGGGTGGCCTGCGCCTCCTGCGGGAAGATGCAGTACAGGTCGCACCCGCCATCCGGTGCCACGACCCAGTGATCCTGCGGGATGTCGTAGACGAAGCCCCACAGCTCCCGCAGGCCCTGCTGGCTGTCCAGCACCTGCTGCACATCGGTAGTGATCTCATAGGAGCCGCCCAGATACAGCACACAGGCGCGGTATTCGTCCTCCCCGGCCAGCAGGCGCATGTAGGTCACGTCCTCCGGCTCGGTGTACTCCTGTTTGGCGGAGGGCGATGCGATCATGTTGTCTCCGTCCAGCATTTTTTCGGGCTTGGAGCTGGACGCGCTGCTGCCTTTGCCGCAGCCCGCCAGACCGATGGCCAGCGCCAGCAGGGCGGCCAGAAGCTTCAGGTTTTTCATAGGTTCTCCTTTCTCATGCCCTGCCGGGGCGCACCTCAGAGGGCAGCGCCGGGCGTTGGGTGTTGGGAAAAATCGTCTACGCCCTCCACCGGCTCCGGGCTGCTGGTCCCGGCAGAAAGCCGGGGTGACCAGTCCAGCGCGCGGCCGGTGGTGCAGTAGACCACCGCCGTGATGTCGGGGGTGTCAGGGGTGCCGTTGCACAGCAGCAGAATGGGCTGGCCGTCCTGCTTGCAATAAAGCTCCCGGCCCGTCTGGTGCGGGTACTGGGGGTCCTGCTTTTCGTAGAGGAACAGGGTGTCCCGACTGCGGACGGCAAAGATGCAGTATAGCTCCCGCCCGCCGCCCGGTGCTGTGACCCGGTGGTCTGCCGGGATGTCCGCAACAAACTGCCACGGCTGTTCCTGCAGGCTGTCCAGCGCAGCGTCCACATCGGCGGTGCGCTCCGGGACGCTGCCCAGATAGAGCACTGCGGCAAGGCTGCCGTTCTGTTCGGCCTGCTGCCGCAGCTGCGCCACGGTCACAGCGTCCTGCCGGGAAGCGCTGTCCGAAGCTGCCGCGCCGGAGCGGATGGGGTCGCCGTCCACCGGCCCGCAGCCTGCAAGGCTCAGGGTCAGCGCAAGCAGGGCGGCAAACAGCTTCATGGTCAGGCCTTTCATCTTACGCCCACGGGTCGGCAGACGTGGGGATGCGGATGCCGGTCATCAGGTACTGCTCCCACAAAAACCACTGCCCGTTGCCCTTGCGGCGCAGCTTGATGGGGCGGGGATCATCGGCACCGCCGCAGGGGATGAACAGCTTGCAATAGCCCTCCTCCACGTTGGAGGTGTGATTGCTGCCCACCAGCAGGGTGAAGGGCTGGCGGGGGGTATAGCCGTTTTCCGGCGACGCACCCACAAAGTAGGAGAAGGGGATGTAGCTTTTGCCGTCCCGGAAGCGGTCGTTCAAAAAGGAGATATCCTGCCCGTTCAGCGGACGGGGGCCGCGCAGCCAGTTGAGCATCTCCTTTCCGATGTTCTTGTCGGCACCGTAGGCGCACAGCGCACAGACGGTGAGGGCCGCAGTCTTGAAGGGGGTGTCAAGGCTTGCTTCCGGCAGCGCCTGCATCTGGGCAAGGCTTTCCGGCAGTTCCTGAAAGGTAAAGGTGACGGTCTGGTTTCCACCGGCGGCGGAAGCGGCCTGCTTCATCTTATCAAAAAGTCCCATGAAAATACTCCTTTCTGTTTCAGCTGTGAGGGTTCAGTCCCGTTTCAGCTCGCTGCGGGGCACTATCCGCTTGCGGATTATCTTATTGTTCAGATCCAGCGTGAGGTTTACAAAATAACCGTTTTCAAAATACCATGCAATGTCCTTTGCGTCCATACCAACGCTGTTGTACAGCCACCGCAAAGGCACTTCCGGCCCGGAGTAGTTCTCCACCCGGCGGGCAATGGTCCTTGCGTGGTAGCGGCGTTTTTCGTTGCGTGCGAACAGAACAAGGGGCACAGCACCCACCACGATCCAGAGCACATAGCCTCCCACGTGGGAGGTGTCCTTGGCCTGCAGGTCCAGACAGAGGGTATACAACCCGCCAAAAGAGCAGAACACGCAGAAGGCAAGCCCCGCATTCCGCAGCCATTTGAGGAAACGGGGGATCTCGCCGCGGGCTTTTTCCGAAAGATAAGGGTTCATAAACATGCTCCTTTCAGAACGAACCGCCTCCGCCGCCGTGGGTCGTGCCGCTGGAGGAGGTGTGGGTGGAACTGCCGCCGGAGCTGTCGGAGTCCTTTGCCTCCACATGCTCCGTGCGCTGCACATCCCGGTACAGGAACAGCTCCCGGCTGTTGGTCAGGTTCATGCTGCCCTCCCGCACATAGCTGGCGGCATTCTCCTGGAACGCCACGCTGCGCAGCTGGCTTTTCATTACGCTGACGACGACCCATGCCAGCACCAGGCCGATGCCCAGCGCCAGCACCAGGTACATGGGGGAAAGCGGCTCCCGGGGCAGGTTATTCACATCGTAGGGGTGGCCCGCCCGGGCAGCATCGATGTAAGTATCCGACCACTGGACAAAGGTGCGGAAGGCACCGGCGTAGTCTCCATCGGCCATGAAGGGGGTCATCTGCTCGCCAAGGTACTGGATGCCGGCATCCGTAAAGGCGGTGATGCCGTAGCCGCAGGTGGAGATGTGCCACTTGCGGTCGCCTACGCTCACCAGCAGCAGCACGCCGTCCATATCGGGGCCGTAGCCGTACTGGCAGTAGTCATACAGATCATCGGCAAACTGCTCCATGCTGTCGGCACCAACGCTTTCCAGCGACTCGATGGTGGCAATGGTCACATCAAAGCTCTGGCGGAGGCTCAGCTCCTCCAGCGCATCCTCCAGCTCATTGTCCTCGTCCTCGGTCAGCACCTCAGCGTCGTCGAACATGCGGTAGTACAGGTCGGCAAAGCCGCCCTCTACCGCAAAGGCCGGAACAGCCAGCGCCGCCGCAAGAATCAGTGCTGCCAGCGCCGCAAAGAGGGAGTGCAGTCGGTTGGAAGTCTTTTTCATCGTTCGTCCCTCCTTTACAGGATCCGTGCCAGCCACAGTAGCCACATCACGCCGTAGGACGCGGCGGAAAGGGCAGCCGTAAGACCCAGCATCCACTTGCGGGCAGCGCCCTTGTCCACGGGCAGGTCGCCCACGAATTTGCCGGTCTGACCATTCATGGCAAACAGGTAGTTTTCGCCCCGCCAGCTGGTGCTCAGCAGCCAGACCGGGAACAGGGCGTACTTTGCCTTGCCGCCGTGCAGCTGGATGCTGCTGTTTTCCACCTTGACCGAATCGTAGCCGGTAACGGTCTGCTGGAACGTCTCCTCAGTGGAGCGGCGGATGCGCTTGTTGGCCCGCTCGATGCTGTCCTCGGCGTTCACATCGTATTTGTCCGCCACATAGCCGGCCAGATAGGCGGTCTGGAAGGGGATGGCATCCTGCATGGCAAAAGGCTCGATGGACTCCATCAGGTCGTCCTCGATCTTGGACGAGCCGTCCACCGGCACGGCATCAAAACCCAAGGTGCCGTCCCGCCGGACGGAGTAGTAGTTGGTCTCGGTATAGTCGTATTTGCTGTCCGACCAGCAGCGGGTCCGGGTGGCGGTGAACCGCAGCTGAGCGTCGGCGTCGCTGTCGAAGAGCCAGAAGGGCACATACACGCCCTTGATCTCGTCGATGTGGTTCTGGCTGCGGAACACCCGGGGCAGCAGGGTCTTGCCCTTGAGATGCTCCTGCAGCTTTGCCTTGGCGGCCTTTTTGTCCAGCTTGAAGGGGATGATGAGGTCGGGCCGCAGGGCCCCAGCAAACTGTCCGGTGAGGACGATGGGGTTGCCGCAGAAGGGGCAGGCGGACGCCGCCATGGTGTCATCGCCCACGATCTCGCCGCCGCAGCTCTTGCAGCTGTAAGTATGCAGACCGGCGGTCTCTCCTTCTGCCCAGCTGCCGCCGGGGGTCGCCCACTCCATCTCGCTGGGCTTTTCGTCCTTCAGCTCCTCATCATAGCCCTTGAGGGTATCCACGTCGAACTCGGTGTCGCAGTAGGGGCATTTCATCTTCTGGGTGGCGCTGTCAAATTGGATGGCGCCATCGCAGCAGGGGCACTTATATTCCAGCATTCCTGCCATAGCGTTTCCTCCTGTTGTTTCAAAGGGGGCCGAGGGCTCTTCCCCGGCCCCGCTGTTTTTGCGTTGGTCTCCCCGCCGAAGCGGTCGGCTCAGAAGTCCGTGGTGATGCGGAACACCACCGGCTCGTCCGGCTCGGTGGCTTTGCCGTGGTGGCCCACTGCCAGGAAAGCGTTTTCCTCCAGCGGCAGGAAAACATCAAAGATGCAGAAGTCGCCGCACAGCTGGCACAGGGTCTCGCGCTCGCCCACGGGAAAGGACTTTTCCAAAAAAGTGCCGTCCGGCGCGTACAGCTCCCACATATAGCCCGTGTCCAGCAGATAGCCGTTGGGGCGCTTCATCATCACGGCGTTAAAGCTGCCCACCGGCTGCGAGCTGCGGGCCAGCTCATTGCCGTCCAGATCAAAGGCAGCAAAGTAATCATCGCCGTTGGATTCCAGCTCGCCCACCGTCAGCAGCTCATCCCCGCTGAGGTTCAGGGAGGACATGCTGTAGAAGGGGCCCATCTCGTTATCACCCTCCAGCGTCAGCTCGGTGTACTCGCCGTCCTGCACCAGCACCGGCGCGGAGTCGGTCCAGTAGATCACGGTCAGATCCCGGTCCTTGGAGGAATAGCAGCGGCCCCAGTAGTCCAGTGCGTCGCCGGGCTCCTCCGGGTCGCTGCTGTTCAGATCGTAGCAGTAGACATCAAAGGTTTCCAGGACATACAGGATGCCATTGCGGTCGATGCTGAGGGCGTCGCTGCCGTCAATGTTGTACTCTGCCACCGGGGTCAGCCGGTCGTCCTTGATGGCATACTCGAAGATCTTGGCAGACTGCTCTTCATCGTCCTCGTTGTAGAAGCTGAAGAAGTAATTGCCCCGGTAGCTGTCCGCTTTGATCAAATGATAGGCACCGCATACCTCGCGGCGGACGTCAAAGGGAATGTACTGTGCCTTGAAGGTGTAGTCGCCGATGGTCAGTTCCCCGGTCTGGAACTGGGTCACAGGGGGCCCTGCAGGGGCGGCTTTGTCCTCTGCTGCTTCCGGCTGTGCCGAAGCGGACGGGGCACTGCTGCTGGAAGCCGGTGCACTGGAAACGCTGGATGCGCTGGCAGCACCGGAGCCGCCGCAGGCGGTCAGCCCGAGGGCGGCGGTGGCAAGGCCCATGGCCTTGAGGAAATCTCTGCGCTGGATCTTTCTCATATCCGTTCCTCCTTTTGGGGTCACTGCACTTTTGCAAAGGCTTCGTCAGCACGGCGGCTGTACAATGCCATGCCGCCGGTCTGGGCATCGTTTGCCAGATTGATGTTCTCCACAAAGCGGGCCTTTTCCTGCTCAGAGAGCTGCCCGCCCTTCATGGCGGCAGATGCCACGGCACCCATGGCACTGATCATGCCCACCTGGCCCTTCAGCTCCCGCTCTTCTGCCTTGGACATCCGGCGGCCGAACATGCTGGTCTCATTATCGTGGACCCCGAAGATGTGGTCCAGATGCTGCCGTGCGATGTGGGCATAGCCGATCTCCCGCCGGTCCCGCTTGCTGAAGCAGATGACCAGCTCCTGCTTGATGTAGGGGTGGGGGCGCATGCCCCGCTGGGTCTGGGCCTCGGTGATGCTGCGGGGCTGCACCAGCTTCAGCTTCAGGCCGCCGCCGTTGAGGGTGGGTTCCTGGCCCGGCTCCTTGGCGGGGGTCTCGTCCAGATACTCCTCATAGCTGGCGATCTGGTCGTAGCGGATCAGCTCCGGCATCTTGCCCCGGCCGCCGGTGCGGTCGTCGATGTACAGCATGCCCAGCTCATCGCAGAACACCAGCCCCATTTGCGATGGGGTGGAGGGGTATGCGTTGACCCGGAACTCGGTCTTGTCGAACACCTCGTCGAACACCCGCTTCATCCGGGCCATATACTCCATGTGCTCCTTGGCCTCGTCCAGCGTCAGCTCACTGAGCCGGATATATTTGGAGCACTTGTTGCCGCAGTCGTCGCAGAGGAACTGTCCGTCCCGCAGCTTGGAGCGGTGCAGGGTGCCGCACTCCTTACCGCAGACGGCACAGTTCTGTTTTGCGAACAGGTTGGAAAAGAATCCCATCATGGTATGCTCCTTTCATTGCTCTGTATTGTCAGGTCCGGTCGTTGTCGTCAAAGAGGTCGCCGCACTCCGGGCAGAACTTGGGCGGGTGAGCAGGGTCTTCCGGCTCCCAGCCGCACTTGTCGCACTTATACTTGGGGGTACCGGCGGGCTTTGGTTTGCCGCACTCGGAGCAGAAGCGGCCCTTGTTCACTGCGCCGCAGCTGCAAGTCCAGCCTTCTGCTGCCGCCGGGCGGGGCTTGCCGCACTCCGGGCAGAACTTGCCCGTAACGGTAGCGCCGCAGCTGCAGGTCCAGCTGTCCGCAGCGGGCTTCGGCTCCGGCTTTTTGCTGCCGCATTCCGGGCAGAATTTGCCGGTAACGGTGGCGCCGCAGCTGCACTTCCAGCTGTCCGCCGGGGCGGGTGCGGGGCGGCTGACCTGCTGGGGCGCGTCTACGCTGTCCGGACGGGCCTGCTGGCCCATGGCGAACAGGTTCTGGGCGCTCATGCCGCCCATGCCGCCTGCACCGGCTGCCATGCCCATGCCCATAAAGCCGGTCATGGCACCGGCAGTGTTGCCGGCGGCGGTCTTCATGGCATCGATCTGACCGCCCACTAGACGGGCGGCAGCGGTGGTGGGATCGGTGGTCATGGCGTTCTCTTCCCACTCGGTGATCTTCTTCTGCTGCTCCTCCGGGATGGACAGGGAGTTGATGTTGAAGGAGAACACTTCAATGCCGCGCTTTTTGCGCCAGACGCTGGACAGCTGCTCATTGAGCGCCTCGGAGATCTCCAGCGTGTGGGCGGGGATCTCGTAATACTGCACCTTGTTTGCCGAAAGGGTGGCAAGGGCAGGCTGCAGGGCGTTCATCAGTTCGCTCTTCAGCCGGGGTGCGATCTCGGATGCGTCATACTGGGTGGAGACGTTGCTGCACACGTTGGTGTAGAACAGCAGCGGGTCACAGATGCGGCAGGTGAAGCTGCCGTTGCACCGCAGATTGACCGAGAGCTTGTAGCCCCGCTCCTCGCTGACCACCACCCGGAAGGGGATGGGGGTGGCAGTGCCGTACAGGATCTCGCCCAGCTCCTTGGTGTTGATGTAGTACACCCGCTGGTCCTTGCCGGTGTCACCGCCGTAGGTAAAGCGCTTGGCTACGGTCTGGAAGGTAGCTGCCAGACTGTCGCCGAAGTTGCCGGTGAACACGCTGGGCTCGGTGGATGAGGCAGCGCAGCACATCCACATACTCCACCACGCCGTCCTTGGTCAGCAGATAGACCACCGGGTGGAAGGATGCGCCGATTTCTCCAATGCACACGTCGATATATTCATTATAAGTGCCTAGGATGGGGTAGGTGCGGTCCTGTTCCAGCCGGATGCCGTAATCCGCGTCCCATGCGATGGTCTCGGGGGTGCGTTTGATGGTAACGGTGCGGGTGTCGCCGTCCAGCTGCACCGAAGCGCTGCCGTAGGTATCGGTCAGCACCGGGGTGTCAGCGGGGGCGGCGGGGGTCAGCGGGATCTCCACAT
>ENA-OUPZ01001242-OUPZ01001242.1-human-gut-metagenome-genome-assembly--contig:-NODE-1242-length-12151-cov-5.200645_pt1 | contig 12151 bp, 6 predicted proteins | sample MGYA00237941_ERZ548813 | MGnify/ENA primary metagenome ERZ548813 (study PRJEB26490, sample SAMN05194712) | human gut metagenome | biome: terrestrial biome; feature: human-associated habitat; material...
GGCTCGGAGATGTGTATAAGAGACAGGTATATGTATTCTGCATTTATAAACACTAAGGAAAACACGGCTTATCTTATCCTTAGAGTGGAGAACGTTACAGCCGCTCTGGAAGCTTTGAGTGAAGCAGGATTCGCACTTATCTCACAGCAGGAATTGGCAAGCATCTAGCTGATTAGTAAATACTAACTGAAAAATCACTTAAAATCTATGTGAAATTTTTATGAAATGCCGAAAACCTCTTGATTTTTTCAGAAAATGTGTTATTATATAAGTATAGTATTTGATATGATACTTGTAGAATTTATGCAAGGAGGTCTGTGAAAATGGCTTATAAGATTAGTGATGAGTGCATCGGCTGCGGCGCTTGCATGGACGCCTGTCCAGTAGGAGCTATCTCCGAGGCTGACGGTAAGTGTGCTATTAACGCTGACGAGTGCATCGACTGCGGTTCTTGCGCAGGTACTTGCCCTGTAGGAGCACCTCAGGCTGAGTAATTTACTTAAACTAAGAGAAAACGTCTGTCATATGGCAGGCGTTTTTTTTGCACTTATTTTTTGTGTATTAGTTTTCAGCACACTATCATAAAACTGTCACATTGGCGGAGTATCATATAATCAAGATAAGAGAAAGACAAAAAGATGAAATTTACACATATACTTTTTTCTCCATATATACTTCATATACTTCAAAAAGGGAACGCTGGCTTGTGTCAGCGTTCTTTTTTTGCGTGGGCGATTTTGTGGATAGATATGTAAAATATCGTGGGAAATATGGGCTTTTGTAACGCAGGTGTCCGTTTTTCGGTATTATTAATAAAAGTTTTGCGAAATTTGTTAAAAGTGATAAAAATAGAATCCTTATTGTCGTTCCTGGGATATAAAATGTACAATGGTTGTAACTTGACGTTCATATAACCTTCATAAACGAGCGAAAAAGCGGCTTTAAAATTACAATTTGATTACAATGCCCCTTGACTTTTGTAACCTTATTCATTATAATATGGTGTAGTTTATCACATTTGAAAGGAGCGTTCTGAATTGGGTTATTTGAAGTCGGGGATATCCCGCTGTGTGGCTGTGCTTTCTGCCTGCGGAGTTGTGACAGTATCTGCTGTGACTTTTGCGACACTTGATAAAAACGTTATCCAGCCATGTGCGGTCATGCCACCTGAAAATGCAAAGGTCATTTCTGCTGTTTCTGACAAGGAAACATCTGAGCAGATCGGGAATATCACAACTGTTCTTACAACATCAGCCGTCAAGGAAACTGCGAAAAATTCTCAGACCGAGGCTGTAAAGGCTGTAAAAACTGCAAAAAGCGAAACAACAAAGGCAACTGGCAAAACAACTTTGATGTCAGACAGCGTTACAACTTCTATTACAGCACAGAAGCCGGCATCAGTGACCGCAGTGCAGAGCGTGACTTCCGCTGACACAAAGCTTAGCATATCAGTAAGCCTTGTGACAAATAAAACTCAGCAGGCTTCAAAGTCTGAAACAAAGGTTTCTGCTGTTACTTCCGCCCCTGTCAGCACTACTGACAGCGATACTGTTGCCTCAAAGGCTACAAAAAAGACTACAACAGCGAAAACTACTACCACTGCAAAGACAACAACTGCCCCTGTTACGACCACAACGCCTGCGGTGACTACTACCAAGAAAAAGACTACCACCACTAAGGTGACAACAACTAAAAAGCCTGTCACAACTACAACCACTGCGCCTGTTATCGACAACGGCAAGACACCTGCACAGCGACTTAATTCTGCAGTGCTTACCCCAAAGGCAACGCTCAGTGCAAAGGAAGAAAAGATACTTCTGAAATATCTCGATAAGATAATATCAGATGATATGACAAACTACGAAAAGGCTGTGGCTTGCTACGATTATATCATAAAGAACACGGTCTATGATTACGGCGGCTGGGCAAATCCTGTCAAGGCTGTTCTTGAGGACGGTTACGGCACTTGCACAGAATATTCTTACGTTTACGCCGCAATGCTTAGCTACATGGGCTTTGACGCAAAGACCGTTGACGGCAAGACCGCTATGGCGGCAGGCGGTTACGGCTATCATATGTGGGTGGAGGTAACGATAAACGGTCAAGTATATGTTATGGATCCTCAGGTGGACGATAACATGAGCTGGGGAGCGTATATCTCCCATGACCGCTTCTGCAAGACCTACAGCGAGGTCAAGGACAAGTATATAAAAGACTGATATTGTATCGGGCGGAGTTATCTGCCCGATATTTTTTACTGTGTTTGCGTGTAGTTTGTTTGCAGTACGTTTATTTGTACATTAAATAAGAATATCCGACACTCTTTTTGTGACAAATTTTTCAGTCTATCCTATAGACAAAAGGAAAAAAGCATGATATAATTATTCTTGATACATTGTCGGCAAATGCCGAACGTCATTTTGTACAGGAGGATAATTGATGACGGAAAATTCCACAAAAATAAAGAAAAAGACTGCGGCATCTGTGAAGAAAAACAGCTCTGCCAAAGGTTTGTCAAAGAATAAGAAAAGAAAGAAAAAACGCAACAATATCGGCATTATCTGCGGCACTGCGGCAGCGGCTATCATAATAGTTGTGGGCGGAGGATATTTCATTGGAAGAGCTTACTATAGCAACAGATTTCTGAGCGGCACAACAGTGAATGGCGTTGACGTGGGCGGAAGGACATTTGAACAGGCTTGCGATCTGCTCGGGGTGAATGATATGCCTTATGAGCTTACGGTCAAAACTATCGACGGCACGCCTGTTGTTTTCAAGACGGCTGATTTTGATTACAGACTAAGCGGCAAGGACGAGCTTCAGAAGGTCTATGACAGCGTGAACAGAAAAACATGGTTCTCAGGATTTATACAGAACTCCACCTATAGCTTTAATGAGGACATCACATTTGATGTTGAGAAGCTTCAGAAGCTTGTGGAGAAAGCAAACTGGGGCGATGTTGAAACTGCTGATGCAAAGCTTGGTCTTAACGAGGATAAGACGGCTTATGTTATCACCCCTGAGGTGCAGGGAAACAAGATAACCGATATGAAAAAGCTTGAAGCTTATGTTACGCAAAGCGTGGCGTCAGGTGAGCTTAGCGTTGAGCTTGACAAGGACACAGGTTGTTATTCTCTTCCAAAGGTGAAGAGCGCAGACCTTGAGGACGATTGCAAGAAACGAAATGATGTTTTCCAGCTTTCTGTCACATACGATTTTGACTACACCACAGAAACTCTCACGGGCGAGGAGCTTATGAAGATTATAAAGCTCAAAGATGACGGAAGCTACACTGTGGACAGAAAGAAAGCCATGGAGTATGTGGAAAAGCTCGCAAAGAAGTATGATACATATAATACTAAGAGAAAATTCCACGCCACTTTGCAGGGCGACATAATCGTGCCGACAAGCTCTGACGCTAAATACGGCTGGTGGATAGATCAGGAAAAGACTTGTGACGATCTTGTGGATATGCTTGAAAAGGGCGAGAGCGTTGACAAGGTAGACCCTATCTATTACAGTACCGGTTATTATGACTTTACAGGCGTTGAGTCTGCGAGAAGCAAGGACGATGATATAGGCGACACTTATATCGAGATAGACCTTACCGACCAGCACCTGTGGTATTATGAAAAGGGTAAGAAAAAGCTCGATACCTATATAGTTTCAGGTCAGACCACATCTAAGGCGAGAACAACTCTCCCCGGTGTTTATAAGCTGTGGTCAAAGGAGACCAACAAGCGTATGAAAGACACAAATGCCGACGGCGACGAGTGGGATACAAAGTGCAACTTCTGGAACAACGTTTCTCTCTGCGGAATAGGTCTTCACGATTCAACGTGGCGAGGCGGATATTTCGGCGGCGAGATATACAAATATAACGGCTCTCACGGCTGTATAAATATGAGCTATGACGACGCCAAATATGTTTATGACAACGTGCCTTACGGTACACCTGTTGTTATGTACTACAAGTCTGCGGATAAATAATAAGGACGGTCAAGGTATCATGCCTTGACCGCTTTTTGTAAGGAGTGTTTTTTTATGGAAAAGATATTATACAGAGAGGGCTATACGGCTGAGGAGCTTCCAAACGAGGTGATAGAGCGTATCAAAGGCGTTTCCTATAAGGAAAATCCCTATGTGAAGCTGGGTGACCTTGCCTATCTGCGTGTGAGGTATTATGACTTTGAGCATAAGGTGCAGTCGGGGGAGCTTATCGTGGCGAGGAAGCTTGCACAGGAGGTTCTGGATATTTTCTATGAGCTTTTCGAGGGCGGTTATGAGATAGAAAAAATCAGGCTTGTGGACGAGTATGACGCTGATGATGAAAAATCAATGGCGGATAACAACTCCTCTGCCTTCAACTATAGGGTGGTGGCTGATACCAACACTATTTCGGCTCACAGCTACGGCAGGGCGATAGACATAAACCCTCTTATAAATCCTTATATAGTGGGAAATAAGGTCATGCCTGCCAATGCTATAGAGTATGCAGACCGTGATAAGACTTTTGATCACAAGATTGACAGAACAGACCTTTGCTATTGCATTTTTAAGCGTCACGGCTGGAAATGGGGCGGCGACTGGAACAATTCTAAGGATTATCAGCATTTTTACAAAGAGTATGATTCACCGCTGAAAATGGCTATAAAGAAGCTGAAAAGAGCGTTGTTACGTTAGTTTGCGAGGTTTACCTAGGAAAGCAATATGAAATCATAAGTTATATATATATACCGATTAACTAAAAATTAATAATGATTTTATGCAAGTTTTATCATTCGCTCTTGCATTTTGCTGTAATGTGTGTTATAATGATTAAGCTGTCAAAAAAGACGGCAAAAGGCTATTTTCTTGCATTTGTGCGAAAAACCACGCTTTGAGTTTGTTTGCACTTATGCAGGATTGCAGGATTTTAATTTCTTCCTGCAAATTTTTTGTTAAAAACAGCTAAAAATCGGCTATGAGCCGTGAAATAACATACGTTGCTGAACGATAAGCTATAATTTTTTTACAGTTTGGCAGGAAAGGGTGATAAAAATGGAACGCATGGAGGATATGACTAATGTAAAAAGCCTGTATTCACCGAAATTCGAGCATGATAACTGCGGAATAGGTGCTGTTGTGAACATTAAGGGCAAAAAGACCCACGATACTGTTGCAAATGCACTGACTATCGTTGAAACGCTTGAGCATCGTGCAGGTAAGGACGCAGAGGGCAAAACAGGTGACGGAGTAGGTATCCTGCTTCAGATCTCACATAAATTCTTCAAGAAGATCGCCTCCGCTGAGCTTGGCATTACGCTTGGCGAGGAGAGAGATTATGCCGTTGGTATGTTCTTCTTCCCACAGAACGAGCTTGCGAGAAATCAGGCAAAGAAGATGTTTGAGATAATCGCTGAAAAAGAGGGTCTGGAGATCCTTGGCTGGAGAGTCGTTCCTGCAAAGCCTGAGGTGCTTGGCAAGAGAGCTGCCCAGTGTATGCCTGCCATAATGCAGTGCTTCATCAAGCGTCCAAAGGGCGTTAAAAAGGGCCTTGACTTTGACCGCAAGCTGTATGTTGCAAGACGTGTGTTCGAGCAGTCAAATGAGGACACCTACGTTGTATCACTTTCAAGCAGAACTATAGTATATAAAGGAATGTTCCTTGTGCAGGATCTCAGAAAGTTCTTCCCTGACCTTCAGGATAAGGACTACGAGTCTGCTATCGCTATGGTACATTCAAGATTTTCTACCAACACAAACCCAAGCTGGCAGAGGGCGCATCCTAACAGAATGATCGTTCACAACGGTGAGATAAACACTATCAGAGGCAATGCTGATAAAATGCTCGCTCGTGAGGAAACGATGAAGTCCGAGCATTTAAAGGGCGACCTTGATAAGGTCACACCTGTTGTAAACACAGAAGGCTCTGACTCTGCAATGCTCGATAACACACTTGAATTTTTGGTCATGAGTGGAATGGATCTGCCACTGGCTGTCATGATAACGATCCCTGAGCCATGGGATAACAACGGCACGATGAGTCAGGCTAAGAAAGACTTCTATCAGTATTACGCAACTATGATGGAGCCATGGGACGGACCTGCTTCTATCCTTTTCTCTGACGGAGATATCATGGGTGCAGTGCTTGACAGAAACGGTTTGCGTCCGTCAAGATATTATATCACAAAGGACGGCAATCTTATCCTTTCATCTGAGGTTGGCGCACTTCCTATCCCGTCAGACAATATCGTTGAAAAGGAAAGACTTCGCCCAGGCAAAATGCTTCTTGTTGATACTGTTCAGGGCAGAGTTATCGACGATGACGAGCTTAAGGAATACTATGCTTCAAAGCAGCCTTACGGCGAGTGGCTGGACAGCAACCTTGTCAGACTTAAAGACCTTAAGATACCAAACATTAAGGTAGAGGAACACGGCTACGAGGAAAGACAAAGACTTCAGAAAGCTTTTGGCTATACCTATGAGGACGTTATGACATCTATCCTGCCAATGGCAAAGAACGGCTCTGAGTCTATTGCCGCTATGGGTACAGACAGCCCGCTTGCGGTGCTTTCAAAAGAGCCTCAGCCACTGTTCAACTATTTCAAACAGCTCTTTGCACAGGTAACAAATCCGCCTATAGACGCTATCAGAGAGGAAATAGTCACCTCCACAACTGTCTATATCGGTGAGGACGGCAACATTCTTGAAGAAAAGCCTGAAAACTGCAAGGTAATGAAGATACACGACCCTATCCTTACCTCAACAGATATCCTTAAAATAAAGAATATGCACATTCCCGGCTTTAAGGTAGCTGTTATCCCTATACTTTATTATAAGAACACAAGACTTGAAAAGGCTATAAACAGACTTTATATAGAGGCAGACAAGGCGTTCAGCGAGGGCGCAAATATCCTTATCCTTTCAGACAGGGGAGTTGACGAGAACCACCTTGCTATCCCGTCATTGCTTGCAGTATCAGCGCTTCATCAGCACCTTGTTGTTACAAAGAAGAGAACATCTCTTGCTATTATCCTCGAAAGCGGCGAGCCTAGAGAAGTTCATCACTTTGCAACACTGCTTGGCTATGGTGCTTCCGCTATCAACCCTTATCTTGCTCAGGAAACTATCCACGAGCTTATTGCTGACGACCTTCTCGACAAGGATTACTATGCCGCTGTTGACGATTATAATGCGGCTGTTCTCCATGGTATCGTAAAGATAGCTTCAAAAATGGGTATCTCTACTATACAGTCATATCAAGGCTCACAGATATTCGAGGCTATCGGTATCGGTCAGGACGTTATAAACAAGTATTTCACAGGTACTGTCAGCAGGATAGGCGGTATCACAATATCTGACATCGAGAAAAACGTTGACAGACTTCATACATCAGCCTTTGACCCTCTTGGACTTGGCACAGACACAGAGCTTGAATCAAGAGGAAGCCACAAGTTCAGAAGCGGCAAGGAGGAGCATCTCTACAATCCTCAGTCCATCTATCTGCTCCAGCAGGCTGCAAGGACTGGCGACTATGAAACATACAAGAAGTATTCAAAGCTTATCTCTGAGGAAATGGACCCTGTGAACATCAGAGGCCTTATGGATTTCAACTTTGCTGAAAATCCTGTTCCGCTGGAGGAAGTTGAGAGCGTTGACTCTATTGTAAGAAGATTTAAGACGGGCGCTATGTCCTACGGCTCTATCTCGCAGGAAGCTCATGAAGCACTTGCTATCGCAATGAACAGACTTCACGGCAAGTCAAACTCAGGCGAGGGCGGTGAGAGCCTTGACAGACTTCTCACAAAGGGTACTTCTGAGGACAGATGTTCAGCTATCAAGCAGGTGGCTTCGGGACGTTTCGGTGTAACTTCAAGATACCTCACATCTGCTGATGAGATACAGATAAAAATGGCACAGGGAGCAAAGCCTGGCGAGGGCGGTCATCTCCCTGGCAAAAAGGTTTATCCATGGATAGCTAAAACAAGACACTCCACACCTGGCGTGTCGCTTATCTCACCTCCGCCACACCACGATATCTACTCTATCGAGGACTTGGCTCAGCTTATCTATGACCTGAAAAACGCAAACAAGAACGCAAGAATTTCTGTAAAGCTCGTTTCTGAGTGCGGTGTTGGTACAGTTGCGGCAGGCGTTGCAAAGGCTGGCGCAGGTGTTATCCTTATCTCAGGCTATGACGGCGGTACAGGTGCGGCTCCGAGAAACTCTATCTACAATGCAGGACTTCCATGGGAGCTTGGACTTGCAGAGGCACATCAGACCCTTATCAAGAACGGCCTTAGAAACAAGGTCGTTATCGAAACAGACGGCAAGCTCATGACAGGCCGTGACGTTGTTGTCGCAGCGATCCTTGGCGCAGAGGAGTTCGGCTTTGCAACAGCTCCGCTGATAACACTTGGCTGTGCAATGATGAGAGTATGTAACCTCGATACTTGCCCGTTCGGTGTTGCAACACAAAACCCTGAGCTTAGAAAGAAGTTCCCAGGCAAGCCTGAATATGTAATGAACTTTATGATATTCGTGGCTTCCGAGCTTAGAGAATATATGTCAAAGCTTGGCGTAAGAACAGTTGACGAGCTTGTGGGAAGAATTGACCTTATCAAGCCAAAGGCCGGTATCACAGGCACTGCGGCACAAGTTGACCTTTCTAATATCATCAACTCTGATTACGTTTCAGAAAAGGTAGAATACAACAAGAAATCCAAGTATGACTTCAAGCTTGAAAACACTCTTGATGAAAAGGTACTCATGAAGGAGTTTGAGAAAAATCTTAAGAGTGGTGAGAAGAAGTCTATCACAGTAAATGTCAAGAACACAGACCGTTCATTCGGTACTATCTTCGGCTCAGAGATAACAAGAAAGTATTATAACACACTTGCTGACGATACATACAAGATAGTCTGCAACGGCTCAGGCGGACAGAGCTTCGGCGCATTTATCCCGAATGGTTTGACCCTCGAGCTTGTGGGCGACTCTAACGACTATTTCGGCAAGGGACTTTCAGGCGGTAAGCTTGTTGTTTATCCTCCGAAGGATTCTACATTCAAAGCCGAGGACAATATCATTATCGGTAACGTTGCACTTTACGGCGCAACAAGCGGTAAGGCGTTCATCGACGGTGTTGCAGGCGAACGTTTCTGCGTAAGAAACTCAGGCGCAGTGGCAGTTGTCGAGGGCGTTGGCGACCACGGCTGTGAGTATATGACAGGCGGCTGTGTGGTAGTTATCGGCAAGACGGGCAAAAACTTTGCGGCAGGTATGTCGGGCGGTGTAGCTTACGTTCTTGACGAGGACAGACACCTTTACACAAGACTCAACAAGGAAATGGTACTTTTCTCTGAGGTCAAGGAGAAGTACGATATAATTCAGCTCAAAGACCTTATCCAGCAGCACGTTGACGCAACAGGCTCTGAAAAGGGCAAGCGTATTCTTGATAACTTTGAGGAATATCTGCCTAAGTTCAAGAAGATAATCCCTCACGATTACAAGAAGATGATGTCCGCTATAGCTTCAATGGAAGAAAAGGGTATGAGCAGCGATCAGGCGCAGATAGAAGCATTCTATCAGATCATCAACGGCAAGCAGTAAGCCTGCGCACATGAGATATTGTACTTTTAAAATCGAAAGGAGGATATACTTGCCGTGAAAGCAAGTATAGTTGAGATATGGGAAAGCCAACTGGTTTTATGGACTATAAGCGTGAGGACGCAACAGCGTTCTCCGTTGAGGAACGTATAAAGAATTTTAATGAATTTCACACTCCTCTTTCAAAGGAGGAGCAGCAAAAGCAGGGTGCAAGATGTATGGACTGCGGTGTGCCGTTCTGTCAGGCAGGAATGAAGATAGGCAACGCATTTTCAGGCTGTCCGCTTAACAATCTTATCCCTGAATGGAACGACCTTATATACAAGGGCAACTGGGAGCAGGCATATTACAGACTTCATATGACGAACAATTTTCCTGAGTTCACATCAAGAGTTTGTCCTGCACTTTGCGAAAAAGCCTGCACCTGCGGAGCTAATGGCGACGCTGTTACCACAAAGGCTAACGAATACGGCATTATCGAAAATGCCTATGCCTGCGGATATGCTTCGGCAAGAGTGCCAAAGGTAAGAACAGGAAAGACTATCGCTGTTATAGGCTCAGGCCCGTCAGGTCTTGCTGCCGCCGATCAGCTCAATCAGAGAGGTCACAGTGTAACGGTTTTCGAGCGTGAGGACAGAGTGGGCGGTCTGCTTATGTACGGCATACCGAACATGAAGCTTGAAAAGCAGATAATCGAGCGCAAGATAAACATAATGAAAGAAGAGGGCATTGAGTTCCGCACAGGCGTTAATGTGGGCAAGGATATCACAGCGGCTGAGCTTCTCAAGGACTTCGACAGAGTAATACTTTGTTGTGGTGCTTCAAATCCTAGAGATATCAAAGCCGAGGGCAGAGATGCAAAGGGTATCTATTTTGCAGTGGATTTTCTGAAATCCACAACTAAGGCGCTGCTGAACGGCGGTCTTACGGATAAAAACCACATTTCCGCAAAGGGCAAGAACGTCATGGTAATAGGCGGCGGAGATACGGGAAATGACTGCGTTGGTACAAGCATAAGACATGGCGCAAAGAGCGTTTTGCAGCTTGAAATGATGCCAAAGCTTCCTGACACGAGAGCCGAGAACAACCCATGGCCGCAGTGGCCAATGGTCTGCAAGACAGATTACGGTCAGGAGGAAGCTATCGGTGTGTTCGGCCATGACCCGAGAGTTTATCAGACAACTGTCAAGGAGTTTCTCAAAGACAAAAAGGGCAATCTTAAGGGTGCAGTGCTTGTAAAGCTCTCCCCGGAGAAAGACCCTAAGTCAGGCAGAACGATAATGAAGCCTGTTGAGGGCAGCGAATACAAGGTAGAAGCCGAGCTTGTTCTTATTGCGGCAGGCTTTCTTGGCTCTGAAAGCTATCTCACAAAGGCTTTTGGCGTTGAGGTAGACGGCAGAACGAATATCGCAACAGCCGACGGCACACATCAGACGAACGTGAAGAACGTCTTTGCCGCAGGCGACGTGCGCAGAGGACAGTCACTTGTAGTATGGGCTATCAGAGAGGGCAGAGATGTTGCCCGTGAGGTGGATAAGAGCCTTATGGAGTATACAAATCTGTAATACGAGATAAAAATATAACACCGTCCGAGGAATTCGGGCGGTGTTTTTTTGTGTGTAGGGTATCGTACCCATGGGCGGCGACAAAAAAATCCGCTACCATAAATGATAGCGGATTTGGGTGCAGGTGCAAGCACCTGTGGAGCTGCTAACCGGGCTTGAACCGGTGACCTCGTCCTTACCAAGGACGTGCTCTACCTACTGAGCCATAGCAGCAAACCAATTACAGTAATATATTATACACTATCTCTGCCGCTTTGTCAAGCCCTTTTCACAACTTTTTTACTCTATTCCCTCATCATCATCGTCATCTGCCTGAACACTTGGGTCGTAATCATCATATGTGTCCATAAAATTGTACTTCTTGCCCTTGTATTCGTATTGTATCACAGTGCGCAGATTGACGTTATAAACGCTCTTGAAAATATTGTTTTCGATGTTGGGATTGGTGGCACGAAACTTTGCTATAAGCTCTTTCATTTCCTGCCGCTTTGATACTTCACCCTTTTTCTCTGACCCCTCGTAGCTCTCAGTGAAACGGCAGGCACAGCGGATAAAATGCAGATCGTTCTGCTCCACCCAGCGTATAATGTCCGCCTCTTTCACCATGTACAGGGGTCTGATAAGCTCCATGCCTGCGTAGTTCCTCGAGTGTAGCTTCGGCATCATAGTCTGGATCTGTCCTCCGTATACCATGCTCATGAGTATGGTTTCTATAACATCATCAAAATGATGTCCCAAAGCTATCTTGTTGCACCCAAGATCCTGCGCAAATTTGTAAAGCCAGCCACGTCTCATTCTTGCACAAAGATAGCATGGGTTTCTTTTTGTGTTGTATGCAATGTCAAAAACCTTTGTTTCAAACATTTTTATTGGTATTCCCATAAGTGCCGCATTGTCGATTATCCTCTGTCTGTTTGCGCCACTGTAGCCTGGGTTCATCACAATAAATTCTAGTCCTATGTCCATTCCCTGATATTTCTGCAAATGCTGCATACACT
>ENA-OUPZ01001248-OUPZ01001248.1-human-gut-metagenome-genome-assembly--contig:-NODE-1248-length-12035-cov-4.121285_pt1 | contig 12035 bp, 10 predicted proteins | sample MGYA00237941_ERZ548813 | MGnify/ENA primary metagenome ERZ548813 (study PRJEB26490, sample SAMN05194712) | human gut metagenome | biome: terrestrial biome; feature: human-associated habitat; material...
ATCTAGTACGGTCTCGTGGGCTCGGAGATGTGTATAAGAGACAGCTGGAATATACAGCATTCGCAGACACAAGATTATTTCCGCCATATGTCAGCGAAACATCTGCTGCAGTGTTGCTTCCCTTCTGCTTTGTAACAGTTGTCACAGAGATAGGCTGTAAGCTAACACCTGCCTGCTCTGTGAAGCCCTCGCCGAATGAAACAGTAGCCGTTGCGTTGTAGGCGAAATCAAGTTCGCCCTTGATAGCCTTTTCAGCCGTGCCAAGAGTGTTGTTTATATTATCTGCCACCTGAGTAAGCTTAGCCTTGCCACCCTCAGTTTTACCATCATTACTGTCTTTATTTACAAAATAATAGCCAAGACCTGAGCCAACTATGCTAAGACCCAAAACGCCTGCCAATACAGGTGTAAGCACCTTATTTTTTACCATTTTATTTCCTCCTTAAAGAAACTCATGTTTCTGCTCGTATTTAAAATATAACATACTTTTAACAATTTGTCAATAGACTAATATATTACAAATCAGCTACAAATGCCCCTAAAATAACAAAAAGAGAGGCAAAAGGCCTCTCTTCATCATATTCTCTTATCAGCCAAATTCAAATCCGCCAGCCCTCACTCTGTCGATAAAGTCCCCGAGAATATCAGTATTGGTTTTCGATACCGAGTGAAGCAAATAAATAGCCCCCGGGTGAGCCGCATTCACAAGCTTTTCAAGTGCCTGCCCTTCATCAGGCTGATCGTTCACGTCCCAATCAGCGTAAGCAAAGCTCCAAAGCTCAGTTTCATAACCGCAGTTTGCCGTCACTCCAAGAGAGAACTCCGAAAACTCCCCCATAGGCGGTCTGAACACTGTCATGGTATAATCATAGTTTTCCTCCATATACTTATGGAAATCCTTTATCTCCGACTCACATTCCGCCTGTCCAAGCGTCGGCATAGAATAATGGTGTACCGAATGATTTCCCACAATATGCCCCTCGTCTATCATACGCTTCACAAGCTCAGGATTTTTCTCTGCATAATCCTGCAAAAGAAAAAACGTCGCCTTGACCTTTTTCTCTTTCAGCACATCGAGGATCTTTTCAGTGTATCCGTTCTCATACCCCTGATCAAAGGTCAGATATATCTTGTCATCATTATTTATAGCCTTAGCGTTAAGCTTGCCGTATTGTGCATTAAAATCAAGCGCACCAGTCGTCCTGTTCTTTTCGTCCACAAGAACGCCTTGACCATATCCGACCTTGTCATGTGAAAGCCCCGAAAGATCTATCTTTTCCTTTGCGGTTTTCTTTCCCACAGCCACAGGCTCGATGACCGCCGAGCTTGTTTCCTCTGATGAATTTTCCTCACGCACTATCACTGTCCTGCCACAAGCACTGAGCGCTACAACTGCACAAATAAGTGCCATGCAATTTCTTATCTTCATATGAAGCCCTCCGTTTTCTTATTATCTTATACTATTATGTTCAGAAAACGGCTTTATACAAAAAAACGTTTCAGGTAAATTCTGACTTAAAACAAAAAAGGCGGTAAAAACTACCGCCTTTAAATATCAGTTATGACTCAAGATAGGACTTCACCAATGCCTGCAAAAGTTCATCTCTGTCAATATGACGAATAAGACTTCTGGCATTATTGTATGTTGTTATGTAGGTCGGGTCCTCAGAAAGAATATAACCTACGATCTGATTAATAGGATTATAGCCCTTCTCTTTCAGAGCGTCATATATAATTGTAAGTGTCTTTTTCAGCTCAGCCTCCTTGTCGTGCTGTACTGAAAATTCCATAGTTTGTTCGTGCATTATGCTCAGCCCCTTTGCAATGTATTAATATCAGCAATACGCCTGATATTATTATACTCCATTTGTTTCAAAATAACAAGTCAAAAAGCAAAATTTATGCACATTATACAAATCAAGCACTATATTTTTTACATTCTGAGTTCAGCACCGATAGCCTTGAGAGCTTCAAGAACTTTCTTCATAGCCTTGTCAGCCTGCTCGTCAGTAAGCGTGCCGTCATGTGAACGCATTGAAATGGAGTATGAAACAGACTTCTTGCCCTTTTCGATCTGCTCGCCCTTGTAAACGTCAAAAAGCGTTACCTTTTCAAGTATCGATCCAACAGCCTTGCTTATAGTCTTTTCAAGAAGAGCCGCAGGGATATCGTCATCACAAACGATAGACAGATCTCTTGTTGTAGCAGGATACTTAGGCAGCGGCTTATATGTCTTCTGAGCAACACAGCTTGCCATAAGCTCAGGAACATTTATCTTGCCCACATAAGCTCTTGCGTCAATGCCGTAGTTCTCCAGAACTCTCGGGTGAAGCTCGCCAAAAATGCCGATCTCCTCACCATTTACTTTAACGACAGCAACTCTTCCCGGGTGGAAAGCGTAGAACTCGTCAAAGCTACATTCAGCAGTAGCCTTTTCAAATTCAACTTTCTGTGCGCCAAGCTTTGAAAGCAGTCCCTCAACAACGCCCTTGATGTCATAGAAATCAGCCTTTGTTTCAGTGTCATAGAAACCAAAACCAAGTCTTTCAGGCTCGTTAGGAAGCACCTCTCCCTCAACAGGTATATACTCGTTTCCTCTCTCGAAGATATAGCACTCAGGGTTGCGGTAGCTGTAGTTTCTTGCAAGCACTTCACATACAGACGGAATGATAGTCGTTCTCATAACGCTGGTGTCCTCGCCAAGAGGGTTTGTGATAACAACTGTCTTTCTCAGTTTTGAGTCAGCAGGAAGATTTATCTTGTCAAAATACTTAGGCGAAATGAATGAGAATGTAGATATCTCGTTAAGACCCATAGCGAGCATAGATCTCTGTATATGTCTGTCAAACTTCTGTGCCTCGGTGAGCTTAGCCTGAGCAACGCCTCTAACAATAGTGTTTGGAATCTTGTTGTAGCCGTAAAGTCTAGCAACTTCCTCTGCCACGTCAGCCTTGCAGGCAATGTCCACTCTGTACCATGGCGAAACTACCTTGCCGTCCTTTATCTCAAAGCCGAGCCTTGTGAGATATTCAACCATGTCGCTCTCAGGTATTTCAGTACCAAGGAACTTATTTATCCACTCAGGATCAAAATCAACCGTCTTAGGTGTCTCGTCCTCATAGTTCTCATCAATGTAAGTCTTTACGACCTCACCTGCACCAAGCTCTTCAACAAGCTGGAAAGCTCTCATAAGAGCCTCATAGCACTCATGTGGGTCAAGACCCTTTTCATATCTTGCAGAAGCGTCAGTTCTCATGCCAAGCTTCTTGGCTGTTGTTCTTACGCTTGCACCGTCAAAGCAAGCAGACTCAAATACAACAGTAGTTGTATCGTCCATGATGCCGCTGTATTCGCCACCCATAACGCCTGCAACTGCAACCGGCTTTTCAGCGTCAGCAATGACAAGCATCTCTTCTGAAAGCTCTCTTACTTCTCCGTCAAGAGTTGTGATAGTTTCTCCTGCCTTAGCGTTTCTGATGTTGATAGATGCGTCCTTAACATATCTCAGGTCAAAAGCGTGCATCGGTCTGCCGTATTCAAGCATAACATAGTTTGTGATATCAACAAAGTTGTTGATAGGTCTAACGCCGCAGCCTCTCAGTCTTTCTCTCATCCAACGAGGTGAAGGACCTATCTTTACGTTCTTAACGATACCGGCCATATATCTCTTGCAAAGGTCAGTGTTGTGTATCTTTACCTTGAGCATATCGTTGATATCTCCATCAATGCCCTTGAACTCAGGCTTCTTGACTTTCAGCTCAGTGCCGAAAGTAGCCGCAGTTTCTCTTGCAAGACCGATAACAGAAAGACAGTCAGGTCTGTTTGAAGTTATCTCAAACTCAACAGTTGTGTCATTATATCCAATAGCCTCATGTATATCCTTGCCTACTGTCTTGTCGCAGTCATCACCAAGAATGAAAATTCCGTCCTCTATAGCATATGGGAAATCGTGAACAGAAAGTCCAAGCTCGCCCAGAGAGCAAAGCATACCATTAGAAGCAACGCCTCTCAGCTTGCCCTTTGTTATCTTCACCTGCTTTCCCTCATGAAGAACAGATGACTTGTGCTTTGCAACTGGCACAAAATCGCCCTCATGAACGTTCTGAGCACCGGTAACTATCTGAACAGGCTCGTCCTCTCCAACATCTACCTGAGTGATGAACATATGGTCAGAATCAGGGTGACGCTCCATAGAAACTACCTTGCCCACAACAACGTTAGAAATATCTTCGCCCTCCTGTTCAAAGCACTCTACCTTTGAGCCTGAAAGCGTCAGAGCGGAAACAAAATCCTTTATCGGCATATCGCAGTCTACATAGTCTGCAAGCCATTTCATTGACAAATCCATTTATTATTCCTCCGTAATCTTATCATTTACCGCAGTTTTGTATCTTCTCGTCCAAGTCTTTCAGAAACAGCGGTCTGTAAATGTAAAAATCCTTCCACTGTTTTATGTTCACAGTATATTTTATCCCGAAATTATCAGTTATCTCAGCTTTCATGCTGTCATTGACACCATTTGTGCTGTGAACTATGGTCTTGAACTCTCTAATATCCGTATATTTTATAAGCAGTTTAGCCTTAGGCACATACATATATCTGTCAAGTAGATAAAAGGTCTTGTATTTGAACTCGCTTCCCTCTATCTCGCTTTCCAAAGCCAGCATATCCTGAGCGTCAAATTGCTCCAGCCTTGCAAGGTTCCCTCTGTATTGTTTTACCTGCCTTTTAAATCCTCTTATTCCGATAAAAAGCAGGATACCCAGAAAAATTATCAGAAACCCACATAGCACGAGCATATCCCATGCACTCTGCTGTTCTTTTACAAGCATGACCGATAACCCACCGCCAACGCCTACTATCAGCGCCATAAGTGTGCTGATAGCCGCCGACGTTACAAGCTTAGCCTTTGACGGCACAAGCTTTCTGTAAAGCCTGCTCTGCATTATAACATCATTCATCAGAACTGCTCTAAAAATCTCATATCGTTCTCATAAAGCAGACGCATATCATTGATGTTGTATCTGCCCATTGTTATTCTTTCAAGACCGATACCAAATGCAAATCCGCTGTAAACCTCAGGGTCAATGCCACAGCCCTCAAGTACCTTAGGGTGTACCATACCTGCGCCGAGAAGCTCTACCCAGCCCTCCTGCTTGCACATTGAACAGCCCTTGCCATGGCAGTTGAAGCACATAAGGTCAACTTCAGCAGAAGGCTCTGTGTATGGGAAGTGGTGCGGACGAAGTCTTATCTGAGTGTCCTCGCCGTAAAGACGCTTCATAAGAAGCTCCAGCGTACCCTTAAGGTCAGCCATAGTGATGCCCTTGTCAATAACAAGACCCTCTATCTGGTGGAACAGCGGTGAATGTGTAGCGTCCACTGTGTCAGAACGGTAAACTTTACCAGGTGAAATAATTCTTATAGGCGGCTTTCTCTTTTCCATTGTTCTTATCTGAACAGAAGAAGTCTGTGTTCTAAGAACAACGTTCTCATTGATGTAGAATGTATCCTGCGTATCTCTTGCAGGGTGAGATTTAGGCATATTCAGTGCCTCAAAACAATAATGGTCTGTTTCTACCTCAGGACCGTCCACAATATCAAAGCCCATACCAAGGAACACTTCCTCGACCTCTTCAAGAGTAGCGTTCAGAGGGTGAGGTCTGCCTATTCTTGTTTTCTTGCCCGGAAGCGTAACGTCTATAGCTTCTTCTGTGAGCCTTACTTGCTCCATTTTGCTCTTAAGCTCTTCCTTACGCTTATTGAGAGCGTTCTCGATATCAGCTCTTACCTTGTTTGCAAGCTGACCGATAACAGGTCTTTCCTCTGCGGAAAGCTTGCCCATTTGCTTAAGTATGGAAGTTATCTCTCCCTTTTTGCCAAGAAATCTTACTCTGAAATCTTCCAACAGCTTGGCGTCATCAATATGTGAAAGTTCTTCTTTCGCACGCTCGTCAATGCTTTTCAACTGTTCTTTCATTACTTATCCTCCTATAAAAATAAGCCCTGCCCCGACTAAACAGGACAAGACTTTGAAATTCTTGTTTATACCACCTATCAGTAAAGAGCCAACACTCTTCCGTCCTTAACGCAGACAGACGTTCACGCTTACTAAAGACTATCTCTCATTCGGCATGACCACTCGCAAGTGAACTTCATTTTGTCAGGATATAAAGCCGCTTTCAGAAAACGCACACACGCCGCAGCTTCTCTCTGAAGACCCTTAGCAAAACTACTCTCTCGGTCATAGTGTTTTAAGTGTATTGATACAATAATATGTTATCACATTCTGCCCCACATTTCAAGGGCTTAACAAAAAGTTTACAACTACAGCCCATGCTTATGAAGCCTGTCCCACTTCATATCCTCCTCGGAGTAATAATCGTCCTCCTCATCCTCTATCTTGTTGTATTCCTTGTGTGGATAACCTATCTTCTCATAAAAGTCATTGATAAGCACAAGCTTGCCCTTAGTGTCCTGAAAGCTCAGAGCTATCATACCGTCCTCAGGCACAAAAGCTTTCTCCCTGCCCTTTTTGTCCTTTACCACAAAGCTTGACTTCTCCACATTTTTCAGCACGCAAACGAGTCTGCCCTTGTTTGTCTGATAAGACTTCTCTACCTCCTCATAGTAAAGGCATATGTGCAGATAGCTTTTAGAAAGCCCCATGCGTTGAGAGTGTTCAATGTGATCCTCATATATCCTCGTGTAAACATCAGCGTCCCGTGAAAGCGAGTAATACCAGTACATAAGCCCGCCCACAGAACAATTGCAAGCCCCCAGCAGTATAAGCAGAACCTTTGCAAACACAGCCTTTGCGAACACGATACCGATAAGTATAATCACAAGCCCCAGCAGGATGTTTTTATACATATTTCTCTGCATTTTTCTATGTTCTTCAATATCATGAGCCGCCTTGACCTGCCTCTCCGCCCTTGACAGCTTCGGAGGATATTCATAAACTGCCTGCAAAACATTCACCTCTCAATTTAGATAACCATATGATACAAAAAATGCACAACACCCATAAGAGCATTGTACATTTTCTTATCTATTTTCAGTTTTATTATACACCTGAAATGCGCAAAAGTCAACACGTTTGAATGAAATTGTGCTATATGTGTCCGCTTTTAATAAAGGAAATATGTTGCCCAACAAGGATTGGAGTTTACTCTATGACCGTTTGGGCAGTTCTCTATATACACTACATAATATACATCTCCTTCTTTCTCGTACAAATAATCAATTTTTCTCTTGTACAATTGAATTGTTTCATCAAGATTATCCTGTGTGTATGGTATAACATAAACCGCATCATAGCCTGCATTTTCAGGGGTAACACTTTTTTCTTTTAGTTCATAATATTCTTCTATGGTATTAAAATCTGTACCATATTTCCAAAACTCCGTATAATGTTCCTTGATATACTCTGCCTTTTCTCTTGAATATGCTGTAAGTTCTGCCTTCATAGCATCAATATCAGCCTGTGTGATTTTATTACTTTTCTTAGTTGTCGCCGTCACGACCCCCGAATACTTGCCATAGTGATTATTATTCGTCTTTTTGTCGTCCTGCTTGCAAGCCCTTATCTTGAACTGATACTTTGTCGCAGGCGCAAGCTTCTTCACAGTGTAGCTTGTCCCTGTGGTCTTGCCTATCTCTTTCCATTCGCCTTTTATGTTCTGATAAATGCGGTAATTTGTACAGCCTATCTTCGTCCAAGAAAGCTTAACGCTGTCAGTGCCAACACTGCTTACCTTTAGCCCTTTACAAGCCTGCGGATTGGTCGCCGTGTTCCAGTTTGCGGAATATTCTCCGTAAACTTTCTTGCCCTTTACAGTCTTGTATGCCCTTACTTTGAAATTTTCTCTCGTTGCATTAGGCAGCTTCTTAACTGTGTAGCTCGTACCCTTGCAATCCCCAAGCTTGTTGTACTTGCCGTTTTTTCGCATATAAACAGTGTAGCCGCTCGCACCCTTTACCTTGCTCCATTTAAGCTTTATCTCGCTGTTGCTTAAAGTATTAGATTTAAGACCTGTTACTTTTCCCACACTCGCCGCTTCCGCAACGATAGCCGTCTGTGAGAATATCCCCATATTCTCCGCCGCAGGTACAACAGCCACCGTGCCCATAAGCATTGCCGCCATAACAACAGCCGCCGTTTTCTTCATACCATTCTTCATAAAAAGCACCTCTCCCGATTCTCTATAATTTCCCATATGTCATGGTAATATTATATAATACCATAAAGCCAAATATTTGTCAATACTTTCACAAAAAAAAATATAAAATGTCCTGCAAAATTCCGTAAGGGCAAACAGCGTTCGCCCGTCGAAGCAATATACAAAAAGCACAACGCCCACAAAGAGCATTGTGCTTTTATCATATCTAAATCAATCAGCTATTCTTCTTGCTGTCATTCTCTCTTATCTCAACACGGCGTATCTTACCGCTGATAGTCTTAGGCAGCTCGTCCACGAACTCAACTATTCTAGGATACTTGTAAGGCGCAGTTGATTGCTTAACATAGTTCTGAAGCTCCTTAGCAAGCTCAGGAGAAGCAGTGTAGCCCTTTGCAAGCACGATAGTAGCCTTAACTACCTTTCCTCTGATAGCGTCATCAGCCGCCGTGATAGCGCACTCAAGTACAGAAGGGTGTTCCATAAGGATACTCTCTATCTCGAAAGGTCCTATACGATAACCCGAAGCCTTGATAAGGTCGTCCGTTCTTCCAACATACCAGTAGTAGCCGTCATCGTCCATGTAAGCCGTGTCACCTGTGTGATACATACCAAATCTCCAAGCGTTGTCCGTTGCCTCAGGGTTTCTGTAATACTCCTTGAACAGCGCAGGGTTTTCGCCCCTCTTAGCGTAAACAACGATCTCGCCTGTCTCTCCTACCTTAACAGGCTTGCCCTCGTTGTCAACTATACCGATATTGTAAAGCGGTGTAGGCTTACCCATGGAGCCCGGCTTAGGCTCCATGCCGTAAAGATTGCCCACAAGCACAGCGCCCTCTGTCTGACCGAAGCCCTCCATAAGCTTAAGACCTGTGTACTCATACCACTTGTTGAATACCTCAGGGTTAAGAGCCTCTCCGGCGATACAGCTATATTTCAGTGAAGAAAGGTCATAGTTTTCAAGACCCTCCTTGATGAAAAATCTGTACATTGTCGGAGGTGCGCAGAAAGAAGTCAGCTTGTAATCCTGAATTACTTTCAGCACGTTTGCAGGAATAAATCTGTCGAAGTCATATACAAAAGTCGTTGCACCGCAGATAAACTGACCGAACATCTTTCCCCATGCACACTTTGCCCAGCCTGTCTCAGAAACAGTAAGGTGCAGTGAGTTCTCGTCAAGGTGGTGCCAGTGCTTAGCAGTGATAATGTGTGCCGCAGCCAGTGAATACTTGTGCAGTACCATTTTAGGATAACCGGTAGTACCGGAGCTGAAATACATGAGCATTGACTCAGTAACGTGTGTTTCGATCCTCTCAAAAGTCTTTGGATACTTGTCCATTTCGCTGAGAAAATCTATCCAACCCTCTTTCGCACCGTGAGTGATAAACTTCTCCTTCATGCCGCTGTACTGTTCAAGAGCTGAATCCACCTGATTAGGAACATCGTCCTCCGCAGTTGCCACGATATAAGAGATAGAAGCAGCGTCAAAGCGGTAAACGTAATCCTTCTTTTTCAGCTGACAAGTTGCAGGCACAAGGATAGCGCCTATCTTCATAAGACCGTAAGCAAGGAACCAGAACTCATAGTGACGCTTAAGAACAGCCATAACAAAATCGCCCTTCTTAACTCCGTGTGCCAGCATCATGTTAGCCACCTGACTGCTCTTTTCAGAAAGATCCTTGTAAGTGAAGATATGCTCCTCACCCTCCTCGTTGACCCACTGCATAGCCACCTTATCAGGCACGTTCTTAGCCAGCTCATCTATAACGTCATATGAGAAGTTGAAGTTCTCAGGCAGGTCAAGCTTAAAGCTTTTAAGTCTGCCCTCGCTGTCAAGCTCCTCGTCAACAAACCTCTTGTAAAAATCAGCCATTACAAAACTCATATATGAAATCCTCCGTTTTAATTAGATCCTGTTTATCTCGTGGCAAATGCTCACTATGTCCTGCGGAACTTCCGCAATATACTTCGCACCTGCATTTTCAAGTTCTTCTCTGCCCCTGAAGCCCCATTCACAGCCAATGCAGTCAAGACCCGCATTTTTTGCCGTCATAACGTCCACATCAGAATCGCCGATAAGCACAGCTTCCTCAGCCTTGACCCCAAGCGTGCCAAGAATATTGTATATTATCTCAGGCGCAGGCTTTGTCGGAACACCGTCCTTTTTGCCCTTGATCAGGTCAAAATCTTTCTCACCGAAAATATTCTTTACAATGTAGTTCACAAAGCCGTCAGGCTTGTTTGAAGCCACCGCCGTCATAATGCCCTCATTGCGAAGCGTGTCAAGCACCTCGCAGATATGCTCATAAGGCTTTGTCTTGTTCACACATCTCTTGTTGTATTCCTCAGAGAAGTCAGCATGATACTTTTTGATGTTCTCCTCGCTTCTCAGCTTCTCAGGCAAAGCCCGCTCAACAAGCTTCAAAGTACCATTTCCCACTAAATGCTTGTATGTATTATAATCAAACACAGGAAACCCATATCTCTCAAGTACCGCATTCATGGCGTCCCCAAGATCATAAATAGAATTTACAAGCGTTCCGTCCAAATCAAAAATAAATAGCTTTTTCATAAAATCAGCTATAAAAAAAAGCCTTTCCTCCCTCCGACTTTCCATAAACTTGTCGGTCACCATGCACGAATTATTACACTTATCGCAAGTTTGTACACTTATCATAAGTTTGTACATCAATCGCAAATTTATACACTTGTCTAAAAATCACGAGATTTATTATACACTGATATTGTGGCTTGTTTATGAACATACACACCTGTAATTGTTAAATTAAAATTCACAAAGATATCTATGTGATACATATTTATGTGAATAAGAAAGTTGTTTTAAGCAAATATAGTCTGTTCAGCGAATATTTTAAGCCCTATACATATTAAAATAACTCCCCCAACTATCCTTGCCTTGCTTTTGAGTTTTCCGCTGAATTTGTTACCAAGCATAAACCCACAGAACGATAAGGCCGCCGTAACAACACATATAAAAGCCGCCGAATGCACAATGCCCACACCAAGGGCCGCAAAGCTTATGCCCACAGCCAGTGCGTCCACAGAGGTGGCAAATCCCTGCACAAGCACCGCCCCGAAAGTGAGCCTGCCCCATGTCTGGATCTCATCGTCCCCTGAACCGCATATCATGTTCAACCCTATGAACCCAAGCAGTATCAAAGCTATCCAGTGGTCGAACCTCTCTATGTACTCCGCAAAATTCATGCCCAGCGCATAGCCGATCGCAGGCATTATTCCCTGAAAAAGCCCGAATATGATACCGCACATCAATGCTCCCCTGACTCTCCCCTTTCTGACGCAAAGCCCATTAGTCACTGATAACGCAAAAGCGTCCATAGAAAGTCCACACGCAGTAAGAAAAAGCTCAAAAATACTCATATAATCCCCCTGTATAATTTATAAAAAACAGCTTTACATTCAATCTTGACTTCCCTTATATTTTTATCTGCACCCACACTTTTTACACCTGCTACCACACCTTTTCTGTATGTGCGAACAGCGTTCGCCCATCGAAGCAACAAACCCATGCTTTCATCAAATAAAATAGCCCCCACTCAACAAAAAAAACGCCATCTCCGCAAAATACAAAATAACATCTTTGCATTTTCCGAAAACAGCGTCATACCGTTATATTTTGTTAATCCTCACACTTTGAAGCAAGAAGCGAGCTGTATTGATTTCTGAACTGCTCAAATCTGCCCTCGTCAAGAGCTTCTCTTATCTTCTCCGTGAGCGTGTTGTAGAAATACAGATTGTGGAGCACACAGAGACGCATTCCGAGCATCTCTTTTGCCTTCAGAAGGTGCCGGATATAAGCCCGGCTGTAGCTTTTGC
>ENA-OUPZ01001251-OUPZ01001251.1-human-gut-metagenome-genome-assembly--contig:-NODE-1251-length-11991-cov-4.639745_pt1 | contig 11991 bp, 10 predicted proteins | sample MGYA00237941_ERZ548813 | MGnify/ENA primary metagenome ERZ548813 (study PRJEB26490, sample SAMN05194712) | human gut metagenome | biome: terrestrial biome; feature: human-associated habitat; material...
CTACAAAAAGGCGTAGAGGAATCCAGGCCCTGAAAAGCCGCAGCAAAAATCAAAACGGTGCGTACATCGCTGCCGAAACGGTGACTTCGGCGCTGCCGCGGGTCAGTTCGGTCAGCTTGGCACACAGGGGGCCTTCCTCCCCGGCAGGCATCCGCCAAAGCAGGGTAACGGCATCGTCAAACACGGGTTCCTCCGGCTTGGCCCCGGCCGCAGCGATAATGCGCTGGGCCTGCTCGAACTGGGCGTAGGGCACCCGCAGGCGGCAGTCCACCACCAGCCGCATGCTGACAAGTTCGGCATTTTGCAGTGCGCCGCCGGCCGCCGCCGTGTAGGCGCGCACCAGGCCGCCGGTGCCCAGCAGGATACCGCCGAAATACCGCGTGACGACTACGATCACGTCCGACACGCCCGCGTGGCCGATGGTCTCCAGCACCGGGGTGCCGGCCGTCTTGGCGGGTTCGCCGTCGTCGGAGTAGCGGGTGCGGCCGTTTTGCAGCACGTAGGCGTAGACGTTATGCCGCGCGGTGCGGTTGGCGGCGCGCACGGCGTTCAGCACAGCCAGAGCCTTTTCCTCGGTATCGGCAAAGGCGGCGGTGGCGATAAAGCGGCTGCGCTTTTCCTCGTACGTAAAGGTCGAGGTCCCCCGCAGGGTCTTGTAGTCAGGCATGGCAGCACTCCTTGGAATTATACAAAAACATCCGCATCGGCGGACATGCGCCGACGATGCGGATACTTCTAGAGCAAAAAAGTGCATTTTTGTGTCGTCAGGCGCGAAAATGTGCTTTTTTGCGACGGGGTGAATCCAAAGGAGGGGTTCGGGGTCGCGTCAGCGATGCAAGCCCCAGTGGGGCTTGCAACCGAACGAGCGGTGCCAGCTCTGCTGGCTGGCGGCCATTGTTTTGGCCGCCAAGCGGCAGGAGCGTGGCGCAGCCACAAGCGACGAACCCCTTCTTTGAGCTTTTTACATTCTGTCCTCGAGATAGTTTACCACGTCGCCGACGGTGTGGAAAGTCTCGATGTCCTCATCGGGGATCTCCACGCCGAACTCGTCGGACAGGACGGTGATCATATCGATAACATCCAGGCTGTCCGCGCCGAAATCGTTGACAATGTCGCTGTCCGGGGTGATCTTTTCAGGTTCAACTTCCAGCTGGTCAGCCAGATAATCACGAATACGTGCAAAAACTTCGGAATCCATACGATAACTCCTTTAAAACAGATATTCATTTATTATATAGCCTATTACCGGGGGGTTGTCAAGGATTATTTTTCCTTTTCACCCTGTGCCCCCGGCAGCAGGGTTACAATATCCCGCAGCAGCACCAGCGGGTTCTCACCTTTTTGCACCCGCAGGCTGAAATACGGCCGTCCCAGCGCGTTATACAGCACGCGGTGGGGGTACTGGTCCATCAGCGGGGCCAGCTGCTTTGGGCCCACGATGTCGGAGTACAAAATCAGCTGGTCGCCCCGCTGCACGATCTCGGCAATGCCTACGCGGGCGGCGGTCACGCGGATCAGCGATACATCCACCAGCCCCTGCACACTCTTGGGCGGGGTGCCGTAACGGTCGATGAGTTCATCAATGACATCATCCGCGTCGGCGGTGGTCTCAATGGCCGCAATGCGCTTGTAGGCTTCGATGCGGCCTGCGGCATCGGGGATGTAATCCTCGGGCAGGAAAGCGTCCACCGTGATGTCGATAAGGCAATCGCTCTTGTCCGGCGCGGGGGTCTCGCCACGGGCGGCGGAGATGGCCTGGCTCAGCATCTTTACATACAGGTCGTAGCCGACCGACTCCATATGCCCGTGCTGGCTGTGGCCCAGCAGGCTCCCCGCGCCGCGAATCTGCAAGTCGCGCATCGCAATGCGGAAGCCGGAGCCGAAGGAGGTAAACTCCCGGATGGCGGAAAGCCGCTTGGCGGCGACCTCGGTCAGCACCTTATCGCGGGTGAAGGTAAAGTAGGCATAGGCCTTGCGGGACGAGCGCCCCACGCGGCCGCGGATCTGGTACAACTGGCTTAAACCCATGCGGTCGGCATTTTCAATGATAAGCGTGTTGCAGTTGCGCACGTCGACGCCGGTCTCGATCAGCGTGGTGCAGACCAAAATGTCAATTTCATTGTCCAGCAATTGCTGCCACACCGAGGAAATCTGCTCCTCGGTCATTTTGCCGTGGGCGATGCCTATGCGCGCGCCCGGCACCATCTTGCCTACGCGGGCAGCACATTCCTCGATAGTGTCCACGCGGTTGTGCAGGTAGTAGACCTGCCCGCCGCGGGCCAGCTCCTTGCGGATGGCCTCGGCCACGATGCCCTCGTCGTACTCCAGCACGTAGGTTTCCACGGGCTGGCGCTCAAAGGGCGGCTGCTCCAGTGTGGACATATCCCGGATGCCGGACAGCGCCATGTTCAGTGTGCGGGGGATGGGCGTGGCCGACAGCGTGAGCATATCCACGCCGATGAAAGCCTCTTTCAGCTTCTCCTTGTGCTTGACGCCGAAACGCTGCTCCTCGTCGATGATGACAAGGCCCAGGTCGTGGAACCGGACGTCCTTGGAGAGGAGGCGGTGGGTGCCGATGACGATGTCCACGCTGCCGGCCTGCAGGCCCCGCAGGGTCTCTTTCTGCTGTTTGGCGGTGCGGAAGCGGGAGAGCAGCCCGACTTTCACCGGGAACGCCTCCATGCGGGAGATGATGCTGTTGTAGTGCTGCCACGCCAGCAGGGTGGTGGGGGCCAGAATGGCGCACTGCTTGCCGCCCATGACGCACTTGAAGGCCGCGCGGAAGGCGACCTCTGTTTTGCCGACGCCCACGTCGCCGCAGAGCAGGCGGTCCATAGGCCAGCCCTTTTCCATGTCCTTTTTGATCTCGGCGGTGGCGGTGAGCTGGTCGTCCGTCTCGTCGTACTCGAAGCGGGACTCGAAATCGCTCTGCCACTCGCCGTCGGCGGGGAAGGCGTAGCCTGTGGCCTGACGGCGGCGGGCGTAGAGCTCGATGAGCTCCTGGGCCATCTCTTCGGTGGCCTTTTTGACCTTGGCGCGGGTGCGCTGCCACTCGGTGCCGCCCAGCTTTGCAAGCTTCACCTTTTCCTCGTCGCCGGGGGCGGTGTAGCGGCTCAGCAGATCGAGCTGAGTCACCGGCACATACAGCACGTCGGAGCCGGAATACTGGATCTTCAGGTAATCTTTTATCGCGCCCTGCACCTCGAGACGCTGGATGCCCGCATACATACCGATGCCGTGGCTTTGGTGAACCACATAGTCGCCGGGCTTGATGTCCGAGAGGCTGGACAGGGCGTTTTTGTTCTTCTTGCGCTTTTTGTTTTCGGCGGCCTCGTCATCCAGACCGTGACGCCGGGACGAGATGACCGCCACGCGGGCGAACGGGAAGGTGCAGCCCGCCGTGAGGTGGCCGGGCAGTACCTGAACCAGACCTTTCGCGGGCCGGACGTCCCGGCTCATGCTGACGGCATAGCCCTTGTCAGCCAAATCGCGGGTGAGGGCCGCTGCGCCCTTGGGCGTGCCGGCGAAAAGGGTCACGGCGTATCCCTGCTGGATCAGCGGGTCGAGGTCTTCCCGCAGGGAAGCGAGGTCGCCGCCCCAGTTGGGGGCCGCGAACGCCTCGGCGTTGATGAGGTCTTTCAGCTTGAACTCGTTCATGCCCCGCAGGAAGTTCTCGCAGAGCAGGGTGCTCTGGTCCTGCGCCGCAATGGCGAGGTCGTCCATGGTCTGGTAGAGCACATCGAGGCCGGGGCAGATGACGCCCTCCTCGAGCAGGCCGGTCAGCTCTTCGCTGCGGCGGAACTCGGTGGCCTTCTGGGCGTCCCGGATGCCGCCCACCTCGTCGAGGATGAAGATGGGGCTGCTCAGGTGGTCCAGCAGGGTGGCGGGCGTTTCGTACCGCAGACCGTAGTATTTGTCCATAGCCTCGGGCATGACGCCGCTGTCCAGCTGGGCGAGGTCGGACTCCATGGCCTTTTCGAGGGCGGTGCGGCGCTTGCCCCGGGCTTTCTTCTGGGCGGCGCGAAGGGCCTCCGCCGTGTCGGCGGTGCTGCCGAACAGCACCTCACGGGCGGGGGAAAGATAGATCTTTTCCAGCGCACCGTCCCGCCGCTGGGTCAGCAGGTCGAAGGAGGCGAGAGAGTCTATCTCGTCGTCCCAGTACTCCACACGGGCGGGCTGGCGCATATCGGGGGCGTAGATGTCCACGATGTCGCCCCGGACGCTGAACTGTCCCGGGCCGTCCACCTGACTGCGCCGCACGTATCCGGCGGCGAAGAGCCGCTCCACCAGCGCTTCGCGGTTGTAGACCATGCCGGGCTTGAGGGTGAGGGTGTTCTTCTGGAACTCGTCCTGCGGCACAGTGTATTGGAGCAGGGCCTCGGCGGGGACGCAGACGGCGTTCAGCCGTCCGCCAGCCAGCGCGCCCAGCACCGACAGACGCCGGTACTCGTACTCGCGGCCCGCGCCCTCGACGGGGCGGAGCATGAAGTCCCGGGGCGGGAACACCGCCGCCGAGAGCCCCAGCGTCTTGAGGTCGTCGGCAAAATGGGTGGCCTCGGCCTCGCCGGGCGTGACGACGCAGAGGATGCGGCCCGTGTCCTTCTGGAGCGCGGCGTAGAGCAATGCCCGGCCTGCCGGAGGCAGGCCGAACAGCGCCGCCGGGCCGGGGGAGGCGAGGCTGGCCGCTGTCTTCTGATATTCAGGGGTGTTTTTCAGGAGCGCTTCGTACATGGTGGACCTCCTTTCTGATGGGGTTAAACCTCTCCGTCACGGCTGACGCCGTGCCACTGCCCGGGTTGCGGCTCCCAGCATCTGCTTCGGCCCTTGGTGCGGACCTCGCATCCTGCTGGCCGCGGCCCCAACAGCGACTCCCTGTTTCCGCCGCTGGCGGCGGTCGTCGTTGTTGCTCCTAACGAGGGGAGGCTTTGGCATTCCGTAAAGCTTCACCTCTTCGCCAGAGGCTCCCCTCGATAGGGGAGCTGTCGAGCGAAGCGAGACTGAGAGGTTACTTCTTCGAATAATCCCGTTCTCCGTAGATGGCCGTACCAATGCGCACGAGGGTGGCCCCTTCGCGGATGGCATTCTCAAAGTCGCCGCTCATGCCCATGGAGAGGGTCTCCATCTTCACATTCTGGTACCCCCTCTCCCCGGCCTGCACGAACAGCTTGTACACCTGGGCCAGATACCGGCGGTTCTGGGCGTCGTCGTCGTTGACGGGCGGAATAGCCATCAGACCCTTGACCCGGATGTGCTCTTCTGCGGCGGCAGCGTCCAGCAGGGGCCAGAGCTGTTCCGGCGAGACGCCCGACTTCGACTCCTCGCCGCCGATGTTCACTTCCAGCAGGACGTCCTGCACGATGCCGGCCTTGGCGGCTTCCTTTTCGATGGCGGCCAGCAGATGCTCGCTGTCCACGCTCTGGATGAGGCTTGCGCGGCCCAGCACCTTCTTGATTTTGTTGGTCTGCAAATGGCCGATGAAGTGACTGGGCTTGCCGCAGTAAGCACCGGCGTCGTAGTTGGCGCAAAGCTCCTGCACATGGTTCTCTCCGAACACATCGATGGCAAGGGCCGCGCTGGCAGCGACGGTGTCCGCGGTGCGGGTCTTGCAGGCGGCGCAGAGCTGCACTTCGGCGGGGTCGCGGCCTGCTTCCCGGGCCGCTGCAGCCATCTTTTCGCGGATGGCCTCCACAGCCTCCCGCATCTCTTCCAGATCCTTTTCTGCCATAGAGCTCAGTCCTCCTCGGTATATTTTGCGCGCTCGCCGCCGATGAGCTTCGGGCGGGTGCGGGCGCAGAGAATGTTGGCCTCGCCGATCTTCGAAAGGCTCAGCCGCACCGGCACAGCCACCCGGCGCAGATGCATTCCGATGAGGGTGCCTCCGATGTCGATGCCTGCGTGGGCGCGGATCTCCTCCACCGCAATGGGGCCTTTGAACTGCTTCCAGCAGGTGGTGGCCCAGCTGCCGCCCGCATGGGGACGCGGCACGACGCAGACTTCCTCCCAGCCGTATTTCTCAGCGGCTTCCCGCTCAATAATGATGGCCCGGTTGAGGTGCTCACAGCACTGTGCGGCCAGCCAGATGCCGTTTTCGGCCAGCACCGGTGCGACGCCGGCGTAGACAGCCTGTGCAGCCTCAAGGCTCGAGTCCTTGCCGATGTGGCCGCCGACGATCTCGCTGGACGAGCAGCCCACCACAAAGACGTCGCCCTTTTTCAGCTTTGCCTGGGCCAGCAGCTCCGTCACAGCCTGCCGCGCTTCGGTCTCGATTTGCTTTTTGAACTCTTCCGTCATAAAAAACACCTCGTTTTATACTCTTGCAGACAGCAGGCTGGCAGAGCCTGCCGCGCCGAAATACACTTTGCTTCCCGCCGGGCACACCGCCGTGCAGCCGTCCATCTCTCTGCCCGAGAATGTCTGCTTCCAGCTTCCGTCGGCGGTGTCCACAGCCTCGGCGCAGGGGGCGTCCGCAGGCAGCTTGAACAGCTTCTTCTGGATGTTCTCACCGGCCCGCAGGGCGATGCCCCGCAGAAGGGTGCTGTCCGCGTGCTTTTCCAGCCAGCCGCTGCGGGTCCAGCGGTAGCTGATATAGAGGATGCCGTCCTCGTCCAGCGCCAATGCGCCGGGGTATCCCGGCAGGCCGGACACAAAGCTCCCGCAGTTTTTGCCGCCGGCCGTCAGCTCCCGGGCGTCGGCGTCCACAGCCCAGACGCAGCGATTCCCGAGGTCGGAGACGTAGAGCGTTCGGCCATCCTCCGAGAGTGCCAGACCAGCCGCACCGGCCACGCCGCCCAGCACCTGTTCCACCGTCCGGGCCGACGGGTCATACACATAGACGCAGCCCGTGCCGGTGTGGGCGATGAGCTCGGTGCGGAGAGCGCTTTCCAGCCCGTTTTTCGCAGCGGCTTCGGTGGACACGGCGAAATAGACCTTCCCGTCCGGGCCGGTCTCCACTGCCGACAGCACACCCAGCGGTGCGCCGTCGATTTGAGTCACCACCTGTTCCACTGAGGTTCCCCAGCTGTCATGCCGGGCGCGGCAGAGCGCCCCGCCGGAGGGCGTCACCACCGTCAGCCACAAGTCGCCGTCGGCGTCGAAGGCAAAGCCGGTCAGCTCGCCCTCCACCGACAGGATGGCCGCATAGTGTCCGCCGTCGGTGCGGACAAGGTCGCTCTGACGCTTTTTCATGGCCGCACCGTTGTAGGCAGCAGCGTAGACAAGGCCGTCCCGGGTGCGGACGCAGTCCACGCCCAGATAGCCGCCCAGCTTCCAGCCGTCCTTGCTGTCGGCGGAGAGAGCCGTCTGCGCGGCACCGGTGTCCTGCCGCACATCCGGGGCGGTATAGGCTTTCGGCGGCGTGTCGATGGGCCGCAGCAGCAGGCCGTACGCCAGCGCCGCCAGCATCAGCAGGGCAAAGATGTTGCTGGCCACCCGGAAGCGGGTCATCAGGGCTTCCCGCTCGATGGCGGCCTGTGCTTCCAGCTGGGCTTTCCGGCGGGCAGCGGCGGCAGACGTACGCTGGGCGCGGCGGAGCCACCGGTCCACAAAGAGGGCCACATTCGGCCCCACCGTGATGGATGCAATGAAGAGGAGCAGTACCAGCTCTACGAATCCAATGCGCATGAACAGTTTTTCCTTTGTATTTGTCAGATTTCGGGGAAGTCTTTTATCATTGTAGTATAGCACACTTCGGCTTTTCTGCGCAAGATGAGGCCAAGCTTGACAGCCCCCGAAGCGGCCCTTTATAATCAGGGCAGACACGAAACGCACCCACTGGGATGTTTTCCCAAAAAATCTACTCAAACTTCACAAAAATTCCTAATTGATAGGGTATGATAGACTTAAGTGCAGTATACAGTTCCGCCGGGCTGGCTCTGAGCAGCCTCCGGCGCTTGAGAGATAGAAGCTTTTAGGAGGAATGCCTTATGGCAAAAATTCTTATCGTTGACGACGAGCCCCGCATCCGGGAGCTCATCCGGGAGAATTTACAGTATTCGGGCTACACCTGCGAGGAGGCAGGGGACGGCTCTGCCGCCCTGTCGCTGCTCACCGGCGGCGGCTACGATCTGGTCATCCTCGATTTGATGATGCCCTTCATGGACGGCATGACCTGCCTGCGGGAGATGCGCACCCGCCGCATCAACACCCCCGTCATCATCCTGACGGCCCGCGGCGAGGAGTACGACAAGCTGGCCGGCCTCGAGGGCGGCGCTGACGACTATGTGGTCAAACCCTTCTCCCCCCGGGAGCTGGTGGCCCGTGTCAAGGCCGTGCTCAACCGCACCATGCCCCGCACCGAGGCTTCCGACAGCACCATGACCTTCGGGGAGCTGTCCATCGACACGGCCAGCCACACCGTCAAGGTCTCGGGCGAGGAAGTGAGCCTCACGCCCAAGGAGTTCGACCTGCTGGTCTTTCTGGCCTCCAACAAAGGCATCGCCCTCAGCCGCGAAAAGATCCTGCAGAAGGTGTGGAACTACGACTACTTCGGCGAGGACCGCACCGTGGACACCCACGTCAAGATGCTGCGCGGCCACCTGGGCAAGTGCCGCGGCTACATCGCCACTGTCTGGGGCATCGGCTACAAGTTCGACCCCGACGCGGCGCGTTAAGCGGAGGCTCTGCTCTTCATGCGGCAAACGAGCAAAACACGGCGCACCATCGGCATCCGGGGCCAGCTCATGGGCTTTCTGTGCTTCATCTGCCTCTTGCTGGTGGGGCTGTTCTGGTTTCTGAGCACCCAGCTGCTGGAGCCCCTCTACACCACCCATATCCAGAAGCAGCTCACCGAGCAGGCTGATGCCATCGTGGCCCGGATGGACGAGGCCATCGGGAAGGGCGAGACCCTCTCCTACTGGGCCTTCGGCAGCCGGCTGTACGTCAACAATACCTTCTTCAACGCGCTGCGGGACGACATCTTCGAGCTGGGCGGGATGAGCAGCTTCTGCATCGACATCTCCGACACCACCCTGCGGCAGATCTTCAAGGTGGATAACCTGTCCTACTGCAACCTTCACCGCACCCGCCCCACCGACACTGCCGACGAACAGACCGCCTACACCACGGCCCGCGCCATGCGGCAGCTCTGCCGGGAGAGCGGCGGCACAGTGGTGCGGAAGATCAACCCGCCCACGCCCTCCGGCTCCGTCCAGCTGATGGTGGGCCGGATGACCTCCGACGGAAATTACACTGTGCTGGTGACTACCAGCCTGATGCATGTGGCCGAGGCCGGCAAGGTGCTCAGCACCGTCCTGCCGCTGGCTGCGGCCCTCATTTTCGCGTTCTCGATGTCGGCGGCATGGCTGTTCAGCGAGTGGTTCACAAAGCCTCTGCGGGCTCTCTCCGGGGCTGCGCGGCAGGTGGCACAGGGCAACTACGCCGTCCATGTGGACTCGGTGCGGAACGACGAGCTGGGCGACCTGGCCCAGGAGTTCAACCACATGGCAAAAGAAGTCCAGCACGCCTCCCAGATGCAGCGCGACCTGCTGGCCAACGTCTCCCACGACCTGCGCACCCCGCTCACCCTCATCAAGGGCTATGCCGAGACGGTGCGCGATCTGACCGGCGACGACAAGAAGCACCGCGACGAGCAGATGAACATCATCGTGGACGAGACCGACCGCCTGACGGCCCTTGTTTCCAGCGTCATGGAGCTGAGCAAGGTCACGAGCGGCGCACTCAAGTGCGAGAAGGTCCACTTCGACATGGGCCAGCTCTGCGACGAGGTGAGCGAGCGTTACGACGCCGTCTGCGCCCAGAACGGCTGGCAGCTCAAGCTGGAGATCCCTGACGAAGAGCTTCCCGTCTGTGCCGACCCCGACATGATGCAGCGCGCTCTGCATAACCTTTTGGGCAACGCCATGCACCACATCGGCGAAGACGGCATCTTCGTGCTGCGGGCGCTCCGCTGCCCCGAGGGCGTCCGGGTGGAGGTGGAAGACCACGGCCCCGGCATCTCCGCCGAGGACCTGCCCTATATCTTCGACCGCTACTACCGCTCCCGCTCCGACGCAGGCAAGCAGGGGACCGGCCTCGGCCTCTCCATCACCAAAGCTATTTTCCAGCAGCACGGTTTCCGCTTCGGCGTCCACAGCACTGTGGGCAAAGGCACTGTGTTCTGGTTCATCATGACCGATACCGAAGAAGTTTCCTCATAAAAAGGCGGGTCGCAGTCCGTTGGAACTGTGACCCGCCTTTTTGCTATTTTTTCCGGCAGTACACCACTACCCTCGCTTTTCCGCCGGGGGTGCAGGTGTAGAGCACGAGAGGACTGCCGCCCTCCCGCAGGGCTTCGGGTTCTTCGGGCGAGACCTGCGCAGTCCGCTCCACAGTGTACACTGCCTCAGCGCCGTCCTGTGAAGTGAAACGCACCTCGTCGCCTTCCGAAAGGCTGCTCAGCCGCCCGAAATGGGACTTGTAGTTGTGAGCCGCGATGACAAGGTCTCCGCCCGCCGTACTGCCGCATTGACGGCAGGGCGAGACCTTGAGGTTCGCTTTGCTCCACTCGGTCTGCACCGGCAGTTCCAAGCCCAGAGCCGGGATGGTCAGCACCCCCAGATACTCCCGCTCGATGCTTGACGCCGGGGTTTCCGAAACCGGTCCCGGCCCGGACTCTGCATCTTCCGTGGGCAGGCTTTCCGCGCTGTCTGCGGGCCGTTCTGCCTCCGACACTGCCGCGATGCTCTGGCTCTGGCGCAGCTGGCTCACCGCCGAAGCGGCCTGAGCGCCCGCCCTTGCATCCTCGAGCCGGTCGTAGACGTAGAGGCAGACTGCTGCCAGCACCAAGGCACTGCCCAGCATCAGGCAGAGCCGCTCCGTCACCAGCCTACGCATCGTGTCTGCGCTTCCGGCTCAGCCAGAGGCCAGCCGCCACAAGGGCGATGCCCCCGCCTGCCAGCACCGGCACGGGCCAGAGCAGCTGGCCGGTCTGGATGAGGGTCCCCACCGGTTCCGGCTCCGCAGCCGGGATGACTTCATCCGGCATCTCTGCCGAGGGTGTCGGCGGGCGGATGACTGTGATCTCGCCCGGCTGCTCCACCGGCTTCGGGGTCGGTGTCGGCTTATCCGGCACATAGGGCGGCGTCACCGGCGGGGGAAGGGGGTCGGTGCTGCGGTAGCTGTTCTTGAAGAGCAGTTCCGTCTTTGTCCCGTCGTCCCCGTCCCGCCGGACTGACACGTGTCCTTTCAGCTCACCGTCGGTGTCCCACGCCACCATGACTTTCAGGTAAAAGACGGTGTCGTCGTAGTCGGCCCGTTTCCGTCCGCCCGCGTCCTGAGTGACCGTATACTCGTATATGCCGGGCGCGGTGTAGACGATGGTATCAAAAGTCTTCGTCAGGGTCTTGTCGTCGGCGGTGCGGCAGTCCCGGGCCGGAAAATTCAGCTCAGCCTCGTCGTCACAGCCTTCCGGCATCGGCGCGCCGTCCAACGCGGTCAGCCGCACCGTCAGCGTCTCGTCAGCTGCCTCTCCGGTGCAGCGGACGGACGCCTCCAGTTCCAGCTCCGCCCGCTGGTCTGCGGCCAGAGCGGGCAGGGCAGCGCTTACCGCAAGCGCTGCTGCCAGCAGGGCCGCTGCCATTTTCGGGAGCCTTCTCATGATAAGCTCTCCTCCTTTCCGTTTTGCAGGTCTGACATTGGTTCCATCCGGGCCAGCACCACCGTCCGCGCGTCGGTGTACTCCCCCGAGCAGGTAGCCATCGCCAGAAACTGCGCTCCTTCCGGCTCCTCTTCCAGCGCACGGAGCGCCTGTGCATCCATCTGAAGGGAATTCTTCTCCACAAAGGGGAGCAGCCCGCCTGCGTCTGCCTGCCACTTGCCCGGGGCAAAGATGGCCTGTTCCGACGCAGGCACCACAAGGCAGGCCAGCACTTCCAGCCGATAGCTCCCGCCGGGCAGCGTCAGGGTGCCGGTGGTGTTCTGGCGGAAGAATGCGCCGTCCTTGTATTTGTCGAGGTCGCCGAACATCCGCCCGTTCTCCATATGGTGGCCGTAGAG
>ENA-OUPZ01001284-OUPZ01001284.1-human-gut-metagenome-genome-assembly--contig:-NODE-1284-length-11713-cov-4.424001_pt1 | contig 11713 bp, 9 predicted proteins | sample MGYA00237941_ERZ548813 | MGnify/ENA primary metagenome ERZ548813 (study PRJEB26490, sample SAMN05194712) | human gut metagenome | biome: terrestrial biome; feature: human-associated habitat; material...
TAAAAATAGCTGATTTTTCATTGCAGAATTTCTCGGCGTCCACGGCTGTTCCGAAACAGAGCATTTGCTCCATTTCCGTATCAAGAAAGCTGTTAAGCCTTGAAAGAGCAGTTGACATAACGGACATCATAGACTGATCCGATGAATTAAGTGCCGCACCCGCAAGCCATTTCGCTTTATGCTCTGAGGGAAGCTTGTCCATAAGTTTTGAAAAATACATCTTAGGCTTTGCTTTCGGCGCAGGCTGATACTTTGCTAAAAGATCTTGTATCAGCTTGAAAACCGATACAATATGACGTTCGTTTTTGTCGCCGAACTCCGCAAGTAAAAGAATAACCGAGGCGAGCAGACCCTCTGCCGCGTCGTAAAAAAAGGCGTTTTGCCCATAGCTTGAGCTGTCACCGCCGCCGATATTGATTATTGTTTTAGCTGTGATTTTTGCATATTTTTCTGCCTTTGCTTTCGCTGAAAGGTTGGTTTTATCGGATAGATAAATGTCCATGTATTTGTTGACAAGATGCAGAATATTGTTCTCGTCTGAGCGTGTGGGATTACGCAGATCAAGAACGGAAACATTGTAGCCATAGTACTTTTTGGCAATAGTTCCGTAGTTTCGTGCTACGTCGCCCTTTGTATCCGTCGAGATAAACGACATTCCGCTTGCACAAGCATGTTCAATGTTAGGGTACAAGAAGTATGCGGTCTTGCCAACGCCTGCAGCTCCGATCATAAGCGTGTGAACATCGCCGTCATCCACAAGCGCAATAGTTTTCTTTCCTGAACCTCTGCACCCGACTACCGTACCTTGTACAGTCGGAAGATTCTTGCCTTGCCGCCAGAGATCAGGCTCGAATGGCAAAGAGATAAAAGTACGATTTATCTCTGTTTTCGTCGCCCACCTCGCAGTTCCGTGCTGCCCGTCACCGATCCTCTTGGACTTGATTCCGTTAAGCGATTTGCTATCAAGCAGATTTACTATTACTAAAAAGGCTATAAAAATCACAACAAGTACGCCTATCAAAATCATCTGTTTCTCATTCAAAATTTCACCTCATATCCGTAGAAATATGCTTTCTTCTGTATTTAAAAGAACAGTTAGTTTGTTATCTTAAAGGTATTGCACCGTGAGGCAGAGGGTATCGCATCAACCAAATTCCATACAAGGTTCAGGTTCGGGAACAATATCAATATCCTCATTCTGCTCCTGAATGGAAACGCTTAAAGTTTCCTCAACCGATAATCTGACGGCATTGTCCGCAAGCCGGTACAGCAATTTCGCCGTATTTATCGATTGCTCACGGGTACGGACAGTCTGTTTCAGATCATGCAAAACCTCCTGCACACAGTCCTGCAAATTCCTTTGTTTCTGTGCTTTTCTGCCCTTGTCGGTGTAGGGCTTGTAACTGCCTTTGAGCTTGTTTTGGAGCCATACAAACGCCTTACACTCGCTGTTTATCTGCTCGGTTTTGGGCATAAAAAAAGCCGAGCCTGCAAGTGCATACTCGGCGAGATATTTGTATTGTCCGTTTTTAAACGTTGCATAGATCTGCGAGGTCAGCTTATCGGGTCGGCATTTGAGATACCTCAGTTCGCTTACTTCTTTCAGATATTCTTCCTTCCGCTTATGAGGAACAGCCGGCAAAGCCAAAGCTCCGTTCTTTGCTTTCAGCACTTCGTTCCAGTCCTTAAACTTCGGTGCAAGCCGTTTCACATCGGTATATCCATTCTCTGTAAGAATATCTTTTAAGCGGTCAACAGCCTCGATCCCGCCCTCGTCATTATCAACGCAAAGAATGACTTCTGACAGGTTAGAATGGTTCTTTAAAGCCGTCAAAACGGCATTTTCATAAACTCCGTTCATATCGATGTAGCTGTGTTTCTGCCATTCTTTCGGATACAGCGTAAGAAAGCTCATCATATCTATGGGAGCCTCAAACACATAGAGCCTTTTGCTTTCACCGAAATGTGCAAAGCTGTATCTTGTGTCAGAACCTTGACAAGTGATCCTGAAACTATTGCCGTAAGAATTTGTTGAACGCTTGCTTGCCTGCCTTGGAACGCCGTCCTCATCAATTCCTACAAACACGGCATTGTGATGTTCTTTATCCTCGTAAAGTGTGTGTTGCTTTGCAAAATGAGTTATGACCTCGGGAGCGATAAATCTCTGTTTTATGAGGTAAGCATACACTCTGTGCATATTTGTGTTTGCTTGGGGCAGTCTGAACTCTTTCTTTTCTTCCTTTGCGATAGCTTTCGGCGGACTGTGGGACAGCGGAGTTACCCTCTGTCCCAACAGTTCCTGCACCGCAGTCTGAAAGTCCATATCATAGAATTCCTGCATAAATTTTATTGCTCCGCCGCCCACCTGATTTTTATGGTCAAACCAAGTCGAGCCACGTAGCGTTATGCTGTCGTGCTTGCCAGAACTGTCGTAGTAAATGAGCTTATGCTCTCTGCCGACACGCTCCAATTTCTCGCCACGCATTCTCAGGAATTCTTCAAGGTTTACGCTGTTGGCAAGGACTTTTTGTTCGTCTGTGAATGGGATATATGGCAATTTATCACCAACTCTCTATCGTTAATACTTCACGTTATTCGCAAACTTACTCATCAGCCCCGAAAAGCTCTGTCTTTCCATCATATCCGAACTGAGAAATGCACCCGAAACCACAGTTAGCTTGTTCTCCGAAAGCACAGCGTAGGTTTCCGTGTACCCGAACTGCGTCGCCATACCGTCAGACTTCTGAACAGAGCTGTACCGCTGATACTTACCCTTTGAAACAACACTGCTGGTCATTCGGTAACTCGAAACAAAGTCATCCTCAGTAATACCGCTCATCTGTGCGGATGTCTGATTGAAGTAATAATCTCCGAAGTTTTCGAGGATATATTCCATATCGTAATCAAGATTACTCTGACTTAAATCAATGCACAGAACATCGATCATTCCGCCGCCGTTTTTGCCTTTCAGAGATATTTTCTGCACTCCGTTTGAAGCGTCTTTTTCTGTTTCAAAGGAACAGCCTTTCATCGCCTCCGTAACTATCGGGGAAACATCCGTAAAACTGATATTTGAGTTGAAAAGCTCTGCGATAAAGGTATCGGACTTCACCTGTTCTTCATCGACCGTACTTTCAGCCTCCGAAGAGGCAGCCGAATCGGGTAAGGACTCGGCTGTAGTGGTAATTGCTGTTTCCGTTGCGGTCTGCAAGGGCGGACTTATCGTTCCGCAGGCGGTCATTGTTATTGCGATTGCCGCTGAAAGCACAGCCAAATATATTTTTGTTTTCATACGCAAATTCTCCTTTTTAAACGATTGACCAGATATACAGCGGAGCGGTCAGTGCAAACAGTAGACAACCGAAAATTATGGCTATCGGAGTCCATTCAAACTGCCCGTGTTTGCGGTAATCCATGTACGCAAGGGAGGCTTTAACAAACAGCAAAACCGCCAGAACTACGTCGATCACGGGGAAAACGACATTGTTTACGACCGACACCACCTGTGACCTTGCCGTAGTCCAAGTGCTTGTGACCGCTCCCGCAACATCGCCCGAAGCGTATGCTGTAGTCGACATCATCGCCGCAAAGCACACAACGCTTGCGACTGCTGCGATGACCTTCTTTTTTGATCTCATTCCGCATCATCCTCTCTGTTATCAATAATTTTCCCTACCAGAATTGTACGGCTGTTGCCCTCCGCAGAAGTGCAAGTCGACAGCATGATCAGATTATCATTCGCAGAAATACCGATCTCCTTGTAAATACTCGCACTGTTTCTGAGCTGAGTATCCCATTCCTCAAAACTGGGATCAGCAAGATAAAGTCCGCTTGTGTCAGCAGTTCTCGCAACCGCAAAGAAATCTATCAGCCAAACTTCATCCTCAGTGGTCAGCCAGCCGTAGCTGTGGTTCATGAAATATTCCTCATTCTCGTAATGCGGAATATCCGCAAACATCGTCCCATTGCCCATATTGTGACCGTAGATAACCGAGTTAAAATCGGTGAAATCCGAGGAATTTCTGTAGTCCATAAACAGCGAGCCTGCATACAAATACGAACCGTCAGTCGCCCTGTGAGCATAATAATCGTTATCTTCCGACTGCATGATCGGATAATCGATATTTGTATCGGGAATATACAGCCATGCCACGGAATCGTCATGCTCTGCGGAAAGCTGCCGGACCTGTTCGGTCAGTTCTTCTTTGGTATCTTCGGGAACTCTGTCTGCCGACGGTTTTTCTGAATCGTTATTTACCGCCTCGTCAAGCGTTTCTCTCGCTATCGGGGTGGGAGCATAGATCAGAATATCCCGCCAATTGATTTTCTGAGCCACATCGTTTTTCACAAGTAGATAAATTCCCCCTCCGAGAAGGGCGGCTGCACTTATGACAGCCGCTATGCGAATCGCTTTTTTATTCATACTTTTTTCCTTTCTTTGTAATGATAAGAGCGGCAATGATCACGCTTGCAGCTCCGAGCATTGCATAAGCCGCAAAATCGCTGTGGTTATCGCCTGTATACGGAGTAGTGATTTTAGGTGTAAGCTCGTCATACATAATGACTTCGGTCACGCTACCGTCAGCGTTTACTGTGAACTTGATTTCATTTGCTATCTCATAGCCCTCCGGTGCGATAGTTTCTTTCAGCGTGTACTCCTTGCCTGCGATCAGCTTTCCTTCGATGAAATGCGGTTCGCTTGATGAAACCCATTCCTCAACAACATTTCCGTCCCTGTCTATAACCTGAAGCTTTGCACCGGGCAGTTCCTCACCTGTGGTGATATCCTGCTTGGAAATCTGTACCTTTGTTGTGTCGTCGATCATTACAACGAGTGGATTGCCGTTCTCCGAAGTCGCTGTGGCTTCAACGTTTTCTACGGTAACATTGCCGTAAACGTCAACTGTAAACTTAATATCCGTAGCAATCACATATCCGTCGGGAGCCGCAATTTCCTTGAGCGTGTAATCTCCGGCAGGAAGTTCGGTTACAACATGATTTGTGCCGTCGGAAGTCCACTCATCAACGATTTCTCCGTTAGCATTTTCAAGCTGCATCTCTGCTCCGATAAGCTCCTCGCCGTAGACATCAATCTTAGACAATTCAACGGTAATAGGCTTGTTAATTGTACGAACCGTGATAGTTTCGCCGTCCTCGCAAACAGTTACGGGATAGCTTTCATCACTGAGAATATATCCTGTGGGAGCTTCGATTTCATGAACCACATACTCGCCGTAGGGGATCTCATCAAACTTAAAATATCCGTTTTTATCGGAAACAGCGGTCATATATGCGCTTTCAGAAGTAAATTCGGCAGTATCAACTGCAAACAGTCCGAACAGAGCGTTTTCAAGAGGTTCTTCGCTCTCGTTCACCTTGATACCCTCGATTTTTCCGCGTTTCAATTCATTTACGAACTGACCGCAGTCGATTGAAACTGTAGTTACTTCCTGTCCCATATACTCAAATGTCACAAGATATTTTTCGCCGTTTAAAACGTAGTGTTCATCAGTTGCAATTTCCTGAACATAATACTTGCCGAATGGGATTTTTTCAGCAATGACAGCAGTCATATTTTCGTCAAGTGAAACCTCAGAAATGAGACCGTCCGCAGGAATTACAGTACCGTCTGCCGCCGTAATATCTTCTGCTGCAAACAATCCGAAGCTTACGCTTGTATAGCAGTCCTTGCCGTAAATGCCAAACAGCTCGTCGTTCTCCATAACCTTTGAGAGACTGATCTCAACGTCCTGATAATCATTGACAAATGACGTATTTACGGTATCAAGCACTGCGATTTCCTGTCCTGCATAGGTCAGTTCAACAAACTGTGATTCCGTATTCTGAACATAGCCAAACGGTGCAGAAACCTCCTTGATTTCGTAATTGCCAAGATAAAGCAGATCGCTTTCCGCATAGCCGTTTTCATCGGTTGTAATTTCAGCTACAACGTCGCCTGCGTTGGCTCTGATTGTGCCGTCAAGCGTAACGATATCCTCCGAAGCGATCACCTGAAATACTGCGCCGGAAAGATTTCCGCTTGCAAACACGGGAGTGTAGGTGGTCGGATTTACTGTCATCTCGCCGTTTTCATCCGTGTAAGCGGAGGACGCCATAGCAACGGTTTTAAAAATATCACCTGTTTTCTGAACCGAAATTCTGCCTTTCTGAGCGGTGTTTTCTTTGTGAACTTTAATGACTGTCAAAGCATTTTCTTCCTCTGCGTTATCAGCAGAAACTGTGAAGGGCACGGGCGTGCTGTCCAGAACATAACCCACAGGAGCCTGAACCTCAACAAGAGAATATTCGCCGTAGGGAAGAACCTCGGGAGTGATCAGATATCCCTCGCTGTTTGTGTAAAACACATCAATAGTTGTGGGAGTAGGATAGCTGAAAGTCATAGAAATCTTCTGACCGTTTGAATCATAAATCTCAAAGCCTGCGCCCTCGTAAGGAATGACATTGCCGCTTTCGGAATCGACCTTTACCACCTTAACATAGCTTTCAAACTTTGCATTGTTAATGAGATAGCGATAGGTCTGACCGTTCTCGCTGATGTTCACATCAAAATCAGCTATAAACTCCGTACCTTCCCAGCCATTGGTCTGATGAACCGTGTAAATTCCGTATGGCATATCCTTTGTCTGTGCAAAGCCGTTTTCATCGCAAGTCAGATGATCACGCTCTGTTTCAGCAGCATTTCCATAACTGCCTACGCTCTTGAGATAAACCTCAAATTCAGCGCCGACTTCGGGCGTTTCGATCTGAGTCGAGCCGTCGTCCGTATGCTTGATGACTGAGATATTGCCCTTTATTACGTCCTCAGTCACAGTCATAGAAATGAGATTACTTTCAATTGTGTATTTTTCCGGCTCTGCGCCTACGGAATGAACAGTCATATCAAGCAGATATCCCTCGGAGGGAGAAATCTCCTGAACTGTGTAATTTCCGCAGACATACTCCTTGGACTTGAAATATCTGTTTTCATCTGTGGTGTAGGTGTCAATAAGCGCTCCGTCACGGTAAATGCCGTAAACTGCGCCTGCAAGAGTACCGTCGCCCTGTGCGGAGACCATTTCTGCGTCCTGCTTTGTTACCTCAACTGTAAACTTTTTGAGGATATTTTTGAATGTCTTAGTTGTGGTTGCGTCAGCAGTAAGAGTTGCTGTCTGATCAGCAGGAATCACATATTTTATCGGAACGTTTTTCTCGCTGATTGTGTAGGTTATTTTCTCGTTATTACTGTCGTAGACGGGAATATTTTCAAGCAGAGCGATACCGTTCTCACCTGTGGAAATGGTATAGGTTTTACCATTTCCTGTGACAGTGAATTCTCTGCCGCCGTTCTCTCCGTCCTCCGACTGCTTGTTGATCTTAATTGAACCCGTTTTAAGCTGATTGTTGAACTTCACATTCACAGTCAGATCAACATCTCCGCTTGTCAGCGTAACATTCTGAGCCTTAGGAACTTCGTATCTTGTATCTACATTGATCTCTGATACGGTGTAGGTGATCGCTTTGCCCGTGGACATATCATAAACTCTTAGTTCGTCAAAGGTTGCAATTCCGTTTGCATTGGTTTTGGCAGTTTCAGAGAGCGATTTTCCATTGTATGAATAGGTGATTTTAAATTCCCTGCCGCTGATGATTCCGTCCTCTGCGGTTTTGTTAATTTTAATTGTTCCTGTTTTGAAATCCTCTGTCACCTTGTTTTTTCCTGCTTTGATTGTATAAACAGTAGGGTCAATAGAATAACCTGTAGGAGCTTTTAATTCCTTTGCGTAATAAGTGCTGTCGGGAAGTTGAATTTTACCTGTGCCGTCAGCGCCTATGGTGATTTCGCCAACCTTTTTGGTACAGGACTTGTCACTGTAGATTCCGTATACCGCTGTGGAATTGTCAACACTTGATTTTCCTACAAGATTACCGTCCGTATTGTACTTATTGATCTCAAAGGTAACATCTGTCTTTGTAATTCTGAACGCCGACATATTCATAGCCGTTGCAGTCTTGCCGTCTGTTTTGTTGTTTATAACAACGCCCTCCGAACCGCTGGATTCTATTCTCCAATGCTTTCCGCCTGCACCTTTTCCATCGCCAACTGTCTTTGAGTTTATGAGTTTTTCCGAAACACCAATAGATCTCAGATAGCTTATTACATCGTTTCTTGAATCAAATTCGCCCATGTAGATCCATGCGTGATCCTCACCACCCGGATTCTGAGCGACCACCACAGATCCTGCTGTAATAACCGAACCGTCAGCACACTCCCAATACGGGCGATCCGTTGTTTTGATGTTCTTCTTTTCGACTTCGACTTTTGAAGTCTTTCCGTCGTAAGTTATGGTGCAGTTATCATTGACTGTAAGCCAATGATCTGTGTCAACAGGCACAGGGTTGTTCCAACTGAAACCCGATGTTTTGTATCCAAGCTGTGTAAGCGTATAGTACACAAGTCCCGAACAGTCAATGCCGAGATTATTTATCGTTTCAACAGAAAGCGGAGTGTACTGACCCTGATCATACGCATACCAGTAGCCCTTGTTACCATAGGTATACGGCGAGCCGAGCAAGGTTGCCGCTTTTGCGATCACCGTATCTGCCGACGGGAATGCTGCGTTTTCAGTCGATGAGCTTGCCGCATTCGCTGTAATAACTCCGCTCATAGATGAGCCGAGCATAGAAAAAGCGCAAAGTCCTGCCATGAACCCTGCGCTGAGTTTCTTTAAAATCTTTGATTTAATTTTAAACATATATTGCATTTCTCCTTTGATTTTGCGCAAAAGAAAGAGAGCCAAATCGGCTCTCTTTATTGCAACTTTGTTGTTTACTTAATTAGTAAGCAGATTCGCTTACCGACAGTTCGATCGTGTTGTCATTTTCATCAAATATCTGGGTAATATCACCGTATTTATCCGACTTTAAAAATCTGCCGCCCTGTGTGTCGAACACATACCATGCTCCGCTCACGTTTACCAGATTTGCCATGTGTCCATACCAGTCATCGGAGGAGAAAAACGCATACCGACATTCAAGCCCAATCCCCTTGCAGGCATACATTGTTGCCACTGAGAACACTTGACAATTTCCGCTGACATTATCCCGAATCCAATTATACACCGCTTCGGCTTTTCCATAATCAGAACCATCGTGACTCAACCCTGCACCTATATTGTAATATTCATCGGTTGTTCTTCCAAGTGAATTTACATAATTCAGAACACTTTGCAAGTTTGTTGTATCTTCAATTACAACTTCAGGCGGTTCAGTCTGCGGTACTGTAATTTGTGGCTTTGCAGTTGTAGTCGGAGGCGTCGGATCGTTATTTTGAGGCTTATTATCAGACGGTCGGTTATTCTGTTCCGCTCCGTTATTGCTCCGGTTATTATCGGACGGCGAGTTATCTGGCTGCGGATCATTTTGCACAGGCTGATAGTTGTTTTCCTGACCGTTATTATTCTGTGCAGAATTGTTCTGTCCCTGACTGGAATTTCCCGAATAACCTGACGGATCTGATTTTTTGGTCGTAGTTACTGTGATATCTGTCGGTTTTGAAGTCTCGGATACCGTCTGCGAACTTGTTTTAAAAGTAGTAGTTGCGGCTTCGCTTGTATCCTTTTCTTCCTTTGCCGTTGCTGCAGAGGTTGTCAACGTAGTTGTAGTTTGGCTCACATCTGAGGTTTCTGCTCTTTTCGTTGACTCCGATACATTCCCGCAGGCAGTCAGCATTACTGTGCAAAGTATTGAAATATATATCGCTCTTTTCATATCATCACGCTCCTTGTCAAGCAATATATCACACCTTTTTGTATAAATCCAGCATTTTTGCAAAAGTTCTACCTTTGTGACAATTTGCACAGCCTGCCTTTGTACTACATTGATATTTCCGGTTCAGGTTCATCGGAAATATCATCGGACATCTCCTCATCGGGAGAATTCTCCACCTCGATCTCGGTCTGCTGAACCTGTTGAAGCTTGATATCATAGGCGTTCAGAACCGCCTGGTTGAGTGCATTTCTTGCTCCTTTGCTTATGGGATGGAAAATATCCTGATACTGCTTGTTCCCGTCACGGTCGGTGTACTGAGTTGACGGCATGGAAACAAACCGCCCTTTTTCTCCCTCGCACACCTTGATACCGTGAACGGCGTAAAATCCGTCAAAACTTACGCTTGCAAAAGCCTTGATATTGCTGTCGGGCTTGTCCACCAGTCTGTTGATCGTTGCTGAAATTTTCATTTGCATCACCTTTTCCTTTCATTTATGACATTGTAATTTCGGGTTCTTCCGAATCTTCTAAATCTTCGGCTACTTCTTCCGACTGGACAATTTCAGGGTGACACTCATTCACAGCCACAAGACCAATGCCCGGCAGATCAACTATCATATGAGAAAACTGCTCCTTGTACTTTTCAATCTGTTCATCGGTAAGTGAACAGCTATCCCACTCGCCGTATTCATTTTGATAGTTGCCTGAGATGTAAAAAGTGCCGTGGACAAGTGTTGCACCCACAATCCTGTTAGGCTCTGAACCGTTCAGCAGAAATTCGTCATTACACCAGACGATTGCGTCCTGCTTTGGTTCAAAATATATTGGCTCGATGCTGCCGCCCACAACTTCCTGCATGGCATGGATATCATCTTCAATATCCTTTACATATGGTTCTTTCAGAGGTTCAAACACAAGTATCCTCATTCTTTTGCCTCACTTTCACAATACTCTTTCAGCGGACAATCGCCGCAGTCATCAAACATTGCACAGGTACGCTGTATCTCTTCTTCGGATATCCCACAGTCAAAGTGCTGCTTTTTCTGCTCGTTCTGCCATACGATAAGTGAAACGCCGCTGCTGTCACGTTCGACCTCCACCGTTACAGCATTTCCGTGCCTGTCATAAAGCCCTGAAAATTCTGTTTTGCCTTTTGCCGTTAAAACCTGTGCCAATATTATCTTCTTCATAAAAACCTCCTAATCAAAAAGCGAAAGCTGTTTGATAGCTTTCGCACGTTCGCTTGTATCATAATTTGAGATAAGCAGTTCGCCGTACTGACAGCCTGCGTCATAACGCTGTGCTAAGTTGTTAAGTCTGCTTATCTCCTCGATGTGGATATTAGGCTTGTCCCATATCTCCCTTATCTCCGGACAGTCATTGTATGAAACCAAGAACTTGCCTTTGATCTCTAAAAGTGTATCACGCAGTCTGATATGATCCTTTGCCGTAAATCCCACGTCCTTGTAGTAGCTTTCTGTAGCAAAGTAGGGCGGATCGCAGTAAAAAAAGCTGACGGGTCTGTCATACTGCCTGATAAGCTTTTCAAAATCTTTATTCTCAACTACTACCTTCTGCAACCGCCTTGCGGCAAGGTCGATCATAGGGAAGTCCGACCACATCGAATGCGGCTGACTTCCAAAGCTGTCAAGTCCCGAAGCATAGCTGTACCTTATGAGCTGATAGAATTTTGACGCTCTGTCTGCATCACATAGCTTTTCAAAAATCCCACGCTTATGAAGTAAAGCGATACGGTCAAAATCTTCACGGGAATTGAGGACATACCGCAACTTGTATTTCAGCTTATTGGGTTTATCACGCACACACCGATAAAGATTTGAGAGATTTCCGTTAAAATCGTTATACACCTCAAAATCCATACCCGGCGGCTTATGGAACAACACCCAGCCTGCACCTCCGAAAACCTCGATATATCGTTCATAGT
>ENA-OUPZ01001296-OUPZ01001296.1-human-gut-metagenome-genome-assembly--contig:-NODE-1296-length-11616-cov-6.445031_pt1 | contig 11616 bp, 10 predicted proteins | sample MGYA00237941_ERZ548813 | MGnify/ENA primary metagenome ERZ548813 (study PRJEB26490, sample SAMN05194712) | human gut metagenome | biome: terrestrial biome; feature: human-associated habitat; material...
GCCGACCCTTGCATTTACGCATTTCCAGCCGGCACAGCCGACAACAGTCGGAAAGCGGGCAACACTCTGGACACAGGAGTTTCTGATGGATCTGGAGGATCTGGAGTATGTACAGAGTACGTTAAAACTGCTCGGATCGAAAGGAACGACCGGTACACAGGCAAGTTTCCTGGAACTTTTTGACGGGGATCAGGAGACGATCGATAAGATCGATCCGATGATCGCAGAAAAAATGGGATTTAAGTCCTGCTATCCGGTTTCCGGACAGACCTATTCCCGTAAAGTGGATACCCGTGTTTTAAATGTTTTAGCAGGGATTGCTGCCAGTGCGCATAAGATGTCTAACGATATCCGTCTTCTGCAGCATTTAAAAGAAGTAGAGGAGCCATTTGAAAAGAACCAGATCGGATCTTCTGCGATGGCATACAAGCGTAATCCGATGCGGAGTGAGCGTATTGCATCTCTTTCCCGCTATGTGATGGTAGATGCATTAAATCCGGCCATTACTTCTGCAACACAGTGGTTTGAACGTACACTTGATGATTCTGCCAACAAGCGTCTGTCGGTTCCGGAAGGATTCCTTGCAATCGATGGTATCCTGGATCTGTGCTTAAATGTTGTAGATGGCCTGGTGGTATATCCGAAGGTAATTTACAAGCACTTTATGGCAGAGATTCCATTCATGGCAACCGAAAATATTATGATGGATGCCGTGAAAGAGGGTGGAAACCGTCAGGAACTGCACGAGAAAATCCGTCAGCTGTCCATGCAGGCAGGAAAGACCGTCAAGGAAGAGGGTAAGGATAACAATCTGGTAGATCTGATTGCAGCAGATCCGGCTTTTGGTCTGACAAAAGAACAGATCGAGGCAAACTTAAAACCGGAGCTGTATGTGGGTCGTGCACCGCGTCAGGTGGAAGTATTCCTGCGTGATGTGGTTCGTCCAGTGCTGGATGCACACAAAGAGGAACTCGGCGTTACTGCAGAAATTAACGTATAAATGAACCTATAAACAGACCGGTCGGTTATGCTAAGAAAGACCTCCCATAACATGGGGAGGTCTTTCTTTTTCTTTGGATTTGAATAAATTTCTTTCTTTTTCACACAATAATGAAAAAAGGAGGACAACAGGAATGGGTCTGATGATCAAAATTATTGAAATTCATGGAAGGGAAATTCTGGATTCAAGAGGAAATCCTACGGTTGAGGTGGAAGTGACCGCGCAGACAGAGACAACGGGAAAGAAGACTACGGGCAGGGAATCTGTGCCATCCGGAGCCAGTACCGGAAGATTTGAGGCGATTGAGCTGCGGGATGGACAGGAACGTTATTTTGGGCTTGGAGTACAGCGCGTTGTGGATCACATCAACACAAAGATCCGCAGGGAGCTGTTGGGAATGAATGTGCTGGAACAGGTACAGATTGACCGCAAACTTGTGGAACTGGATGGGACAGACAACAAAGGAAATCTGGGAGCCAATGCTTTACTTGGTGTTTCTTTAGCCTGTGCGCGCTGCGCAGCGGCAGCACTGGATATGCCGTTGTACCGTTATCTGGGAGGACCGAATGCAAAAAAATGGCCGATGCCGATGATGAATGTCATAAATGGCGGAGCTCACGCAAAGAATCATCTGGATTTTCAGGAATTTATGATTGTACCGGTCGGAGCCGAGTCGTTTCCGGATGCACTCCGGATGGGTGCGGAAATTTATCATTTTCTGAAAAAACTTTTGCAGAAAGAAGGCAAACTGACGGCAGTGGGGGATGAAGGCGGATTTGCACCGGATTTTTCCAGTGCAGGAGAAGTGTTTGCATGTCTGCAGCGTGCTGTGGAGGAAGCCGGATATAAGGTGGGCAGCGATGTTGCATTTGCCATGGATGCGGCAGCATCCGAGCTGTACAGTGAGGAAGACGGAATGTATCATTTTCCGGGAGAAGCGCAGACACATGCAGAGGTGGATGTCAATCTGCGGCGTCCGGACACGCAGGGAGGTGCCTATACATCCGAAGCACATGTGAAAACGCAGGAGATCACCGAAAAAAAAGAAGTCCTGCGCAGTGCACAGGAAATGATTTCACTGTATGAAGAACTTACCACGGAATATCCGCTGATTTCCATTGAGGACGGTCTGGATGAAGACGACTGGGAAGGCTGGCAGGAATTGACAAAGCGCATGAAAGAACAGGTGATGCTGGTAGGGGATGATCTGTTTGTCACGAATGTGAAACGAATCCGGTGCGGAATGGATCTTAAGGTGGCAAATGCGGTGCTGATTAAGGTCAATCAGATCGGAACGCTTACGGAAGCCATGGATGCGATTGAACTGGCACAAAAGAACGGCTATAAGGCAATTATTTCACATCGTTCCGGAGAAACGGAAGATTCTTTTATTGCAGATCTCGCGGTGGCAGTAAATGCCGGCTGGATCAAGACAGGCGCTCCGTGCAGAGGAGAGCGCACTGCCAAGTATAACCAGCTTCTGCGGATCAGTGAAACATTATAAGAGATTCAGACGTTTGGACATGATCTCCGGATTGACCGCTTCCGAGATGGCGGTGTGTTTGTCGATCCGTCCGTCTTTATAAAGTTGTAAGATGCTGCTGTCCATGGCGATCATATTTTCTGCGGCAGAAGTGTAGATAATACCGTTGATCTGGCGCAATGCAGCACGAAGTGCCGTCAGATAGCTTGCGGTATCGGTATTGATCTCCCGCTGGGAAACAATGCTTTCCATTTCGCCGGTCCGGGAACCGATTACAATCCAGCTGGCGTACATCTGGGAAAAGATGCCGGACAGCAGCAGTGCTTTGTCGAATGATTCCCCGTGGCGGACATTCTCGTGACATTTGTCGATAAGTGCCTGCATATGCGGATTATTGACAAGTTCGCGTGCCAGGGTAAGACCGATATTACTGTCGAGTCCGCTGGAGAGAACCAGATACAGGCAGTTTGCAACGCGTCCGGAGGCAACCGTCATGGCAAGTTTCTGTCCGAGGAACAATACGCGCCCGAGATCGGTGTGATATAAAATCATACAGATGATAAGCAATACCAGAAAGGCAATGATAAATCCAAGCATATAATGATTGAGAATGGTACTGATGTGCAGAAGCGTCCGTGCGGTATGTGTAATGATATAATTATATACACTGCTGATGATGTCCAGATCGCTGGAAGCACCGTCTGCAAGTTCTTCGGCCTTGGCCACAGGGAGGGAATCGGCGGTGAAGTTCACGTACTGGTTCGGATACAGATAAGGCTTCAGCGGATCTGTAAGTGTGACAGAAAATGTCTCGGAGAGCAGCGTTGTGTAACGGTCATCGGAAACATTTTCGTAGACACCGACCTGATAGGTTCCATCTCCGGAAGTAAGGGGAAAGGTACTATAATCTTTGTAAAGACTGTATGTATATGTGATGCTCTGTTGTAAAAGTTTTGGTGCCGTCGGCCTGCGGGGTAAGTACCTGTGGGGGGATCCGTATGGGAGGCAGCTTCTGTGGCCGGGGTCTGGTTGTGCGTGGCAGAGGGCTGATCCTTGTTTTGGGAACATCCGCCAGTGAACAGACAGACACACAGTAACATAATCGGAATAAATCTGTACATTTGACAGGATTTCATGGTATACTCCTAATGATACAGTAAGTTCTATATTATCTGTGTTATATTATAAAGTGGAAATGAAAAGGAAAATTGTGAAATATAAAAAAATGTTGAAAAGACTTTTCTTTTATGATATAATTAGTTAGTCGTGAGTTTAGAATTAGGAGGTGGAAATCGTGACCGTTTTAAATACGATTTTAACTATTGTATTTATTATACTGAGTATTGTAATTACAGTGATTATCTTAATGCAGGAGGGTAAATCTGCAGGTCTTGGCGCGATCGCCGGAGCAGCAGATACTTACTGGGGCAAAAATAAGGGACGTTCCATGGAAGGAATGCTTGTAAAGCTTACAAGAATTTTTGTGATTCTGTTCCTTGTCATTGCAATGGTTCTGAATTTGGGAATCTGGTAGAAACCAGAAGCTGTCGATTACATCGGCAGCTTTTTTCATTATATAAGGAGAAGATCTGGGTATGGACGCAAAGTATGAACAGCGGAAAAAAATGATATATGACTTTATGTGCGATGATATGTATGTCCCGATGAAAATCAAGGAACTGGCGATCGTCCTCGGTGTGAAAAAAGATCAGCGCCCACAGTTGGAACAGATTCTGAATGATTTGATGATGGAGGGGCACATCGTCTGCTCCAAGAGAGGAAAGTTCAGCAAATCGGAAGAGAAAAAGATCGTAGGCACGTTTCAGGCACATCCGAAAGGATTTGGATTTGTCAGTGTGGAGGGGGAAAAGGAAGATATCTTTATTCCGGAATCCGAGACCAATGGTGCGATGCATATGGATACGGTAGAGATCTCCGTATCACCTGCAGTGACCGGACGCCGCAAGGAGGGAAAGGTGCTGCATGTGCTTGAGAGGGGCATGAAGCAGGTGGTATGCACGTATCAGCTGAATAAAAATTTTGGCTTTGCAGTGCCGGATAATCCAAAGTTTGGTTCGGATATTTTTATTCCGCTGGAGCGTTCGAAAGGAGCTGTAAACGGTCATAAAGTCGTTGTTGAAATCACACAGTATGGGAAAAAGGGAAAGAATCCGGAAGGAAAAGTGGTGGAGATTCTCGGGCATATCAATGATCCGGGGGTGGATATCCTTTCTATTGTGCGCGCTTACGGTCTTCCGGTGGAATTTGATCCGAAGGTCATGACGCAGGTAGAGCATGTGGCAAAGCCGGTATCGGAAGCGGATATGGCAGGACGCAAGGATCTGCGCGACTGGCAGATGGTGACCATCGATGGCGAAGATGCCAAGGATCTGGATGATGCGGTGTCACTTACCATGGATCATGAAAATTATATTCTGGGTGTGCATATTGCGGATGTGTCCAATTATGTGCAGGAGCACAGTGCTCTTGACACAGAAGCGTTGAAGAGAGGAACTTCTGTATATCTGGTGGACCGGGTGATTCCGATGTTGCCGCATGCCCTGTCAAACGGAATCTGTTCCCTCAACCAGGGGGAAGAGAGGCTGGCACTCAGCTGCATCATGACGGTCAATCCTAAGGGCGAAATTATTGATCACACAATCACAGAGTCCGTTATCTGCGTGAACCGGCGTATGACGTATACCAATGTGAAAAAAATTCTGGCAGACCATGATCCGGAGGTAATGGCGGAATATGAGCCACTGGTTCCGATGTTTGAAAAGATGGCAGAACTGGCGGCAATTCTTCGCAAAAAGCGTATGAAACGTGGTTCCATTGACTTTGATTTTCCAGAAACAAAGGTAATATTGGATAAGAATGGAAATCCGGTAGATATCCGTCCGTATGACCGCAATGTGGCAACGAAACTGATCGAGGATTTTATGCTTGCTGCAAACGAGACGGTGGCAGCCGAATATTACTGGAGAGAACTTCCGTTTGTCTATCGTACGCATGAGCAGCCAGATTCGGAAAAAATACAGAAACTATCCACGTTTATCAATAATTTCGGGTACTCTCTCCACATAGGAAGTGATGAGGTGCATCCGAAAGAACTGCAGAAGCTGCTGGAAAAAATCGACGGAACTTCGGAGGAGCCGCTGATCAGCCGTCTGACCCTTCGCTCGATGAAGCAGGCACGCTATACGGTGGAAAATACCGGGCATTTTGGTCTGGCAGCGGATTGTTACTGCCATTTTACTTCACCGATCCGCCGGTATCCGGATCTGCAGATCCACCGGATTATCAAGGACAGTCTGCGGGGGCGTCTGGGCGAAAAGCGCATTGGCCACTATACGCAGATACTGCCGGAGGTTGCAAAGCATGCCAGTGAGATGGAACGGCGTGCAGATGAGGCCGAGCGGGAGACGATTAAGCTGAAAAAAGTGCAGTATATGGAAAACCATATCGGAGAAACCTTTGCCGGTGTTATTTCCGGAGTCGCAGAGTACGGATTTTTCGTGGAGCTGGAAAATACTGTGGAGGGTCTGGTACGTGTGACTTCCCTCACCGATGATTTTTATCAGTATTATGAAGAAACTTATGAACTGGTGGGAGAAGCAACGAACCGCAGGTTTAAACTGGGGCAGCAGGTGCGTGTGACGGTGGATAACTGTGACCGGATCATGCGGACGATTGATTTTACACTTGCAGATTCTGACGAAAATTGATGGAATTCTTAAAATTTTCAAAATAAAAGCAGCAGTTTATTGCATTTTGCAGGAAAATCATATACACTGAGTTTACAGAACAAAAAGGAGGGAGCCGGGATGGCGAAACAACCGAAGAAGTTAATAGCCAACAATAAAAAAGTCTATCACGATTATTTTCTTGAAGAGACTTTTGAAGCCGGTATCGCTCTTGCTGGAACCGAAGTAAAGTCCATGCGCATGGGCAAGTGCAGCATCAAGGAATCCTTTATCCATATTGAAAATGGGGAGGTGATCCTCTATGGTATGCATATCAGCCCATATGAGAAGGGAAATATTTTCAACAAAGATCCGCTCCGGCCGCGCAAGCTTTTGATGCACAAGAAAGAGATTCAGAAGATGGTCGGTAAGATCGCGCAGAAAGGATACACGATTGTTCCAGTGGAAGTATACTTCAAAGGAAGTCTTGTAAAAGTGCAGGTTGCTCTGGCAAAAGGAAAGAAGCTTTACGATAAGCGTCAGGACATTGCCAAAAAAGACCAGCGGCGGGAAGCCGAACGGGATTTCAAAGTGCGGAATCTTGGATAGGTGTTTCGCAAAAAACAGGCGGGAGGCAAGAGTTATATTTTTGCTCCGCAAAAACATAACAGGGGCTAGTAATGGTTTCGACAGGGATCATGCAGCTGGAGAAGCGAGTCGTACGGGATACGTTAAATTCCACAATTAAAATTAAACGCTGAAGATAATTTAGCATACGCTGCCTAATGGCAGCAGTCTGACCTAGGGCACTCACACTTTAGGATCCAGGCTTCGACTCTGTGAGAAACGACGCAGGCTAAGCTTTGCACCTGTGGGCGTATCATGAAGCTACTAAAACCACAAGGATGTTTGTTTTCGTGTGGCGGAGGGAATGTCAAAGAATAAACTACACTCGTAGAAGGACAGGGAATTGGTTTTTGGACACGGGTTCGACTCCCGTCTAGTCCACTAAAAAGGTGCTTAAATAAGCACCTTTTTATTTTAACAATTCCGTGATATTGATTACAAGATTATCATAAATACATACCTGTATATCATCATCAAAACGGTATTGATCTGACTTTTCTGGTGAATCCGGTTTGGCGGTGCCAAATGAAACTATAGCATAATATCGTGAGTGTTATTTTAGTGGAAAAATTACGAAAAAAGTGATAGCATGATAGCATAGAAAATAACCAAAGATGAAGGAGAAGAAATGTTTCGACTGGTGGCAGATATTACAGAATTAAATATTGATCAGGTAAAGCTTCCGAAGATTCCGGGACTGGGTATGCTGATGAAGCTTCCAAATAAACAAAAAATTTCCATGATTGTCAGTGTTTTAAATGCGCAGAAAGGTCAGTTCCTTCCAAAATGGCAGGAGGCAGTGAATCAGAAGTGGGGGCAGTTGCAACTTTTGGATTATCAGGTGGAACAGCCGGGGGACGGAAGCTGTCTGGCGCGCATCCGGATTGATGTGGGAAATGCGGATTACGATAAAGCGATTGATTCGGTCATTCCGCATGTGTTTCAGGAAAAGGATGCCCATACGGTGCTCGGTGGGGATTATGCCGGATCTGGAAACCTGCAGGAAGTGATGCAATTTATGCACAATGCACCGACGGCGGCAAAGAAGGAATTTTACATTGTAAAGACATTAAGCGTGGAAAAGGAAACAATTGCAAGAAACTTTGAAAACAGTGCGGCTTCCCAGGGAGCGGTACTTCGAATTGGAAGTCTGCGTTTTTTCCTGAAACAATCCTAAAAAGGCAAAGGAACAAAAGATGTTAGGAAATACAAAAGGTAAAATGATTAATCAGTATGTGCCGGATTATGTACTCTATGATCTTGAGACAACCGGTACTTCGAGTAAATATGACGAGGTTATTGAAATTTCGGCTGTCAAAGTAAAAAACGGCGTGGTTACAGAAGAGTTCAGTCAGCTTGTGAATCCGGGCAGACCGATTCCCAGCGCGGCAAGTGCAGTAAATCATATCACGGATGATATGGTGGCGTTTGCACCAATGTTTGATTCCGTATTGCAGCAATTTCTTGCTTTTATCGGAGATGATGTGCTGGCAGGACATAATATCAATCGTTTTGATATGAAATTTTTGTATCGTGATTGTGAACGGTATTTCGGTCAGACACTAACCAACGATTACATTGACACACTGAAACTGGCACGGCTCTGTCTGCCGGAACTTTCGCATCATCGTCTGGGGGATCTGGCACAATATTACGGGATTTCCACAGCCGGGGCTCACCGTGCATTAAACGATTGCCGAATGAACCAGCAGGTTTTTGAAAAGCTGGCAAAGGAGCTGGATGGTACTATCGGGCGGAATATTGAAATAAAAAATTGTCCGGTGTGTGGGCAGCCACTGAAAAAAAGGAACGGAAGGTTCGGAGAGTTTTGGGGATGTACGGGATTTCCGACATGCAGATATACAGAAAATATATGATATATGACGGAAAAACCGTAAGGAGGAGTGTATGAAAACAAGGGAAGAGGCGCTGGCATATGCATTGTCTTTTCCGAAAACCTATCAGGAGGCACCGTTTCATGATAATAACTGGCAGCTTGTGCGGGTAGAGGGAAGCAAAAAGGCGTTTTTATGGACCTATGAGAGGGAAGGATACATTAATTTAAATGTGAAAGCGGATCCGCAGTGGCGTGATTTCTGGAGAAGTACCTATGCATCTGTCATTCCGGGATGGCATCAGAATAAAGATCATTGGAATACCATTATTCTGGATGGTACCGTTCCGGAGCAGGAAATCCAGCGTATGATTGCGGAAAGCTATGATCTGGTTACGGACAGTCCGACCAGACGGATTTATGAAGCGGTTAAAAAAATTCCGCGCGGAAAAGTGGCAACATATGGACAGGTTGCGGAGATGGCCGGAAATAAAAAGATGGCACGCGCCGTGGGAAATGCATTGCATAAAAATCCGGATCCGGAGAAGATTCCCTGTTATCGTGTGGTGAACGCAAAGGGAGAATTAGCTGGAGAATTTGCGTTTGGTGGAGAAGGTGCGCAGGCAAGGCTATTGCAGGCGGATGGAATTGCAGTTGCCGATGGACGTGTTGATTTAAAAATCTATGGTATATAAGTCGTTGTTTTGCTGCGTGTTCCGTTCCTCTTGCAAAAATCAAAAGCCTCAGACCATGCCGTGAATCACCAATTTAGAAAAAATTAAGAAAATTGTTAGCAGACATGCTTGACGAGTGCTAAAAACAATGCTATAACAAAACTGAAGCAAAGATATAAGTACGTCTTAGTGGAAAATGCTCTGACTGAGATGGAATGACAGGAAGTGCATTTTAGAAAGCAGTTCCTGTTTTTGTGATTGGTGAGGTGATAATTATGGCAGCAAAAAGAGATTTTTACGAAGTTTTGGGAATAGATAAAAATGCAGACGAAGCAACGATTAAAAAGGCATATCGAAAACTTGCCAAAAAATATCATCCGGATATGAATAAAGGAAATCCAAATGCGGAAAAAATTTTTCAGGAAGTAACGGAAGCTTACGAAGTGTTGGGAGATCCGAAGAAGCGGAAATTGTATGATGAGTACGGTCCGATTTCGCTGGAGGCAGGTTTTGATCCGGAGAAGATGAAACAGGCACAGTACGGGAATCCATTTGGAAATGGAGGATTTTATCAGTCGTATTCTTCCGGAGAACCGGGCAGCGGCTATCAGGAGTTCCATTTTGATGGTTCTTCCGATATGGATGATATTCTTGACAAATTGTTTGGAAAAAAAGGTGGATTCCACGGAACCGGAGGTTTTGGCGGAAGAAGCGGATTTGGAAGTACTGGAGAATTTGGCAGTGGTTTTGGCGGAGTACATGAGGAAAGAGGGCAAAATATCGAGACGGAAGTACCGATCAGCTTTGAAGAAGCGGTATTTGGCTGTGATAAAAGGTTTACGCTTTCTTCCAGTGACGGAAAGAGCCAGAACTTTGAAGTGCATATTCCGGCAGGCATTGCAAACGGGCAGTCTGTGCGTCTGAAAGGGAAAGGACAGAAAGGGTACAATGGAAAGGATGGAGATCTGCTGATCAAAGTCAAAGTCGGAGAAAAATCTGGTTACGAGCGAAAAGGCCAGGATGTTTATACGACGGTGAAAATTCCGTATACAACAGCTGTGCTCGGAGGAGAGATAAAGATCCATACGTTGTATGGAGATGTTGTCTGTAAGATTAAACCGGGTACACAGTCTGGGGCAAAAATCCGATTGAAAGGAAAGGGCGTAGCAGCCATGAATAATCCGGCAGTTCACGGAGATGAATATGCCCAGGTGCAGATAGAGGTTCCGACACATTTGTCGCAGACTGCAAAAGAAAAATTACAGGAATATGCACGGGCATGCAGCTGAATGTGAGGTTACTGTTCGCAGGGTAACCTGTGAACAGTAACATGTGAGTGAATAGTAACGATGAAATAACAGAAGATCCCTTGACAAGAGGAACTTTCCATGCTTAAATAAATTTAGTTATATGACTGACGGATAAGTGGAAGAACCACGTGGAGTATAACAAGAGATATAAAGGTGACAGATCCAAAGATTGCACCGCAGATAGGGCGATACATCACAGATGTACCGCAGATAAGGCGATGCTTCAGAGAAGCACCGCAGGGGCCGACCGTCTGGGCACCGCACATTGCAGGGAAATACATGAAATATGTATTTGATTGAAATGTGGGTTCCCGGATGTGTCGGTTTTTATTTATTTTAGGCGTATTTGCGAAAGGAGAAACAAATGCAGAAGGTAGCACTCAGTAAAGAATTAGGCGCAACAACATATCCGGGACGTGGTATTGTGATCGGACGTTCTAAGGATGGAAAGAAGGCGGTAACTGCTTATTTTATTATGGGAAGAAGCGCAAACAGCCGTAATCGTGTATTTGTAGAGGATGGCGAAGGTATCCGTACACAGGCATTTGATCCGTCAAAGCTGGAAGATCCGAGCCTGATCATTTACGCACCGGTTCGAGTACTTGGCAACAAGACGATTGTGACAAACGGAGATCAGACCGATACGATTTATGAGCTGATGGATAAGCAGCAGACATTTGAGCAGGCGCTGCGCACCAGAGAATTTGAGCCGGACGCACCAAATTATACTCCACGTATTTCCGGTATCATGCACATTGATAAGGGTGAGTTCAATTATGCGATGTCTATCTTAAAGAGCAACAACGGAAATCCGGATGCATGCAACCGTTACACGTTTGCATACAGCAACCCGGTTGCCGGAGAGGGACATTTTATCCATACTTATATGGGAGACGGAAATCCACTGCCAAGTTTCGAGGGTGAACCAACCTGGGTTGATATTGATGGAGATATCGATACGTTTACGAAAATGGTATGGGAGAATTTAAATGAGGATAATAA
>ENA-OUPZ01001297-OUPZ01001297.1-human-gut-metagenome-genome-assembly--contig:-NODE-1297-length-11587-cov-5.782085_pt1 | contig 11587 bp, 10 predicted proteins | sample MGYA00237941_ERZ548813 | MGnify/ENA primary metagenome ERZ548813 (study PRJEB26490, sample SAMN05194712) | human gut metagenome | biome: terrestrial biome; feature: human-associated habitat; material...
CATGGTCATGAGGTCGCCGAGCTCCTGGGTGGGATGGTTGTACTCGCTCATGCCGTTGATGACGGGGGCCGCGGAGTACTTCGCCAAGCGCACTACATCCTTATGACGATCGACGCGGGCCATGAGGATGTCGACGAGGCTTCCCATAACGCGGCCGGAGTCCTCGATGGACTCATGGCCACCCAGCTGGATGGAGCCGGGGCCGAAGAACTGGGCGTGGCCGCCGAGGTCGGTCATGGCCGTCTCGAAGGAGATGCGGGTGCGGGTGGACACCTGCTGGAAGATCATGCCGAGGGTCTTGTCCTTCAGCAGGTGCGGGTACTCGCCGCCCTCCTTGATGAGCCCCTTCATGGCGATGGCCAGATCTACCATGCCGAGCAGCTCTTCTTTTGTGAAGTCGTTGGTGTCGATGTAATCTTTGACCATTGAAATCTCCTTCAAAATTCGTTGGCCGGACCGCCCCTTGCGGACCGCGCTCCCATGAAGCGCCCCGAAATGAGCGAGACGCTCCCTTGCGCCACACAGCATGGGGCGCACCCGTAGTTTTGAGAAGAAATAACCAGGATTATTTTCAGATTACATTAGCTCACCGCACACCTTACCCTGGCTAATCCTAACTAATCCTAACTAATCCTAACGCCTAGACGGATTGAAATTGAACTGGTTTCTTCGCCCTGCGCGCCGCTGTCAACACCTTGCGCCTCCGTTCTAAGGAACCGACGCGCCCGACGCCCAAGAATACGTAGACGAGCTGCTCCTCGCCCTCTGCGAGCACTGTCACCTGACCGCGCGCGAGCGCGTCATCTTGAAAGAGGTGCTGCAGGGCAAGGACAACCAGAACATCGCCGGTTCGCCGCAACTGGCCCTGGGCACCGTGCAGGCCCATGTGCACAACATTCTGAAGAAAACCGGCACCACCACCCGCCAAGAACTCACCCAGCTGTTCTGGAAGGGATGAAGAACGGCCGAAGACGGCTGATCCCGTAGGGGGCGGCCGCAGCCGGTGTGAGGGAGATTGGATGCAGACTTATCGGAGTCGACCCCGACGATGGTCAGCTTGGCATCGTCGATGTTCACGGTGAACTGGTCGGTCACGTCATTGCCGTCGGAATCGATGACGACGGCTTGGCCGGAAACCTTGACAGGGTACTCGCCTGCATCGGTGCCCGTTGCAGAAGCCTCAACGCCGGAAACGTAGAAGGTCTGACCATTGATCTGGAACTCCAGGGTCTCGAAACCGGATACGGACTTCTCGGTGCCGTCGTAGGTCACGGACTTGGAATTGGGAGTGAGGGTGATCTGGTACTTCTCGCTACGGTCGGTAACGGTCAGGGTTCCGTACTTCTTCTTGATCTGATAGTTGTCCAGATTGGTTCCCTCGTTGGGGATGCATTCGAATGCATTCTCGGAGGAGCCGACGATTTTCTGCGAGCCGGTGAAAGAATAGGTGGCACCTTGGCCATCGACCCAACCAGTATCCCGGGTAGCCTCCCCAACGGTGACCTTGTGATTGGTCAGGGGCTTGCCGTCGTACTCCTTGGAACCACTCGCGGAGGTCAGTGTTACCGGACGCTTTTCGACCGTCAATTTACCTTCGTTCTTCACGATGTTGTAGTATTCGGCAATAGACGGGTCGAGCGTTACACGAATCGCATTTTTCGATGTGCCACAATCGGTCTGAGAACCTACAAACTCTATTTCCATATGGTGAATAATAACCGAGTCTTTGTTGGCTATGCGTCGTTTGAATGTAATTACCTCTCTAATAAATCATATTTGTTACTTTTCAGCACCACCAAACCAGATTCTGCCTCCTTCGAACCAGGCACCCACCCCATCAAGACCACGAAGCATCCCCGCCCTCAGCCTCGGCCTGCTAGTCGTGTGCCTGTTCACCTAGGAGAAATCATGCCAAAGGCAGCGCTGGACCATGGTTTACGGCCATACCTCCGCAACCGCGCGATGAGGACGACGAGGCCCCTGGCGAGGTATATGCCGTCGACGAAGACGACCCTGTGGACCTCGTCGACGCACTCGGGCATGGGCCAGACCTCCCGGAACTCGGCCGTCCTGCGCCTGAAGGCCCGCCCGCCGCAGTAGGGGCAATAGACGGTCTTCATGGGCACCTCTTCCGAAAGGGTTTTTAACGGTTCCGGAAAAGGTTATCTGCCTGCGGGAACGATAGGCAACCGGACACACATTCTATCCGAGCGGTTAAAAGCGGGCACGGAATTTATACGGCTGAAAAAGGGACGTCGACCTGCGCCGATGCCCCCAACGTGGACACACATTTTGTCCTATAAGCCTTAGCCAACAGATTGCCTGCACAAAAAACATGGCCACCCGCAAAGGGTGGCCATGTAGATTCTATCTGCAAGAAATCTTTTGCGTGCGTGGTGTGCTTTCGCGCATTCAGTCATGCGCACCTTCGCGCTTTCACACTCTAGCACGTTCATGCGTTCATGCGTTCACGCTTTCCGCATTCTCGCGTTCGCGCTTTCGTACTGGTCTATTCGCCTGTACGAATTACCACGTGCGGGAATTCATCTGGCGGAACTGAGCAACGGTTGGAGCGTGCGAATTCATGCCGCCGTCAACGTTGATGATCTGTCCCGTGGTGTAGGTACTTTCATCGGAGCCAAAATACACGGCTGCATGAGCAATGTCTTCTGGGCAACCGTAGCGGTTAACCATGATGCTACCCAAGAAGATATCTTTGAGCATCTGAGGAACCTTCGCCTCGTTTTCTGGCGTAACAATCAAGCCTGGACGGATGCAATTGCAGCGGATATTGTCTTTGCCGTATTGCAAGGCAACGTATTGCGTGAAGATGTCTACGCCCGCCTTGGCGCATGCATAAGCGGTAGAACCTAAGTCGCCTGCACATGATGCCATAGAGCCAATGTTTACGATTGCGCCGCCACCAATTTCTTTCATGTAGGGGATAGCGCACTTCGTTGCATAGAAGGTGCCGCGCAGGTCGCTTTCCAAAATAGCGTCCCACATTTCAAGGGTGAGCTCGTCAACACGACCGTCCTTGAGGGCAACGTTTGCTGCATTGTTTACCAAAATATCGAGCTTGCCGTATTGCTCTACAGTGTCTGCAATAAGCGCTTCGATGCTTGCTGGTTCGGTAATGTCGAAATAGTGGAAGCTTGCCTTGCCGCCTGCTTCAACAATTTGATCAACTACAACTTGGCCTTTTTCGGCACGACGACCACTAATAACAACCGTTGCGCCCTCGGCTGCGTATACCTTTGCGATACCGATGCCAATGCCGCTGGTGGAACCCGTTACGATAGCAACTTTGCCTTCGAGTCTACCCATTGTGTTCCCTTTCTCGTTCAAATAATCGATAAGGTATTTGTATTCCTTTTTTGCGTGTTTGTGAATATTTGCATAGAAAAAGCGGATGGCAGGCGTGTGGATTTCGGCAGGAAGGGAAGGGGCCGGCCGCGTTGCGTGCACTGCCGTATTCTTTTCTGCAGGAAAATATGTTGAGCTGCCCGTTTTTCTGTTTGAATAGTAGACAGATTTAGCATGGTCAGAGGCTGCTGGCAAACAATTTACCCCCTCAACAAATCGCTTGCTCTCTGACATGCCATGCTCGCGCACAAAGTTGGGGCCTTCCCAGACGGGAAGGCCCCTTTGCTGATTATCTTAGCGCTTCATTTCAATGGGGCTGCACCAATAGTATCCGTGCTTATTTATAGTTGTTGCGCTTTCTGGACGTGAAGAGCGCCCCAGCACCGGCAGCGATCGCAACGCCGCAGATGCCCATTGCATAGAGGGCGGCGCTATCGCCGGTGTGAGGGAGATTGGATGCAGACTTATCGGAGTCGCCCCCGACGATGGTCAGCTTGGCATCGTCGATGTTCACGGTGAACTGGTCGGTCACGTCATTGCCGTCGGAATCGATGACGACGGCTTGGCCGGAAACCTTGACAGGGTACTCGCCTGCATCGGTGCCCGTTGCAGAAGCCTCAACGCCGGAAACGTAGAAGGTCTGACCATTGATCTGGAACTCCAGGGTCTCGAAACCGGATACGGACTTCTCGGTGCCGTCGTAGGTCACGGACTTGGAATTGGGAGTGAGGGTGATCTGGTACTTCTCGCTACGGTCGGTAACGGTCAGGGTTCCGTACTTCTTCTTGATCTGATAGTTGTCCAGATTGGTTCCCTCGTTGGGGATGCATTCGAATGCATTCTCGGAGGAGCCGACGATTTTCTGCGAGCCGGTGAAAGAATAGGTGGCACCTTGGCCATCGACCCAACCAGTATCCCGGGTAGCCTCCCCAACGGTGACCTTGTGATTGGTCAGGGGCTCGCCGTCGTACTCCTTCGAACCACTCGCGGAAGTCAGGGTGACCACACGTGGTGTGATCTCCACTATACCTGTTTCAAACTTGGTAATATTGTAAGAGTCGGGACTACCCTTAATAAATATTATCTCAAACGTATTATTATTCGTTATGCCAACATTGGTCCGAGAACTAGTCGATATGCAATAAACATCGTCAAACGTAGCAAAACCAGGATCAACTGATACGGGACAGGCAAGAGGTTCGCCGTCATAGGTTTTTGAGACGTTTGTGGACTTAAGAGTTACGTTACGCTTTGTAATCTCGATTTCGAATCGTTCCTCACCCACATCACCTCCCGAAACCACCAAGGTCACGTGGCCGACTTGAGTTCCCATTACAGAAACGGTCTTGTGATTAGGATAAAGATTATCAAGATACGAGATTGTGACATCTCCACCGTCATTGTCACGAATATAATCCCATTTATATTCAGACCTTGATGTTATATTGGTATATTGTGCAGCAACGCCGTACTGAATCTTATCAGGGCCTTTGAATGCATTGCCAACGGGATCGCTTACCGCCCCGCCCCCATCAGCGAAAGCTGCAACGGGCAGAAAAGATGCTGCCAGCACTGCCGCCAGCATCACCCTCGCAAATCTTTTCGCAAGCGATTGGGAGAGAACTGCAGTTTCGACCTCTCCCCATTTGGAGAATTTGGAATCCATGAAGCTCATGTCTGCTCCAATCGCATCGAATTGAACCAACGTAAAACGCAACACGACGTACAGTGTGTTGCTGCGTTTTTTCGATTTGGTAAAGAATAACCGAATCTTTGTTGGTTATGCGTCGTTTGAATGTAATTACCTCTCTAATAAATCATATTTGTTACTTTTCTGCACCACCAAACCAGATTCTGCCTCCTTCGAATTAGGCACCCACCCCATCAAGACCACGAAGCATCCCCGTCCAGAGCAAGCCCGAGCCGAGCAAGGGACATGCCCGAAAATAATTCTCTGTTAACATGAAATGCAATGTTGCAATAGGGAACGCACGCTTGAATTGGAGGATACGATGAAGATACAGGTTAAAGAGACCTTGGCCAGGCGCCGGACGGTTTTCTTCCTCACGCTCGCAGCCATCGTCGGCGTTTGCGCTTTCACCTTCTCCGGCGCCCAGAATTACGCCTGGGCTGAAGGCGAAGGGCCCATTGCCACTTGGGATAGCGTCCTAACGCCGGGAGATGTCGTTCCAGAAACAGGTGGAAAGAACCTTCCGCTTGAAATAAAACGAGCTAGCTCGAGCGATTACCTGGAAGCCTTCATCATGAATAACGGCAACGATCCAATTCCCCCATCTGTCCTTAAGCTGACAACGGAAGAGGGATCGGTATTAACCGCCCGTTTTAATTCACCTATTTCTCCTACCGATCAATCAGGATCTTCCATTGAAGGCTCGAATGCCAATACCCGATTCATCAGTGCAGCGCTTTACGAAACCGTCACCGTGACCTTCGATATGAAAGGCCACGGAACCAAGATTGACCCCATTACGGTCAAGAAGGGGACGTCCGTCACCCTGCCCGAGCCCACCGACCCAGATTATGACTTTGGCGGCTGGTTCACCGATGAGAGCCTCACCACCTCGTTCAACGGCACCGCCGCTACAAGCATGACCGTCTACGCCAAATGGACCAAAAAGGAAAAGGTCACCGTTTCCTTCGAATCCGAATTCGGGACCGCGCCTGAGGCCAAAACCGTGAACAAGGGTGAGATCGTCGAACTCCCCAATCTAGGCACTGACGGCGACTACACATTCGTTGGCTGGATCATGAAGGGCTCCGAAGGCACCGATCCCCTTAAAGGCGAATACACCGCTAAAGAAAACATCACCTTCACGGCTGTCTGGGAAACTCCCACCATCGAAATGGTCGATGTCACCTTCGACATGAACGGCCACGGCGACAGTGTGACCAAGCAGACCGAGAAGGGCAAGCCCATCACCCTTATCGATGATCCTGCCGCCGAAGGCTACACCTTCAAGGGCTGGACCTACGACAAGGAAGGCAAGCAGGCCTTCGACGCCAAGAAGAACGCAGACCAGGACACCACCCTGTACGCCCAGTGGAAGAAGAATGCCGACTCCGCTCCCACCAACTCAACAATCCCCCGGACCGGTGACAGCCAGATGGCACTCCTGGCATCCCTCTGCTTCAGTGCGGCAGCCCTGATAGCAGTCGGCATCGCGTTAGCCGCGTATCGCAAACGCAAGCACGCATAAAGCATACGTGACGTTACCGTTCTAATTCTCGCTCTAAACAGAGGGGAGTCCCGCGGGACTCCCCTTCCCATTCGTGTACCTAATTACGCTGTTCCTACTAAAATTGGGAATTCTATTCCCAATTTTCTCCTATTCCCACTCAATGGTCGCGGGCGGCTTGGACGTGATGTCATAGCACACGCGGTTGGCGCCGGGAACCTCGGCAACGATGCGGCCGGAAATGCGGGCCAGCACCTCGTAGGGCAGCTTGGCCCAGTCGGCGGTCATGGCATCACTGGATTCGACGGCACGCAGGATGATCGGGCGCTGATAGGTGCGCTCGTCGCCCATAACGCCAACGGACTTGATGTCGGGGAGGACCGCGAAATACTGCCAGCAGCTGTGCTCGGAGTTGCGCTCGCCGGTCTGCTCAAACAGGCGCTGGTTGTAGGCGTCGAGCTCCTCGCGCACGATAGCGTCGGCGTTCTTGAGGATCTCGAGCTTCTCCTTGTCGACCGCACCGATGATGCGGATGGCCAGACCCGGGCCCGGGAAAGGCTGACGGAACACGATATGACCCGGCAGGCCCAGTGCCAGACCAAGTGCGCGGACCTCGTCCTTAAAGAAGTGATCAAGCGGCTCAATGAGGTCGAAGTGTACGCCCTCGGGGAACGGGATCAGGTTGTGATGGCTCTTGATGGTGGCCGTCTTGCCGCCCGTCTTGCGAGCGCCGGACTCGATAATGTCGGGGTAGATGGTGCCCTGAGCCAGGTACTTGACCGGCTTGCCATCGGTCTCGAGCTGCTGCGCCACGGCGAAGAACTCTTTCCAGAACTGAGTACCGATGATGCGGCGCTTCTCCTCGGGCTCGGTCACGCCGGCCAGAAGCTCGGCATAACGGTCCTCGGCGTGAACGTGGATAAAGTCGACATCGAACTGCTTGGTGAAGACCTCCTCCACCTGCTCGGGCTCGCCCTTGCGCAGCAGGCCGTGGTTGATGAACACACAGGTCATCTGCTTGCCCACGGCGCGAGCGCCCAGCGCAGCCACGACGGAGGAGTCGACGCCACCGGACAGGGCCAGAATCACGCGGTCGTTACCGACCTTCTCGCGGAACTCGGCCGTCATGGTCTCGACCAGGTTGTCCATGCTCCAGTTGGGCTCCAGGCCGCAGATCTCAAACAGGAAGTTGCTCAGCAGCTGCTGACCGTACTCGGAGTGCTTGACCTCGGGGTGGAACTGCGTGGTGAAAATCTTGCGCTCGGGGCACTCCATGGCGGCAACCGGGCACACGTCGGTGCTGGCGGTAACGGTAAAGCCCTCGGGCACCTCGGACACGGCGTCGCGGTGGCTCATCCACACGGTTTGCTTCATGGGCGTGGAGTTAAAGAGCTTGGCGCCGGCAGTGCGCGTAATAGTGGCGCGGCCGTACTCGCCCACCTCGGAGTGACCGACCTTGCCGCCGAGCGTCACGGCCGTGATCTGATGGCCGTAGCAGAAGCCCAGGACGGGAAGGCCCAGGTCAAAGATGGCAGGATCGATGGACGGAGCGTCCTCGGCATACACGGAGGCCGGGCCGCCGGAAAGGATGAGCGCAGAGGCGTTCATCTCGCGAATCTCATCGGCCGAGATGTCGCAGGGAACAATCTCGGAATACACGTTGAGGTCGCGGACGCGACGGGCAATGAGCTGACCGTACTGCGCACCAAAGTCGAGTACGAGGACCTTTGCGGAAGCCTTTTGATCCATGGTTTCCCCCTCTTGTTGGCGGGGAGCCGATGCCCACCCGCGCGAATAAACGAGAATAACTTTCATAGTGTACACGTTATATGGGGTTTCTCGTCCCTCGCAGCCATCAGCGCACGGCAAACGCACGACCTGGGCCCCTATTTGACGGCAATTGAAGTGTTACCAAACGTTACAGATGATGTAATACGTTTGAACATTGGACACCCTGTGCCACAATACTGCCGAACGACTCCGCCTCTGCGGCGGCAAATACGATAGGAATACCAGCATGAAGCGCATCCTTCTCATCGCCACGGGCGGCACCATCGCATCGACCGAGGACGGCAACGGCCTCTCCCCCGCCCTGACCGGTGAGGAGCTCGCCCAGAGCGTCCCCGAGATCTCGGGCCTCTGCGAGCTCGACGTGGTGCAGCCCATGAACATCGACAGCACCAATATGCGCCCGAGTGACTGGATGCGGATCCGCGACGTCATCGTCGAGGGTTATGCTGACCACGACGGCTTCGTGATTCTGCACGGCACCGACACCATGAGCTACACCGCGGCGGCGCTTTCTTACCTGATTCAGGACAGCCCCAAGCCCATCGTGCTCACCGGCTCGCAAAAGCCCATGGGCAACCCCTTTACCGATGCCAAGCTCAATCTGTACCAGAGCCTGCTCTATGCGCTCGACGAGCATTCGCACGACGTCTCAATCGTGTTTGGCGGTGTGGCCATCGCCGGCACGCGCGCCCGCAAGCAGCGCACCATGAGCTTTAACGCGTTCATTAGCGTCAACTATCCGCCCATTGCCTACATCCGCAACGACCGCATCGTGCGCAACGGGCTCCACGGCACCCACCAGAATGAGAGCCCGGTTCGTTTCTACGACCGTATCGACTCGCGCGTGTTTGTCCTTAAGCTCACGCCCGGCGTGAATCCAGGCATATTGGACGCCCTGACCGATAGCTACGACGCCGTAATTCTGGAGACCTTTGGCATTGGCGGTATTCCCGAGTTTGGCGAGTCCGGCGAGTCATTCCAGGAGGCGATTTTCCGCTGGGTCGATTCGGGTCGCACCGTCGTTATGACCACACAGGTCCCCGAAGAGGGCCTCGATCTGGGTGTTTATGAGGTCGGCCGTGCCTACGCCGACCATCCGGGTATTTTGCGCGGCGACGATATGACCACCGAAACGCTCGTGGCCAAGACCATGTGGGCGCTCGGCCAGTCACGTGATGCGGCCGAGATTCAGCGCCTGTTCTACAGCCAAGTCAACCATGACCGCATCCCGATGGTGTAGCTAAAACAAAATCCGCCTCTTTGGGCCTTGTAGGGCACGTGGTACCTCTCGGAACGTGCAAAAAGCGGAGTTTTCAGCACCCGCCCCTTCCGGAAACGTTAAAACCGCTAGCTGTAGATCGCTTTTCGGTTCGATAGGCTCGTCCCGCGCGTCTATTATTCCTCATAATAATGAATTTTGTGGATAATCCAAAACAGCAAGCATCGTATTTGCGCCTTCGGTTGCTGTCAATTTATTGAGGGATGCTGAATACTCGGGTTTTTGCACGCCGCCGTCGGGGGGACCCGTTCAGAAAACGACAAATCTAGCAAAAACGCCTACTCAATGCCCTCGAGAAGCTCTGACACCGTCATGCCAAGCGCGGGCGCAAGTTTAAATAAAATCTCGAGCGTGCTGTTTGCCGTTCCGCTTTCGATTTGATCGAGATAAGGTCGGCTGATACCAACCGCCACGCAAAAATCGACCTTGGAGATACCAAGGGCCTTGCGCGTCCGCTCGACTCGCTCGCCAAGAATCTGTTTCGCATGTTCGTTCATGCAGACGAGTTTGAAATGGAGCAAAACAAAAACGTAAACTATAGTTTACGTTTCGCCCAATATACAGGAGTTTTCTATGTCGGGTTCTTCGGTCCGCATGTACCGAGCCACGCTTCGCACAAACAGCGCACCGCCCAAGCTCGTCGTCGTTGAAGCAGAATGCCTTTCGCCCGATGAGCGCACAGCATTTGCATTGCTATCAAGTCGCGTCGCCGCCGTTTTGGTCCCTTGCCCGGCGCAAGGTGAACTTGCCATCCAATGCCAAGCGCACGGCTGCTCACTCAATCAGGCTGCCGTAATCGTAACAAGCCAGTGTGGCCTGCCCCTTCTCTTGGAAGCCGGTATCGCGCTCTGCCTTCGCGGTGCCGGATACGAAAACGAGGCCGCCGCCGATGTGGTCTTTCAACCACGATCGAGCGGCGGCCTCGCAGCAGCCATCGAATATGCTTGCAGGCTCGTTGCCTAAAGGCGCAAGCTAAAAGCCCAGGCCAAAGCCTGTGCCGGTAATCGCCGAATACATAAAGTAGACGTTAATTACGTTGAGGAATACGCCCGTGATGCAGCCGTTTCGCAGGTAGCGCTCGCACACGATGCGCGCCATGGCGGCGGAGTCCTCATTGTTCTTGGCCTGGCGTCCCGCCGTAAAGTACGTCGCCACGCTCAGCAGCAGGTTGAGCACCGGCAATGCCAGCAGCTCATAGCTCTTGCCCCAGCGCGTCACCTCGCCGGCTGCGTTAAACTTTGTTGCCACCTCGGGACCAATGTTGGGGATTACAAACGCTGCGACCACCAGCGGAAGCACTGCAAGCACCAGCAGCGCGATGCCCATGTAACCAGCTTTTTTTCCATATTTAAACATGCTCGCCGTCCTTACACGTTAAAGCGAAAGTGCACGACGTCGCCATCGGCCATGACATACTCTTTGCCCTCGATGCGCAGCTTGCCTGCAGCCTTGGCGCCTTGCTCGCCACCGAGCTCGATGTAGTCGTCATAGCCAATGACCTCGGCCTTAATAAAGCCGCGCTCAAAGTCGGTATGGATGACACCGGCGGCCTGCGGGGCGGTCGCGCCCTGACGCACCGTCCAGGCCTTGACCTCCATCTCGCCAGCCGTAAAGAACGACTGCAGACCGAGCAGCTTGTAGGCTGCCTGCGCGAGCACGTCCAGGCCGGGCTGCTCCAGGCCCAGGCTCTCCAGGTAGTCGGCCGCATCCTCGGGATCGAGCTCGGAAAGCTCGGCCTCGATCTTGGCGCAGATCGGCAGTGGCTTGACGCCATCGATGGGCGCCAGGTCCTCGTTGAGCATGTCCTCGTCCACGTTGGCCACATACAAGATGGGCTTCATGGTGAGTAGGAACAGGCCCTTGGCAGCGGCGCGCTCCTCGTCGGTCATCTCCATGGACGCGGCGCGCTTGCCCTCGTTGAGCCAGGCGAGCAGGCGCTTGGCGACCTGAAACT
>ENA-OUPZ01001302-OUPZ01001302.1-human-gut-metagenome-genome-assembly--contig:-NODE-1302-length-11563-cov-4.518943_pt1 | contig 11563 bp, 9 predicted proteins | sample MGYA00237941_ERZ548813 | MGnify/ENA primary metagenome ERZ548813 (study PRJEB26490, sample SAMN05194712) | human gut metagenome | biome: terrestrial biome; feature: human-associated habitat; material...
AGAACCTTGCAAAGCCCGGCTGGAACTGCCACCACGACAACTTCAAGGATTCCAATCCCAATATCGAGTGGAAGGCCACGCTGGAGCAGGCCGAGAAGATCGGCATGGGCACCCGCCAGTATGTGCTGAAGAAGGTCTGATGCCGCAGGCGACCCCGGCCTTTTCCGCAAAAACGAAAAGAAGCTGACCAGCCCGGTCAGCTTCTTTTTATGTTGGGTTCACTGACCCACTGCGGGCACGCAGTCGTCCAGCACGGTCTGCAGGGCCTGCCAGTTCTTCAGGGTGCAGCCGGGCAGGGTGTCCGGGTCAAGGCCGGCATCCTCAATGCGGCCAGCCATGCTGTCCTTGTCGCTCAAAAGGCTCAGCGCATCCGGCTCGATCATCGTCCAGGCCTCGGCAAAGCTTTCCTGCTCATCAGCGTCCAGCGTGTCGTACCAGCTGTAGAAAGCTTCCTGCACGGCTTCCGGGGTGCGGGAGGCAAGGCGGGCGTTTTCTGCCCACTGCAGCAGGGATGCCGCTGCGATCACCGATTTGAGCGAGCAGCCGGAAACACCCGGCCCCCAGCCCAGACAAGGCTCAAAGGCGGCAGCGGTGCCGGTGATAGAGAAGATGGAGTTCTCGTCAAAATCGCCGGGGTTCAGGCCGGAGGTGTCGGCCCGGGTGGTGGAATCAGGCAGGTCTTCGCCGGAAGCAGCGGAGCTTGCAGAACTGCTTGCAGAGCTTGGCGCTTCGGAACTGCTGGCGGTTGAGCCGCCGCAGCCTGCCAGAATGCTGCAGGCCAGCGCTGCGCAGAGCAGCAGCGAGAGGATGCGGGCATATCTCAATTTCATAGTAGTGTCCTCCTTGAGCGGTGCCGCAGCCGGGCCGCAGCACTTCAAAACGATACACCCTAAGTATACGTTCTGCCGCGGCGGTTGTCAATCGGACAGCGCAGAACGAATTTCAAGCGGGAAATATGCACTCTGCACAAAGAAGAAACGCATTTTTGGGAACTTTGCATTCTTGACATTTTTTGCAAAAATCGGTTGACTACAAGTATAGTGTCTGCCCAGGTCAGCCGGAAAGGAGGAAAACGCCCATGAAGCACCGCATCACAGCCGCATTGGAGCGGTTCTCCCGCGCAATGCTGGCACCGCTGAGCTATCTTTCGGCGGCGGGCCTGCTGCTGGTGGTGGGCGCACTGCTCACCAGTGCGCCGCTGGCCGGGGTGCTGCCCTTTTTGCGGTGGGAGCCGGTGCAGCTGGCGGGCAGGATCATTTACAAATGCCTCACGGCGGTCATTTCAAATCTGAGCGTGCTGTTCTGCACCGGTCTTGCGGCGGCGCTGGCAAAGCGGGAAAAGCATCAGGCGGCGTTCATCGCCCTGATGAGCTATCTTGTCTACCTGACAGCGGGCAATGTAACGCTGACCGAGTTGGGCCTGCTGGCGCAGCCGGATGCGCTTACCGGCCTGTACAGCGCAGGCCAGACCATGGTGCTGGGCATCCAGACTGTGGACACCGGCGTGTTCGGCGGCATTCTGCTGGGCCTGCTCACCGCCTTTGTATATGACCGCACCTGCGAAAAAGCCCACCGCGGCATTCTGGGCGGTGTGTTCTCCGGTGTGCGGTGGTCCTTTGCCTGCGTGGCGGCACTGGCGGCGGTGCTGGGCTCTGGGGCCTGCTTTGTCTGGCCGCCTATCCAGAAGGCCATTGCGGCCGTCACCGGCTTCATTGCCGCTTCCGGCAATATCGGGTTGTTTTTGTACGGCTTTCTGGAACGGCTGCTCATCCCTACAGGGCTGCATCATCTGGTGTATATGCCGTTCCAGTTCTCGCAGCTGGGCGGTCAGCTTATGGTGGGCAGCGTCACCTATACCGGTGCCTATGTGGTCATGATGACCGAATATAACCTCGGCCTGCCGTTTTCGGATGGCATCGTGTGGATGTACACCGGCTTTACCAAGACCTTCGGCTACTTTGGCATTGCGGCGGCATTCATCTTCTGTGCCCGGCGGGGCAGCCGCAAAAAGACTGCCCTTCAGCTGCTGCCGCTGGCCTTTACGGCATCGCTGGCTTCCATTACGGAGCCGCTGGATTTTCTGTTCTGCTTCTCGGCACCGGTTTTGTGGCTGGCGCACGCAGCCATCTCCGGCAGCTTCATCGTGCTGCTGCACCTGTGCGGAGTCACGGCGTTTACCTCGAACTTTCTGGGGTCGCTTGTGATGAACCTTTCCGCTGGTGCGGCCCGCACGAACTACCCGGTGCTGTATCTGCTGGGCCTTGCCCAGATCGCGGTGTATTTTGTGGTGTTCACTGTGCTCATCAAGGCGCTGGACCTGCCCACACCGGGCCGCCGCCCGGAAGAGCCGTCCCGGCCGGAAAAGGCCCTGCCGCTGGACGAGCAGGGAATAGAAAAGCTCATTGCGGCCTTTGGCGGGCGGGAGAACATCCGCACGGTGGACAACTGCTTTACCCGCCTGCGTGTCACGGTGAACGACCCGGCCTTCGTCAAGGAGCAGGCCCTGAAAGCCCTGCCCTGCAGCGGTGTGGTGCAAAGCGGCTGCGATGTGCAGATCGTGTACGGCATCCGCGCGCCGGAGGTGCGGCAGGCGGTGGAGCGGCGGCTTGGCCGGGTGGTCTGTTGACCTTTGGCAGAGGGGCAACTATAATAGGGAAAAAGCGGCTTCCTGTGCAGAGCGTATTCGCGTGGATCAAGTTTCATGCCTTTTGTAAAAAGCATTACCGCCGGGTACGTTCTCTTTTGCGTGCCAAAAGAGAACCAGAAAGGACGGCGGGGCCCACAGGGCATGAAAGCCCCAGTGGGGCTTTTAAGCCGCAGACCGGTTTGCGCAGCAAATGCTGTGTGTTCAGCACAGCAAGGTCACAGCGATTTCAACGCGCTGGATCCATGAAAAAGGGGCTGCTCGCCCCTTTTAGACCCCAAAGCTGTTAGGCTCCATACAAAAAATCCAAATCGCTGCGCTAAAGGATTTTTTGTGTTCCGCCGATTTCGAGTCGCTTACGCGACGAGCTGTACGGGTAAGTTTGTGCTTTATCTGCTGCGCGGCTGACAGCGGCAATATGCCGTTTGCCATTGCGCCCTTCCCGTGAAAAAGGAAACAAGCCGGCCCCGCAGGGCTGGCTTGTTTGCAAAATTATAAAATAATATTTCCTCTGATATTGCCAAAGCGAAAGCATCGGCAATTTTAAATCGTATTTTTTACACCTGTTTTGCGCCCTCAGTCCGGCAGGACACCCGGAACAGCACAAAGCCCACTGCAAACAGCAGCGCCAGCATCCCAATGCCCACATTGGCGCTGCCGGTCAGCTGGCTGCCCACGCTCACGATCATGGTGCCAAGGAAGGACGCGCCCTTGCCGCAGATGTCGAACAGGCCAAAGTATTCGCCGGATTTTTCAGCCGGGATGATCTTGGCAAAGTGGCTGCGGCTCAGTGCCTGCACGCCGCCCTGGAACATGCCCACCAGCACGGCCAGTACCCAGAACTGCCACTGGCTGGTCAGGAAGAAGGCGAACACCGCAATGCCGGTGTAGGCCGCGATGCAGACCGGGATAAGCTGGCTGGACGGGTATTTTGCACTCAGCCGACCAAAGATCAGCGCCGAAGGGAAGGCTACGATCTGCGTTACCAGCAGGGCCAGCAAAAGGCCGGTGGTCTCCAGCCCCAGTGCCGTGCCGTAGGCGGTGGCCATATCGATGATGGTATACACGCCGTCGATGTAGCAGAAGAAGGCCAGCAGGAACCAGAACACCTGCTTATCCTCGCGCAGATGCTTGAGGGTGTGGCCGATGCGCACAAAGCTCTGCCGGATGGCGTGCTGCTCTACCTCCACATAGTTGATCTGCTTATAGCTCCGCAGCAGCGGCAGGGTGGTGCCCAGCCACCACACAGCGGTGATGAGCAGCGCCACGGAAAGGGCGGTCATCTGGCTCAGGCCGATGGCCCCGCTGCCCAGCACCAGCGCCAGACACACCACAAAGGGCACGCAGCTGCCAATGTAGCCCCATGCATAGCCCTGCGAAGACACAACATCCATGCGTTCCGGGGTGGTCACATCGCCCAGCATGGAATCGTAGAACACCAGACTGCCCGAAAAGCCGATCTTTGCAAGGATGAAGATGATCAGGAACGGCAGCCATGTAGTGGCAAGGCCCATAGCACAGCAGCCTGCCACGCCCACGAACAGGCAGAGCATGAAGATGGGCTTTTTAAAGCCTCTGGTATCGGCCAGCGTGCCCAAAATCGGCCCCAGCACTGCCGTGATCACCGTGACCACCGAGCTTGCATAGCCCCAGTAGGCCAGATAGTTCACCGGACTCAATCCCCCGGCCTCGGCCAGCGCATTAAAGAAAATGGGCACCAGTGTGGCGATCATCAGCACAAAGGCCGAGTTGCCCACATCGTACAGGATCCATGACCGCTCCAGCGGTGTCACCTTGAATTTTTCATGTTTCATCTTGTTTCCTCTCGCACCGCCGGGCGGTGCCCCCTCTTTTTAGATTTCACCATTTAAAATCGCCGCCGCTCACGCTCTGGCCATCTTCAGCGGAAATTTTATTTTTATCTTCGTGTTTGTCGCGCTCTGCGGAGCGCTCCAAACACATTTTCACCAAAAGGGTCGTAGCGGGAAACAGCATCTTTCCCTGCTGGCCTGCATCGACTTGCTCAGAACTCCCCAAATGTATGGTCGTAGGCCTTATCCAGCGGCTCATCGGTATCCAGCTTTGCCACAAATTCCAGGATCAGCGTTTCTGCCAGTGGAAGCGCCTGCGCATACAGTTCTTCCAGCCGCTTGCCGCTCTCCGCGCACTTCGGGTTCGGCTGCGGATCTGCCACAAGGCCGTGCAGCATGTCGTATTTGCCCACCACCTTCATGCCTGTCAGCACCACCCATCGCTTGACAGGATTGGATGCCTGCAGCAGCCTGTGCACTGAGATCATGCCCTTGAGCGAGTCCAGCGCCACCTGCTCCGAGATGCCCTCGTAAAAGGGCGCGATCGCCTTTGCATTCTGTTCCGACGGGTGGATATGGCTGGCTGTGAAAAACTTCAGCGGGTCGTATCCGTCCCGGCGCAGCAGCATGTTGTCAAACTCGGTCTCGATCTCGCAGTGGGTCACGCCGCTTTCCCGGGCGAACTGCTCCACATACGGGTGGCAGGTGCTGTCCAGCGCAAAGTGGCACACAAAACCCAGCGCATAGGCCAGCGCAGCATCCCGGTCTGCCTCGCAGTGCACCACCTTACGCGCCCGGTCAAAAAAGACCCGCCCCGGCTCCTCGTGCATGGCATTGCCCAGTGCACCCACCGGGTTGGACTTGGCAGCATGGTAATAAAACAGCAGGTCCGGCCCGTGCAGGCCGATATCGTAAAGCTCACGGTTCTGTTCCAGCTGAGCACGCAGTTCATCCGGCAGATGTTCCAGCACATTGGTGCCAAAGCGGCGGTGCGCATAAGTTGACGGCATGGCAGATTCCTCTCTTTCTCTCCGACAGGGTGCACAAAACGTCCCCCGGTTTTTGCGTTCTGTTTCAGTATAGCAGAAAGTTTCCCGACCTTCTACCCTTTTACGTCTGATTTTGGTAAAAAATTTGAATTATTTTGTGTTTTCGGCCAGTGGGCAGGCCGCGCAGCAAAAAAGGCACAGCCATCTGCAGACAGCTGTGCCTTCTCCCTTAAAATTCAGACTTTTTCGTAGCCCTGCGGCATCTCGTTCTTCCGGTTGCGGTCCATCAGGGTGCGCAGCGCGTCGCTGGCGCTCATGCCCTCCTTCACGATGGCGTTCACCGTCTGCACAATGGGCATTTCCACATTGTACTTTGCGGCCAGCTCCATGGCGGCGGGCAGGGCATTGATGCCCTCCACCACCATGCCGACCTCCTTCACGGCCTGCTCCGGGCTTTTGCCCTTGCCGATCAGAATGCCCGCACGATTGTTGCGGCTGTGCATACTGGTTGCCGTCACGATCAGGTCGCCGATACCGGCCAGACCCGCAAAGGTGTGGATGTTGCAGCCCATGGCCACGCCCAGCCGGGCGATTTCGGCAATGCCGCGGGTGATGAGGGCTGCGCGGGCGTTGTCGCCGTAGCCAAGGCCGGTGGAGATGCCAACACCCAGCGCAATCACATTCTTCAGCGCGCCGCTCAGCTCCACGCCCTTGATGTCGGCGTTGGTGTACACACGCATACAGGTGTTGCTGAACACATCCTGCACATACTCGGCAGCGGCTTCATCCGGGCAGGCCGAAACGATGGTGGTGGGCAGATCCAGCGCCACCTCTTCGGCGTGGGTGGGGCCGGAGAGCGCTACCAGCTTTACCCCTTTGGGGCCGCCCTCACGGTTCAGCTCGTCGGCGATGACCTCGGTCATGGTATATAAGGTGTCCGGCTCCATGCCCTTGGCAACGTCCACAAGGATCTGGCCGTCCGGGATGTAAGGCCGGGCCTTGGCCGTGGTGGAGCGCACAAATACCGACGGCACTGCAAACAGCAGCACATCCTTGCCGGTGCACACTTCCTCAATGCTCTTGGTAAACTGCAGCTCTTCCGGGATCTTCATGCCCGGCAGATTGGGGTGCACCCGCGTAGCGGAAAGGTTCTCCACCTCAGCCGGAAGCGCCGACCACACCTGCACATCATTGCCGCTGACACACAGCATCCGTGCCAGAGCCATGCCCCAGGTACCTGCACCCAGAACGCCAATTTTTTTCTTCGTCACGTTCGTGTCCTCCGTGTCTGCACCGCGCAAAGGGCACTGCACCCTCTGCGGTGAATTTGCGCCTGTGCCGGGCCAAGCCCGGTGCGCGTTGTTATGTTCATTGTACACGAAAGCCGGTGCGCCGTCAACCGCTTGCCGCATTGCACAAAGTTTTCCAGATGGGTCGTCCGTTTTTGTACACATCACGCGTTTTGAGCAAACCGTTTGCACTCCATCCGGATTCATGCTATAGTATTCTGGTAGGTTTTGTAGGAATTTTAGAAAAAGCCCTTGACTTCAAGCGCACTCCAAGCCTTATAATACCTTTGTTCTTACGATTTACAAAGTATTTGAATACCGTTCTGAGGGAACATTTTTCATGTTTGAAGCATTTCTTTCCAACCGTACGGTCAGCGTGCTGGCGGAGGCCCTGCCCCGTATCCTTACGGCAGGCCTTACCATGACCATCCCGCTCACGCTGGTCTCCTTCTTTTTTGCCATGATCATTGCCGTGGCCGTTGCGCTGGTGCAGTACGCCAATGTGCCGGTGCTGCGGCAGATCGCGCGGTTCTACATCTGGGTCATCCGCGGCACGCCGCTGCTGGTGCAGCTGTTCATCATCTTTTATGGTCTGCCCAACGTGGGCATCATGCTGGACGCTTTCCCTGCTGCGGTCATCGCCTTTGCCTTCAACGAGGGTGCCTACTGTGCCGAGACCATGCGCGGCGCACTGGAAAGCGTGCCGCAGGGCCAGCTGGAAGCTGGTTACTGCGTGGGCATGAGCTGGTGGCAGATCATGCGCCGCATCGTGCTGCCGCAGGCCCTGCGCACCGCCGTGCCTGCCCTCTCTAACTCCCTCATCGGCATGATCAAGGACACCTCTCTGGCCTCCAACATCACGGTAGCGGAGCTGTTCATGGCCGGCCAGCGCGTCGCCGCCCGCACCTACATCTTCCTGCCCATCTACTGTGAGGTGGCCGTGGTGTATCTGCTGTTCTGCACGGTCATCACCAAGCTGCAGGCACTGCTGGAGCGTCGGCTCAACGCCCACGGCTTCCAGTAAGAAAGGAGTGTGGCAACCATGTCCATGTTAGAGATCAAAAACGTCCACAAATCCTTTTTCACCTACACAAAGCCCCGCCTGCAGGCAGGCATCTTCCACCGGCCCGGTGCACGCAAAGTGACCAGCGAGCTGCAGGTGCTGCGCGGCGTGGACCTGACCGTGGAAAAGGGCGATGTGGTGGCCATCCTCGGCCCCTCCGGCTCCGGCAAGACCACCCTGCTGCGCTGTCTGAACTTTCTGGAGACTGCCGACGCAGGCCAGCTCACCTTTGACGGTGAGACGTTCGACCTTGCCCAGGCCAGCCGTGCCGACATTGCCCGGCTGCGCAAAAAGACGGCCTTTGTGTTCCAGAGCTACAATCTGTTCCGCAACAAGACTGCCCTGCAGAACGTGACCGAGGGCCTCATTATTGCCCGCAAAATGCCCAAAGAGCAGGCGGATGCCGTTGGCATGAAGATGCTGGAAAAGGTGGGCCTTGCCGACCGAGCTGACTACTATCCGCGCCAGCTTTCCGGCGGCCAGCAGCAGCGCGTGGCCATTGCCCGTGCGCTGGCATCTGACCCGGAGATCATCTATTTTGACGAGCCGACTTCGGCCCTTGACCCGGAGCTGACTGGCGAAGTGCTGGCCGTGATGCGGCAGCTGGCCGAAGAGGGCATGACCATGCTGGTGGTCACCCACGAGATGGGCTTTGCCCGCAATGTTTCCTCCAAGACCGTTTTCATGGAGAACGGCGTGGTAGTGGAGCAGGCTCCCTCGCATGAGTTTTTCGCCAACCCCAAAGAGGAGCGCACCCGCGAATTTTTGCGGAAGATCGCTCACACCGAGTAAGGTTTAACCAACTCCCCCAGTCTGCTTCGCAGACAGCCCCCTCCGGGATGGGGCCTTTGGCAAAACCAGAAAGTCTCCCTCTTTGCCTGAAGGAGTTTATTTCACAAATATTTTTATAGAGGAAAGGGAATCCAACTATGAAACGCAGAACCTTTATTTCTCTTATGAGCGTTATGGCCGCTGCCGGCGTGCTGACTCTGTCCGGCTGCTCCAATTCTTCCGGCAGCACCGCTGCTTCCGGCACGGCCGCCTCTGTGGCTCCTGCTGCCGGCGACCAGCTGTCCAACATCCAGTCCAGCGGCAAGCTGATCGTTGCACTGGAAGGCGCATGGCAGCCCTGGAGCTACCACGACGAATCCGATACTCTGGTGGGCTACGATGTGGAAGTCTCCCGCGCCATTGCCGAAAAGCTGGGCGTGGAGCCGGAGTACGTCGAAAGCGACTGGGACAGCCTGTTTGCCGGTCTGGACGCAGGCCGCTACGACATCGTGTGCAACGGCGTGGAAGTGACCGACGAGCGCGCCAAGACCTATGATTTCACCGAGCCCTACGGCTACATCCACACTGCCCTTGCCGTCCGCAAGGATAACGACGAGATCACCAGCTTTGAAGACCTGAAGGGCAAGACCACCGCCAACAGTCTGGCTTCCACCTACATGGAGCTGGCCGAGAGCTATGGCGCCACCGTGCAGGGCATCGACACGCTGGAAGAGACCATCCAGCTGCTCACCGCAGGCCGCATCGACGCCACCCTGAACGCTGATGTCTCCTTCTACGATTACCTGAACGTCCACCCGGACGCAGATTTCAAGCTGGTGGCCCAGACCGAGGATGCATCCCACGTTGCCATTCCTCTGCGCAAGGGTGATGCCAGCGCTACCCTGCTGGATGCCATCAACACCGCCATCGATGATCTGCGTGCCGACGGCACCCTGAAGGAGCTGAGCGAGAAGTATTTCGGTCAGGATATTTCTGCGGAGAACTGAATCATTTGAATGCCCTCCGCTTTGCTCTGGGCATTTTCAGCGGAAAATTTATTTTAATATTGCAAACCCCGGCAGACTACGGTCTGCCGGGGTTTGCCTTTTCACGGGAAGGGCCGTAACCGGCAAATGCATCAATCGCGTTTTCTTCAGCTCTGCACATTCATTGCATCTGAATGCAAAAAGCTCTCCCTTTCGGGAGAGCTGGCATCGCGCAGCGATGACTGAGAGGGTTTTATTCGTGAAAATACTCGTAGATGGTCTGTGCCGTCTGTTTTCCCACGCCGGGGGTGTTTTCCAGCTGGTCAGGCGTGGCTTCCTTCACCGCGCCCACGCTTTTGAACTGGGCCATCAGCGCCTTGGCCGTTTTGGGGCCGATGCCGGGGATCTCCGTCAGGGTGGAGGAATAACTCTTCTGCTTCATCTGCTGCTTGCGGTAGGCATTGGCAAAGCGGTGGGTCTCGTCCTGAATGGCCGTGATAAAGGTAAAGGTGCCCCGGTTCATATTGATGGCAATTTCCCGGCCGTCGCTGTCCACAATGGCGCGGGTGCGGTGGTGGTCGTCCTTCACCATGCCGTAGAGCGGCACATCCGCAAGGGCAGTCCCGGCCAGTGCATCTTTTGCCGCGCTCACCTGCCCCCTGCCGCCGTCCATCAAAAGCAGATCCGGCTTCTGCCCGAACCAGTTGCTGCAGGGTTCTCCTTTTTTTGCAAGCTCTGCGTACTTTTCATACTCTGCCGCCCGCCGGGAGACAGTCTCTGCCAGTGATGCATAGTCGTCAGTGCCCGCCACCGTCTTCATCTTGAACTTGCGGTAGCCCGCCTTGTAGGGCTTGCCGTCCTTGAAAGTGACCATGCCGCACACGCTGGAGCCATCGCCCCAGTTGGAGATATCGTAGCTCTCAATGGCACGGGGCGGCTTTGCAAGGCCCAGCACCTGCGCCAGCTCGTCCAGCAGCTTTTCCTCCCGGGCATAGCGGCCGCTCTCCCGGGCAAGACGCTCCACCGCGTTGGTGTGGGCCATCTCCACCAGATGGGCCTTATCGCCCCGCTGGGGCACATACAGCTGCACCTCACTGCCGCGCTTTTCGTTCAGCGCCTGCTGCAAAGCGTCGCTGTCCGGCGGCAGCTCGTCCACCGCAATGATCTTGGGGATCTGTTCGTCATCCAGATAATACCGGGGCAGAAATTCCTCCCGCACGGCGGCAATGTCCGAGGTATCGTGGAACAAAAACTCCCGCTTATCGGTCAGCCGTCCGTCCCGGAAGCGCAGCACCGCCGCACACACGCTGTCCGGCGTGCCTGCCAGCGCCACCACGTCCATCTCCACATCCGGGTCCACAATGACCTTCTGCCCGGCGCTCACCTTGGTGATGGCTGCGATCTGGTCCCGCAGCAGGGCCGCCGTCTCAAATTCCAGCCGGTCCGAGGCCTCCTGCATCCGCTCGTTGAGGATCTTCAGGATGTCCTTTTTGCCGTAGCGGATCAGGTGCACAGCGCTCTTGACGGCCTGATTGTAGTTTTCGCAGCTGATCCTGCCGCTGCACACTGCCATGCACTTGCCGATGTGGGCGTTCAGGCAGGGCCGTCCTTTGCCGATCTCCTGCGGGAAGCGCTTGGAGCAGCGCGGCAGCAGAAAGGCATCCATGGCGGTTTCTGCCATCTGCCGCGCCGCAAAGCTGGAGGTATAGGGGCCGATATACTCGGCATCGTCCTCCTCCTTTTGCAGCACGAAGGAGAGCCTGGGCCATGGCTCCTTTGTCACCTTGATATAGCTGTAGCCTTTATCATCCTTGAGCAGGATGTTATACTTCGGCGTGTGGGCCTTGATCTGGCTGGCTTCCAGCACCAGCGCTTCAAACTCGCTCTGGCAGACGATCACGTCAAAGGCATAGGCATGGGCGATCATCTGGCTGACCTTGTTGTCGTGGGGCACGCCCTCGCGGAAATACTGGCTCACCCGGATGCGCAAACGCTTGGCCTTGCCGATAT
>ENA-OUPZ01001303-OUPZ01001303.1-human-gut-metagenome-genome-assembly--contig:-NODE-1303-length-11560-cov-5.449631_pt1 | contig 11560 bp, 10 predicted proteins | sample MGYA00237941_ERZ548813 | MGnify/ENA primary metagenome ERZ548813 (study PRJEB26490, sample SAMN05194712) | human gut metagenome | biome: terrestrial biome; feature: human-associated habitat; material...
ATCTTCTACGATTTCGTTATAGCGTTTTTTGTTTAATCGATAAAAGAATAAAACAATTGCCGTAACGATCCACAGAATTCCCGGAATTGTCGAGAATGCATGTTTCATGATTGCGATTACTTCCGGATTCTGTGCCTGGTTTGCTACATAACCATATTTTCCAAGCAATGCTGCGAGAAGCGCTGTGCCAATCGCCATTCCGATTTTATTTCCAAGAGAAACAAAAGCATACTGGAATCCATCATTTCTAAGTCCCGTCTTCCATTCGCCATATTCCACACAATCCGGAATAATTGCATAAATTGCTGTATTAAACCCAGAGAAAAAGAACTGTGTAATCCCGGCGAGCGCATAAAATGCAACTGGTGATTCTTTTACATTGAAGAAGTACATTGCCAGCATTGCAATACCTGTGAGCAGTGCAAAGATCGATGCAGTTCTTCCTTTATTATTCAGCTTCCGAAATACTGGCTGAAAGCATGCTGCACCAATAATGGACGGAATGATAATACACATAGAATATGTTGTATAATAAGAAGCATTTCCCTCTACATAAGTAAAATAATATAAAATATCTGCATTTCTTCCATATAATGTAAATCCAAACAACACCTGTCCAACCAAAGCCAGAAGATATGGTTTGTTCTGCATAACTGCTTTCAACTGTACTTTTATTGAGATTTTTTCTTTCTCAGGAATTGCTACCTGTTCTTTTGTCTTTGCGAAACAGAAGAGATGACAGGCAGCAAAGATACATCCATAAATAATTGCAACAAACAAATAACCATTCTTTGCACTGCTGCTTCCCAGCTTACTGATCAGCGGCACTGTCACAATATTGATGATTCCTATCGCAATCATTGCTGACACAGAACGGGAAGTATTAATCTTGGCACGCTCATCAATATCCTGTGTCATAGCACCACAGAGTGTTCCATATGGAATATTTACACAGGTATAACCTAATACCAGCAGGCAATAGGTAATCACCATATAGATAATCTTCGCTGTATTTGACCAATCCGGGTGTGCCCAAAAAGAAAGCACCAGAAGAATCGCTGTAATAGGCGCAGCTACAAGAAGCCATGGGCGATATCTGCCCCATCTTGTATGAGTCTTATCTGTCAGACCGCCTACGATTGGATCATTGATCGCATCCCAGAATCTTGAAAAGAGCATCAGGGCTGACACTGCAGCCATACTGATTCCAAACACGTCTGTATAAAAGATCATCAGAAAATTACTGACAAACATCCAGCTGAAATTACAGCCTACATCTCCAAATCCATATGCGATCTTACTGATCAACGGCACTTTCCCATTATTACTTTCGTTCCCCATATCTTCCTCCCTGTCAGAATGTTGTTGGAATTCTATTTTTCCTGAACGTTAATGATAACTTTCATGGTAGTCTCGCGATTGTCATCAATATACTGATATGCCTTCAGATAATCCTTAAATGCAAATGTTTTGGAGATCAAAGGTCTTAAATGCACCTTCCCATCATTTACAAGTGTGATTCCGTCGATATAATCATCATGACGATACATCATAGTACTCTTGATATCCAGTTCATGATCATTTGCGACTGCAAGATCAATTGATGCCATGCCTGCAAATACAGCTACCAGAACAATCACGCTTCCTTTTCTTGCATATTTGATAGCCTGTCCCATTGTGATATTATTTCCTGCACAATCATAGATCACATCCGCTTTATCCGGTCCAAATGCTTCAACCATTGCCTCCCCGAAATCTTTCTCTTTTGTATTTACACATACATCAATGCCGCATTCCTGCGCTTTATCCAGGCGAAGATCACTGACATCAGTAATCATAACCTTTGCTGCTCCCATCCCTTTCGCAGCCTGTGCAACCAGATTTCCAATCGGACCAGCACCAAGAACTGCAATGTTCATTCCTTTTACATCGCCCATCTGCTTCACAGCATGTACAGCTACAGCAAGAGGCTCGATCATTGCACCTTCTTCATAAGACATCTCTTCCGGAATCGGTGTTACCTTGGATGCATCTACTGCAAAATACTCCGAAGCAGTTCCTGTTGTCTGGAATCCCATAACTTTCAATTCTTCGCAAAGATTGTATTTTCCGTGACGACATGGATAGCAGTGTCCGCAATAAACCTGCGGTTCAATTGTTACTTTCTGTCCCTCACGTAAACCTGAAGCATCTTTTCCTACTTTTACGATTTCTCCTGATACTTCATGTCCCTGCGTGACCGGATATTTGGTAAATGGATGTTTTCCATGATATACATGAATATCCGATCCACAGATTCCAATGTTCATGATCTTGACTAATACCTGATCATCTTTTATTTCCGGAACCGGAACTTCTCTAAAAATAATTTCTCCTGGATTTGTCATTACCTGCTGTAACATAATTAATTCCTCCTTTATTTATTGTCTTTTATTAAACGTTTTATTAAAGTAATTACATTATTATTCACTTGCCAGTATTTGTCAATATCCTTTTATTCACTTCTGCCTATTGCACAAGTTTGTTCCGTTGATTTTATGCATTTTTACTACAATATTAAGAAGTAATTTTCAGCAAAACAAAAATCCAGAAAGAAAACACTCTTTTCTGTGTTTTCTCTCTGGATTTTAAATTTATGATGCTGACATCATAATTACATATTTTTTATAAATTCCTGCAGGAAATGCTTTGCCGCCCCCACTGCAGATGCCTCTCTCTTGTAAGAACACATTTTCAGATATCTCACATCATGGTCGAAACCATTATATTCCATTACTTTTTCTCCTAATGGAATCATATACTCTGTAAGATATCCTCCAACTTCGCCTCCAAGAATAATATCCATATCATACGCCATTCGTAAATTTGATATCAAAATTGCCAGATTTTTCAAATATTCCTGCCAAAGGCCTTCTGCTTTGGTTTCCTTATTTTCCAAACTCTTCATAAACTGTTCCAGCGTCTGGCATGTTTCATCTGTCAATGCACTCGCTGCACAATAAGCATCCGCACATCCCAGCTTTCCGCAATAACATTGCTTTCCTTCCGGGACCAGAATCATATGCCCAAATTCACCGGCTTTCTGATTCTCTCCCTGTATTAATTTTCCATCAATACAAAATGCTCCACCAAGAGTATTATTCAGAGACAGATACAGTGCATTTTTATATCTGTCTAAATCTTCTGCCATCATTGCTGCATTTGCATCGTTCACAAAATATACAGGAAGCGAGAATGTCTGCTCAAGAAAACCAAGACTATAGTTTTCTAATTGAAGCGCATGTGATTTGATCAGTATTCCATCACCTGGCTTTATAATTCCCGGAACAGAAATACCAATTCCAAGAATTCTGTCCTGATTTTCTACATCTGCAAGAAAATGATGCAGTTCTTCTCTGAGCCGTGAATAATAAGAAGCTTCTGTTGAAAATTCCAGCCGGATTCTTTCATACTTTTCAATTTCGGATTTCAGATTTACAAGCACAAACCCTACATGTTTTGCAGTAATTCTAATTCCAACTGCATAACGATAAGCAGGATTTATACTGATCATTTTTGCTTTTCGTCCGCCTGTAGATTCATACTCTCCCATTTCAACTACAATTCCACTGGCAAGCAGCTCATTTACATTAGACAAGACCGTTGGCATACTGAGATTCAGATTTCTGGACAATTCCACTTTAGACGTTGCCTTATGATTTATAATATAATTGATAATTTGAAATTTTGTACTGTTTTTCTTTTCCGTTCCAACCATCTCAAAGTTTCCTTTTATAAAGTATTTTATAAAAGAATCTTACCTTTTCCGGATGGATTTGTAAAGTCACTTTTGTACAAAAACATTATACTCCGCTTATTCTTCTCCTAGATAATATCTGCCATATGCATCTGCTGCCTTGATCGCTGCAAATACACTCTCCGGTGTAACTGTAAATGGCATATTCTGGAGAGTATCACCTTCTGCACTTGCAGCCTTTGCAACTTCCATAAGCTGCTCATCTGTTACGTTACCTGCTCCAAGTTCTTCAAGTGTGACCGGAAGTCCCACTTCTATACACCACATAATAATTTCTTCCAATTCTTCATGTAGGACATTTTCCAGTACCAGCTGTGCCAGGGTTCCAAATGCAACCTTTTCACCATGATACATATAATGGCATTCTTCCAGTACTGTCAGACCATTGATACGATAATCACCATTTCCATATGCTGTATATTCCTGAGGAAGAGTATCCAGGGAAAATGTCTTATCGGTTCCTGCTTCATAAGGATTTCCGCTTTTCCATATAATTCTATCCCGTTTTTGTACACTTTTCCACAAACATCAGAATAAACCGGGGAACTCTTGACAACAAGAAATGTTGTGTTATAATTCATTTAACATTTAAGTTAAATATTAAATGAAGGGGGAATGACTTTGGGTATGCAGGACACTCTTCACGCCCTTGCCGATCCTACAAGACGTGAAATACTTAACCTTCTCAAACAGTCTCGATTATCAGCCGGCGAGATCAGCAATCATTTTTCTATTTCCGGTGCCGCCATTTCTCGTCATCTGTCTGTTTTAAAAGATGCAGATCTGATTCGTAACGAACGAGAAGGAAAATTTATCTATTACGAACTCAATGCTACCGTACTCGAGGAAATCCTCTTATGGATCAGTGAATTAAAAGGAGGGAATGATTATGATCAAACAAAATAAAAAATTACTTTTACTTACATCCGTTATAACACTGCTTCCAGTCTTTATTGGTCTGTTTTTGTGGAATCAATTACCAGATTCTGTTGCAACACATTTTGGACTAAACAATCAGCCGGACGGATATTCATCCAAAGCCTTTGCAGTATTTGGCCTGCCTCTGATTCTGCTGGCAGTTCATTTAGTATGTGTGGTCGCAACAAACATTGATCCCAAATCAAAAGATATTAATAAAAAAATATTTAGGGTTCTTTTATGGATCTGCCCGTTGGTTTCCTTGTTTGTCTCCACTGTAATCTACGGATACAGTTTAGGATATGATTTTGATATGTCTTATCTATGTGGGATCCTCATTGGAGTTCTTTATCTTGTTCTTGGAAATTTTCTCCCTACAGTAAAGCCAAACTATACGATTGGTTTTCGTATTCCATGGACATTAAATGATCCTGATAACTGGTATCACACTCATCGCTTCGGTGGAAAATGCATGGTAATCGGAGGAATCATTATGATCCTTACCTCACCACTGCAAAACATGTGGATACTGCTTGCCGCTGCAATCGTTCCCTGCCTTTTGCCAGCGATCTATTCTTATCTGTATTACCGCAAATCCTGATTCTTTACCACTGTATATGAATATACTGATGCAGCCACAGGAACTGTGACACAGTGTGCATTCGGCGGCGGTATTTTCAATACAAGCTGGCAGGACATCCTCAGTGGTCTCGGATGGGGACTCGGATACTTTGGTATGCCACATATCCTGGTTCGTTTCATGTCCATCAAGAAACCTTCCATGATTAAAAAATCTTCTATCGTTGCAATTGTATGGGTAATCATTTCATTATTTTCCGCTGTTATGATTGCTTATTTGGGAAGAATGGTCATGGGTGCTGAACTGCTTACTCAGGGAAATCAGAAGCTCGTCTTCATTGCAATGGCACGTAGATTCTTCCCGGCTGGTATCTGTGGACTGCTGCTGGCAGCTATCATTGCAGCCTCTATTTCCACTGCAGACTCCCAGTTATTAGTTGCCTCCAGTTCCTTCACTGCAGACTTGTACAAGCCTTTCTTCCGCAAAAAAGCAACCGAGAAAGAGACCCTGTTCGTAGGACGTGTACTTGTACTTGTTCTCTCACTGATTGCTTTTGTAATTGCTAATTCCAAGGGCAGCGGTGCACAGGCTATCATGGATATGGTCGAAAATGCATGGGGTGCCTTTGGTGCCTCCTTCGGACCTACCATCCTGCTGTCTCTGTTCTGGAAACGGTTTAATTATCAGGGTGCTGTAGCCGGTGTCATCTCCGGATTTGTAATCGATCTGGGCTGGCTGTTAACTGGTATGACCGCTTCCACGGGTATCTTTGAAATTGTTCCAGGATTCTTTGGAAGCCTTGTAGTAGCTATTATTGTTGCAAAACTTACTTCTGCACCAAATGAAAAAGCGGTTGCCATTTTTGAACAGGGCACCAGCAAAAACGCTGATTGAGTTCACCGATTCAAGAATGCCCAAAGGCATTCTTGAATCATTTTTTTATTAGTGAAAGACCCAGTTTCATAATCCCCGCCAAAACCATAACCCCTATGGGATTCATCTTTAATTTTTGCAGCAATGCAAAACATATCACAAAAATTATCACCAGGCTCCAATTTGTATTTATCAACTTAATAACTGCATTCCCCCAGAATGCGGTTATTAAAATTGATATACCTGCTGAAGCGATCATCGCTATGACTGCCGGTCTTAAAGCATTCAATATTCCCTGCAGCATTCCCATCTTTCTATACTTCAAATATACTTTCGCAATGATTATAACGACCACACAGGATGGCAGGATACATCCACCTGTAGCTACAACTGCTCCCGGAATCCCAGCAACTTTAATTCCAACAAAAGTTGCTGCATTTATTGAGATTGGACCCGGAGTCATCTGTGAGATTGTCACCAGATCTGTAAATTCTGATATATCCAGCCAGTGATGGATCGTCACCACCTGTTCCTGGATCAACGGCATTGCCGCATATCCACCTCCAAAACTGAACATCCCCACCTGCAAAAAACTTACAAACAAATATAAATAGATCATTTCTCTCCTCCCTTCTTTGAAAGGAAAGTTCGGATCACGCCGATCATTCCACAGGCAATGATTATATATACAACATTGATGTTAAATATACAGGACCCAGCAAATGCTCCGGCCATGATCAGTAAAGAGATCCTGTCTTTTTCCTGCACAATCCCCACACCCATTTCATAAACCACAGATGCGATCACCGCTCCAACACCTGCCTGCATTCCTTCAAGTATCTGACTGATAATATAGCTGTCCCTAAATGAATGATATCCGACTGACATCACCGAAATGATCAGAAACGGCGGAATGATCGTTCCCAGGATTGCAGTCATAGCCCCCAAAATCCCTGCCAGTTTATAGCCAACAACAATTGCACCATTTACTGCAATCGGCCCTGGTGAAGATTGGGCAATTGCAACCAGATCCAGCATTTCATTCTCGTCAATCCAATGATAATCATCCACAAATTTCTTTTTCATCAGCATCACGATCACATAACCGCCGCCAAATGTAAATGTACTGAGATATAAACATGAAAAAAACAGCTTTCGTAATACATCTCCTTTGCCCTTAGCTTCTTCTTTCATTTTGCATCCTCCACTATTCTACTCCCACTATTACAGATGTATTTTTATCATCTAATGCATCTTAAATTTCTTTTTTTCAGTTATCACAGATACATTTAGGACACTAATATATCTTCTCTTTATGTAATTCTATATCCGAGGATACTTTTTTACAACCGATTACATCTTCAATTTACATTTATTTAGACTTTAAGATACTATTAACTTATTATCACATATAAATTCATCTTGACTAATATAATTCTCGATTTAAAGATACCTTCTTACAATGAAATTCATCCGCAATAACCTAAAATCACTATTGTAGATACTTTCTCCCAATAGATTGTATCTGCAACACCAGAAAAATTGCCATTGTAGATACTTTCTTCCTATAGATTTCCGATAAAGCCCGAAAAAATGCTTTTGTTTGTATGTTAAACCACAACAAGACCGCCAATGGCGGTCTCGTGTTTGCTTACTCAATATTTTCTTATCAGAAATTACTCTCTTTTCTGTTTGTCTGCTCTCTGCAGACATTTCCTATATTTGTCAGGCAAAGTACTGTTGCGATCAGGAAAAGTCCCGGGATCAGGATGATCCACCAGGATCCTGTCATCAGTGCTTTATCTGACAGAGACAGCATACTTCCCCAGGTTATAACTTCTATTGGAAGACCAATTCCCATAAAACTCAAGGTAGCCTCAGAAATCATTGCAGTTCTTACATTCATGACTACCATAAACATGATCGATGAGAAGAAGTTTGGTACCAGATGCTTCCACAAAACACGGAAGAACCCTGCTCCCATACATTTTGCTGCGATGATGTACTCGCTGTTTCGAATCTGTCGAACCTCGGTACGTACTACTTTTGCAATACTGGTCCAGCTAGTCACACCGATTACAAACGACAGGCTGATAATATTCGCATTTCCCAGGATAGCCTGCAGTAAAATGATCAGAAGCAGTGTTGGTATACTCAAAAAAACTTCTGTAAATCGCATGATCATTTCATCAAGCCACGCCGGTGCCACACCACTGAAGGCGCCAACTACCACCGCTATAAAAGTAGAAATCACCGTAGCCAAGCCACCGATCAGAATTGAAATTCTTCCCCCATACCAGATCATGGAAAAGATATCTCTTCCCATGGTATCTGTTCCAAAAAGGAACTCCGCATTTGGAGCCTTATTATAATTGAGAAGATCCATATAAGCAGGATCCTTAGTCATGATCAGTTCTGCGCCCAGACAGCCCAGGATGATAAGAATTAATATTACTGCTGAAACAACTGGTTTGCCTTCGTACCACTTTTTCTTTGATTTTGGAATTACTATTTCTGTCTTTCTGTTTTCTGCCAGTTCAAATAAATGATTCGTCATCCTTCTACTACCTCCGATTTCTCGGTTATTACTTCATCCTTCATACGAGGATCAATCTGTTCATTGATAGTCTGACTCACGATATTACAGAAAATAACCAGGATTCCTGACATCATACAGAGCAGCATCAGCAGATTGTAATCATGGTATCTGGCACTCTCATAAGACAGAGCTCCAATTCCAGGATACGAAAATACACTTTCCACAACATAGGTTCCACCAAGTACATGCGGAACTGCAATAGCCATGATGCTTAAGTAAGCAGGCATTACGTTTCGAACACAGTGTCTGAACATAAGCTTTTTCTTATCTAATCCCTTGGCCTTAGCCAGAAGCACGTAATCTGCACGGACTTCTTCAAGGATCTTATTTCGGATCATGTACGCATAGTACCACAGATGCTCCAGAACTACGATCGTCAAAGGCATGATCAGATGAATCAACCTGTCTCCGACATCTCCTGCCTTTCCGGTACTGTATGCGCCACTGCTTGGCAGGATCTTGAGATTTACAGAGAAGATAAGGATCAGCACCAACGCCATCCAGAATTCCGGGATACAGCTGGATATCGTACCCAGTTTACATAAAATCCGGTCTGCCAGCCGGTTTTCGTACCAGGCACACAGGATTCCCAGAAGCAATGCTCCCGCGAACATAATGACAAATCCGATTCCTCCCAGCAAAAGCGTGTTGCCAATACGACCGCCGATCACTTCCAATACATCCTGCTTGTATTTAAATGAAATACCAAATTCTCCATGAAAAGCATTTATTACCCATTTCACATACTGCACAGAAATTGGCTCGTTCAGTCCCAGTTTTTCCATAGCCCATTCACGTTCTTCCGGACTCATCTTTTCTGTGCGGTCACCATAATAAGAAATTAGTGGATCTCCCGGTGCCAGACGTGCCACATAAAATACAGCAACAGACAATATAAATACTGAGATCAGGAATATCAGGCATTTTTTACCATAGTAGACTAACTTTTTTTGTCTCATTATATGCTGCACCCCTTTCCGTCAGCCGGGAGCATTGCAAAATGCTCTGGTGACACTTCTGTCCACACACTGTTTTCCATTCCTTCGCCATCATAATACTGCAGGACTCTTTTTCTTTCTCTGATCGGGTCCGGCACAGGAATTGCAGACAGCAGTGTTTTTGTATAAGGGTGCACCGGATTGGAATACAATTCCTCCGACGGTGCCAGTTCTACCAGTTTTCCATGATACATTACCCCAACACGGTCACAGAGATATTCAACCATAGCCAGGTCGTGAGCAATAAACAAGAATGTAAATCCGTGTTCCTCCTGCAGATGGCGGAACAGGTTCACGATCTGTGCCTGTATGGAAACATCCAGAGAAGCGATTGGTTCATCCGCTACCAGAAATTCCGGCTCCATACATAAGGATCTGGCTATTGCCACGCGCTGTCTCTGACCGCCGGACAATTCGGATGGATAACGATCCAGAAAACTGTTCTCAAGTCCTACATATTCCATCTGAAAGGCTGCTTCTTTTATATAGCTTCCTCGAGGTGGTGTAATATGCTGGATTCTCATTGGTTCCGTAATAATATCTGACACCTTCATCTTCTGATTCAGACTGGAGGCAGAATCCTGAAAGATCATCTGGCGTCTGGTCTGAAGCATTTTTTTATTCTTTCTGAATTCTTTTTTGTCACAGATATTTACATCTTTGTACCAGATTTCTCCCTGAGCAGGCTGATAGATATTCATCAGACATCTGGCCACGGTAGACTTTCCGGAACCGGATTCTCCTACCAGACCAAAAATCTCACCCTTATGAATTTGAAATGAAACATCATCCACAGCCTTTACTTTGATCTTTTTCGTCAGATGAAACTGCTGGGTCAGATGCCTGACATCTAATAATACTTCTTTACTCACTGCACTGTCCTCCCATAGGTGATTTGATCTTTGGTGCCCTTGGGTCCAACAGCCAGGTTGCCGCATAATGCGTGTCTGTAATCTTAAACATAGGCGGCATTTCTTCATAATCAATATTCAGAGCATATTCATTTCGACATGCAAAAGCATCACCCTCAGGTGGATTGATCAATGTAGGCGGCATGCCAGGAATCGTGTACAGACTTTCTTTTCCATTTGCAAATGCCGGAAGTGATCTCATCAGGCCCCAGGTATATGGATGTCTCGGATCATAATAGACTTCCTCCGCTGTGCCGATCTCCACGATCTTTCCCGCATACATTACTGCTACCCTGTCCGCAACACGGGCAACTACTCCCAGATCATGGGATACCAGTATGGTGGCTGTTCCAAGCTTCATCTGGATTTCGCGCAGAAGATCCAGGATCTGCGCCTGGATAGTCACATCCAGTGCCGTGGTCGGCTCATCGGCGAATAAAATATCCGGATCAGCAGCCAATGCGATTGCCATAACACATCTCTGGCGCATTCCACCGGAAAACTGCCATGGATACTGGTGATAACGCTCCTTTGGATGAGAGATACCCACCAGTTCCATAAGTTCCAGAACTTTCTGGTCTACCTGTCCTTTTGTGTATTTTTTATTATGTATCACCACTGCTTCCGCGATCTGTTTTCCAATTTTAATAGTTGGATTCAGGGAAGTCATAGGATCCTGAAAGATCATGGAAAAAATTCTTCCACGAAGCTTCTGCATATCCTTTTCCCTGTAACAGGTGATATCCTGTCCGTTAACGCGGATACCTCCCTCTTTGATCCTGGCACTTGGCGGCAAAAGCTTCATGATACTTTTGCAAAGTACACTCTTTCCGCATCCGGATTCTCCAACTATAGCCAGCACTTCTCCCTTTTTTAACGAAAAAG
>ENA-OUPZ01001321-OUPZ01001321.1-human-gut-metagenome-genome-assembly--contig:-NODE-1321-length-11473-cov-16.215624_pt1 | contig 11473 bp, 8 predicted proteins | sample MGYA00237941_ERZ548813 | MGnify/ENA primary metagenome ERZ548813 (study PRJEB26490, sample SAMN05194712) | human gut metagenome | biome: terrestrial biome; feature: human-associated habitat; material...
CTGCCGCACCTCGCTCGCCGTATCGGCACTTAGAATTATGCGGTATTGCCTTATAATCCGGGCGTATTATCTGCCTCTAAAATGGCGTCGTTTTCTTCTTTATACTTGGCTGCGGTATCGCTGTCCAGCACATACACATTCACGGCAATCACTGCATTATCAACGCTTTCGGAGTAAGTCTCGTAATACAGGTCAATAAATGCGCTCCCCGTCATCATGGCTGTGCCGGTATCTGCCGCATAAGCATAACCGTACACAAACCGGCCGTCTGCGGAGGTAATATACATCAGGCTGCCATAGGGAATCACATTGGGGTTGACCGCCACCGTACCATAGGTCAGCCGCCGCCCCGAAGATCCTTTTGCCGTCGGCGATGCCGAATACCCGGTGGAACGCTGTGCGGTATAAGTCGCCGCAATGCCCTCGCATGGTTTGCCGTCCACAATCTCGGGGCCCACGAAGGAGCTGACAGGTGCCTGCTCGTCATAGTGTTTTATAATGGTGGGCACCATTTCTATCACAGTTTCGCGGTTCGTTTCTGTTGTGTCAGTCAGTTCGCCATCCACATAGGTTTCCCGGTAGCTCACGCTGCACAGGCCGTCGCTGCCCTGCCGGATCAGCTGTTCTTTACTTTGTTTGCGGTAGAACAGGCTGGTTTCCACATACTGGGTCTCAGTGGGAATCACTTCGTCCTGAGTGTATTCTTCATAGCGCACCCGCTGGATGGTCACCATGGTGTTTTCCTGGGCCGGGGTATCCAGCGCAGGCTCAATCCAGTCATCTGGGCCAAGGGTAATGCCGGCTTCCGCCAGAACATCTCCCACGGTGCCGCCGGTCACCACAACCTCCTGCACACCGCCGTCCACCGTGACGGGCACGGTGTAAGCGCGCAGGATGTGGATCTGGTCAAGGCCTGCATCCTCGGTAATTTCCAGCTCGTCCTCGGTATCGGGTGCCTCAATGCCGGCTTGCTGCATCAGCGTTTTGATATCATGCGCCGAGGTGATAGCCATGCCCTGTGCACCGTGGGTATCGGTAATTTTAACCACATGCAGCTGGCTGCCGGTGAAGGCCACACAGCCCGCCAGCGCCCCCAGGCTTGCCAGCAGAGTTCCCCACCGCGGCAGCCCAAGCGCGGCACGGCGCCGGATATGCTCTTTTGTTTTTGTTGATAACATAGGTTCCCCTTCCACATCAAGTCCAACCGCCTGAACGGGCAGGCACTATGTTCCTGACTGTAACAGAAAACACGTCATAAAAAATGTCGGCCCAAAATGAGCCGACATAATAAGAATCGGATTGAATAAATCAGCGCTTGCTGAACTGCGGTGCGCGACGAGCGGCTTTGAGGCCGTACTTCTTACGTTCCTTCATACGAGGATCGCGGGTCAGGAAGCCAGCCTTCTTCAGGGTGCTGCGCAGCTCGGGGTCGAACTGCAGCAGAGCGCGGGACAGGCCGTGGCGGATAGCGCCAGCCTGGCCGGAAGTGCCGCCGCCGACAACGTTAATCACGATGTCGAACTTGCCATCGGTGTTGGTCAGAGCCAGCGGGCTGCGGACCATCAGCTTCAGGGTTTCCAGGCCGAAGTAATCGTCGATATCACGATTGTTGATGGTAATCTTGCCGGTGCCATTGTAGACGCGGACGCGGGCAACGGAATGCTTACGACGGCCAGTGCCGTAGAAATACTGTTTAGTTTCGTACATCTTCTATTGCCTCCTTATCAAAATTCCACAACTTCGGGCTTCTGGGCAGCATGTGCATGCTCAGCAGTCTTGTAGCAGTGCAGGCGGGTCATAGCCTTAGCGCCCAGGGTGTTGGAAGGAACCATGCCCTTAACAGCGTAGGTCATAGCCTTATCGCTGGCTTCAGCCATCAAGGTCTTATACTGGGTTTCCTTCAGGCCGCCGATCCAGCCAGAATGGGTGCGATGATACTTCTTTTCCAGCTTCTTGCCAGTCAGAACAGCTTCGTCGCAGTTAATCACGATGACATGGTCACCGCAGTCAACATTGGGGGTAAAGGTAGTCTTGTTCTTACCACGCAGCAGGACAGCGGCCTGGGCAGCAACGCGGCCGAGCGGTTTGCCGGCAGCATCAATAACATACCACTTGCGGTCGACCATCTCAGCGGGCTTAGCGAGAGTAGTGCTCATGATTTGAATCCTCCATACTTTATAGTGACGCATCCGAATCATTTCGGTTTATTCAAAGCGCAATGCACAGCACGGCACTGCGCTGATTTCGCGCAAGTATGATTTTAGCAAATACGCGCTGTTTCGTCAAGGGATTTTGCAAACAAAATCATTTTATTCTCGCGTAGCTCTTGTTTTCTTGTGTTTTCTCTTATTTTCTAACGTTTTCGCAAACGGCATTTTACTGTTTTGCCTTTTGCACCTGTTTTTGTGTACCCTGCGGCAAAGTGTTCTGCCCGCTTTGTGCAGTCTGCTGGTTTCCGGTTTTCTCCCCTGCCCTGCTTTGCCAACCAAACTGCGGCGCGGGCGCGGCTTTGTTTTTGCAGCTCCTGTGCGGTGCTTTGATAAAATTCTTCCGATTTGGCTGCGGCTGTTGGCATTGGGCAGCAGGATGTGCTATAATAGCGATGTTTATAGTATCGTCTTAGAGTGTATAAAGGTAAGGTGGAACGGGCATGCAGCGCTTGGAGGGTCTGCTGCGCAAGGCAGTGCAGGATTACGAGATGATCGCACCGGGCGACCGAGTATGCGTTGGTGTTTCCGGCGGGAAGGACAGCGTTGCGCTGACCGTGGCGCTGGGACACCTGCGGCGGTATCTCGGCGTTCCGTTTGAGGTCATGGCGGTCACGCTGGACCCGCGCTTTGGCGGGGTGGAAGCCGACTACCAGCCACTTGCGGACCTGTTTGCGCAGGAAGGCATTCCTTACGAAATACGGCGCACGGATATCGGCCCTGTGGTATTTGATTACCGCAAAGAGCCGAACCCCTGCGCGCTGTGTGCCAAAATGCGGCGCGGGGCACTGCACGCTGCCGCGCAGGAACTTGACTGCAACAAAGTGGCGCTGGGGCACCACCTGGATGATGCCGTGGAGACTTTTTACATGAACCTTTGGCGGGAAGGCCGTATTGGGTGTTTTTCGCCCGTGACCTATCTGGACCAGCGCAACATTACGCTGATCCGGCCAATGATCTTTGCCACCGAAAGCGAGGTAAAAAGCGCGGTATACCACGCCGGGCTGCCCATCATCAAAAGCCGCTGCCCGGCTGATGGCGCCACAGTGCGCGAACAGACCAAATTGTTTGTGCAGCAGATGAGCCGGGACGACCCGGCTTTCCGTCAGAAAACACTGCACGCTTTGCAGCAAAGCGGCATTGACGGCTGGCGGCCGCTGCATACCGGGCACACGCGGGGCTAGATTTCCCGTTGTGTTTTGTATCGAAATGGGGTGGATTGCAATGACGAACGAACTGTACGAAAAGCATTGTTGGGCATTGGTTGATCTGGATGCTATGCAGAGCAACCTGGCACTGATCCAAAAGACGGTAGGTGCGCCGGTGTGCTGCGTTGTCAAGGCGGACGCTTACGGCCACGGCGCCGCTGTGGCCGGGCCCTGGCTGGAAGAAAACGGTGCAGCCGCTTTTGCGGTCAGCTGCCTGGCCGAAGCGCGGCACCTGCGCCGCCACGGGATCAGTAAACCCATCTTGATCCTGGGCTATACCGACCCGCTGCAGGTGGATCAGCTGGCGTTCAACTGCATTACCCAGACCGTCTATTCCGAAGAGTATGCCAAGGCGCTTTCCGCTGCCGCCCAAAACGCCGGCGTGGAGGTACACTGCCACTTTAAGGTTGATACCGGTATGGGACGCATTGGGTTCAGCGTGCGTTCTGACTTTGAGGCGGCAATCGCTGCCATGGAGCGCTGCGCCGCCCTGCCCAAGCTGCGCTTCAGCGGTATTTTCCAGCATTTTGCCGTGGCAGACAGCACCACGCCGGAAAACGAAACCTACACCCAAGCCCAGCACGCTCTGTTTGAGCGCACCGTGCAGCGGCTGCAGGCGGACGGCATTGCCCTGCACACCATCCACTGCGCCAACTCTGCCGCACAAATGCGCTACCCGGAATGGCACCACAGCCTGACCCGCGCAGGCATTATCCTGTATGGGCTGGACCCCAGCCCGGAAGTGCATTTTGACGGCCTGCGCCCCACCATGACGCTGAAAAGTGTTGTGGAATTTGTAAAGGACCTTTTACCCGGTGAGAGCGTGAGCTATGGCCGCACCTACACAGCCAACACACCCCGCAAGGTTGCCACCGTATGCGTTGGCTATGCGGACGGCTACCCCCGCGCGCTTTCCGGCAGCAATGGCAACCCCAATGCGGGGGTTATGAGCATCCGCGGAAAGCCCGCCCCGATAATCGGCCGGGTGTGCATGGATCAGACCCTGGTGGATGTGACCGACATCCCCGATGTTAAAATGAATGATGAAGTAACGGTATTCGGCCCTGAAAACGCTGCGATCGGCGCAGATACCGCCGACAGCATTGCAGCTAAGACCGGCACCATCAACTATGAAATTATCTGCGGCATCAGCCGCCGGGTTCCCCGTGTTTACCTGCGGGACGGCGCGCCGGTGCGTATCTGGAACGATTTGGAGGAAACCTGATGGCACGCGACAATATTCGCAACTTTTGTATCATTGCCCACATTGACCACGGCAAGTCCACACTGTCGGACCGTATTCTGGAGCTGACCGACAGCGTGGACAAGCGCACCATGGAGGACCAGATTCTGGACGACATGGAGCTGGAACGCGAGCGCGGCATTACCATCAAAGCCCGCGCCGTTACCATGCACTACCACGCCGATGACGGCAAGGAATACGAGTTCAACCTGATCGACACGCCGGGCCACGTTGACTTTCAGTACGAAGTCAGCCGCAGCCTGGCTGCCTGTGAGGGTGCCATCCTGGTGGTGGATGCCAGCCAGGGCGTGGAAGCCCAGACGCTGGCCAACTGCTACCTGGCCATTGACCACAACCTGGAAGTTGTGCCCATCCTGAATAAGATTGACCTGCCCAGCGCTGACCCGGATGCCGCCGCCAAAGAGGTGGAGGATGTCATCGGTCTGCCCTGCATGGATGCCCCGCGCGTGAGCGCCAAGATGGGCACCAATATCCGCGAAGTGCTGGAACGCGTGGTGCAGGATGTTCCCGCCCCGCAGGGCGACCCCGATGCCCCGCTGAAAGCCCTGATCTTTGACTCCATTTACGACAGCTACAAGGGCGTTATCGTCTATGTGCGCGTGTTTGAAGGCACCGTGCGCCCCGGCGATACCATCAAGCTGATGAACACCGGCGCAACCTTCCAGCTGGTGGAAGTGGGCCACATGGGTGCTACTGCCCTGGCCCCCTGCGATAAGCTGGAGGCCGGTGAAGTCGGCTACCTGACGGCCTCCATCAAGACCGTGCGCGATACCCGCGTGGGCGATACCATCACCCTGGCCGAAGCCCCCACGGCGGAAGCTCTGCCCGGTTTCCGCCAGGTAACGCCGATGGTGTTCTGCGGCATTTACCCCGCCGATGGCGCCGACTACCCTGATTTGAAAGATGCGCTGGAAAAGCTGCAGCTGAACGATGCCGCCTTGAGCTTTGAGCCGGAAACCAGTGCGGCCCTGGGCTTCGGCTTCCGCTGCGGGTTCCTTGGGCTGCTGCACATGGAAATCATCACCGAGCGGTTGGAGCGCGAGTTTGACCTTGACCTGATCACCACCACCCCCGGTGTTCAGTACCGGCTGACCTTGACGGACGGCACGGTGGAAGTGATCGATAACCCCTCCGCCTATCCCGACCCGGCCCGCATTGCCAAGGCGGAAGAACCATTTGTGGATGCCCACATTTACACCCCCAACGATTATGTTGGCCCGCTGATGGACCTGTGCCAGCAAAAGCGCGGCACCCTGATTGCGATGGATTACCTGGATGAGACTCGCGTGGACCTGCATTACCAGATTCCGCTGGGCGAGATTGTTTATGACTTCTTTGACGCCATCAAGAGCCGCAGCCGCGGTTACGCCAGCTATGACTATGCGTGGGAGGGCTGGCACCAGTCCGAGCTGGTCAAGCTAGACTTCCTGCTGAACGGCGAGATCGTGGATGCGCTTTCGATGATCGTATTTGCGGATAACGCTTACGCCAAGGGGCGCCGCATCTGCGAAAAGCTGAAGGAGAACATCCCGCGCGCTTTGTTTGAAATTCCCATTCAGGCGGCCGTGGGCGGCAAGATCATTGCCCGCGAAACAGTCAAGGCCGTGCGCAAGGATGTTTTGGCCAAGTGCTATGGCGGCGATATTACCCGTAAAAAGAAGCTGCTGGAAAAGCAGAAAGCCGGTAAAAAGAAGATGCGTAAACTGGGCAGCGTGACCCTGCCCAGCGAAGCCTTTACCGCCGTGCTGAAGCTGGATTCCGATACCTGATTGACTACAGCACCATAGATAGCAGCACCCGCCGGGGCGGCGCAGCACAACAGCTGCCTGCCCCGGCGGGTTTGTTTTTGGCGCGGCGCATTTAGGCCAGTGGCCGAATAATAAAACGACCACCCCCTGCCCTGCCGCACAAGGTTTTACCGTGCGGTCGGGGCAAGGGGTGGTTTTGTGTTATTTCCGTTCAGGCGTTCAGCTTACCGCCGGGCGGCAGCGAACGCGGCAAAAGAGTTCAGCGGATCTCGATGCCCAGCTTGAACTTGAGGTTGCCGAGGATTTTCTTGACAAAGCGGTCCACATCGGCAGCTTCCAGGGCTTTGTTTTCCGGTGCAAAGTGCAAGGTGAACGCCATGCTCTTTTTGCCGGCGCCAATGGCTTCGCTGCGGTAGATATCAAACAGCTCCACATCGGCCAGCTGCTTGCAGGCGCGCTTCATTTCGGCAATGATGGTGCCGCAGGGGGTTTCCTCGTCAGCAACCAGAGCCAGGTCACGGGCCACGGTATCGAACTCCGGCAGCGGATGATAACGCAGACCGGCAGGCAGCTGTGCCACCAGCGTCTCGTAATCGATCTCGCCCAAGAAGATCTTCTGGTTGGCGCGGCTGTCACGCGGCAGATCCAGACCGGCCTGCACATCGTTGGCCAGCTTGCCAAAGCTGCCCACACGCACGCCGTTGCACAGGATGTAAGCGGCAATGCCGGGGTGCAGGTAAGGCACATCCTCGGCACGCTCCACCTCAAAGGTTACGCCGAAGGAAGCAGCCAGGTCTTCCAGTGCGCCCTTAACGGCAAAGAAGTCCTCATGCTCACCAAAGGCCACAAAGCCCAAGTGCAGGCGCTCTTCCGGCAGTTCGGTCAGCGGAAGCTGTTTGGGCACATAAATGTTGGAAAGCTCAAACAGACGGCCGGCAGCGTTGCCCTTTTTCAGATTGGTAACCGCCACGTTCAACAGGCTGGGTGCCAGCAGGGAGCGCATGATGGTCAGGTTGGAGGAGATGGGGTTGACAATGCGGATGACATTGCGCTCCGGTGCATCGGGGGCAATGTGCAGGGCATCCAGGTCGGCATCCGCATAGAATGCCAGCGTCATAGCCTCATAGAAGCCTTGGGCACACATAGCGCTCTTGAGCTTATCGCGGCGGTGCTGGTCAGCCGTCAGGCCCCCGGTGGTGACCTGGGCAGCTTTCAGGAAGGTGGGGGTGATATGGTCATAGCCATATTCACGGATCACTTCCTCGGCCAGGTCCGGCTCGCCGATCTCGATATCCTCGCGGTAGCGCGGAGCAACCACCTGCATGGTGTCACCGTCGGCTTCCATCGTCACTTCAAAGCTGAGCTTTTTCAGGATGGCCAGAATTTCCTCGGTGGGCACGGTAATGCCCAGAATGGCGTTGATGGCGCTGATGCGGGCGGTGAAGTGCTTGCCTTTACGCGGAGCACCGGCAGAGCAGTCAAACTCAGTGGCGGTCACTTCGCCGCAGCCCAGCTCCTGGATCAGGTGCAGGGCGCGGGCCATGCCCAGCTCGGTGGTATATTCGCTGATGCCCTTCTCGTAATGGGCGGAAGCATCCGTGTTCTGGCCAAGGCCGCGGGCGGTCTTGCGGATGTTATCGCGGGCAAACTTGGCAGATTCAAACAGCAGCTGGGTAGTTTCCGGCTTGATCTCGCTGTTCAGGCCGCCCATAACACCGGCCAGGGCAACCGGCTTTTCGCCATCGCAGATGACCAGGTTCTGGGGGGTCAGGGTAAACTCCTTGCTGTCCAGCGTGGTGATCTTCTCGCCGTCCTTGGCACGGCGCACAATGATCTGGCAGCTTTCCAGCGTATCCATATCAAAGGCGTGCATCGGCTGGCCGATTTCCAGCATGACATAGTTGGTGATATCCACCACGTTGGAAATGCTGCGCAGGCCGCACAAGGCCAGCTGGCGGCGCATCCAGCGCGGAGATTCACCGGTGGTGATGTTGCGCACATAGTGGCCCAGGTAGCGCGGGCACAGGTCCGGTGCTTCCACCGTAATGCTCAGGCGCGGGTCCTTGTAATCGCTCACGGTGTAATCGGTGGCAGGCATTTTCAGGGGCTTGTTCAGCACAGCGGCAACTTCGCGTGCAATGCCCAGAACGCTCTGGCAGTCGGCACGGTTGGCGGTGATGGAGATATCAAAGATATAATCATCCAACCCAACAACCTGCTGAATGGGGGTTCCGGGCACGGTATCTTTGGGCAGGTCCAGCAGGCCGTATACCTCAGCGCCGGGGTACAGGTCCTCGTTCAGACCCAGTTCCTCGCCGGAGCAGAGCATACCGTTGGATTCAATGCCCATCAAGGGCTTTGCCTTGATCTTGATGCCTCCGGGCAGCGTGGAGCCGTCCAGAGCAGCGGGGGTGTGCATACCGGCGTACACATTGGACGCACCGGTGGAGATCTGAATATCATGGCCATAGTCGCCGCAGTCCACCTTACAGATATGCAGGTGGGTGCCCTCCTGGGGCACGCACTCGGTCACAACGCCAACAACAACCTTGCTGATCTCAGCACCAAGGTCGATGAGTTCTTCTACTTCAAAGCCACAGTCGAATAGTTTGGTTTCCAGCTCCTGGGCGGAAACATCAATATCCACATACTGTTTAAGCCAGCTGAATGGTACTTTCATTGTTGTTTCCCTCCTTAACCCTTGAACTGTTCGAGGAAGCGCAGGTCGTTCTCGAACATCAGGCCGATGTTGTTGATACCGTACTTAAGCATGGCGATACGCTCGATACCGATACCGAAAGCAAAGCCGGAGTATACCTCAGGGTCAATGCCGCAGTTTTCCAGCACGCTGCGGTGCACAACGCCAGCCCCCAGAACTTCGATCCAGCCGCTGTGCTTGCACAGGGGGCAGCCCTTGCCGTGGCATTCAAAGCAACTTACGTCAACCTCCACACTGGGCTCAGTGAACGGGAAATAGGACGGGCGCAGGCGGGTTTTGACCTCCGGGCCAAACAAAGCCTGCACAAAGCGGTCCAGCATGCCCTGCAGGTCGCACAGGGTAATGCCCTTATCCACAACCAGACCTTCCATCTGGTGGAACATCGGGGAGTGGGTTGCGTCAGAGTCAGAGCGGAACACGCGGCCGGGCACCAGAACCTTGATGGGGGGCTTTTCCTTATCCATCACACGGATCTGGCCGCCGCTGGTCTGGGTGCGCAGAACAATGTCATCCGCCACATAGAAGGTATCCTGCATATCGCGGGCCGGGTGGTTTTTGGGTACGTTCAGGCGGGTAAAGTTGTGGTCATCGTCCTCAATTTCGGGGCCTTCGTAAATTTCAAAGCCCATGCCGGCAAACACATCAATGATCTCATTCTTGATCTGGGTGATAGGATGCAGTGCGCCGGTGGCGTGGTGGGTGCCGGGCAGGGTGATATCCACGGCTTCGTCCTTGTTGCGGGCGGCAAGTTCGGCCTTTTCGATCTCGGCGGAAGCAGCCTGATACTGGCCCTCCACCCAGACCTTGAATTCGTTGATGGTTTTACCGGCGGCGGGGCGTTCCTCTTTGGGAACATCGCGCAGGGACTTGGTCAGTCCGGTCACGCTGCCGTTTTTGCTCAGATACTTCTGCCAAAAGGCGGAAAGTTCATCTTTGTTGTGCACTGCTGCAAGGTCGGCTTCCAGCTCGGCGCGCAGTGCGGCGATTTTTTCTTCCATAATGCACCTCTTTGATGATTTACGGGGCGAAGGCTGCTCGCTTTTGCTGCAAAACAAAATAAAAAAGCCCCGTCCCTGAACGGTAAAATCAGGGACGAAGCTGTAACATTCATTTACACTCCGCGGTACCACCCGTGTTCCGCCAAACCATGTCTGGCGGCACTCGATGCTTTGTAACGGGGCAGACCGTCCCACGCTAATGGCTGCAATGCAGGGTTCACACAGGCCGCTCAGGAGCGAACTTCTGCCAGCAGGCTTTCGGGGCGGCTTACAGCCGATGGCCGCCCTCTCTGTGCTAAGTTTGCAGGCATACTTTCTCCGTCAATGCGTTTAACATAAAGCATTATAGGCCGTTTGGCCTTTTTTGTCAACCCTGGACGCACAGCAAAAAGGGCGCTGCCCCTTGCGGAACAGCGCCCTTTTTTCAAATTATCAAAACCGATCAGTCGTTGCGGCGGGAACGGCCCACGATACGGACGATATACAGGAAGATGTTGATATAATCCAGGTACAGGCTGAGTGCGCCGATGATGGAGGATTTGTGCAGCATGGAAGCATCGCCGCCATAGTAGGCGTAATAGTACTTCAGCTTCTGGGTGTCATAAGCCGTGAACAGCATAAACACCAGGACCGAAACCGCGCAAAGCACGATATCCATCATACCAAAGCCCGCGCCGGTCAGCATGCCGATCAGGCCGCCCACCAGGCTGGTCAAAATAATGGCAATCAAAGCACCCATCAGGTTGATACCCCAGCCGCTCAAATCGCGCTGGGTTCGGGCACCGTAAACAGCCATAACGCCAAAGTACACGGTACCAACCAGGAACGCCAGAATCAGCGTAGAAAGATCATAGATGATAAAGTAGGTGCTCAGGTTGATGCCGTTCAGCACCGCATAGGCGAAGAACAGCCCCGTTGCGGTGGTGGGCTGCAGGCGTTCCACCCTGGCGGACAGAACCGCAACCAGCACCAGCTCCGCAATGCTCAGGAGGAATACCAGGCCGGTGCTGAACATCAGCTCAAACAGCGGGGTGGTAACGGTAAGCAATGCCGTTGCAAAGGTAACCAGCAAACCGGCGGCCATCCAGCTGTAGGTGCGGGTCATATACTGGCTTAACGTGCCGAACGGACTTTCGGCATAGGAGATATTATAATATTTCTGGTCCATAAAACAGACCCCTTTCTTTTTGGCTGATTCTATTATATACTCTGTATTGAGTGAAATGTGTTATCGATATGTGAATTCTCTATTACACTTTTCCGTTCCTGCCCTATTTTAAGGCAATACCGCATAATTCTAAGTGCCGATACGGCGAGCGAGGTGCGGCA
>ENA-OUPZ01001323-OUPZ01001323.1-human-gut-metagenome-genome-assembly--contig:-NODE-1323-length-11453-cov-4.911914_pt1 | contig 11453 bp, 10 predicted proteins | sample MGYA00237941_ERZ548813 | MGnify/ENA primary metagenome ERZ548813 (study PRJEB26490, sample SAMN05194712) | human gut metagenome | biome: terrestrial biome; feature: human-associated habitat; material...
CTTCAGGGGTCCAAATACGCTCGTTCACTTCTCGGGAAAAGTATTAGACCTCGATTCACGAGGGGGCTTCCTACCGTGGCAGGCGAATCGTAAAGCGGCTACCGACGCCCTCGACCGAGGTCACGCCAATGGCGCCGCCATGGCTATCGACAATCCACTTAGCAATGGCAAGCCCCAGGCCCGAGCCCTGCGCGCCGGCATCGCGTGCGTTGTCGGCGCGGTAGAACCGTTCAAACGCGTGAGCTGCGGACTCCTGGTTCATACCGATACCCTCGTCCTCAACACTTATGTCGATCGCGCCCGTGCCCGTATCGGGAGTTATGGCAAACGTGACGGTCGTTCCCGCGTTCGAATACTTGGCGGCGTTCTGCACGATCACGCGCAGAGCCTGCTTCACAAGCGCCACGTCGACAGGTGCGTCGCAGCGCGGATCGTTGGCGAATGCAGCGTCAAAAGCCAGCCGATACGTGTGCGCGGCGTCGATCATCTGCGATTCCTCGCACACCTCGCCGGCCAGTGCGGCCAGGTTGGTATGCGCACGCCGCAGGACCGTGCGCCCGGCATCGCCGCGTGCCAAAAACAGCAGCTGCTCCACGAGCTCCTGCATATGCTCGCTTTCGGCCTTGAGGGACGCGATGGATTCCGCCAGCACGTCCGGGTCGTCTTTGCCCCAGCGGTCGAGCATGTTTACGTAGCCCTGAATCACCGCGATGGGCGTGCGCAGCTCGTGGCTTGCATCGTTGACAAAGCGCATCTGCTGCAGCTTGGCCTCTTGCATCTGGCGCAGCAGCCGGTTGAGCGCGACCTCGATGCTTGCCAGGTCGGCGTCGCCGGTGGTGACGCTCGGCGAGTCGACACTCGCGCGCTCGATGGCCTGCTCCAGTGTTTCCATCTTGCCGCCGGAGAGTTGCATGCGGCCGAGTTCGTCCACGCGCAGGGCCAAGTCGTTGAGCGGTGCCATGGTGCGACGCACGTGCCTCGCGCCGCCGAGCATGTTGAGCACGCTGATGACCTGCCAACCCACAACGACAAAGTAGAGAGGCCATAGCGCGACGAGGTCCTGCGCGAGGGGGAAGGTCTTGGTGGTACGCGCAAGCTCGACAGTATAGGTGAGCGTTGTCAGGTCCCAGCCGCGCGCGGGCGTCATTGACATGCCTTGAACAGTGGCGCCGGGGATCCATCCTGCGGTAAACGTGCCGTCGGGCAGCGTCTGGTTGTATCAATAGACGAGGATCGCCGCCGCAATCACCACCAGCAACAGGTCGAGCCAGACGTAGCTCATCAGGCGGCGCCACATATAGCTCCAGTTGATGGCGCGGGCGATGGAGGTGACGCGCTTGGTCTCGGTGTTACGCGCGACAGACATAGCCCACCCCGCGCACGGTTTGGATGATGCGGGCGCCGCCAGCGTCCTCGATCTTGGCGCGTAGGTGCGCGATGTGCACGTCGACGTTGTTGGTGTCGCCCACGTATTCGTAGCCCAGCGCCTCGTGCGCGATGCGCTCGCGTGTGAGCACGGTTTCGGCATGTGCCATAAGCAGGGCGAGAACGTCGAACTCGCGGGCCGTGAGCGCGATGGGCGAGCCGCCGACCGTGACTTCGCGGCGGTCGGGGTCGAGCACGACCGAGCCCACAGTGAGCGCGGCGGGGGAGGGCGCGACGGAAGCCTTGGTCGACCTGCTGACCGGGGGCACCGCAGCGGCGTCGCCGCCCGCGCCGCCCGCCATGCCCGCCCCAGCGCCGGCGCCGCCAACGCCCGAAGCCGCCCGCACGGCCTCCGCGCGCTTCAGCGCCACGCGAATCCGTGCGAACAGCTCCTCAATCGCAAACGGCTTGGTCAGGTAATCGTCGGCACCGGCATCGAGCCCGGCCACCTTGTCCATCACGGCATCGCGTGCGGTGACCATAATCACCGGCACATCCTTGTGCTTGCGGACACGTCGCAGGACCTCCATGCCGTTGAGCTGCGGCAACAGCACATCGAGCAGAATCAGATCGTAGTCGTGCTCCAGCGCCAAGTCCACGGCGGTGCGGCCGTCGGCGGCGTGCTCCACCTGGTAGCCCTCGTGCTCCAGCTCGAGCGTCACAAAGCGGGCGATTTTCTCCTCGTCCTCTACGATCAGGATCTGTGCCATGTGTGCCCCCGTCTGCGATTACTTGTCGTCGTTCAGGTTTTGCTTGATGTCGTCCGCGGCGTCAGCGGCGTGATTCATAAGGTTGTTGATGCTGCCGGGCACGTCGCCGTCGCTATCGATGCGGTAGCGCATGCCAAAGAACAGGCCAATCAGCATGAGCCATATCGTGGCGCCCCAGGCAAACAGGGCGACGATGGGGATCAGGATGGGGATGTTGAGGATGATGGCGTCGCGGCGCGTGGCGATAAACTTGGTGTCCAGGCTCAGGCGGAAGAGCTTTTTGAGGTACTCCCACACGCTGTCCATCTTCTTGGAAAAGTCAGTCTTTTCGCTCGACTTCTCGTAGGCTGCCTGCGCGGCGACCATCTCGGCCGAGGGTTCATCGACCGGCTCGGATTCGGTGGCGGCGTGCGCCGATGTGGTCTGGGTCTTGCCTTGCGATTCGAGCCAAATGATGGCGTCCAAAACGTTGCCGTCGGCGGCTTCGAGCGCGGCCTTGGCATCGGTGTAGCTCACGTTGCACTTGGTGCGGATGGTTTCAACTTTTTCGAGGTCGTCCATGACCTGTCCTTTCGTTCGATGGGCGCGACGTCGGGCGATCTGCCCGGGCGCGAGCGTTGCGTTCAGCGGTCTGCGTTGCGCGGCGCCGCCCCGCCCTTGGTCGAACTTTATAGTGCAGGTTATAGATTAAGCGATTCTTGAGCCAAGATTAATGTTGGATGAGTTTTTGGGTGCTGTGGGGAAGGAAGAGGTACCCTTCTGGGTAGCTAGCAGCGAGGTTTAATACTTTTCCGAGAAGTGAACGAGCTAAAACGGACCCCCGAAGCATCGAAACTTTAGAGGTGCCGTTTCCTGCGGTTTCGATGCTGAAATCCTGCGATTTTGCCGACGAAAAATGTGGATGCTTCAGGGGTCCAAAAACAGACGTTCACTTCGCGGAAAAGTATTAGACCTCGATAGCGGGGGATGGGGTGCCGGTGCAAAACGGCGTTAAGGGTTGGTCGAGCAGGTGGTTTTCAGGCGACTGGGACATGGCGGGCGGTTGATCACCTATACTGGTTGGGCTCAACTGGAGAGGTGATAACTAGTTATGAAATCAATCAATGTTGCAGCAGCGGTTATTCAGAAGGACGGAAAAATTCTGAGCTGCCAGCGCGGCTATGGCGAGTTTAAAGACGGCTGGGAATTTCCGGGCGGCAAGCTCGAGCCGGGCGAGACCGGCGAGCAGGCAATTGTGCGCGAGATTCAAGAAGAGCTCGAGGTCACGATCGGTAACCTCGACTATCTTTGCACGGTCGAACACGATTACGAGACGTTCCACCTGTCGATGCAGTGCTACCTAGCTACCATTCTTTCGGGGGAGTTCAAAGAGCATGCTCACGAGGATATGAAATGGCTTGATACCAATAACCTGTGGGATGTCGATTGGCTTCCGGCAGACGTTAAAGTCGTTAAGGAGCTCGAAAAGAAACTCGGGCTTATGTAAGAAAGGGGCGGGCGCCACATGGCGGCCGCCCCTTTCTTACTCGGCCTCGCTCAAATCGCTGAGCATAAACTCGTAGATGTCCTGTCGTACAGGCACATTGAGCTCATATTCGATTTCAACGGCGTTGTCGCTGCTCTTAGTTTTAATAGCTTCGAACTCACCGGTCGGATGCATTTCGCCTAAGAAATAGAACTCCTTGCCACCCTTATCGTCCTTATTCTTTCGCATAAACAAATACGTCTTCAGGCCGTTTTCCGGCCATACCTGCAGTCGCAGAATCTCGGGAGAGTTGAGCGTACGGTTGCCCTTGGAGATTGCGATAAGCTTGCTCGGCGAAACAAAGCGATCTTCATACTGAATTGACTCACTAATGTCGGGTGCCTTGTCATAGTTAATAAACACAGGGAATGTATTGGTCTTTTCGTCGTAAAAATAGCCGCCAAGATTTTGGCCGTTGATGTTCTTTTCCCAGTTCATCAAGCGGCAAACCTCTTCGTACGTGTACTTGGCGTTGAGAACGAAATTTGTGTTTTCGTACGTCTCGGCATAGTCGAGTCGGTTGCGCGCGATACCAAAATCCAGCACCTCAAGAATCTGACGTTTGAACTCTGCGTTGCGCAGGGCGGTCGCAAACACTTCGGTCAGACGAGGTCCGGTTCCATCGTCAATGAGCAGGGAAACGAAATCCTTAGGAGTGGCAAAGTCGCCCTTAAGGACTGCGATTGCCGACCTAACGGCGCTGTCCTTAAGCTGTGCGCGGTAGTTCCTAAGCGCAGCCTCGCGCATATGCCGGTAGCCCTCGTGTCCGGCTTCGACGAGCGTTTGAAGCAAATAGAGGTCTTCGAATCGCTTGCCCGCGGCAAGTTTTTGAGAAATAAATTTGAGAATCTTGGTTTGATCAGAGGAAAATTGAACCGTGTAGTCCGGCTCGTATTTGGAAAGAAATGCGTGGTAGGACCCTAGGCCGCTATTCTTGAAGATAAGCAGCGGATCGATGGAGCCGTTACGATCAAATTCGAGCAGCGAGGGAATCTTGCCGAGTCTTTGGCGCAAGTCGAGATATTCGTTTTTCAAAAACCTGACGGAGGTGAAATCGCCGCCGTCGATGGCCTTGTAAATGCGTGCCTCGGAAATACGATCGAAGCTCACGGTCGAGCATCCGGGGATCGCCGAATCGCCCTCTTGAACAAGACGGCGCAGGCGGTCTTTGTTATATGTCTTGTCACCCGAAAGCGCGATGGGCACCAGGAAGTTGCTCTGGTAGTTGCCAATAAAGTCGAGCACCAGTGCGTATTCCTTACCATCATTCAAGCGCAAACCTCGTCCGAGCTGCTGAATAAAGATGATTGCGGAGTCGGTGCGTCGAAGCATGATGATTTGATTGAGCGAGGGGATGTCGACGCCTTCGTTCATGATATCGACCGAGAAAATGTACTCGAGCTCGCCGGCTTCAAGTCGGCTGATCGCGGCATCGCGGACCTCATCGGGATCTTGACCGCTAATCGCAACCGTTCGATATCCGAGAGCGTTGAATTTGCGTGACAGTTCCTTGGCCTCGGCGTTTCGATTGCAAAAAATTAAGCCCCTGCGATTGCTTTTGGTGACGCTATAGTCTTCGATCTTCTCGGTGATATGACGCACGCGCTCGTCGGACGTCAAGCGCCCGAACAGGGCGATATCTTCGACCGTTTCGTCGTCAATCTCCAGATCGTGAATGCCAAAATAATGGAAGGGGGCAAGCATCTCCTCGGCCAAAGCGTCCTGCAGCGTGATCTGGAACGCGATGACGTGATTGAAAAGAGCAAAGACGTCATAGCCGTCGGTGCGATTGGGTGTAGCGGTCATGCCCAGATAAAACCGAGGCGTAAAGTGCGACATGATGGATTGGTAACCCTGGGATCCCGTGCGGTGGGCCTCGTCGATGACGATGTACTCGAACTCATCGGGACGGAAATCGCTCAGATGTTTGGCGACCGAAGAACACATGGCAAACACGCAGGTAGCATTGCTTATATTCTTGTCAGTTTGATAGGTGTCGAACGTATAGGTACTACCTAAGAGGCGTTCGTAGCTTGCGCGGGAGGCGTCGATAATGCGCCGGCGGTGCGCAAGAAAGAGGACGCGCCGGGGTTTAGTTGCGAGCACGTCGAACGCCGAAAGGAAGGTCTTGCCGGTGCCGGTTGCCGAGACCAGCAGGGCGCGGGTCTCGCCCTTGCGGTGGATTACGCCGAGCGCCTCAAGGGCGCGCTGCTGCATTTTATTGGGCTTGATTTCTTCGAGGTCATTCTGCGCCGGCGTTTCCGCAGATCTGAATGTCGGTTTCGATTTGGGCTTTGGCGGACGTGCCGAGCGATATGCGGCATAGTTCTCAATCCAGTCTTGGGAAAGCAAAACGGTTGAGGTGTCGTTCCACAACGAATTGAACTCGCCCCTCAGTTCGCCGAGCAGGCGACTGTTCTCGACAGTCTGGTACAGCACGTTCCACTCTTTATTGCAGGTGAGGGCAGCCTGCGTCATGTTGGAGCTGCCGACGATAACCATGCTGGTCTCGCCCTTATCAAAAATGTATCCCTTGGCATGCAAATTACCCTGGAATACGCGAACTTCCATGTTGTCGTATTCCAGGAGTTTGCGAAATACATCGGGTGAATTGAAGTTGAGGTAGGTGGACGTGAGCAGCCTGCCCTTAATGCCACGCTGTTTGAGCTCCTGGAACGCCTCGACCAGGATTTGAAGACCGCCGTCTGCAACAAACGCTACGCAAAAGTCAAAGGAGCTGCAGGTTGAGAGCTGCTCTTTGATAACGGATAGTAGTGTTCCGCCTGTCGCCTTCGAGTTGGCGATGAGCTTGGGTGAATCGTTCTCGCGTGCAAGCGAGTCGAATTCAATATCAATCTGCTGCTGCGTAGTCATCCCGGCCAAACCTTTCGAAAGACTATGTTGGCGCCAGGATAACAGATCGATCGTTCGTGTTTTGGGCATATGACGGTATTGATTGCCGGCTTTGGTCTGAGGGGCGCGGTTTCTCCATTGATGTCCGCACGGCATGTGACACTTACCCTGCCGCCCTGCTCTGCCGCGGCGGCATGTACCCAAACAACGGCCCTCTAAGGAGTCCGATATTGATGAGTGATAACACCAAGCATCTCGCAAAGAATTGCGTCAAGGACGCGGGGCCGTGCCTCGCGCTGTGCGTGGTCGGCGCAGCGGTCGCGCTGTTGGCTGTTCTGGGACCATTCGACGTGCTCCGAAGTGCCGGTTCTCTGCGCGTTTGCATGGCCCTTGCCGGCGCTATGATGACCGGCGGCGTGCTTGATCTGATTTTTTGGGTGCTTGATCCGTTTGGATGGAAGAACGAGGGGTAAGCCCTAAGGGATGGAAGGGCTGGAACGGTTGGCTTAGTGATCGTGCAGAATGTGGACTAGCTACTTACGGGGAAGCGGTGATCCGATGACGGTCTATGTGACGGGCGATATTCACGGCGGCGTCGACATGCAAAAGCTGCGCGACTGGGATCTTGGGGATAGTCTGACGAGCGATGACTATCTGATTGTCGCCGGCGACTTTGGCTTTCCGTGGGATTTCTCTGCCGAGGAATGCGCCGACATCGCCTGGCTGGAGTCGCGCCCCTATACCGTGCTGTTTGTCGACGGCAATCACGAGCGTTTCGATCACTGGGCGGAGCGTCCCATGGAGCTGTGGCACGGTGGGCTAACGCAACGCCTGTCGGATACCTCTCCCATACGGCGCCTGACGCGCGGCGAGGTTTTTGAGCTCGACGGCTCAACGATCTTTACCATGGGCGGCGCCACGAGCGTGGATAAGGAATACCGCATTCCCTATTCCAGCTGGTGGCCACAGGAGCTGCCGGACGAGCGCAACTTTGAGGAGGCGCGGACAAAGCTCGACAGCGTGGGCTGGAAGGTTGACTACGTGGTCACCCACACCTGCTCTACGCGCATGCTTTCGCCCACGCTCTATCCGGGGCCTGGCTGGAATTGCCCCGACGTCGACCGACTTACAGCATTTTTCGATGAGCTGGAAGACCGCTTGGCCTACAAGCGCTGGTACTACGGGCATTTTCATCGGGATGCCAACCCTGCCGAGCGCCATACCGTGCTCTACGACTGCATCGTTCGCTTGGGCGACGAACTCCAGCCCTGGGACGTTGCGTAGGGGCGAGGTATTTGGCTACTCGGCCGTTACAGCGATGTTCTCGCGGTGCGCGCGGATGACATTCCAGCTAAAGTGCTCGACCAGCTGCTCGGCAGAGCGCGACGTGGCGTCCGGCGCGATGCCCGTTTGCCCGGCGAGCCATCCCAGCAGTGCCTCGGGCGTGCCAAAGCGTGCGCGTAGCTCGCCCAGGTCCAGATCGCGGTCGCGCTTGGAAAGGCGGCGGCCGTCCGGCGACACGAGCAGCGGAATGTGCGCGTAGTGCGGCGTGGGAAGTCCCAGCAGATGCTGCAGATAGATTTGGCGGGGCGTAGAGCCCAGCAGGTCACATCCGCGCACGACCTCGGTGACGCCCATGGCAGCGTCGTCGACCACCACGGCTAGCTGGTAGGCAAAAACGCCGTCGCTGCGGCGCACCAAAAAGTCACCGCACTCGGTGGCGAGTGCCTCGCATTGGGCTCCGTACGTGCGGTCAACGAATTCGATCACGTCGCCGGCGAGGTCGTCGACGGCGGGCACGCGCAGGCGCGTGGCGGGAGCGCGCAGGGCACTGCGGCGGGCAACCTCCTCGGCAGAAAGGCCTCGGCAGGCGCCGCGGTAGATGGGCGTGCCGTCGCTGGCGTGCGGCGCGCTTGCGGCGTGGAGTTCGGCACGCGTACAAAAGCAGGGATAGGTGAGGTCGGCGTCATTCAGCCGGCGCAAGGCGCTCTCGTACAGGTCCAGACGATCGTGCTGGTAGAAGGGGCCTTCGTCCCACTCAAGCCCTAGCCAGGCCAGGTCGTCAATCAATTGAGCGGCAAGTTCCGGGCGCTTGCAGCGATCGTCCAGGTCCTCGATGCGTAACACGATACTGCCGCCCTGGCTGCGGGCCGAAAGCCACGAGCACAGGCAGCTGAACACGTTGCCCAGGTGCATGCGGCCCGAGGGCGACGGGGCAAAACGGCCTACGACAGGTACGGGAACGGAGGCGGGCGGCGTTGTTGGCGCGTTCGCGGCGGGCGTTGCTATGTTGCGTGCGTTGATATCCATGCGGACGAGTATAGCGCGGGGCGCGATGGGGAGGCGTCACTGTGGTCCGCAAGTTGTCGAGGCCCCGCATTGCGTATGGTGGGCCGCAGGCTCGGTGCTTTGATTCCTGTCGATCAACTCAGTACCTTAGACAACAGAAACCCCGGCAGCTCTTCGCAACTGCCGGGGTTTCCGCGGAAAAGGGGGACATGATCCTCGAGCGAACGGCAAAGGGGCAAACCAGTTTCGCTCAACTGCTTTATGCCCCTCGGCTGGCGGCTCAATCAGCGCGTGCCGCGCCCACACAAAGCTGCTACACCTGTGACGGAGCTGTGAAGTGGTATCTATTGCTGGCGCGGGCCATGCCAAGGGTGTCCCTCATGACTAGTCATTTAAGAACGTCCCCAATGACTACCCAATGATTAGCTGCTGGCGGCAGGCATGACTTTCATCCCGTTTGGCGCTCCGGTCGCCTAGATGTTCGTCATGTGTACCCGCAAACGTGGGACAATGGCGCTGTTGGTTTTACAGACAAAGGATGTGCCTATGAACGCCCCCGTTGCCAATGCTTGTCGGCAGCGCTGCCTGCTTGCGCGATTTGCTTCCATTTGCGCACTCGTCGCGTGCGTGCTGCTGCTGTTGCCCGCCGTTGCACGTGCCGACGGGTATTCCATGACCCAAACCTATATCGGTGCCACGGTTGAGGCCGATGGATCGCTGACCGTTGTCGAGGGACGCCAGTTTGATTTCGACGACGACATCAACGGCGTGTATTGGGATATCAATACGGGCACCAACCAGCAGGGTGGTACGGCGGGTGTCGATGTGCTGAGCGTCGAGGAAGATGATGCCGCGTTTAGCAGGGTTGACTATGCAAACAAAGGCGACAACGGCGTCTATACGGTTGAGCAGTCCGACGGCGGCGTAAAGATCAAGGTGTTCAGCCCCCACGAGAGCGGCGACAGCGCGATCTATTACGTGAGCTACACCATGACCGGTGCGGTTATGAACTGGTCCGATACCGCCGAGCTCTACTGGAAGTTTGTGGGCGACGGCTGGTCTGCGGACTCCGATGACGTCGAGATGGAAGTTTACTTCGCAAATGCCGCTGCCGGAACGGCGGCCGTCAAGGGCGATAACTTCCGTGCATGGGGCCACGGTCCGCTCACGGGCGACGTGTCGCTCGACGCGGACGAGCCCATGGTCACCTATACCATACCCTGCGTGCATCAGGGCGAATTCGCCGAGGCGCGCATCGCCTTCCCCAGCGATTGGGTGCCGCAGCTCGCCGCCTCGGGCAAGGAACGCATGTCGACAATTCTGAGCGAGGAGAAGGCGTGGGCCGAGGAGGCCAACGCCCGCCGCGCTCACGCCCGCATGATCGCCAATGCACTTGCCGTGGTTAGCGTTGTCGCGGCGGTGGCCTTTACCGGCACGATCGTCGTGCTCAAGTTGCGCAAGCGCAAGCCCAAACCGCTGTTCCAGGACGAATACTTCCGCGACGTGCCCTCGGCCGACCATCCCGCCGTGCTTTCGGCCCTCATGAGCTGGAACGAGGTGCCCGATCAGGCATATATCGCCACACTCATGAAGCTCACCGACGATCGCGTGATCAAGTTAGAGGAGGCAATCGCGACCAAGGGCAAGAAGGGCCTGCTCCGTCGCGAAAAAGAGGAGCAGACGTATCGTGTGACGGTGAGCGATGCGGGCTGGAAGTCGGCCAAGGGCATTGACCGCATGGTGCTCAAGGTCTTCTTTGCCGGTGCTAAGCCCGACGAGAACGGCGATCGCTCGCGCACGTTTGACGAGCTGCAACACTATGTTAAGCAGCACGCTACGCCCGTGGGCGACAAGCTCAAGGACTATCAGAGCACCGTTAAGGGCAAACTGGCCGATAGCGAGTACGTTGCCTCGGACGGCATTGTCGCAATGGTGTTTTGCCTGGTTCTTGGTACTCTGATCGCCTTTGTTCCCGTGGGATCCATTTTCTTTACCGACGGCGCACAGGTGAACATTGTCGCCGCGGTTATCTCGGTGCCGATTGTGCTGGTGGGTATTGGCGTGGGCCTTACGTTCCGCCGCCTTACGCCGGAGGGCGCCGAGGTGGCGGCTCGCTGCAAGGCGCTCAAGCATTGGCTCGAGGACTTCACGCGTCTAAAGGAAGCCGTCCCCGGCGATCTGGTGCTGTGGAATAAACTTCTGGTGATGGGTGCGGCGCTGGGCGTTTCCAAGGAAGTTCTGCGTCAGCTTGCCGAGGCCGTGCCGCCCGAGGTGCGCGAGGCCGACGGCTTCTACGACAATTACCCCTGCTACTGGTGGTACTACCATCACTACGGAAACCAGTCTCCGCTCGATTCGTTCGATGGCGTGTATCACGAGAGCATCCGTGAGCTGGCTTCGAGTTCCGATAGCTCGAGCGGCGGCGGCGGTGGTGGCTTCTCGGGCGGCGGGGGCGGCGGCGTCGGCGGAGGCGGCGGCGGACGCCCGAACATGGCACAGGCCGGCGGCAAGAATCCGGATGGCGTGGATGCTGCACTGGAAAAAGCAAGAGAAACCGCAAAGGAACAGCTGGCATAATCCCGCAAAAGCGCGCACAAAGATGCGAAAAACTCCTTGACGGATAAAGAAAATATGGTATAATACTTGTAGTG
>ENA-OUPZ01001344-OUPZ01001344.1-human-gut-metagenome-genome-assembly--contig:-NODE-1344-length-11234-cov-4.956973_pt1 | contig 11234 bp, 8 predicted proteins | sample MGYA00237941_ERZ548813 | MGnify/ENA primary metagenome ERZ548813 (study PRJEB26490, sample SAMN05194712) | human gut metagenome | biome: terrestrial biome; feature: human-associated habitat; material...
GAAAAAGAGTACTGTTAGATGAAAGAAATAAAACGGCGAGTAAAAACCTGGAAAGAGTCCAGAAAGAGCAATATGGAGGAATTGAAGCTACAATAAATAGTGAGATGGAACGAATAAATGCGACACTCTATTCAGAAAAAGTAAACCCTCCGATATTACACTTGGAAGGAAACAGCTATGAATTTTTTACGCAAGATGATACAGGAACAGGAATTGCATATAAAGGACTGGTTGTGTATGATTTAGCGATTGCTAGTTTGACAAAACTTCCGATACTGGTTCATGATTCACTGATCCTAAAGCAAATATCTGATGAAGCTGTCGAAAACATTTTGGTTCGATATATGGAAAGCGGAAAGCAGGTGATTATTTCGCTTGACAAACAGGATTCTTACAGTAAGAGAACTGCGGAAATTCTAGAAAAGCAATGCGTATTACATCTTGCTCCCAATGGAAGAGAGCTGTTTGGTCGTGCGTGGAGTCGTCAGGAAACTTAATAATAAAATAATTAGTAAGGATTCAAAGATGCCGTTTGTAGCAGATCTGTAGCAAATCGATCATATTTAACGAATTATCGTTATAAAAAACGAAAAGTCATCATGCATCACACGCAGGGGGTCTGGGGTTCGAGTCCCTAATTCTCCACCATGCATAAGCCACTAACAGAAGTTAGTGGCTTTTTTTTGCACTATACGCGGACTTATGTTAGTGTATAGAGAATTAGGGACTCGAACAGCACGGCCGCGCCGCAGGCGGGGCAATCAAAGCCCTAGCAGGGCTTTGATTAGTGCGCGGGTTCCAACGGTCAGGAATGTCTACCGGGGATGATGCTCAAAAGTCCAGCTGGTCAGAGAATGGTTTGAAACCTTTAGGCCCCCTTTTCAGTCGTTTGTAGCAAGTTTGTAGCAGATCTGTAGCAAAATTCGGGGAGGAACGGCAAAATGGCTCCGAAAACCCGATTTTTGCAGATTTTTGGGTATAAAATTTTATCCCTGAATTTTATGCAGAATGACGGTGGTGCTTTTCATTCGGATTCTGATGCCGTACAATAAAGGAAAAGATCATGGATGAAAGGAGAAATCGCTGTGCGCTACACCATCCGGCATTTTGATTTGCCGCTGCTTACCTTTGAAGCAAACATGGACAGTGCAGATACTGGCCTCCATTTTATAAAGGTCTACGAAGAAAACCGTTCTTTTCTACCTTTGAATCTGACTGTATCAGAAGATGGTGTAGAACGCTGGCTGCGGCATCGCGCAATTCCGAAGAACCGAGCGTATGTAGACGCTCTGCTCTCTAAGGTGGGGCTTTCTTTGAATCGACCGCTTGGAATTATTGCAGCCAATAAAGGTCTTTCACTCAATGATTGCTTTTGGGTAGATGCAGAGGGCTCCGGTGACACCTTTGAAAAAGTAAATCTTTACGATAACCGATTCAGTCAGGTGCTGGCAGCAATCGCCTTTACAGGATATGGCAGCAGCATACGAACTTCGCTTGCGTCCTGCCCGGAGTTCTCGACCAACGGGATGCTGCCAAAATGCTGGCGCAGACAAAACGGAAAAATCTATCTTTATAAAGGTGGCACGTCAGGGTTCAGCAATTTTGGATTTGAACCGTACTCGGAACTGTATGCTTATCAAGTTGCACAGGTGATGGGCGTGAATGCGATTCGCTACACCCTGACAAAAGATCTGAAAAAGACGCTTTGTTCCAAGTGTGAGCTGTTCACCAGCAAAGAGCATTCTTATATTCCCATCGGACAGCTTGTGTCCAAAGGCGGAATAAAAGCGATTTTAGCGTATTATCAGACGTTAGGGCAGAACTTTGTGGATGCACTGGAAGATATGCTGGTCTTTGATGCAATCATCTGCAATACAGACCGCCACTATGGAAACTTTGGTGTGCTGGTAGACAATAAAACCAATACGATTGCCGCACCTGCGCCGCTGTTTGACCATGGGAACTCGCTGTTCAGTCTGGGCGGAACGGATCTTTGGGACGATCAGAAAGCATTTGATGAGTATGCCCGTACACTGCTTCCGCTTGCATACGATGATTTCTTTGCAGCAGCAAAGAGCGTAATGAAGCCTCGTCACCGTGCAATGCTCCATAAGCTGCTGGATTTCCATTTTGACCGCAGAGCAACACGTTATAATTTGCCGCCAAAACGCTTGAAGATGATCGAAAAAGAGGTTCAGCGCAGAGCAAGAGTACTTTTAGGGTAAAAAAGAAATCGCCAAACGTGAGAGATTTTTCTCTCATGTATTGGCGATTTTTCTGGTTTGTGGGGATTATTCTTCTGGCAGAGCCAAAACTTCATCTTTGACCAGTTGATTGGCCGAGTCAAAGGCTTCGATCATCTGGTTGGCTTTCGGATCTAAAACCTATTATTCAAAATGATAACACGGGGCTGTTGCACACGCCCCAACAAAAAAGACCAGAGTTATTTAGCCAAAAGGCTGAACCGGTCCGTAAAAAGTAGACAATGCGCCGCTTGCCTTGGCACGCTCTTCCAAGCCTTCCAGCTCACCCTTCTGCCCCACATTGCCGCACACGGCAATGACTTCGCAGTTGTTATAGTGCTCTTTCAGCCACGGGATGATAATCGATGTGTCCAGACCACCGGAATATGCCAGCACGACCTTTTTGACTTCAGACATAGGAACTGCCTTCGTTCAAACCAACTTATATATTTTTCGATTTCCCTCGTGCAATTTCATGATTGCAGCGTCCATTGTACAGGCACTTGGAAAATGTGTAAAAAGTGTTCTGTATATAGCAGCAATATGAAAGCAGTATTTCACAGCTGGGCATTATGAATCTATAATAGGTAGCTGGAAATAAACAGAAAGAGGGTCTTTTTGATGGCAACGATATTTCCAAGAGAAGAAAAGGCAGAGGCACTGTTCGGGGAGATCCTGAAAAATCCAGAAGCCTGCCACCGCCTGATGGATACCTTCAACGACTCGCTGGACATGGCAGACGTACTGGATGCGCCGGCCGTGAGTGCACAGCAGTTTGCCGCAGCACTGTTCAATGCCTACGAGAACAAGGATCTGTCTGCCTTTCTGATGGCGATCTGCCAGCACAGTATGTTTGACCTGCTACGGAACGCTGCCCTGATCCCGTTCAAATTCAACGCCGATGGTCAGCCGAACCCGGTGATCCTGACGGATGATGTCGGCGTTCTTTTGCCGAACAACAAATTTGCCGTGAGCAGCAAAGTATACGACCGGTTCATCCGGGTGTTCCAGAAGCAGGAAAAGGTAAAAATGTACCTTGCCAGCGGCTACTGCAAGTATCACGGCTACGACGAAGGCTCGATGGATGTGGTGGAGTACCACTACAACCAGCATTTGGGGCTGCTGCTGATCTACGAACTGCCGGACACCGTGAAGCAGAAGGTAACGGAAGCGGAGGCCTACTCCACCGTCTGGGATATCCAGATGAAGCTGCAGCACGCACTGCCCCGTTCCGTGGTCTACTATGGACAGGATACGCTCAAGGACGGCGGAACCCGCTACGATGAACTTGGCGTTTTTCTGCCGCTGGAACACTTTGCCGACCGGCTGGAACGCCATGTGGAAACTGCTACCAAGATCGTTTACGGCGAGTAAACGCCCTGTAAACGAACTCCCTTTATAAGTGCATCACAGCAAAACAAAACGCAGCGAACCGTTAAAAGATTCGCTGCGTTTTGCCTTATATGGGAGAATGGAAATGCTGCACATCAGGTGCAATAACGGAAAGTCTTGTCAGTGATAACACGGGCGAAGATCAGCCCTAACGGCAGTGCCACGATGATGAGAATGGCATCTGCAAACCATGTGGCGGAGTCCATCAGAGACAGGATGCCCAGATTATAGATGGCACGGTAGAAATACAGTCCCGGTACCATGATAACGATGGACGGCACGGTGACGGAGATGCGGGGATAACCGGCGGCGCTCTTCAGGCAGGAGGCCAGCAGTCCGGACAGCAGTGCGCCCAGAAACGCTGCAACAGCGGGCGGAAAGCCCGCAAGGCTCACCAGCTCCAGTCGGAACGTGTTCGTTACCGCACCGATAAGGGCGGCGCAGACTGCCAGGTTCCGGGGACTGTTGAACATGAGCGAAAAGCCGAACACACCGCCAAAACTTGCCAGCAGCCGGAACACGATCTCTTCCGGGAGTGTCAGGCTCAGGGCAGGGAACTGCACCGGCTGCAAATGCAGCAGCAGTGCCATGATCCAAGCCGTCATGGTTGCCACCAGAATGATGAGGACGGCGTAGGCCAGACGTTCCAGCCCGGAGCGCATATCCAGCTTGGCAAGGTCGATGCCGCTGGTAATGAACGGAAAGCCCGGAATGATGAAGAGCATGGAGCAAATATACCCCGCCTCGTGCTGCGCCGATACGGCAAACAGCACCTCTGCCAGCTTCAGCAGGATGGCATACACGAGGCTTGCTGAACAGACCGACGCCGTAATGCCCAGAAACAGGGTGAAATGGTGCTTTGTCAGCTTGCACCGTACAAAGTTGCCGATGCCTGCACCGCAGAAGGCACACAGCATTTCCACAATGCCGCCGCCCAGCAGAAAGGTGAAGCAGCTGCAGGCCAGTGCAGCTGCAAAGCCCAGTGCGACGGGCGAATACAAGCCGTGGATGCGCTCGATCTCATCGAGGTGGCTGTGCAGTTCTTCGCCGGTCATAAATTTTCCTTCCCGGTCGAAGTCGTTGACGAAATGCTCCAGTCGGTTCAGTCGGGAGGTATTCACGCCCGTATTTGTCAGACAGAGTGACTGGGTATAACACTGGTCACCGTCAAAGCAGGTGAACTCAATGGACAACAGGCCGATGTCCGCTGTTGTTGTGACTCCCAGCTCCCGCGAAAGGGTGTTCATTGAGCTTCGGACACGCCATGCGCCGGTGCCGCATTCCAGCAGCATCAGCCCGGTGCGTCCAATGACGGAGGCTTTTTCCACAAGCCCCGCCTCGGTAATGGGGACGCCCTTGCTGGCCGACGCATAGTCGTGCCAGTAAACTTCCATGTGATTTTTGATGATCTCACTTTGCCGTTGTCCCATACCGGAAAAGCCTCCTTTGTGATATGGGAATGTTGCAGCCGTTTCAAGACTGCGGTGCTATTATAAGGGAAATTGCAGGGTGGGTAAAACGTATCTTGGATATGCCGGCAATGTTCGTTTGGTATTTCAAAGAAGAAAATACGTTGCGTTTTTGGCGGCTCTGCGGTAGGATAGAAAAAACACGCCGAAAGGAAACTGCCGTGACCCTTCAACAACTCCGCTATGTCACGGCTGTTGCCGGCACCGGCACCATCGAACAGCTGGCCGAGTACATCGGTGTGGAGCCTGCAGCCCTTTCCGCTACTGTGGAGCAGTACAATAAGGTTTGCGCCGAGGGCTACGACAGCGACTTTGCCAAGGACCCGCACTTCCTGAATGCAGTTGCAAAGGCTCCCTTCTACGCCCATGTCACCACCCCGAGTCTGGGCTTTGCACTGGTGACCACCGGCGGCTTTGTGACCACCAATGACCAGCAGGTGCTGAACGAGGATTATCAGCCCATCGAGGGCCTGTACGCTTCCGGCAACACCTGCGGTATGCGCTTTGGTCCCGAGTATATCACCCCGATCCCCGGTGTGAGCATTGGTATGTGCCTGACGCTGGGCCGCGAACTGGGCAAATACCTGGCTGCAAAGTAAGCAGCTGCCTTCGTCAAGGCCTGATCGGCTGCAGTAAAGCCCCATAAGCAATAAAAGATCCCGTCCACTTCTGGGTGAACGGGATCTTTTTTGCGTATCAGACAGGAAAAAGCGGCTCAGAGGTCGTTTTTCTCCTGCCCCAGATTATCGGATTCCAGGACGACACAAACTATGCTGCCATTGGCGGCGTAACGCCGGAGAACATCCCGGAGTTCCGCAAGGCGGGCTGCCTTGGCGTGGGCCTTGCCAGCAGCCTGATGCCGAAGGACAAGGCCGCCGCCCGCGACTGGGATGCCTGCGCGGAATACGTGCACATGCTGCTTACAAAGGCCAAAGGGGAATAAACCGCAGAAACAGCAAGACCGCTCACCCGAAAAGATGAGCGGTCTTTTGTTGTGTGGTGGGATGGCATTGCGGCCTACTCTTTAGACCATGGCTTCGCGTCATCCTGCCGGAGCAGTCGGTGCCGATGCCGTTCTGCTTTGTCTACTGCGTGAACCACTTTCACTCCTGAAATGAACTGCATGAAAAATCAGAAGGCCCCATTCTATTGACTTTGCCTTTGCAGGGGAGTATACTCCATGTCACCAAGAATATTACGGCTATGACGAGAAAAAGTACCCGGAAGGAATGCTGCAGAGAGCTGCCGGTTGGTGCAAGGCAGTGCAGGGCGTCCGTGGGAAGATCCTCTCCGAGCTTTTCGGCTGAATGGGCGGTGTGCGCCCCAGTAAGCAGGAACGGCAGGCCCCCGTTATCACGGGCCGCGCGTTGTTGGACGTGCACTGAGTGGTCAGCGTTGTGCTGGCAATAAGAGTGGTACCGCAGAGGATATTACACGCCTTTGTCTCTTACAGACCGTAGGGGACAAGGGCGTTTTATTTTGCGGATGCTTTTGTCCCAAAGCATGTCAGAAGGAAAAGGAGAAACAACTATGAAAACACTGGAAAAAGTAAGCGACTTTGTGGGCAAGTACATGGCCGCCATCGTTATTGTGGTGGCTGCGGGTGCCCTGTTCTTCCCCGGCCCGTTCAGCGTGGTAAAGACGGCGTGGGTCAATAACCTGCTGGGCATCGTGATGTTCGGCATGGGCCTTACCCTGAAGCCGGAGGACTTCAAGGTGGTGTTCAGCCGCCCGAAGGATGTGATCGTGGGCTGCGTTGCACAGTTCACCCTCATGCCGTTTCTGGCATGGGCGCTCACGCAGGTGTTCCACCTGCCCACCGAGCTGGCCATTGGCGTGATCCTGGTTGGCACCTGCCCCGGCGGCACCTCTTCCAACGTGATGACCTACCTTTCCAAGGGCGACGTTGCACTGTCCGTTGGCATGACCGCTGTTTCCACCGTGCTGGCTCCGTTCCTCACCCCGCTGCTCACCCTGCTGTACGCTGGCCAGCGTGTTGACGTGAACCCCATGAGCATGTTCATGTCCATCGTCAAGGTGGTGCTGGTGCCCATCGCACTGGGCTTTGTGGTCAATCACTTCTTCCATAAGTTCACCGAGGAAGCCGTCCGCGTGCTGCCTCTGGTCTCCACTACCGCTATCGTGCTGATCATCTGCGCCGTGGTCTCCGCCAACAGCGCCAAGATCATGACCAGCGGTCTGCTGATCCTTGTGGTGGTCATCCTGCACAATGTGCTGGGCTACCTCACCGGCTTTGGCGTGGGCAAGCTGCTCAAGCTGGACTCCACCAAGTGCCGCGCGATCTCCATCGAGGTGGGCATGCAGAACTCCGGCCTTGCAACCAGTCTGGCCGCCGCACACTTTGCACAGTATCCGCTGGCTACCATTCCCGGCGCTGTGTTCTCCGTGTGGCATAACATTTCCGGTGCGATCCTCGCCAACTTCTTTGCCCGCACAGCAGAGAAGAAGGATTGATCTTTCATAACACAGCAAAGCCCCCGGCAGGCGCAAACCTGCCGGGGGCTTTGCTATGCCTGTGGGCCGGGCAACTGCAACAAAACCGGCACAAATCGTGCTTTTCACGCTGCTTTTAGGGCGATTCACGCAGGTTTGCTTCCAAAATCCGGTAAAGTGTGGGATAATCAAAATACTGTAATACATACCCCCCCCCCGTAAAAATGCGAGGGGAAAAAAGGAGGTTATACCATGAAACAAGGCAAACTTATCCGGCGTGCAGTATCGGCGGCGCTGGCCGGATGCATGATGTTCACCTTTTCCGCTCCGGCGCTGGCCGAAAGCACCGATGCGCTGATGCAGTTGAGCATGACTCGCCGCAGCGCCGTGAGCGTGCTGGATATGCAGAATGATATCTCGGAGTCTGTCACAACGATGGATCTCCGCAACGGCAGCATTATCGTTTCCGTTGAGAACGGCCAACAGTATGCCGAACAGAAGAACATCAAACAGCAGATATCTGATCTGGTCGTTACCACAAACAACGACGAGACGACCAACACCCTGACCATCGAAGGCGGCACCACGGCAGCAAAAGTGACGCTGCATAATGTCAATATCGATGCTTCCGGTGCGGCAGTCTCGGTCAGCGGTGATGTGGAGCTGATCATCAGCGGCACGAATACCCTGCAAAGCGGCTGGGGCCACGCCGGTGTGGAAAAGGCCGACGACAACGGGACCCTGACCATCAGCGGCTCCGGTACGCTGAACGCTTACGGCGGTCAGGGCGGCGCAGGCATTGGCAGTGGTTCCCAGAAAGGCTGCAGCAATATTGTGATCGAAAGCGGCACTATCACCGCCCGTGGCGGTGAATGGGGTGCAGGCATCGGCAGCGGCCTCAAGGGCAACGGCAAAGACATCACCATCAATGGCGGCACGGTACATGCAGAGTCCGGCGGCGGTGAAAAAGTTGCGGCTATTGGCGGCGGGCGTGTAAATGGTGTAGGCAAAAACATCCGGATCACCGGCGGCAATGTTACCGTAAAATCCGGTACTGGTGTCTGGATCGGCGGCACGAATGGCGAAATCGGCAAAGACAGCCTGACCGGTACCGTTACCTATCTGAATGGAAGCGGCAATGTGGTTGACGAAATTGTACAGGATTTCGATATCATAATCAATGGTCAGTCTGTCAACAGCAAGAACTACAACAACATCCTTGGCGGTACCCTCTGCTATGACATTGAGGAAAAGACCCTGAAGCTGAAAGAGGGACAATTCATTAACGGCGCCCTGATCATCAAGGCACCGGAGAATGTTTCCATTGATCTGGAAGCGGATGCATCCCACGTTGTGAACGGTGACCTGACCGTAGACGGCGCAAAGGATGTGAAAGTGACCAAGCTTGCAGATGGCGGTGCGGCTGCAGCAATTCAAGGCAAGGCGGAGATCAGCTGTTCCGGTGATGTGATCCTCAAAAATTTGGGCGGTAATACTCATGACGGCCGAAACCTGACAAGTGGTGGCCTTACCGTGCATCGGGCAAAAACGGTCACGACCGAAGGCGGCATTAGCGACGAAACGAATATTAACTGTACTGGCGATATAGAGCTTGGTAATAAGTGGGGCACGACGGTTTCAAAGCTGACGGTGAACAGTGCAAACGATGTGACGGTGACGTCCGGCAGTGTGTATTGTTTGATCGATCAGGGCGCAGTGATCAAATGCAGCGGTACGGTAAAAATTAGCGGTGAAAGCCCAATCAAAGGTGATGTGACGATAGATGCAGGAAAAGATGTTTTTCTTGAGTATGAGTACAATCAGAATGTGACTAAGATCAAGGCAGCTGGCAAGGTGGAACTGAACAGTGAATGGAACCTTGGCAAAGTGAGCTTCAGGCAGGCGAATGACAAACCCTATGTCTATTTCACGGCCAGATCTTCGAAGGAGTACAAGGACTCCCGCATTACCCCGATTCCTGAGACAATAGAACGCAGATACCTGCGCATTGAGCCGAGGGAGACTTACAGCATTACCGTGAAAAACGGCACCGCGCAGGTGGGCGACGACACCACCGGCCTGAATACCGCCTTTGCAGGCGAAAAGGTCACGGTGAGCGGTGAGAACAAAAACCCGAGTGTTACAAAGTTCGGCGGCTGGAAAGTGATCAGCCCGGAAAGCTTTGAACTGACCGAAGAGCAGAAAAATACCGAAAAAAATATGACCTTCACCATGCCGGCCAGCCCGGTGGAGCTGAAAGCTTCTTATAGCTTCCCGGCACCTGTAGTAGATATGCCGGTCATCGTGACGGGCGGCACGATCCGCGTCGGAAAGGGCGAAAGACAGACGGGCACGGTGTTCGTACAGCCGGGCCAGACCGTCACGATCGAAGCCAATGAGCCTGTCAAGGAGAATGAGTCGTTCCATCACTGGAAGGTGGAAAATGGCACCAGCACCGCCTTTGCCCCGACTGAGGGCAGTCTGGGTTCCGAAACGGAAAAGGGCACGGAAAAGATCGTCTTTACCATGCCGCAGGACGGCGTGAAGCTGACCGCCGTTTACAGCATCCCCGCTTCCGTGCTGAGGAGTACCGTTACTGTTACGGGCGGCACGGCAAAGTCCACTCTGGACGAGGGCAGCGATATCCCCGCAGAGATCGGCACCACGGTGGAGATCACAGCTACCCCGTATGATGCCGAGAAATACCCCGGCATGGAGTTCGTGGAATGGGAGATCAAGTACCCCGATAGCTTCTACGAGAAATTCCCCGATGGCATTCCGGAAAATCTGCAGCTCAAGCTGGACAATGCCAAGAGCGCGGCCACGACGTTTGAGATGCCCGTTTACCCGGTCAAACTGATCGCCCACTGGTCGGCAAGCCCGGTGGCCAAGCCTGACCCGGACGAACCTATTGATGAAGACTTCGGCGTAGAACCTGCACCCATGGATACCACAGGTGGCACCATTGCCGCCGTGGCCGTGGGCGGTGCAGCCATCTGGGGCGGCTACGAGATCGCCACCCGCGTGATCCTGCACAACCTCCTGCCCGAGGGCGCAGCCATCCCCGCAAACCGCGGCCAGCTGGCACTGCTCATCTGGACTGAGAAGGGCAAGCCCGAACCCGCCGCACAGCCCGCCTTTGCAGACATCATCGATGCCGAGCAGGCCAAGGCCGCTCAGTGGTGCGTGGAGCAGGGTCTGCTGGATGCACGGGAAGGCAAGTTTGAATCGGACGGCTGGATGCCCAAGTTCAAGACCATTGAGATCTGGAACAAGGCGTTCCCCAAAAAGTAACCTCTGAGCGCTTCCTCCGTAAAGCCTCAGAATGACAGATCCCCCCGATACCGGATACCCGGTATCGGGGGGATTTTTTGCGCAGGCACGCGTGGCATTGGCGGTGGCAATCATCTCCGACATTTCAATGATCCAGTGACCTTGCAGTTTGCGCGAAACAAAAATACTCCGGCAACTTTCTGACCAAGAGAAAGTTACCGGAGTATTCCGCTTTACTTATTTGTTTTTACCAGCAATGCCTGATACGGCTCCAGTTCCACATCCGCCAGCCAGACGGAAGTGCCCTCCGGGGTGTGATACTCGCCGCCCAGAGCGTCCAGACTGGCCCCTGCCGGGTACTCGGTAAAGTTGAACAGTCCCACCAGCGTTTCCTCGCCGCGCT
>ENA-OUPZ01001357-OUPZ01001357.1-human-gut-metagenome-genome-assembly--contig:-NODE-1357-length-11134-cov-3.557361_pt1 | contig 11134 bp, 9 predicted proteins | sample MGYA00237941_ERZ548813 | MGnify/ENA primary metagenome ERZ548813 (study PRJEB26490, sample SAMN05194712) | human gut metagenome | biome: terrestrial biome; feature: human-associated habitat; material...
GGTGGAGATCATGGGCCGCAACGCCGGCTGGCTGACCGCCGCTGCCGCACTGGCCAAGAGCGACGATTGCGAGGGCGTGGACATGATCTGCCTGCCCGAAGTCCCCTTCAATGTGGAGCACTTCGTCGAGAAGGTGCGCGTGATGCAGGAGAAGAAGCCCAGCATCGTCATCGCGGTGTCGGAGGGCGTCAAGCTGGAGGACGGCCGCTATGTCTGTGAGCTGGCCGACGATGTCCACGCAGTGGACGCTTTCGGCCACAAGGCCCTGACCGGCACCGCCCGCTATCTGGCCAACGTCGTAGCCCGCAATCTGGACACCAAGACCCGCTGCATCGAGCTTTCCACCCTGCAGCGCTGCGCCGGCCACCTGACCAGCCGCACCGACATCACCGAGGCCTATCAGGTCGGCGGTGCTGCTGTCAAAGCTGCGTTTGAGGGCGTCACCGGCCAGATGGTGGCCCTGAAGCGCATCTCCAACAGCCCCTATCAGTGTACCACTGAGCTGCACCCCATCAGCGAGGTCGCAAATCTCGAGAAGAAGGTGCCGCTGAGCTGGATGAACGAGAATCACACCCAGATGACGGAAGATTTCCTCGCTTACGCACGGCCCCTCATCCAGGCTGAGCTGACCCCGCTCTACATCGCCGGTCTGCCTCACCACATCTACATGAAGCCCCAGAAGTAAGCGTTCTGTTTCGCAAACATCCATCCGCGCCCCTGCACCCTGTGTGCGGGGGTGCATTTTTGTACGGAAAAAGCTTTGATTTTACTTGTATTTTACCTGAAACCGTATTATAATACTATCTGCGTCGCTCGCTGTTGAGCGGCGCGTTTTTTCGTGAGTACCATCTGATATTTGAGGAGGCAGAGCATTTTCATGGCACAGAATACCCGGACAGGCGATTTGACCAGCGGCCCCATGCTGCAAAAGATCATCCTGTTTTCCCTGCCGCTGGCTGCATCCAGCATCCTGCAGCTGCTGTTCAACGCAGCCGATGTCGTCGTCGTGGGACGCTTTGCGGGCAGCACGGCGCTGGCCGCTGTCGGCTCCAACGGTGCGCTCATCAACCTGCTGGTCAACCTGTTCGTGGGCCTGTCGCTGGGCGCGAATGTCGTTGCGGCCCGCTGCTTCGGCGCGAAGGACGATGAGGGCGTCCAAAACACCGTCCAGACCTCCGTGACGCTGGGCCTCGTCAGCGGCTTCTTTCTGGCCGTGGTGGGCTTTTTTGCCGCCCGCGTCCTGCTGGAGCTGATGAGCTGCCCGGAGGACGTCATCGGCCTGTCCACCCTCTACCTCAAGATATACTTCATCGGTATGCCTATGACCATGCTGTACAACTTCAGCTCGGCCCTCCTGCGCGCCGTGGGCGACACAAAGCGGCCTCTGTTCTGTCTGGCCGTGGCGGGCCTCATCAATGTGGTGCTGAACCTCGTGTTCGTCATCCTCTTCTCCATGAGCGTGGCGGGCGTCGCTCTGGCCACCATCATCAGCCAGACCGTCTCCGCCAGCATGGTCACGGCCCTGCTGGTGAAGGAGAAAGGCCCGCTCCATCTCGACCTCGGCCATCTGGGCTTCCATGCGGGGGCTCTGGGCCAGATCTTGCGCATCGGCCTGCCTGCCGGTCTGCAGAGCACCGTGTTCAGCCTCTCCAACGTCGTCATCCAGTCGGCGGTCAACTCCTTCGGCTCCATCGTCGTGGCCGGCAACTCTGCCGCTTCCAACCTCGAGGGCTTCGTCTATACCGCCATGAACGCTTTCGCCCAGGCTGCTGTCACCTTCACGAGCCAGAACATGGGCGCCCGCCGGTACGACAATCTGGACCGCGTCATGCGCAACTGCCTGCTCTGCGCCGCCGTCACCGGCCTCGTGCTGGGCGGCGGTGCTTCCCTGCTGGGCGAACAGCTGCTCCACTTCTACTCCTCCGATGAGGTCGTGGTGACTGCCGGTCTGGCCCGTATGCACATCATCTGCACCACCTATCTGCTCTGCGGCTGCATGGATGTTCTGGCCAGCTGTCTGCGTGGCCGGGGCTACTCCGTCCTGCCGATGGTGGTCAGCCTCGTGGGCAGCTGCCTGCTCCGCCTCGTCTGGATCGCCACCATCTTCCGGCTGTTCCACACCACCACGATGCTTTACCTCAGCTACCCCGTCAGCTGGATCCTCACTGCACTGGTGCATCTGGCCTGCCTGCTGGTGGTGCGGCATAAGATGAACGAGAACCTTAAAGTTGCTGTACAGCGGTAAGCTGTGCCTTCGTCAGAGCGATCCTATCGCAGTGTTTTTGTTTTGTCTCAGCATCCTTGCCCTCTCAGGCGCTCCGCGCCAGCTCTCCCAGAGGGAGAGCCTTAGAGGTGAGGGAAAGCGTCATCTCTATAACCAAAAGCCCCCGGCACGATGCGGAACGTGCCGGGGGCTTTTCGTACAAAGCGGAGGGATGCGGAAACTCTCCGCCTTGGGGGTTGGTTAGTTAGTGGATCAGTTCGCTGTGGTCTGCGCCGCCCACGGTGAGGGTGGCAGAGCTGCCGCTGTGGGTGAGGGTGAAGAGGGTGTCCTCCGCGCCCAGCGACAGCATGGCGTCGATGTCCAGCGCCGTCTCGCGGCTCTTCGTGCGGAAGACGAGGGTATCTGCGCCCTGCGCTTTCAGTTCTGCCAGATTGCCCAGAGAGCCGAAGAGGGTGGCGGTATCAGAATCTGCCGTGACGATGTAGCGGGTAGACTCCTGATGCATCTCATAGGGAGCGCCTATAACTGTCAAAACGATCCTGCCGTTCTGCTCCTCCACAGGTGCAGGTTCCGGAAGTACAAACTTGTATACAGTCCTTGTGGAGCCGCAAGAAGAACATTCATACACTTTTTCGCCCAGCTGGCCGACAGGCGCGGGAGTAGAGGAGACAAGTGTCCATTTATGAGCACAATCAGCGGGCAAGTTGGAGTCGATACGAGTGACTGTACACTCACCGCTGACATTTACATCCAGCTCTTTACCGGCTTTGCCGCCTTTTTCGCCGTTTGTGCCGATGGCGGCGCCTGCACCGTACCTGCTATTGCCCTGGCCGCCTTTTGCAGTCACCTGCGCACCGCCGCCGATCTCGACCTGCGTATCATCGCTGCCTCCGCCAATGCCGCTTCCATATCCGCCGCCCACGGCATCGACAACACCGCCGAGGATACGAACGGTCGATTTATCCGTGCTGTTAGGGGCGCCGCCAATGCCTGTAACGGGATCATTTTTATTAACAAGTTGCGTAGTTACCCTGCCGTCAAGGATGGTGACGTCTCCCGAGCCACCATTACCACCGCCGATCGCTGCCGCAAGACTATTCGTTTTTGCGGTCACATTTCCGTTCTTGATGGTAACTTTGCCCGAACCTTGCGTACCACCGCCGCCAATGCCTGCCGCCCAAAACCCTCCTTGAGCAGTTACCTCACCGCCGGAAATGCTCACTTCACCATTTCCACCGAAGCCGCCGCCGCCAATGCCTGCACCAAGCAATCCACCTACTGCATGGATTTTTCCGTTTGCGATTTCCAGATTCGAGGTGCTTTTTTGATTTCCTCCACCAATACCCGCACCGCCATTCCCGCCATACGCGTTCAAAGAGGAGCTTGTATCTTCTGCTGTGATGGTCAGTTTTCCGGTCGAGAGCTCATCATCTTTTTCCAAGCCTGCACAAGACTGTCCGCCCCTCAGGGTATTGTTTCCCTCCAGCTTCAGGGTCGTGTCACCTTTGCCTTGTACAAACATCGCGGACCGACCCTTTTCGCTCGCATCGATATTCACATCTTGGATCGTGACCGTCGTGTCTTTTTTGGTGCAATTATTGATGATCTTGATGACATTCTTCACCGCTTCGCTCACAACTTTTGTCACCGTGTCGGCGGTGTTGTCCTCATAGGTCATGATGTCATGGTCGTCATCTGCGGCCTCCTCGGCAGGCTTCGGCCCGGTCGGTGCCTCGAGGTTGGCGGCGTCGGTCTTCCCTTCGGGCTTCTGCGTGTCCGGCGTCTTCGGCTCTCCTTCTTCAGGCTCTAGGTCGTCCTTTTCCTGGGCTTCCCCGCTGTTCACATTATCGGGCCAGACGACGAGCTCCGTGCCGGTCTCCTCCGCAGGCTCTCCCGGCTCGGCATCCACCACCGGCTTCTGTCCTTCAGCCTCGTCCGCCGTGTCTTCGTCTGCCGGCCCGTCAGAGTTGTTCCCAGTTTGTTTGTTCGGGTCCTCGCCGCCCTTGATGACTACCCCCGTGTGGTCTTCCACTTCTTCCCCATCGCCGACACGGACATAGGTGTGGCCGTCTTCCTTAACGGTCACCGTAATATTGCCATTACTGATATAATAATCCTCTGCCAGTGCCGCCGGGGCTGCCGCCGAAAGCGCCACGCTCAGGGCCAGGGCGGCTGCCGCCGCACGCTTCATATTTTTCCGTAACCGCATACTCTTTTATACCTCCCAAATTATTGCAGGATTTCTGCAATTTCATATTCTACCCCCCCCCCCCCTCGCTTGTCAAGTCCTTTTCATGACATACCAGCGTACATTCATGAATGGCATGACTTTTCCGGCATAGCAAAAAAGAGCTGCCCCGCCTTTCCGAAGAAAGGCGGGGCTGTATCATTTTATAGCCTCTTCGCCAGCAGATACCGGTCATACCCGCCGTACATCTCCCGGCGGCAGACGATCTCGAAGCCGCTGGCCAGAGCGTTGTTGAGGCTGTACTGATTTTCCGGGCTGACGGTGGCCCCGATGCCCACGATGCCGGGGCGGAGCAGGGCAAGCGCCGCTTCCAGCAGCTTCCGCTGCAGACCGTTGCCCCGGTAGTCGGGGTGGACGATGGCGCTGTCGGCGTTGGCCCAGCCGTCCCACTCTTCTCGCGGGATGCCCATAAAGGCGGCGTAGTTGTGCGCGTCCTGCCCGCAGTACCGCAGGATGAAGTAGGCCCCCAGCCGCCCGCCGTCCCACCCGCCGATGCACAGATCCTCTTTCAGATAGCGGGCGATGTTTTCCAGCGTGTCGGGTACGAACTGCTCCGGGTGGGGCATCGCGGCCCGCACCTCGTTCTGCAAGGCGTAAAAGGCGGCGGCATCCTCCGGCCCGGCAGTGCGCAGGGTCATGGTGCGGCTTGCGGACCGGCCGCACACTTTGTGCAGAAGAATTTCCATTCTTGCTCTATCCCTCCAAAATAAAATCATACTTTCCGGCTGATTCCAGTATAAATGCCGTTTGAATCGTTGTCAATTTATGCTATAATATTTGCAGAAAGAGTTTTTGTGCTCAGGCACAGCTTTTTCGGAAGTCCAGGCAGGGCCGCCCTGCCCGTGTACCGGAGGAAACGAACCATGAGAGATTCCAGCTTATCCCCTTCCAGCCGCCTGGGTGGTGCTGTCATCAGCGACCGCATCGTCAGCGCTCTGCTGGAGGAACTGCGCACAGGCCGCTATGCACAGACCGACCGTCTGCCCGCCGAGGTAGACCTTGCCGCCGAACTCGGCGTCAGCCGCACCGTCATCCGCGATGCGCTGAGCGAGATGGAGCGTGCGGGTTACATCGAGCGGGTGCGTGGCATCGGCACAGTGGTCAACCGAAGTGTCCTGAACCTGCGCAGCCGGTTGGACCAGAAGCTGGAGTATTACCCGCTCATCCGCAGCTTTGGCAGCTACCCCCACGCCGACGGCATCCAGATCTACCCCGTCCGCGCAGGCGAAGAGCTGGCCCGTGATCTGGCCATCGAGCCCGGCGACGATGTCATCTGCATCAAGAAGCGCATCCTCGCCGACACCACCCCCGTCATCTACTCCATCGACTACCTGCCCCGCGCCCTGTTTGGAAACCGGGACTACACCCGCATCGACCTGTCGGGTGACATCTTCGATGTTCTGGAGCGGGAGTGCCGCCAGCAGGTGGCCTCCAATGTGGCCCACCTCAAGGCCAGCTGCGGCGACGAGCCCATCCGGGCCGCCATGCGTCTGGCCCCGGGCGAGGCCATGCTGCTGCTGGATGAGATATGCTACAACCGGCTCTGCCATCCCGTCATGCGTTCGTTGAGCTACTACACGAACTTCTTCGACTTCTCGATTCTTCGAAAGCTTCTTTGACGGAGGGAAACAAAAAAATATGCGTCATCTGATCGATCCGTTGGATTTCAGTCAGCAGGAGATCGCCTCTCTGCTGGACCTGGCCGACCGCATCTGCGCCGACCCGGCTGCCTATCAGGACGTGGCCGCCCACAAAAAGCTGGCCACCCTGTTCTACGAGCCGTCCACCCGCACCCGCCTTTCGTTTGAGGCCGCGATGCTGAACCTCGGCGGACATGTCCTCGGCTTCCCGAGCGAGACCGTCTCCAGTGCATCCAAGGGCGAGAGCGTGGCCGACACCATCCGCGTCGTCTCCTGCTATGCCGACATCGTGGCCATGCGCCACCCCAAGGAGGGCGCACCGCTGCGGGCCAGCCGGTACTCCCGCATCCCTGTCATCAACGCAGGCGACGGCGGACACCAGCACCCGACCCAGACCATGACCGACCTGATGACCATTCGCCGCCGCAAGGGCCGTCTGAACGACCTGACCATCGGCCTGTGCGGCGACCTCAAGTTTGGCCGCACCGTCCACTCCCTCATCAAGACCATGGCGCGCTGTGAGAACATCCGCTTCGTCCTCATCAGCCCCGAGGAGCTGCGGGTGCCGGACTACATCATCACCGACGTGCTCGAGGCCAACCACATCCCCTACAAGGAGACCCGCAGCCTCGAGGAGTCCATGCCCGAGCTGGACATCCTCTACATGACCCGCGTCCAGAAGGAGCGTTTCTTCAACGAGGAAGACTATGTCCGTCTGAAGAACAGCTATATCCTCACCAAAGAGAAGATGGCCCTTGCCAAGCCTGACATGGCCGTGCTCCATCCCCTGCCCCGCGTCAACGAGATCACGCTGGACGTGGACGACGACCCCCGCGCCGCCTACTTTGAGCAGGTGCAGAACGCCGTCTACATCCGCATGGCGCTGATCATGACACTGCTGGGCCTCAAGGACCCCAAGGCTGAAAAGGAGGGCAACTGAGATGCTGAACATTGATGAAATTCAGAACGGTATCGTCATCGACCATATCAAGGCAGGCACGGCCATCGGCCTGATGGACCTGCTGGGCATCAAGGGCAACCGCACCTCCAGTGTGGCCCTCATCCAGAACGCCCGCAGCCACAAGGCAGAGTCGGGCCGGAAGGACATCATCAAGGTGGAGGGCGACGCCTCCTGGCTCAACCTCGACGTGCTGGCCTATCTCGACCCCGACATCAGCGTAACCGTCATCGAGAACGGCAAGGCCGTCAAGAAGGAAAAGCCCCAGCCCCCCAAGCGTCTGGTCAACATCGTGCGGTGCAAGAACCCCCGCTGCATCTCCTCCATCGAGGAAGAGTGCGACCAGATCTTCGAGCTGAGCTCCAACGGCAAGTATCGCTGCATCTACTGCGAGCAGGAGCTGCAGGTCAAGCCGGAATAATCGGAATAAACGATAAAAGCCGCCTGTCATTCGTTGAATGACAGGCGGCTTTGCTTTTGATTCTCAGACTTTCCGGCGCAGCAGGCTCATAGGCGGCAGCTCCGGGGTGGGGATGGTATAGCGCTCCATCGCGTGGGGCGTGGACTCCACCAGCTCACCGGCCTCATTCTTGATCCACTCGGGGTTCAGCGGGATGCTGCGGCCATCCGGGCAGAGCACCTCCAGCGTGTCGCCGAGGCTCCACTTGCCCCGCTGCTGGCAGCTGGCGACGCCGTTCTCCCAGCCGTCCACCGTACCGACAAACTCCCACTCGCGGATGTAAGTCGCGCTGTCGGTAGCCTGACGGGCCTGCTCCCGGCCAAAGTAGAAGCCGGGCGAATAGTGGCGGTGACTGGTGCGGGTCAGCTCATCCAAAACCTCTTCCGGCAGCTCGAAGTTCTCGTTCATCGGGTCGGCCAGATACTGGTCGAGGGCGCGGCGGTAGGCCGCCGTCACGCTGGCGACGTAGTAGAACGTCTTGGCGCGGCCCTCGATTTTGAGGCTGTCCACGCCCGCGTTGCAGATGAGGTCGAGGAAGGGCGCGGTACACAGATCGTTGGCGTTGAGGATGTAGCTGCCGTTCTCGTTCTCGCCGATCTCATAGAGCTGGCCCGGGCGGGTCTCCTCGCTGAGATAGTACTTCCAGCGGCAGGGCTGGGCGCACTGGCCGCGGTTTGCGTCGCGGCCTGCCATGTAGTTGGAGAGCAGGCAGCGGCCCGAGACGCTCATGCACATGGCACCGTGGACGAAAGCCTCAATTTCCAGCTCCGGCGGGGTCTTGTCGCGGAGGGTGGCGATGTCCTGCAGGGTCATCTCCCGGGCCAGCACCACCCGCTTCGCGCCCATGTTGTAGGCGGCGCGGGCAGCGGCCCAGTTGGTGATGCCGGTCTGGGTGGACATATGGACGTCGATTTCGGGCGCGAAGGTCTTGCAGGCGTCCAACACGCCGAGGTCGGCCACGATGAAGGCATCCACACCGGCGGCAGCAGCGTCCTTGATGGCCTGAGGCAGACGGTCAGCCTCCTCGTTGGTGGGCAGGGTGTTCATGGTCAGGTAGACCTTGCGGCCCCGGGCGTGGGCATAGATGACGCCCTCGCTCAGCTGCTCCGGGGTGAAGTTGGTGGGTGCAGAGCGCATCCCGAACTCGGGCAGAGCGCAGTAGACGGCGTCCGCGCCGTAGTTGATGGCATACCGCAGGCGCTCGAGGTCGCCTGCCGGGGCCAGAAGTTCCGGTATCTGTAACATGGTATTCCTCTCTAGCCCTCTCAGTCACCTTCGGTGCCAGCTCTCCCAGAGGGCGAGCCATTGGCAGGCCGGTCAGCGGCTGCCTTTTCCGTCAGGCTTGCGGGCTTCGCTTCTTATTTCAGGTTCTTGTTGACTTTCGCCGCCTCATCGCAGTTTTTCTGGTGGTCTGCGTAGGTGCGGGCGTAGTAGTAGTGACCGGCAAGGTCGGTGACGAAGAAATAGGCGTCTTTCACCTCATCGTCGGGCTGCGGGGCAAGCGCCGCGCGGATGGCCGCGATGCCGGGGTTGGAGATGGGGCCGGCGGAGAGGCCGGTGCAGGTGTAGGTGTCGTAGGCTTCCCGAATGTTCTCCGGGATGCTGTCCCAGCCGCCGTAGTAGGGCGCGACCCAGTTCCAGAGGTAGTTGTTGTCGGCGTCGCTCTGGACGTAGCTGGAGGTGTTGCTCTGCAGTTTGGGGTAGGGCGAACCCTCGGCCAGACGGTTGCGGAACACCTGCGCCACATTATCGTCCTGATCGTTGCCGGCCTCCTCCTGCACGAAGGACGCCAGAGTGACCACCTCTGAGAGGGTCATCCCCTGCTTTTCCATCTCGGCATACATCTCATCGGTGATCTGCTTGTCGAAGTGAGAATAGAACGTCTCAACGTAATGATGGACGGTGTCATCCTTCAGGAAATCGTAGGTATCCGGGAAAAGATAACCCTCGCACTTGAGGAAGCGGTCCGGGGCGTCCTTGTCGTCGGGGACGTACTGCCAGAACCTGTACTGGCTGAAATCACCGGTGTTGGCCTCCTTGAGGAAGTCTTCGGCGCTGCACAGCCCGGCATCCTCCATTTTTTTCGCAATGGCGATGGCCGTCGTACCCTCGGGGAAGGTCAGCCGGACGCTGTCGGCCTTCGCGTAGGCGGAAAGTGCCTCGATGATGTCGTCGTAGGAGCTGCCGGGAGCGAGGTCGAACTCACCGTATTGGAGCTTGCCTGCCGCGCCCTGCTTGCCTGCATACCAGCGGAAGACGTGGGGGTACTTGATGACGCCCGCCGTCTTGAGCTTCTGGGCGATGGCTGCCACGCCGCTGCCCTGCTGGATGCTCACACTCACCGGCTCGCCGGCGGAAGCACTGCCGTTGATCTCTTTTCGGATGGCCAGCAGACAGCCGCCCGCCGCCAGTACCAGGATCAGCAGCACGATCAGGATCACATACGGCAGGAACTGTGCCCACCACGGAATGGTCGCCGTGCTGTAATCGACCTTGGTCAGCGTGCCATCCCGCATCTGCTGCTGAATAGTCTCACCCAGATCATTATAGAACACGCTTCTGTAGTCGCCCAAATCGTAAGTGTACGTCTGGTTTTCCTTTTTCAGATGCATGGTCAGCGTGGTGTCGTCCACGTCGTACTGGTCAACATCGCCATCCATAAAGTAGTTGTAGATCTGATTATAGGACAGCGTTTCTGTCTGCTGTGTCTGGCTGACCACATAGCTGACGCCCGCCAGCAGGCACACCAGTATGATCAGGTAAAGGCCGAAGCCTTTCATTTTGCCTTTCAAATCGGTTTAACACCTCTTCCCTAAATTACTCGCCGCCGTAAACATACGGCTTAAGTATGCCGATATACGGCAGATTGCGATACTTTTCCGCGTAGTCGAGACCGTAGCCGACTACGAACTCGTCCGGAATCTCAAAGCCGAGATAATCCACATCAACCTGAATCTTGCGGCGCTCCGGCTTAGAGAGCAACGTGCACAGGCGGATGGAATTTGCGCCGCGTGCTGCAAGGATCTGCATCAGATAATGCAGCGTTACGCCGGAATCCAGAATATCCTCAACGATCAGCAGGTCGCGGCCGTCGATCGGCTGTGCGATATCCTTGATGATCTGCACCTCGCCGGAGGTCTTGGTGCCCTTGCCGTAGCTGGATACGACCATAAAATCCACGTTGCACGGCGTATCAATGGCACGGGTCAGGTCGGCCATGAACACATAGGAGCCCTTAAGCACACTGACGATCAGCGGGTTCTTGTCGCGGTAATCCTCCGTGATACGCGCACCCAGCTCTGCTACCTTTTCGTGAAGCTGCTCCTCGGTAAAGTAAACTTCCTTGATGTCATCTCGCATATTATAAGCCATTTTTCGATAACCCCTTTACTGTAATCTGCAGTGTATTTGCGTTATTTTTGGCTGTTCTGCTGCAGTCCGCACCGATATCCTGCACCGCGATCACGCCGTTTTTATCTGCGATGACGGCCATCGCATTCCGCATATAGCGCGGAATCTTTCGGTCGATCATCAGCTTTTTAAGCGATCTGCTGCCGCCGTTTTCGGTCAGCCGCAGGGTATCTCCGGTGCGCCGCGTGCGAAC
>ENA-OUPZ01001362-OUPZ01001362.1-human-gut-metagenome-genome-assembly--contig:-NODE-1362-length-11113-cov-3.444746_pt1 | contig 11113 bp, 9 predicted proteins | sample MGYA00237941_ERZ548813 | MGnify/ENA primary metagenome ERZ548813 (study PRJEB26490, sample SAMN05194712) | human gut metagenome | biome: terrestrial biome; feature: human-associated habitat; material...
ACCCAAGCCATGAGGACCAGCAGGTAGCCGCCCCAGATGCGCAAAGATCTCCGGCGGCTGCGGGTATTTCCTTTCTTACTCAATGGTGTACCCCACCCCCCAAACGGTCTTGATGAATTTGGGCTTTCGGCTGGGCTCATGCATCTTTTCCCGTAGCCGGGCGATGTGACTCATGACGGTGTTGTTGCTGTCCATAAACGCCTCGCCCCAAACATGTTCAAACAGTTCCTCGCTGGACACCACATTCCCCCGGTGCTCACATAGATACCAGAGAATGGAGAATTCCAAGGGCGTCAGGGCCAGTTCCTCGCCGAACAGGACGCACTTGTGAGTGGCCTTGGAGATCTGAAGGCCTCGAAAGTCGTATTCGGTGACCTCCTGGACTGTCCCCTCCCTGGGGTTGTACCGGGTGTAGCGTCGCAGCTGAGTCTTGACCCGGGCCACCAGTTCCAGAGGATTGAAGGGCTTGGTGATGTAGTCGTCCGCTCCCAAGGTCAGCCCCATGATCTTGTCCATATCCTCCACCTTTGCGGTGAGCATGATGATGGGGAACAGGTGGTCCTCCCGGATGCGCTGGCAGAGGGTAAAGCCGTCCATGTCCGGCAGCATCACATCCAGCACCGCCAGATTCAAGCGTGTCGTCCGCACACAAGCCAGGGCGTCGGAGGCATTATAGAATTTGTGGATGGTGAAGCCTTCGTTTTTCAGATAGACCTCCACCAGATCTGCGATCGCAGTCTCGTCATCGACGACTAAAATATGTGTAGCCATAGTTGCCGGCCTTTCGTGTTTTTCTGCATTATAGCACGGAATGTATAAAAAAGCGAGTATGACTCTTGATTTTTCCTAAACATGTCCTAAAGTGGACTGTTGCGGTCTCCTGTCTGCGCAAAATTCTCACCAGACTGTATCGAAACTACGATCTTCCAGACTCCTGATTTCGTAGGGTCGAAGTCGTGAAGCTGCGCCGCAGTGCTCTGTCATCCTTCGCTGGCAGGATCGGTCTGCGTATCATACGATGAACATTCCTCCAGATCTGCAGCCTGCTACCCGGATAGGCTTTTTTCAGCTTTGTGACAGCACGCTCCTTTGCCTTTTCCACGGCGGACTCCTTCATCATGTGGTACATGCCGATTTCCTTCAGCGAAGTTTTTTCAAATCCGAATACGCCGTAGAATTTTCCGAGGATGTCCCTGTCCTTCTTCGGGAGAGCATCAAATAGTTCCTGCAGCAGCTCAATGCAGACTTTTCGATACACGCCCTGCTCCGCAGAAACAGAGAGATTCCCAGGCATCAGCCGCTCAAAGGGATCACCGTCATAGCTCCCAGGGATAAGATCATTGACACCAACAAAATGGGTGTTGTAACGGATGTGCTTGACAGCCTGTTCCAGAAGGACATCCATTTTCTCCGCGATCTCTTCGATGCTGAACTGACCTGAATGATATAGCCTTTGTGCCTGCCGGACAGCATCCATCTCGTGCTTGCTCAGAGAAAGATTTCCGATATGTTGCTCCAGCCAACGGGTCATCCGGCCTTTCAGATGTGGGTACAGGTAGGTGGCAAGCACAGCACGGCTCTCATCGTATTCTCTACTCTGGACCCGTGTCAGAAATTCCAACGCACCCTCGCCGCAAAGATCCTCCAGAATCGTTTTCGTATAGCCGGACAACTCTCCCGGTCTTTCCCTGTCCATATGCAGACAGTTGAACTCTCTGGCAGTCTCCCGGGCGATGCGCCGGATCAGCCCAAGATTCCTGCGGTACAACTCCTCCAGCGCGCGCTCATCACCGCCGTAATATCGGCGGACCAATTCCTCATTGGTCATGGGTCCCACCCGCCTTTGCTTTCGGTGGACGCCCTCGGGGCTTGCTCACTCTGGTGATGCGGCAATATTCATACACTTGCGCAGTAGATATTTGTTCAGAAAACTCCTCAACAGAGATATCTGGGCTGCGCAGCGCATCGTAGAGCCGGTCTCGCACATGATCCTTGGCTCTTCTGGCATCCTCCTGAGAGATAGCTCCCCGCTGCATATCCTTCGTGATCCTGGAAAAGGCAGTCAGCTTGGCCTTCACCTTGGGGTTGTTCTTTGCCAGTTCCTTTTGAACTTCCACCGTGCCAAATTGCCGACAGGTGTAGCCAGGAGCGTGGGGACAGGCCCCTTCGCAGTACAAAGCGTGGACGCCGCTCTTCAGCATGAAGTATTTTCCGCAGATGATGCAGCGGCGGATGTTGTGTCCGCTATTCAGGGCCAGCATATAGTCTGCCTTCATCAGCGCCTGTAAGCTGTCCGTCACATGCTCCTGACAGATGGCCATGGAGCCGTCCGGCAGCTCCCGCGGGACATAGGAGAGCATATATTCATCGTGTCTCCTGTAGCAGTCCCCGTGGTAAGTGATGGGGTTGACGATCAGCTTCTCTGCGGTGCGATCATCGTTATAGAAACCATAGAGCGCTGCCGCATAACTTTCCGGCCCATTGGTCGTGAGTGTGGAGAGGATAAACTTGATGAAATTCCGGATGGTAGGAACAAAGGCACGGATGTCGTGAAGATACATCATGTAGCGGTCGATGTATTTCTTGTAGGCACTCCAGGTATCTTCGCACGCTCCCAGGAGGCGAAACATCTCGTAATAAAACAACTCGCCCTTTTCCTCGCTGCCCTCTCTGCGACGAAACAGATCCAGCAGTCCCAAGGAGATTTCAGGATCGCTGTCCCCATCATCGCTCTGGAAGAATTCTTCCGCTGAGGCGCTGAGAAGTTTTGTCTGATCATCCTCTGAAAGGCTGTGCTCCTCGGGAGGAAACAAGCTGAACTGTCCTGTGATCTCCCGTATCACCGAAAAGAAAGCGTCATAGCAATCGTCCGGTAGCAAGCGGAACACAGTATATCGGCGAAGTTCCTGACAGAGCTGCTCCATCTCATCATTCAGTTTCCACCAAAGTTCACTCTTGCGGACATACTCGTAGATGTCCATAAGGGTACGGATGCGCACCATCCGTTCGTGCAAGGGGTGGTAGTCATCCGGTGATAGATTCAGCAGATCTTCGGTCAGCCTGCCTGCCTCAAACTGCTGCCCGTTCAGCTCCAAGGTGCTGCCGTAGGTATAGAATATGATGCTCCCCTCCATTTCCGCTGGCCCCCTCCTCTGCAATAATTTGTCCCACTTGATTTTTAATCTGTCCATGCTTTTTATCAGGATACCATCTTTTCCACCACAATACAAGCAGAGGGGCAAGGGGATGCTCAAAAGTACTGTGGGCACTGCTCCTCTAAAAGAATACTACTCCCACTTCTTTCGAGGTGGGAGATTTTTGTATTCAGATATTTTGAATTGGAGGTACTGACTATGAGCAACAAAATGGACCGTCCTCTGGTCACGGTGGACGGTAGGACGCTGATGGACCGTCCGCTGGAGCCGCCCAATTTTGTGGTGGACACGCTGATCTCTCAGGGTCTGCATATCCTGGCGGGTTCACCCAAGGTGGGCAAGTCCTGGCTGGCCCTGTGGCTGGCGGTGACGGTGGCCAAGGGAGAACCGGTCTGGGGAATGAGCGTGAAGCAGGGCACCACCCTCTATCTCTGCCTGGAGGACTCCGTCCTTCGCATCCAGAACCGCCTCTTCGAGATCACAGAGGACGCGCCGGACAGCGTCCATTTCTGTACGGAGTGCGCTCCCATCGGCCAGGGGCTGGAGGAGCAGGTGGAGGGCTTCCTCGTAGCTCACCCGGATACTGTTCTGGTCCTCGTCGATACGCTGCAGATGGTCCGCCCCGTCCACGATGCCACCTACGCCAATGACTACCGGGACCTGTCCGTGCTGAAGCGGCTGGCGGACAAGCACGGCATCGCCATCCTGCTGATCCATCATCTGCGAAAGGAAACTGCCAATGATGTGTTCAACCGTATCTCCGGTACGACAGCCATCAGCGGGGCGGTGGATTCCAGTTTTACTCTGGTGGAAGATCGGCGCGGCAGCGGTAAGGCGAAGCTCTCCTGCATCGGTCGTGACATTGAATACCGGGAGTTGTCTCTGGAACGCAACGTTGAAAACGTGTGGGAGATGGTAGCAGACAGCAGAACGCAGCCGGAGCTACTGGGCGACCGGATCACCTATCTGGTCTCTGAACTGATGCGCGACCGTACGAAATTTATCGGCACTCCCACAGAGCTGTCTGAAAAAATCGACCCTGTCGGTATGGAGCGTATCTCGCCTAAGAAAGTGTCCCGCCTGATCCTGCAAAGCCTTGACGCGCTAAGCAAAATCGGAATTTTCGGTATGGTGCGCCGCAGCAACGGGAAGCGGCTCATCGAGCTGCGCCGTGCCGAAAGTGACGATGCCCAGGGTGTACCTGTGGTCGCCCCTGTTGACCCTGTTGGGGCGCTGTACGGCGATTTGCGGGAGATTGCCGGGCATGGCGAGTAAACACCCGCAGGGAAAAAGAAACGCCGTTTGTGGCCATTTGTGGCCGAAAGCGGAGCGCGGGTGTTCGGTGCAGGGAAATCACCTCCTTGGAGGTGGCCAGCATCGCGTTTGTCTGGTCTGCGGCAACGCCGCTGCCCGACTTCCGCATGAATTCCGGGCAGAAGCCCGGGCCCACTTTATCTACGATTTGGAGGAAACGACATGAAAAAAGATGTTAAATTCAGCACCCGCATGGCGTCCACAGACCGGGAGGCCATCAAGGAGTTGGCGAAGCAGTCCGGGATGTCCATGAGCGACTACGTCACTGCCTGCTGCCTGGGAAAGCAGGTGGTGGTCATCGACGGCCTGAAAGAAGTGCTGAAGGAGCTGAAGTCCATCGGCAGAAATCTGAACCAGCTCGTCACCCTGGCGCACATGGGACGAGTGACCGTGATCGATCTGGAAAGCGTATGTCGGGCGTTCTCTGAACTCTGTGGTGCCGTTCGGATGATCCTTGAACGAAAGCGCTGGTAAGCTATGGCTATCATCAGCTTCACAAACTACAAGCGGGGCCAGACCACCGGATGCATGAGCGCCGTGATGCGGTATACCATGCAGGATAAAAAGACCGAGTTCGAGGAGCAGCAGTTGGTCACAGGTATCAACTGTCAGCCGGAATCTGTCTACGCGGATTTCATGACCACCAAGCGGCTCTACCACAAGACGGACGGTGTACTGTTCTATCACATGGTACAGAGCTTCCCGAAAGGCGAAGCAGTCGACCCGGTCACCGCTCACGCGGCCGCGCTGAAGCTGGCCGAGTACTATGAGGGATACGAAGTTCTGGTCTGCACCCACACAGACCGTGAGCACATCCATTCCCACTTCCTCATCAACTCGGTCAATTTCGATACCGGACGGAAACTGCATATCGCAAAGGAGCAGCTCCAGGAACTGCGGCAACGCAACGACATGGTCTGCAAGGAGTTTTCACTTCCTGTATTTCAACCCAGGGAACAAAAGCAGAAAACAAAGACTATGACCATCGGAGAGTATCACACGGCGGCCCGTGGTCAGAGCAAGAAGCTGCAGCTCATGAATATCATCAATGACTGTATGCGCCACGCTTCCAACCGCGAGGAGTTCATTGCGCTGATGGAGAGCGAGGGCTACAAGGTTCGCTGGGAAAAGTCCCGAAAGAATATCACCTATACCACGCCGAGTGGCTGGCAGTGTCGGGACCGTTTGCTGTTCGGTGACAAATATCTAAAGGAGAACATGGAATATGAATTCAGGATCAGAGAAGAAATTATCTATGGACGAGCTCATGGCCCTGAACCGGCCCGAGCCTTCACCGCAGCCGACAGCGCAGGAGCTGACACTGCCTCCCGAAGTGCATCCTACGAAAGCGGAGTGGGAGGATCTGCAGAGCGAACTCTGCACACTGGGGTACCACACCGAGAGACAGACTGGCTATCTGAAGAAGGTCAGCGAACTGCTGGCGCAGCTCCCGACCCGGACACAGATGGACGAACTGCTGAAAGCGGTGAAGCATCTGGAGCAGATGAGCGAACAGGCTGGGAAGCGGAACGAGAAACATTTTTCTCTGCCCGGCATCAGACTACCCAGACTGCGGCTACCGCACCTGGATGGCCCCACATGGGCGGTCCTGCTGATGGGGACGGCAGTGTTGCTTCTGCTGTGGTGGGGCTTGGATACCGTCTGGAGCAATCTCGGTCTGATGCTCCCGTGATGGACAGCACCACCATGCGCCCACATACAGACAGGAAAACGCTCCGTAAGAAGCAGCAAAAGAAAATCGCCCAAGGCCACGCCCAGGACGATCACGAAGAAGAACAAACACAGCAGCAGACCATGTAACGGTCTGCTATTTTTGTTGCCTGACTGTAGCGTCAGGGGAAAGGAACGATATGGCGTATAAATTCAAATACAATGAGCGTCCCCGCTCCTACAGTGAAGAAAAGCATGGAGATGAGGATATTCCCTCTGCCAAGGCAGTGCGGGATACCGCAGTGGAAGAAAGGGACGACAAGATTATAAAAAGCCGCCGACAGCATGTATGCGGCAGAGAGTACATTGTGTTCGCGGAATTCAGTTTCGGAGGAACGCAATCTACGGTCGATCTTATGAAACAGGTCATCGACCTGGAGCAGGACGCAAAAAATATTTCCGCCTGAAAAACAGGTTCGCATAGACAAACAAACCGATTGAGGGTATTGTATGGTTGCAATCTCTCAATCGGTTTGGCGTTTTATGAAGGAGGTCAATATGTTACAGCCAAACCAAAAGATCACGGCGCTCTATTGCCGTCTGTCCCGAGATGATAATCTGGAGGGCGACTCCAACAGTATCCAGAACCAAAAACTTATCCTGCAAAAGTACGCCGATGAGAATGGGTTCCAGAACACCAGATTTTATGTGGACGATGGCTATTCCGGAGCAAACTTCAATCGCCCGGCCTTTGAGCAGATGATGGATGACATGAGCAACGGCGACATCGCCGTCATCATCACAAAGGATCTTTCCCGCCTTGGAAGAAACCAACTGCACACCGGTCTTTATATCGAGGAGATATTCCCTTCCAATGATGTGCGCTACATCGCTGTCAACGACAATGTTGACACCAAGTATGAAAACAGCAACGAACTGATGCCTTTCAAGAATTTGTTCAATGAGTGGCACGTGCGGGACTGCAGCCGCAAGGTGCGGAATGTAGTGAACGCCAAGGCACAGCGGGGAATCCGGGTGGGGACACGAGCTCCTTACGGCTACCGCAAGGGTGCAACCAAGGACTCTCCTCTGTTGGTGGATGAGGAGGCGGCGGCTGTCGTCAAACGCATCTTCGCCATGTGCGCCGGCGGAATGGGACCAGCCCAGATTGCAAAGCAGCTCAAGAAAGAATGCATCTACAGTCCATCCATGTACGCCTATACGAAATTCGGCACATCCCATTCCGGGCTGAATGCAGAGCGGCCCTACAACTGGACTGGCGACATGGTGGCGGATATGCTTCAGAACATGGTCTACCTTGGGCACACGGTCAACCTTCGCTACAGCACCAAGTCCTACAAGGACAAAAAACGATGTGAACGCCCCAAATCAGAGTGGCTTATCTTTGAGAATACTCATGAAGAGCTGGTGGATCAGGAAACCTGGGATATCGTACAGGAGGTGCGATCTCATAAGCGCCGCCGCACGAATATGGATGAGCAGAATATGTTCTCTGGATTGGTGTATTGTGCGGACTGCGGTAAGCCCATGGTATTGCACCGGGCGCACACCATGAAGCCGGAACAGAATCATTTCACCTGCCGCACCTACAAGAAGGACGGGGCAGAAGTGTGTAGCGCTCACTATATCCGGGAAGTGGCACTGAAGGAAATCGTGCTGGAAACAATCCGCAGAGCCACAGAGTTTGCCAGGCGCGACCCGGAGCGGTTCGCCGCATATATTCAGCAAAAGCAATCTACTGAGGTGGCAAAGGAGATCCGGGGGGTGGAACGGGAATTGTCCACGATGCGGAAACGGGATGGCGAACTGGATGTAGTGTTCAAGCGGATGTATGAGGACAGCGCCTTGGGACGGGTGAGCAATGAGCAGTTCCGTTTGCTGTCTGAGGCATACTCCAAGGAGAAAGCGCAGCTGGCTGAAGCCATCCCTGCCACGGAGGAGCGCCTGGAGAAACTACGCAGTAGCATGGCCAACGCCAAGAACTTCATCGCCAAGGCCAGAAAGTTCACCGACATGACGGAACTGACCCCGGAACTGCTCCGCACCTTTGTGGCGAAAATCATCGTGTATGAGAAAGAGGTCAAATACTCCAAGCACGCACCGCAGAAGATCCACATCTGTTTTCGGGACTTCAACCTCAACGAGACAGACGATATGCTTCTATGCGGAGAGACAACAGAAAAGGCAGACAGTACAATTGCACTGCCTGCCTAATCCGAGGACACGCTTCAAGGTACCCCTATCAGGAGTAGCGGAAGCGTTCCTCTTTTTTTATTCTTCCAAAAGCGGCGCTGCCGCTTTTGGAGAAGGTTTGCACTGCGCTGCATGCACGCGCCAAAGGCGCGCACACTCCGCTCCGTGAGAAGTGTAAATCGCCACGCGCCGGTCGCGGCGATTTACGATTTTAATTTTTCCGTGCCTGCGGGCACGGAATTCTGCGAAGCTGCCGTGAAATGGAAAAGCGTCGCAGACTTTTACCCACAAGGGGTATGCGGCATCCGTAAGGCAGCGAAGCTGCCAACGGCTGCCCAGGACTGCCGCGCACGGCGGCAAATAATGTTAAATCTTTTTTGGCGCGACAGAAAGTGAATTGCCGCAGAGCAGCAAGAGAAGCCGCCCTAGGGCGTGTGCGTGCCAAAAAACTCTTCTCGCACAGCGAGTGTCGAGCCGTAGGCGAGGCACAGAGCGGAGTGAAAACGCTTCAAAAGGCAGGCCTTGGCCTGACTTTTGCGTAGTTCACAAACTGTTTACACTGCCTCCTATTGACAATGGGAAATGTCGGTGGTACACTGCGTTTAGCACTCAGGGGAAAGGAGTGCTAAAGCTACGAAAGGAGCGCGGCGTATGGACTTGACCGAGCGCAAAAAGCAGATTCTCAAGCGCGTTGTCGAGGATTACATCGCCGCGGCTGAGCCGGTCGGCTCCAAGGCGCTGGCCGAGGAGATGGGCGGTTCGGTGAGCTCCGCGACCATCCGCAACGAGCTTGCAGACCTGGTCGAAATGGGCTACCTTGAGCAGCCGCACACGTCCGCCGGACGCGTGCCGTCGCCGAAAGGTTACCGCTTGTACGTCAACGAGCTGATGGAAAAGCGCGAGGTCTCCGAAACAGAAGCGGAGGAGATCAACGAGCAGCTAAAGTCCAAGCTCAGCGGCACGGACAGCGTGATCGCCAAGGCGGGACAGATGGTGTCGAGCATCGTCAATTACCCCGTGTACAGCGTGACGGGCGGACGGCGCGAGGCGAGCGTCAAGCGCTTCGAGCTCATCGCGGTCGATGAAATGAGCTTCATCGTTGTGGTGATGGGCGAGGATAACCGCGTGAAGAGTCAGCTCCAGCGCTCGGACCTCCCGTTCGACAGCCAGCGGCTTGCGGACGTCAAGGAGCTTTTGAACACGCACTTCACCGGCCGGAGCGCCGATGAGATGAGTGCAAGGCTGATGAGCCTTTCCGAGCAGCTTTCGCCCGAGCTATTTTTAGTGGTGTCCAAAGCGGTCGAATATGCGATCGGTGTGCTCGAGCAGAGCGCGCAGCGCAATGTGGAGACCGCGGGCGCGAGCCAGATCTTGAAAATGCCTGAGTACCGCGATGTCGACAAGGCGCACGATCTCGTGACATTCCTTGTGGATAACAAGGAAGAGCTTCCCGTGCCGGATGACGGCGCGCCGCTCAAGATCCTGATCGGGCCGGAAAACGTAAACGAGGCGCTCAAGGAAACGAGCGTGGTCGTCGCCAGCTACGATATCGGCGACGGGATGCGCGGCCTCGTCGGTGTGGTGGGTCCCACCAGAATGGACTACGCCACCGTGACGGCGCGGCTGAGTTATTTTGCAGACAGCCTGACGCGGATGTTCGGCAAGAACGAGCTTCCGCCCAAGGAAGAAGATAAGGAGTAAGAAATGGGTAAGAAAGACAAGCAGAACGCGGCGGAGAGTACGCCGGAAAAGAACACGGAGCAGCAGCCGACAGCAGACGAGGCGGCCAAGACCGCAGAGACCGCCAAGGCTGACGAGACCGCTGAGAAGAGCGCGGAGCCCGAGACCTTCACCGTCACGCGCGAGCAGATGGAGAAGATGGAAGGCCTTGCCAAGTCGCTTGCCGACGAGCAGGACAAATACCTGCGCCTTGCCGCCGAGTACGACAACTACCGCAAGCGCACCGCGAAGGAAAAGGAAAGCCTTTATGCCGATGCGAAGATCGACACGATCAAGGCGCTGCTGGGCGTTTACGATAACCTCGAGCGCGGCCTTGCCCAGTATGGCGACGAGGAGTCGCCCCACCGCAAGGGCCTTGAGATGGTGTTCAACCAGTTCAAAGAGAGCCTCAAAAAGCTGGGCGTTGAAACGATGGACGCTACCGGAAAGCCTTTTGACCCTGAAAAGCACAACGCCGTGATGCATGTGGAAGACGAAAACTACGGCGAAAATACCGTGGTCGAGGTGCTCCAACAGGGCTTCACGCTGGGCGATAAGGTGCTGCGATTTGCCATTGTAAAAGTGGCCAACTAAAAGTTCCTCAAAAATGTGTGGCACACATTTTTGAAAGGGCTTGCAGCCCTGTGCAGCGCACTCGCTGCGCTCGCACGTTTCAGGGCTGAGATGTGTTTTTTCTGACGCGCACGCCCCAGGGCGGCTTCTCTTGCCGCTTTGCGGCAATTCACCTTCTGTCGTCAGAAAAAACGATTTGGATTTGTTTCGCGTCTGCGGACGCGAAATGAACATATAAAGTGGTTAACAAAAAAATTAAGATAGATCTTAGGAGGACAACATTATGTCTAAAGTTATCGGTATTGACCTTGGTACTACCAACTCTTGTGTGGCCGTGATGGAGGGCGGCGAAGCCGTCGTCATCCCCAACGCCGAAGGCAACCGCACCACCCCGTCCGTCGTCGCGTTCAGTAAGACCGGCGAGCGTATGGTCGGCCAGGTCGCAAAGCGTCAGGCCATCACCAACC
>ENA-OUPZ01001364-OUPZ01001364.1-human-gut-metagenome-genome-assembly--contig:-NODE-1364-length-11100-cov-5.209778_pt1 | contig 11100 bp, 9 predicted proteins | sample MGYA00237941_ERZ548813 | MGnify/ENA primary metagenome ERZ548813 (study PRJEB26490, sample SAMN05194712) | human gut metagenome | biome: terrestrial biome; feature: human-associated habitat; material...
GTGTTACTTTGTAACTATTAAGCTGCAGGCGTGCGAAGATGCAAACTATCTGCAGTCACCTATATCAATCTCCCGAAAGATTTCTTTTGTTTTCAAGGTACGGCGAATGGATATATTACCCATTCAATTAAGGAATAGGGGGCTTTTCTTTAAGATTGAAAAATTTTAAGAAAAAATGATAAAAATAAAAGCTGCCTTGATTTGGCAGCCACGGAAATCTATTTGCGTTTTAGAGCCAGACGATTCAGCATGGAAATGAGCGCAAGCATATCCTCGTCATCGAGTTGTTTCATCAGATCAGTTGCTTTGTCAATCAGAGGAAGATTGTGCAGCTCTGAATCGAAGAACTGTTGAGGAGTGACTTCCAGATAGTCACAGATATCCAGAAAGCTCTGCATGGTAGGCAGAGAACGTCCGGAAGTGAGGGACTGGATGTAGCTTTTATTTTTGCCAAGATCCAGACTCATCTGATATTCAGATACATTTTTCTTTAAACGCAGTTCGCTGATGCGTTCTCCAATAAAGTTTTTATCCATACATTTACACCTCTCTTCCACATTTTAAACTATTTACTTACAGCAAATTACGGAATAAAATAGAGATATATTTGAAATATAGTGATTATTCCGTAATATAACCGTAATTTACTAAAATGATACAAAAAAAGAAATTATGGATGATAGAAAATGGATTTTGGGGTATGATGATAGCAAAGGAAGTGGATGTCTGTGCGGATTATAGGAAATGAGCAGGAAATTGAATGGGCGAAGGAAGCACTGCGGAATCAATGTAACGATTGTCCCTACTTGGACTGCTGTAATGAAAAGGCGAAAGAGGAGTCAAAGCAGTGTGGAACGGTTCGGTTTGGCTGCCGGGAGTATCTGAAAGAGAAGATTGAATTCGTAGTAGAAAAATAGATGTAGTATTTTGAACAAATATAAACACCATATATAGTATAAGCCTGAATTGACATGAGGAATATCTTGTGCTAGTATACTGATATAGTTTATTTTATGCACACCCTTTTTGGGGAGTTTCGGGATTCATAAGAATCTCCAAACTTACAGGAAACAGCAGGAGCTGATTCCTGGCATAAGTAGTTTATGTTTGTAGTGAGTGTCACGGTATGCCTTTTTTGGCTGCGTGGCACTTTTGTTTTTTCAGGAAGAAACCAGACTTTTAAGAATGAACAGAGAAAAGACTCTCTTTTCATTCTTTTTTTGTGCTTACATTTAGGTTTCGGCATAGTTGCATGCCACAACCAGCTTCGGCTGTTGATGGATAAATATTATTTTAAGAAAGGTGGAATAAGAACATGAATGAAGCAAGAGTGTATGCAGATGGATTTGAGAGATCCTTTGCAGAAGTAAAAGATCTGCTGGAGTTTCTGGCAGAGAGAGGAAGAAATGCCAAATGGATCAGAAAGCCAACGAATACGTTACGGCTGGCACCACTGGAAAAGGAGGCTCAAAATCTGGATGCGGCAGATGCATCCATGGAAGAAATTTTGGAGGATACAGAGAAGAATACGCAGCTTGTACTGAAAATGAGAGGAGAATCCTATCCGGTACGTGACTGTGCCATCCGCACCATTTTAAGCCGCGCAGGTGTCAATGGAGACGGGCTTCGCAAGCTGGATAAGGCAACATATGCGAAGGTAGTCAATTACTGCCTGCGGGTTGCAAAAGGGGATGCCCTGATTAAGATTGCGGACGGAAAGGTTTCCGCAGTACATGGCGGGGATAAACATGATTATTGCATCCTTGATATGAAAGCCATGTTTGAGACAACCTGCGAATATCTGAATCTGAATTTCAAAGGCAGTGTTTACATGGAGGGCTCTGGTATCTATGACCATTCCATTGTATCTGCCATGTGGAAGCTCGGAGGAAGTCAGGAACTTCTGGATACTTACCGAAAAGCACTGGATGCACACGGAATGGATGAGAAGATCCTGTCACCGGCACTTCGTTTTACCACATCTGACGTGGCAGCGAGCGGTGCAAATCTGTATCCGATGCTTTTGACAGACGGACCAAACGGCGTTATCAGTCTGGGAAGTCCAATCAAGCTGGCTCACGATAAAGGGGCAACGATTCTGGACTTCCGGAAAAATCTGGAGCAGGTATGCGCCCGCTATGTGGATGCGATGAAGAATCTTACTCAGCTTATGGACATTGAGATCCGTAATCCGGTGAACTGCCTGAAGCTGCTGATGAAGGAACTTGGCATTAAACAGAAGATCCGGAATGAGGTGGTGGAGCTATTTGTATCCCAGAACGGGGAAGGTGCCTGTACGGCACATGATCTTTATTATGCCATGAATGAAGCCTCCTTTTTTGCAGCCTGTGAAGGAATGTCCGGACAGGGCATCCTGAAGCTGGAGGAGGATATTACGAAGGCGCTTATAAAAGACTGGAAAAAATATGACGTTTATGGAGCAGTCAAATGTTAGGAGGAATTGGAATGAATAACAAAGCAGAGTATACACCGGAAAAGGTTGTGGATATCAGTAACCTGTCAAGAGAAGACTGGTTGGAATACCGCAAAAAAGGAATCGGCGGCAGTGATGTAGCGGCAATCATGGGGATCTCTCCATTTGCCACTATCCGGGATCTGTTTTACAACAAAACAGGTGTGCAGCCGGTCATTCAGGAGGAAGAGGAAAGCAACTGGGTTGCCAAGGAAGTCGGACACCGGCTGGAAGATCTGGTGGCAGAAATCTTTTCCAAAAAGACCGGACTGGAAGTATTTCCGGTACGTGTCATGTTCCGGCATCCATTATATCCGTTCATGCTTGCAGATGTGGATTTTTTTGTTCGTATGCCGGATGGGACATTTGCGATTCTGGAATGTAAAACCTGCAATTATAATGCGAAAGATAAGTGGGCTGATGAGGGTATTCCAGCTCATTATGTGCTGCAGGTAAGGCATTATCTGTCTGTGATGAATATGCAGAAAGCCTTTATCGCATGCCTGTATGGAAATAACGAGAATGAGTTTGTGTATCGCACCATTGAGCGTGATCTGATTGAGGAAGAAGACATCATTGATCAGGAAACGTATTTCTGGCAGGAACATGTATTGAAAAATGTAGTACCGCCGCATAACGGGAATTCCGATCTGGTTCTGGCAAATATCCGTAATTATGGTGGTTTTGCAGACAAATCTATTCCGGAAATTGTGCTTTCCGGTCTGGAATCAAAAAATCTTGAGAAGTATCTTACCCTTTCGGAGGAAAAGTCACAGTTGGAAAAACGGAAAAAGGAAATCGAAGCAGAACAGCGGGCAATCAGTGTTCCTTTTGTGGAACAGCTGGGGCAGGGCTGCAAGGCAGTGCTGGAGGACGGTACGAACCGTTACCGTATTACCTATAATCCGACCAGACGTACTTCGGTTGGGAAAGACCAGATGGAGAAGCTGAAAAACCAGCATCCGGATATCTATGAGGAATATACAAAAACAACGGAGAGCCGTACTTTCCGAATTAAGAAGGAGGCGGCGTAATGAGAAAACCAAATGAACGGATGCGGATAAAAAGCTGGAGGGATATAAACAATGAGGTGCAGATTTAAACATAAGATTTTCCAGAATGAGGAGAATGGGTATACGATTGCCATATTCACCACACAGGATACGTCTGTCCCCCTGTCAGCCAGAGACAAATATCTGGCATCCCGGAATATCATCGGCTTCTCAGCGATTGGATTCGGTCTTCCGCTTACAGACGAGATTGAGCTTGAGATGGAAGGCAGATGGGAGAGCGGAGAGCATGGAACTCAGTATCAGGTGGAAAATTTCATGGAGGTTGTACCACGGACAAAGGAGGGTATCTTAGGATACCTTTCTTCCGGTGCAATCAAAGGTATCGGTCCCAAGATGGCAGATACTATTTTCCGGAAGTTTGGGCTTCAGACACTGGAAATCATGGAAAACAACCCGCAGGAACTCTTGAAGATCCGTGGAATTTCCGAGAAGAAGCTGGCTGCTATTGTGGAGTCCTATGGAAAAAACCAGGTGTTCCGGGAACTGATGACGTTTCTGGCGCCTTTTAAGGTAACACCCAAAAAAGTGAATATGATTCTGAAGAAATTCGGAAATGAATCGGTGGATATTATCCGGCACCGCCCTTACATGCTGAGTGCAGTCAAAGGCTTCGGGTTTCTGACTGTGGATGCGATCGGAAGACAGTGCTGCTGTGCACTCAATGATCCCATGCGGATATCCGGGTGCATCGGACATATCATGAATCAGGCAATGAAAGAAGGACATCTGTTTAAGCAGCGTCAGGAGGTTATCAGGGAAGCACTGGAAATACTGAACCGGGATCTGCAGGTCATGGCAGTATCGGAGCAGGATGTCAGTCAGGTGCTTTACCGGCTGGTGCTGCAAAAAAGCATTGTTGTGGAGGAAGAACGGATCTATTCTATCCGGCAGTATGAAGAAGAAACACAGACCGCTTCCATGATAGCCAGACGGCTTTTGGAGAAGCCGGTTTTGCTGTCCATTGAACCGGAGCTGGAAAAGGCACAGAAGACACTGGGGATCACGCTGTCAGAAACACAGAAACAGGCAGTGCGGATGGTGTTTGCACATCCCATCAGTATTATTACCGGAGGTCCCGGAACCGGAAAGACAACGGTTCTCAAGGTGATTCTCTATATCCATCAGGCGTTATGCAGGTCAGAGGTACAGCTTATGGCTCCGACCGGACGTGCGGCAAGACGTATGGTGGAGAGTACCGGCTGTGAAAATGCATCCACGATGCATCTGGCCCTGGGGCTTTTGGGAGATGATACGGATTTTGAACCGGATTTTGAGTACCTGTCTGCCGGATTTCTAAATGTAGATGAGGTGTCCATGGTGGACATGCATCTTGCCTATGAATTTTTCCGGCGGGTTAGCAGACATGCCAGAGTCCTTTTAGTCGGGGATAAGAACCAGCTTCCATCCGTAGGAGCCGGGGATGTGTTCCGGCAACTGATTGCCTGCGGGCTGATTCCGGTCACGGTACTGGATCTGGTTTACCGGCAGGGCGCTTTGAGCAGCATACCTTATAATGCAAAACTGATGCAGGAGAATAAGACTAATCTGAGCTTTGGGGAGGATTTTCAGTTCATTGCCTGTAAAGGAGCAGATGAAGCGGCAGAGATTGTCCGGAGGATTTATCTGGACGAGATTGCAAAAAACGGCATGGATCAGGTACAGATCCTGACTCCGTATCGGAAACGCAGTGCTGCCGGAGTGGATGAATTGAACAAATCTCTGGAGGATTTTGTAAATCCGCCAATCGCAGGGAAGAAGGAACTGCATATCGGCAGTCAGGTGTTCCGGGTTGGCGATAAGATTTTACAGAATAAAAATACCGAGATGGCGAGTAACGGCGATCTGGGCAGGATACTGGACTGTATCACGGATGAGGATGGAAATGCCAGGGCAGTGATCGGATTCCCGGATGGGCGGCAGGTGCAATATGAAGCTGACCAGATGGAAATGATCGAACATGCTAACGCAACAACCATCCATAAGGCACAGGGTTCCGAATGTCCGGTTGTCATCATCCCTTGGGTAAAAGCCTTTTATATGATGCTGAAGCGCAATATTCTCTATACCGGAGTGACCAGAGCGAAAAGCAAGGTTTATCTGGTAGGGGAATGGGCTGCAGTCTGTCAGGCAATCCATACGGATGACAGCGGGACAAGGAACACCATTCTGAGTGAGCGGATCGTACAGTATTACGATCAGTATCAGAGTGAACAGAAACCGGAAATGGAGCAGTTAAAACTTGTTGTTTAAAAATATTTTTCAATTTTTGAAATAAGCGGACTATTACTCTTATATAGGGGAACGTCTGCTTTTCTAAATGAAAGGAGCAGAGAATGAAAGAATTATTGTATAAGAAATCAGAGGCAGTTGCCGCTTTGAACCGTGTGGATGGCTTCCATCCGATGGAACTGGCAAGAAAGATTGGAGAAGAAGGGCAGGAGGAGCAGCTTTATCTGGATGTGAAATACCGGAAGCTATGGTTTCGTCTGGTCAATCCGGCAGGAAAGATCATCAGCCGGATTATCACTTTCACAGAGAACATGGCAGTTGTGGAAGCACGTATCTATCTGGATAAATGTGATCAGGAAGACAATTATGTAGCCAATTCCTTTTCGCAGAAATTCCGGAGCGATGACCCGAAGTTTGGAGACAAATTTCTGGAAATGGCAGAAACAGCAGCCGTAGGAAGGGCATTATCGGATGCCGGATATGGTGTGCAGTTTGCGGATGTGGGAGAGGAAAATGATCCTGCACAGGTAGATGCCGGAATTCCATATCAGAATCCACAGATGCCGGATTCAGGTGCCATGGAAAATGCAGCCATGCCGGATTCGGGTGTCATGCCAAATGCCCCTATGCCAACTTATGGAGAGATGCCAGGTCAGCCGGAATATGCAGGCCAGCAGATGATGAATCAGTTCTATCAGCAGGCACAGGCGGCGGGAAGCACCATTTACCATGGCAGTGGACAAATGCCTGGCTACGGTTCCGCTCCGGCTGCCTCTACGCCGCCAAAGACCGGACAGATGCTGCAGGGAGCATTACAGAATCTGGATACGTCCCTTCCGGTAGAAGAACTGATGAAACACATGAACTATGAAATGGCAGTCGGGACTGTGATTCCGGGAAAGGGAAAATACGGCGGAAAGACCATGGGACAGGTGGCAGTTGAAAGCCCGTCAACGATCCAGTGGTTTGCCGAGCAATATTCCGGACCGAACAATCTGGTTCCGGCGGCAGCAAAGGTAATTTTACAAAAAGCAATGCCGATGGCTGGTTAAGGAAGAACCCCGCAGAGAGCTTTTTTCTGCGGGGGAAAGGAGGAAGAGACCGGGATGTATTATGATATGTCTGGGTTTGATTATGGAATACTGGATGTGGTGCAGGTGCTGCATCTCAGAAAGCGGCGGGGAAACTATTATGACTGCCCGTTTTGTGGAGAGACGCATGGAAAACTGAATATCAATGTGGAAAAGAATGTATTCCGGTGCAACCGCTGTGATGCGTCCGGGGGGATGCTGAAGCTTTATGCGGATTTGCACAATGTTACACTCTCCGAAGCAAATCAGCAGATCCGGGAAGCATTAGGAAAAGGAGAATACCGGACGGATTATATCAAAGCAACGCCGGTACAGGAAGAAAAGGCAACGGCAGAGCTTGCACCCATAGAGGAAATCCACCGGACGTATCAGAGAATGCTGTCCATGCTCACGCTTAACAGGAAGCATCAGGAGGATCTGCAAAGACGAGGATTAAAACCGGAACAGATCGAAGCACAGCGTTACCGGAGTGTCCCGCTGTTTGGAATGAAGAAGCTGGTCAAAAGGCTGGCAGAAGAAGGATATATGGTGAAAGGCGTGCCGGGATTCTACCGGGATACAGACGGAAACTGGACGATTAACTTCAAAGCAGAAAACTCAGGAATCCTGATTCCCATAGTTTCTTTGGACGGGTTCATCCAGGGTTTTCAGATCCGGGTAGATCATGTGACTGACACGAAAAAATATATCTGGCTGTCCAGTGTCAATTATGACCAGGGAGTTTCCTCCGGAAGTCCGGTACATGTGATCGGTGATCTTGCCGCAGAACGTGTCTATCTGACCGAAGGAGCCTTAAAAGGGACCATAGCCCATTATCTGTCCGGCGCTACCTTTGTGTGCGTTGCCGGAGTGAACCAGTACCGGAATCTGAAACCGGTGCTGGAGCGGATGAAAGGATATGGGATGAAACAGCTTTTGGAGGCGTATGACATGGATAAGAAGATGAAAGTAGCCTGCAATAAGCATGACAGTAAGTGTGCGGTCTGTTTTGAGCGTTCCCCTGTTATCTGCCAGCATAAGGCGGAGAAACGGAGGATTATCCAGAACGGCTGCAATAAGGTCTATGAAATCTGCCGGGAGCTTTCCCTGCCGATGAACCGGATGGTCTGGGATATGGACGAGAGCGGGGAGTGGAACGGGAAACACAAGGGGATTGATGACTATTTAGCCGCCATCAAACAGAAGGAAGGAACCGGGGCACAGACTTCGGCTCTTCCGAAAGGAGAACAATCATGAGAAAAAAAGGAAATACGGTTCTTGCAGGACTCATTATCTGCCTGTTGCTTGTTTTTCTCGCAGCGGCAGGAAAACTCTTTGGTGCTTATCTGAAGTATCAGAAAGGGGACGTAAGTTACGAGAAACTGCAGGAATATGTTCAGGAACCAGAGGAAGAAGAATCACCGGAGTCTGAGAAAGAAAAGGAGGAACCTAAGAATAGGTATCTAGAAATTGATTTTGCAGGTTTAAAAGCGGTTAATCCGGATGTCATAGCGTGGATTCAGATTCCGGCACTGGATATTAGTTATCCGGTGGTACAGGGGAAAGATAATGCATATTATCTTCATCACCTTTTTTCGGGAGAATCCAATATCAACGGGAGCATCTTTGTGGACTGCCATAATCAGCCGGACTTTACGGATCAGAATACGATCGTGTACGGGCATAATATGAAAAACGGGAGCATGTTCGGAACTCTGGATAAGTACCAAGACAAAGAGCTATTTGAACAACATCCGGAGTTTTATCTCTATTTGCCGGACAAGATCCTCAAGTATCGTATCTTTTCCTGCTATGCGGGAAGAACCGGAAGTGAGGGATATAGGTATCATTTCCCGGAAGCGGAAGATTTTCAGACGTTTCTGGATACGGTGTCTTCTTATAGGGATTATGATACCGGCACCGAGCTGTCGGCAACGGATCGGATAGTTACGCTGTCTACCTGTGTCAATTCCAGACGGAATTATCGCTATCTGGTACATGGAAAATTAAGCAGTGAGATCATCACAGAGGAATAAAAGAATCGTGCTGGTGTGAGAAGAAATTTCTTATGCCAGCTTTTATTATGGGAGGAAATGTAATGGGAACAGCATTGGTTATGGAACATGCAAACGCACTGGCACAGATGATAGTCAGTGAAAAGGACAAGTTATTTGATGAAAGAGTGGAGGCTCTTGTAAAACTTTATAGAAGGGCGGAATTTTATCTGAAGCAGGGATTTCTGGAGAGCATCGTCTGCGAGTTCCATCGGAAGAAAGTGGAAATGATTATGCAGGCGGAAACAAAAGGAGAGATTACGGAAATACTGAAGTTATCAAAACCGCATTTTGACGGGAAAAAATTTGTCTATACCTCTCCGTATGCTGTGGAAGAGGAAGAGCTTCTCCTTTGGTCTCTGACATCACTGCAAGGTCCACTCCGGGATGAAGGGTATCGAAGATATCGGGAATTATTTGAGAAGTGCCTGCCGGAGATGGCAGAAAAGATTCCGGCGTAGAACAATGGCATAACAAAGGAACGAAAAAACTATCTTTTATTTTACTGTAATTTCACTCTTTATTGAATCTGCAATACTTTACAAAGTTTTTTACGGAAAAATGCTTCGGATTAATATACTTAACACCAGTATCTATCAGCTTAAATTTTGAATAACCAAACACCAGTGTTTCATTATTCACAAAAATCGTCATCTATCCAGAAAGCAGGTAAAATATGCTCACAATAATCAGTGTATCTTCTGCATTCAATACATTCTTCATCTAAAGAATCTACGCCGACATAATGAATATGATAATCTACAGTATCGTTTACAAATCTTTCAAGGAAGATGTTCAAAACAAAGGCTACTCTATCATCACAATAAACATAACCAATTAAATTCTTATGAATGATACAGTAAACGAGATAAACACAGCGTGTATCAACGATGCAGTTGAAATTGTATCCAGATTAAAGCCTATTTATACTTTAAAGCATGCACGGAGACAGCCCCTTTGTTTTTTGAATTTTTTGATTGGTAAAATAAGAAAATGGATTATAAAGAGTTGCACTCTAGGTACCTCCTACGTACAGAATAAGTATCAAATACAAAGGAGTGAAATCATTATGATTAAAAAATTAAGAGTAGCCGTGGATCACGGGAACCGGAACATGAAAACCTGTCATTTTATCTTTACCACAGGACTGACGGAACAGGATAAAAAGCCTGCCAGGGGAGAGAAGTATCTGAAATATCAGGGAAAGTATTATACCCTTAGTGAGAAGCGGATTCCGTACCAGAGGGACAAGACGCAGGACAGCCGGAACCGATTCTGGATTCTGACCTTATTTGCCATTGCAATGGAGCTGGAGCAGAAAAGCCAGATCCAGCCGGAGGATGTCATTCAGGTGGAACTTCCGATTGGGCTTCCGCCGAAGCATTTTGCAGAGCTTTGTGAGAGATATGAACGCTATTTCAAAGGGGACGGGAAGGTGCAGGAACTGTGCTTCAACGATAAAGTCTATCACCTCTGTATACAGAATGTAATGGCGTTTCCGCAGGATTATGCAGCCATGATGACGAGGATGATGGAAATCCGTGAGATTCCGAAAGTCGTAGGGATTGATATTGGCGGATTTACTTCTGATTATCTTCTGATGAGAAGTGGCAGACCGGATATGGATTATTGTGATTCTCTGGAAAAAGGTGTGATTACCATGTATAACGATATCATTTCCAGTATTAACAGTGAATATGACATGCTTCTGGAGGAGGCAGATATCGACAGTATCATCAAGGGAAAAACGCAGTATTATGAGGAAGCTGTTGTACAGGCAGTAGAAACCATGGTTCAGAATTTTGTTACCGATCTTCTGAACAGCATCCGAGAGCGGGGCATTGATACAAAATCTACTTATACGGTGTTTATCGGCGGCGGAGCAGTGCTTCTGGAACGATTTCTGGAGCAGGCAGACCGGTTGGGAAAACATATCTTTATCCGGGATATGAAAGCAAATGCCGATGGATATGATCTTTTGTATCGCATGACACAGGCTGGAGTGTGATTTTATGGGAAAGAAAAATCCGTTTGTATTCACTATTGGTTTTGATAAGTCGGATCCAGATCACGTGTATGTGACAGAACTTCTGAATACGACAGAGAAAAAAGCAAAACTGATCGTTGCGGCAATTCTGGCATATACGGGAAGAACGGATGAGACAGGTAATGGCAGTATAAGCATGGAACCGGATATGCTC
>ENA-OUPZ01001374-OUPZ01001374.1-human-gut-metagenome-genome-assembly--contig:-NODE-1374-length-11001-cov-2.690389_pt1 | contig 11001 bp, 8 predicted proteins | sample MGYA00237941_ERZ548813 | MGnify/ENA primary metagenome ERZ548813 (study PRJEB26490, sample SAMN05194712) | human gut metagenome | biome: terrestrial biome; feature: human-associated habitat; material...
GCTCGACAGTTTCTTCAAAGAGGGTGAAAGCAGGGAATTTGGCGGTTTCTATGGAATGAATTACGAAACTCTGATGGATTGGATAGAACAGGGAGTACTCACCCTAACACCCTCTCCGCAAACCATCGCCGGTTATCTGGTGAACTACATGAACAATACCGATTTCCTGCAAAAGCGGGCAATCACACTCAAAGAACATATCTGGTATCTGTTCCAATACGATTGCGGACAAAACTGGACGGATAATCGTACAGGCGGACAGCCTTATTTCTCTTTCAGATACTTCGTAGAACACGGTCAACTAGATCGTATGCGTGTATTAAAAGAATCTCTGCTTGCCGTCAACCGGAATCTGAACAAAAACCTAAGTAGTTGGTTTGCAGGCATGTTTACCGCACTTAACCCCAGCACAGAAGAACAACTGACACTACAACCGGAAATATTTGCCGTTCTGTCCGCCCCTCACAGCCGTCCGGTAAATATCATACTCGGACTGCTGAAGAACTTATGCACTCACCCACAATTCCAGGTTGAAGAGTTTCTAAGTCAGACTTCCGTGCTTTTTGCTTCGGACGTGAAAGCGATTCACCAAAACACACTGGCAATACTCCATAAGCTGGCAAAAGAAAGAAAAGAACATCGCGACACTATCTGTTGTGCAGCCGCACAAGGACTGATGAGCCGGGAAGAATCCACCCAAAGTAAGATAGTCAAACTTATTCAGACGTATGGAGAGACGGCATCTACTACATTAAAAGAGATACTTTCCATATATACGGAAACCATGTTGGCTAATACTAAAAAGGAGCTGAAAGCGTATTTGGAGAATAATGAGCCGGAAGATTCCGCCTCTTTCACGTATGAGCCAATACTCCCTATCATCCGTGAAGACAACCGGATACAGGAAATCACTTCCACTGAAGACCTGATATTTCTAGCCAGCCAAGTGCTCGACGTGAACGAGATCTATCACTTCGACCTGTTACTCGGAGCCTTAGTGAAATGGGACCGGCAACAGGAAGCAAAACAAATCTCTCAATGGACCCCTATTCTCCAACGTGCCTACAAATTGCTGATGAGCGGAGGAAGTTCCCGAAATGGTATATTAGACCAGTTAATGGCCACCTTCCTCCTTGACTATGCCAAACTGCTGATTAAACGTTTCCCTGAAGAAGCCCAAGAGTTAAACAACTTACATCTGAAAATGGTACAAAAAGACGAACTTCAAAAAGGCAAATGGGGGTATCGTAATCTGCAAAAACTCACCATTCGTGAAAAGACGAACAAAAAAATAAAGTTCCCCGTTCATAAGCAACTGTTATGCCGGACATTAGACCTTCTGGAAAGCAAGGAGAAACCTTTGCCCCTATTGTCCACTCCCACTCATACACCGATGTTTATCGCTCCGGAAACCCTGATAGAAAGGTTAAAACAATATCAGCAGGCAAATGCCGAACCGGACGATATGGATATGCAAACAGCACTTTCACGAGTGGCACTGGAAAGTTCGTCGCAAGAGCTTCCTCTGCTCCTCCGAAGTTTGAAAGGAGAATACCGGCACCTGCTCACTTTTTTGCTGGGAGAAAAAGATGTACTCCCCCAACCACCTTTCAATCATCCTTCCTGGTGGATGATGGCAGGATTAATGAAATCACCGGAAACAATCTATTCTGAATTTAAAGACTTCTCTTACAATAAAAGTCCACGTGAATTTCTGACTGGAAACTTTAAATGGAGAACCTATCAGTATACTGACTCGTACACGGATTATAACAAGAAAACGGTAGAATGGATTTGTTCAACTCTTACTTTCGATATTCCGGAAAGCGAGAACTCTCATGTCATCAATAAAGACAAATATAATGAAAGAGTCAGTTACTATTCATACGATCCGCATCCGTTACTGGTTGAAATGTACCCACAGATAGAACGTTTTGACGACATACAGAACGACTTACCACGTTTGGCATGGTTAACTCCCAATATACCGGAGCCACTATTGGTATGGTGCATCCGCAGTGCCATATACGCCCCGACGTTAAATGAGGTAAGGGAAGCAGGTATCACCCAAGCTGCTATTGAAGCGCTTCATCAGTTAAGGCATACATGGCACGAAGTGTCTTACCTGCTGGAAGCCACTTGCATGCTGGTAGCCGATAAAACTTCCCGTTCCTATGCAGCCGAAATCTGGATAGAGCGTGTAGGTCAAGGCTCCATAGACAGTGGACGCATAGGCAGTATCTTAGGTTCGCATCAACATACCGGCTGGGGACCGCTGAAAAGACTCACTGACCTGATACAGCAACAAATGATAAACGTCAGTCCGCTGCATAACCGGGAATTGGAGAAACTAATCGTGGCAATGTTGACCGGACTTCCAGAAAAGCCTGTCAAAGACTTAAAGAAATTACTAGAAATATATGCAGAGCTGTTATCCATCAACCACAGCAAAGCCGAAGACGAACACGTTTTGCACCTGCTTGACGCATGGAAAGGAGTGGCCAATCTGAAGAAAGCAGTAGCTAATATCCAACGGTAAGAGAGGTAGCTTATTGGAGCTAAAGCCAAAAAGAAGTATCTTTGGCACACTAAATACAAAAGGTTGAATGATTATTCTAAAATATAGTTTAGCTATTTTCTGTTTACTGCTGACAGGATGCTCCTTCTTTTCCAGCCATAAGGAAAAGGAGAGCACTCCCCTCATGGAATACGAACAAACGACGGAGGATATACAACCATGCGAAGAATGTTCCATCATCTCACCACCGGAACGAAGCGAAATGGCTCTCTACATGGACTCATTAGGACTCGTCAATATAGCTGACCTGGATAGCAGTCTCGTTGTAAAACTGATGTATACACAGGCTGATAATTTCACAGGCGAAGTGCTTTACGACAACTTAACGGAAGCCTACCTGCATCCGGATGCGGCATACGCTCTGATAGAAGCACAAAAAGCCTTAAAGAAACTACACCCGTCTTATAGTCTTATCATTTACGATGCGGCACGTCCCATGTCGGTACAGAAAAAGATGTGGAACGTAGTGGAAGGAACGTCTAAATATAAATATGTCTCCAACCCCAACCGTGGAGGCGGGTTACACAACTACGGACTGGCAGTAGACATCAGCATCCAAGACTCTCTGGGACAACCCCTGCCGATGGGAACCAAAGTAGACCACTTAGGCATGGAAGCACACATCACAGACGAGATCGGATTGGTACATAATGGAAAAATGAGTGAAACAGAGCGTCAGAACCGGTTACTGCTACGAAAAGTGATGAAAGAGGCCGGATTCCGTGCATTACCCAGCGAATGGTGGCATTTCAATTTTTGCAGCCGGGACGTAGCCAAACAGAAGTATAAGTTAATACCATAACCGACACTCAACAACCCCATAATCAGAGCTCGACGATTCATTGTAATATCCTATAACACAATAACACCATGATGCAAATCTCTCCTGAAACCCAACTTTTTATTCGCGAACATTCATCGGACGATGTACGTGTGCTGGCTTTACAAGCTAAAAAGTACCCGGATATAGATATGCCAACTGCCATCACCCAAATTGCAGGAAGGAAGGTAGCAGCCGAAAAGATTCCCTCATGGTGGGAGATCGAAAAGATATGGTATCCGAAACATCTGTCGCTGGAACAATGCTCTTCAGAAATCACCGCCCGCTACAAAGCACGTCTTTTGCAGGGAGATTCTCTGACCGACCTCACCGGCGGATTCGGCATTGACTGTTCTTTTCTTGCCACCGGATTCAAATCCGCCACTTACGTAGAACGTCAGGAAGAACTCTGCGAAATAGCAGCACATAACTTTCCCGTACTGAATCTAAACCATATAAACATAAAAAACGAAGATGGAGTAACCTACCTGCAAGCAATGTCCCCCGTAGACTGCCTTTTCCTCGACCCCGCGCGTCGCAATGAGCACGGCGAAAAAACGGTTGCCATCTCCGACTGCGAACCAAACGTAGCCGAACTGGAAGAGCTTTTACTTCAAAAAGCCAACCGGGTAATGATAAAACTCTCCCCCATGCTCGATCTTTCATTGGCACTGAAGGAGTTGAAACAGACACAGGAAGTTCACATTCTGTCCGTCAACAACGAATGTAAGGAACTACTTATCCTACTCGGACAAACATCACCGACAGAAATCTCCATTCATTGCGTGAACCTCTCCACGAAAGGGACTCAAGAAGAACAACACTTTGTATTCACCCGCGAACAGGAACAATGCAGCGAATGCACATATACGGATTCTTTAGAAACCTATCTTTACGAACCGAATGCCTCCCTTCTGAAAGCCGGTGCTTTCCGAAGCATTGCAGCAGCCTATCCTGTCCGCAAACTGCATCCCAATAGCCATCTTTATACTTCCGATACTTTCATTGAAAACTTCCCCGGAAGAATATTCCGTATTGTCAACCAGTGCAGTTTCAATAAAAAAGAAGTAAAGGAGAATCTGGCAGACCTGAAAAAAGCAAATGTAACTGTCCGTAACTTCCCCGCCACAGTAGCCGAACTCCGCAAACGAATCCATTTGGCTGAAGGAGGAGATGCCTACTTATTTGCCAGTACATTAAATAATGGGCAAAAAGTTCTGATTCGCTGTGAGAAAGTCTGAACTATTTTCTATTTTTGCAAAAAAGAAACACAATCTAAACTAATCCAGATGAATCAAACACTCATAAAAGCCATTCTATTACTAATCGCATTCACCTTGTCCTGTCACACTCTACTTTTCTCACAGAGAGATTTTGAGCGACACGAGTTCTCTTTTCACGCGGGCTACGGTGTTATGTTCCATCACCCTCCTACACTCACGTTAAGTACCCATAGTTACCAACGTACACTCGCACAAGGCGTAAGCTGGGATGGACAATATAATTTCCGCCCTCTCAAACGTTTTGTCTTTGGAGGAATCTACTCCGGATTTTCTTCCAAAGGAAGTCATCCGGAAGGGAAGGACCATTTATGGGTTCATTTCATTGGTACTCAAATCGGAATGTGTAATGCCAACACCAAACATTGGCAAATCCGCGTAACAACTGGTCCCGGTGGAGTCATTCTACGGAACAACAGTGAGGTGTTCGGCAAAACACGGAAAGTGAAAGCCTTCACTATTGGTCTCCTGACCAATGCCAATCTTACCTATAAACTGAATCCCAATCTGGGAGTCAGTCTAGGAGTACAATATATGTATAGTGAACTGCTTAGAATTAGAACCCACTATCACGGAGAAAGGGTTATTGTAAAACTCGATGGCAATAATGATACCAACCTCACACGAATAAATTTCACTACGGGATTATCCTATTATTTCTAACATTCACTCAAAAAAAGCACTATGAAGAAATATATACTCATTCTTTTTTCCATTATCAGCTTTTGGAGCTGTACGGAAGATGAATCGATTGACATTACAGTTTTACCTTCTGTTACCACTACAGGTGCCAACACCTTTGGCTGTCTGATGGACGGATGGATTTATGTGGGAGGACGATACCTGAATTGGGGGCACTCGTATGTCTGGACGTATGATTCATTCCACTACTATCCGGAGGAGGACAAACTATCCGTCAATGTTTCCGTCAAACCTGACATCAACATACATTTCATCATTTTATCTCCCCAGGAAGGCAAAGAAGCAACTCTCACCGATATACGGTTCGGAGGAGAAGAGCTGGAAGACGGAACAGCTTTTATAAGCCATTTCGACCCAGAATTGAATATTATCAGTGCAACCTTCGGCAACGGCAAACGTCTGACTAACGGACGTTTTGATATCCATTATACAACACAACAGCAATAATAACGGCGGTGACAGTAATAACTATTCAGATTTACTTTCTTCTCCCGCCTTATTGGAAGGATTGTTACTTTTCTGATATTCTTTGGGAGTGGTTGCCTCATTTCCATCCCGTACAGCCATATAGTGCGGCGACATAATTTCAATGCTGGCTTCATTAAATTTATCCTGAATATTCTGATGCAAATCCGAATAAATCTGTGCCATTTTATCTGCCTGTTTGATATAAGCATTAATTTGATAGACCGGATACCAGTCGCTCAAAGAAGTCTCTAACACAAACGGACGCGGATCATCCACCACTCCGGGAGTATTCAACGCAGCATCAATCAGTATCTGATTAACCTGTCGCCAGGGAATATCATAACCGATAGATACTTCCGAGTGAATAATCAGTCCATATTCACGTGCCGAAGTACTGTAGTTTACCGTATGAGACGACATGATAAATGAATTGGGAACAGTCACAACCTCATTTTTAGGAGTCCGAATACGTGTCACTAGAGGAGTCTTTTCGATGATATCTCCGGTGGTATCATTCAATTTAATCCGGTCACCCATCTTAAACGGACGCATATAAGTGATAACCAATCCAGCGATGATATTACCAATAACCGTACTTGATCCGAGCGAAACAATCAATCCGACAAATACCGAAATACCTTGGAACACTCCGGAATCGGAACCCGGGAGATAAGGATAAATCATCGCAATCATAAATGCATAGAGCAGGAAACGAGCGATATGGAAAGTCGGCATCGCCCAGTCCGGGTAGAAGCCGTTGATTTTGAGCCGTCCTGCTTCCACCTCACGTGCCAGATACAAGACGAGACGTACCAAGTATTTCACGGCATACCAGATAACGATGATAGTAAACAATTTGGGCACATAGTCGATAATACCCACAAAGATACCGCGAATCGGATTCCATATATATCCTAACAGTTGGTATGCCAGTCCTTCCGTCTGGGGGAAGATGATGAAAATCAACGGTACGGTAAACAGTAGTTGCAATCCCATCAATATATACCGCCCGATACTGGACAGGAATACCAACAGGTTCGCCTGTTTCTGCGCATCCAGCAATTCATACCCCTGGATGGATACCGGTTTTATCTTTGTATCTTTCAGGCACAGGATACGCGCTTTCAGTTTACGGAACAACCAATTGGTCAAGCGGAACAGGAAATACTGTCCCACAATTACCAACACAAAATAGAGCACACGCTTTGCCATCCGCCAAAGTCCGTGCTCCGCTTTCATCTCATGCAGTTTGGTAATGACGTTCTGCTGTCTTTCCTTAGCTAACGAATCACGGGAAACTCCTTCCCACAAAGCATCCTGATCGGTAAGAGAAAGCAGGACTTTGCTGCCGTACATCAAATCGGAAACAATGTCCGAATGGTCGATAGCCACAGAATCGGGTTGTAGATTAAAGCGTCTTCCTATCTCTTCAATCGCTGCACCGGTCATTTGGGCACGTTGCTGAGGAGTATATCCGCCTCGTTTGGTGAAAAGGTAGAATAAGGTATCACCGTCCGCCACTACCGGTATTCCCTTAGTGAACTGACGCAGAGAGTCGATACGCTGTCGCTGCTGTACATACTTGACGGAGTCGGCAGTAGCCATCTGGAGCTTCATCTGCTCCATTTCCATCCGCATATTCGCTTCATTGAGCCGGGCTTCTTCCAACGATTTCCGCATATCAGCCAGATGGATAGAGTCCGAATCCCGTTTCAAAGGAACATGTCCGTTCGTTATTGTATCTCCGGCAAATATCTTCTTAACCGCCTGTTCCAACTGTGCCTGCGCCCCGATTGCCAGAAAAGAAAGGAACAACACCAGTAACGACCGTTTTATTTTATTTATTTCCATACCTTATATCCCTTGGTTATAATTTAAGGTTAATCTAACTTTTCATAAAAACAGAGCAAACATACGGATTGTTTTTGACATTACCATTTCCAAATTGATTATCTTTGCCACTAAAAGAGAAAAAGCATGAATATATTATTACTTATCGGGGGATTAATCCTCATTCTTCTAGGAGCTAACGGATTAACAGACGGTGCCGCCTCGGTAGCCAAGCGTTTCCGCATCCCTCCCATCGTGATCGGACTTACCATCGTTGCATTCGGTACTTCTGCCCCGGAATTGACGGTCAGTGTATCTTCTGCTCTCAAAGGAAGCGCGGATATTGCCATAGGCAACGTGGTGGGAAGTAACATTTTCAATACATTGATGATTGTAGGCTGCACGGCATTATTCGCCCCGATTGTCATCACCCGCAATACACTTAGAAAAGAGATTCCGCTCTGCATACTTTCTTCTATTGTCTTGCTGATTTGTGCCAATGATGTATTTTTGGATAAAGCTCCGGAGAATATCCTGAACAGGGTAGACGGCTTGTTGTTGCTTTGCTTCTTTCTCATTTTCATGGGCTACACTTTTGCCATCGCTTCCAAGCCGGTTACAATGGAACAACAAGCAGAACATCCGGTCATAGAAGAGGAAACAGAAATCAAATCACTGCCTTGGTGGCAATCCATTCTTTATATCATCGGAGGCTTGGCCGCCCTTATTTATGGAGGGCAGTTGTTTGTCGACGGTGCCACGGGCATCGCCCGCAACCTGGGTGTCAGCGAATCGATTATCGGACTGACACTGGTTGCAGGAGGGACTTCTCTTCCGGAACTGGCTACGTCTATCGTTGCCGCATTAAAGAAAAATCCGGAAATTGCCATTGGAAATGTGATTGGTAGTAACCTCTTCAATATATTCTTTGTACTGGGATGCAGCGCGAGCATCACTCCTCTCCATCTTAGTGGAATCACCAATTTTGACCTGTTTACATTAGTAGGTTCCGGTATTCTGCTTTGGTTATTCGGACTGTTTTTTGCCAAGAGAACAATTACAAGAATCGAAGGAGCGATTATGATACTTTGTTATGTGGCGTACACGGTAGTATTAATTTATAATACCTAAATAATATAACAAAACACCTGATATTCAGCTTCATTCCAAGTAAAATTTCCTTCTTCAAACATAGAAACTGGTACAATACGAATGTTTAATGATTTCTTCCCCTTAGTATACCTGACTGGAATTTCAAAATCATCTTCCAGCCAACGTTTATAAGGGTTACTATCAGCTACATACCATAAACGTTCTGTAACTTCTTCGCCATCAACAAAAACACGGGCTGCTTGTCGAGCATCGTTTTGATCGCTCAACCTACGCAAACGCACTCCTTCATTTTGAGAAGATATGTTCACTCTAAAATTACTAAAATTTTCAAACCGGACAATTTCTCCTACATATAAAATACTATCCTCATTTCCTTCAAAGAAACTTTCCAATTTTGTTCTTCGTACATTACCCATAGCTTTATAAGAGTGTTGCTTAATGGAATGCGAAGAACTTAAATCCAAGCTATCAGTCTTCACCAGTACATTTTTATCTTGACCATAATAAAATATAGTACCCGAATGTTCCAAATACTGATTATTATATTCTCCCGACTCTATACCAAACTTCAACTCTGAATAGAAAGGATAACTGTCGCCTATACAAAAACGAGTCATTGACCATGGGTTATCCGAAAGACCGTCATACCCTCCCATTGGATGCACTTCGGGCGGAGTCGGAAATCCCCAGCCATAACAAACATAACTTTCAGAACCGTCGCTCTCAACTTGTGGAGTCCGTTTGCCATCAATATATATACGAACATCCCCTTCACAAGAAATAATATGTGAGCGTTCGGCGTGACATGTAATATGGGCAGCAACCATCTTCCCTCTTCCTTGAATAGCAGCTATCGGACTATCTGTTCCTGCCACATATTTTCTCGTATAATATGGTGTATTACGAAAATACCCGGTATTAAATGTAGGATAAACCGACCGGGAAACTGCTATTTCAGAAAATCCCAAAGAAACAGGAACACCACTACGATTTTCAATTATTATCTTCGCATGCTTCCAATATGGCATTGGAAAATAATTATAAAACCAACCGTCTGTGTTATATCCTGACAGCAGATAGTTGGTATCGTGAAAGCCCAAAGAATTACCTCCCAAACACGCCAAAGGACAAGAAATATCGGGTTGTTGATGAGCATCCCAAAACATATGAATCCATACATTCTGCAAGTGCTGCTCATTAATCTCCGGAAGATAAAATTTTAAAGAACCAATAGCTCCCTCTCCTTTTTCATCCAATAAAGTAATGGACTCGCCAGCATTGATCTTTTGTTCCGACTTACGATGATATGCCAATTGATCTTTACACAAAAGATTGCTTCCTTGTTTCTTCCATAATTGTATCCAGAAGGCTGTCATCATCAATATCCGCTACAACAACCATATCATTCGCTGTTGCTGCCATAAGTTCCTCTGTGTCCAGCCCGCTTTGTTTGAAAATATCCTTGTTGGCAGGCGTTGCCATCATGATGGAAACCTTTTTGACTCCTTCAATCGCTGATATCTTGTTGGTCAGAAGCATCAGCACAACAGAGTCATGATAGCTGCCTTTTTTTACTACTGTTTTTAACATGTCTTTCTCTCACTCCTATTCTGCAAATCTGTTTTTATGATCATATCGATTGTAGTGGATATCATCGCTTTTCAGGTATTCATAAATAGAATCTACGATCTCAATACCGCCCGTCTTGTATGCTTTTTCTTTTCTCATCTGCGCACGTTCTCCCGGATAATACACTTTATCATATCCGTCGGCTGTCGGGATTGCGTTCAGCTCATCACAGGTTGCGGACATATTTCTCTTAAATGTTTCAAGTCCCACAAAGCGTTCCGGGTCCATCACGATATGCATCTGTCCAAGCTCTCTTCCCTTGGAGCAGTCATGGTACATGGAGCTGACATGCTTTCCAAACGGAACCCCTGTCATGATACCGGAGAAAATATCTACCATCATCATCAATCCGTATCCCTTTGCTCCGGCAATCGGAAGGAGGGCATTCACCTTGTTCGGATCAGTTACCGGATTTCCCTTCTCATCTACCGCCCAGTTGTCCGGGATAGATTCACCTCTGGATCTCTTATCCAGGATCTTGCCCCAGGCCTGTACAGTAGTTGCCATATCGAAAACTACTGTCCGGTCATCTGCTGTCGGCGCCGCAAAAGAAATCGGGTTGGTTCCATAATAAGGTTCTG
>ENA-OUPZ01001380-OUPZ01001380.1-human-gut-metagenome-genome-assembly--contig:-NODE-1380-length-10976-cov-4.527882_pt1 | contig 10976 bp, 8 predicted proteins | sample MGYA00237941_ERZ548813 | MGnify/ENA primary metagenome ERZ548813 (study PRJEB26490, sample SAMN05194712) | human gut metagenome | biome: terrestrial biome; feature: human-associated habitat; material...
CAGGAAGTTTTTCGATGGTGATGCAGTCTTCTGACATACCAGAACTTTCCAGTTATACGGATCCGGTGATCGAAACAACAATTACCGGTGATGATACTCCGCTGGCATCAAAGCCAAAGGTAACAACGAAGACAAAAAGAAAAACGAAGACAACGAGAAAGAAAGTAAAACTGAAAAAAGCATCGAAGAAGTCATACACCAAAAAACTTCCAAAAAAGAAAAAAACAACTACCAAAACCAGGAAGAGTGGTAAGAAGACTGTGAAGACACAGACAACTGTACAGACAGCAACGACTGAGAAGTACACAAAGAAATCCAAACAGAAAGTTGTCACACAGAAAATAGTAACAACAGTCAAGACTACAACAACAGTTGCAGCTTCACAGCAGAATGCGCAGACGCAGGAAGTTTCATTCCAGAGTTCCGGAACTCAGAACTCTGGTTCAGCAAAGACCTCCAGTCAGAAGGCATCCAAGCATACGATCAGCAATGTTGCTTCTATTGCACCGAAGATGGACAGCAGAGTACTGAATGCGTATGCAAGAATGGGATTTACGGTAACGGTTGATCCGAATGCCGCTTATGCAGGACATTTTGATGCAAGATCACGAAGCATCACGATCCAGGAAGCAGATGAGACAATTTATCATGAGCTTGGACATTTCCTTGCATTTATTGCAGGCAACGTAGATCAGAGCAGTGCATTCGCATCTGTATATAACAGTGAAAAAGCGAAATTCACAGGATATAACAAAGCATATGCAACACAGAATGCTGCGGAATATTTTGCTGAATCTGTGAAGGATTATATGCTGAATGGAGCTGCACTGAGCAGCCAGCGCCCGAATACATATAAGGCGATCCAGTCAGCATTGAATACAGTAACAACTGCCAGAGCAGATGTAATACTGAAAGCTTACTCTTCAATCTGGAGCTAATAAAAGAACAATTAAGAATTAGAAAGGCTGCCTGCCTGTGAGCAGGTGGCTTTTTTATGTTGCAGAAAATTACTTCATAATTTACACAGAATGGTCTGAACAGCCGACAAAACGGGTTAGTCATTGATTCTGTCACAAAAAAGTGATATAATTATAAACCAGATTTATATGTAAAGAAAAGCGAGGTACGCAAAAATGAAAAAAATAGAAGATTACGTAAGAAGTATCCCGGATTTTCCGGAACCGGGTATTATTTTCAGAGACATTACAAGTGTTCTGCAGGATGCAGATGGACTTCAGCTTGCAATTGATTCCATGCAGGATTGTCTCAAGGATACGGATGTAGATGTAATCGTAGGAACTGAATCCAGAGGCTTTATCTTTGGTGTGCCGATTGCATATAATCTTCATAAACCATTTGTACCGGTTCGCAAAAAAGGCAAACTTCCATGTGAGACTGTTTCCAGAAGCTATGATCTGGAATATGGAAGTGCAACTATAGAGATGCACAAAGACTCTATCAAACCAGGACAGAAAGTAGCAATCATTGATGACCTGATCGCTACCGGTGGTACGGTGGAAGCTGCAATTAAGCTGGTAGAAGAACTTGGCGGTGAAGTAGTCAAAGTTGTTTTCCTTATGGAGCTTGCAGGATTAAAAGGACGCGAAAGACTCGCTGGTTATGATGTGGCTTCTGTGATCAGATACGAAGGTAAATGATTCTGCGGCGGCAACAGCGTGAACAGTAATAAATAACGGCAGGCAGGTGGGAGATAATGGCAGATAAGAAAGAGAATGTACAGCTTGAAAAAACAATGGACAAGGCAGAACAGGAAAAGCTTGAATCCGTAAAAAAAGCAGATGCAGCGGTCAAAACCATGCAGGATTTTACCAGCCCGGAGGTTTTGTATGAGGAGCTGATAGCCAGTGTGAAGAAATATCACCCTTCTACGGATATTTCCATGATACAGAAAGCCTACGAAGTGGCCAGGGAAGCCCACAAAGATCAGAAGCGAAAATCAGGAGAGCCGTATATCATACATCCTCTTTGTGTGGCAATCATACTTGCAGATCTTGAGCTGGACAAAGAAACGATCGTTGCAGGTCTTCTTCATGATGCAGTTGAAGATACCTGGATGACAATAGAAGAAGTAGAGAAGGAGTTCAGTGCAGAAGTTGCACTTCTGGTGGATGGCGTTACCAAACTGGGACAGTTAAGCTATTCAGCTGATAAAGTAGAACTTCAGGCAGAAAACCTTCGAAAGATGTTTCTTGCCATGGCAAAGGATATCCGTGTTATTCTGATCAAGCTTGCAGACCGCCTGCATAATATGCGCACCCTGCAGTATATGAGACCGGAGAAACAGCAGGAAAAAGCCCGTGAAACGATGGATATTTATGCACCGATCGCTATGAGACTTGGTATCTCCAAAATCAAAGTAGAGCTGGATGACCTTTCGCTGAAATATCTGAAACCAGATGTATACTATGATTTGGTGGATAAAGTTGCTCTTCGTAAAAGTGAACGACAGGAGTTTGTAAACAATATCGTTAAACAGGTCAAGCAGCATATGGATGAGGCATCCATTAAAGCGCAGGTTGACGGAAGAATCAAACATTTCTTCAGTATCTATAAAAAGATGGTCAACCAGGACAAGACGATCGATCAGATTTATGATCTGTTTGCAGTACGTATCCTGGTAGATACTGTCAAAGACTGCTATGCGGCACTTGGCGTCATCCATGAGATGTATAAACCGATTCCGGGCAGGTTCAAGGACTATATTGCCATGCCGAAGCCAAATATGTATCAGTCTCTGCATACGACGCTGATCGGCCCGAACGGACAGCCATTTGAAATTCAGATCCGCACATTTGAGATGCACAAGACTGCGGAATATGGTATTGCTGCACACTGGAAATACAAAGAATCATCCGATGGTAAAGTACCTGTTGATAAGAGAGAAGAAGAGAAACTGAACTGGCTGCGTCAGATTCTGGAATGGCAGAAAGATATGTCTGACAACAGAGAATTTATGAGTCTTCTTAAGAATGACTTAGATCTTTTTGCAGACAGTGTTTATTGTTTCACACCGCAGGGAGATGTCAAGAACCTGCCAAATGGATCTACACCGATTGATTTTGCCTACAGTGTACACAGTGCTGTTGGTAACCGTATGGTTGGGGCGCGTGTCAATGGTAAACTGGTTCCAATTGAGTATCAGATCAAAAATGGGGACCGTATTGAGATCATTACTTCACAGAATTCACAGGGACCGAGCCGTGACTGGCTGAATCTTGTCAAGAGCACACAGGCAAAGAATAAGATCAATCAGTGGTTCAAGAAAGAACTGAAAGAAGATAACATCCTGAAAGGCAAAGACATGCTGACACAGTATGCCAAGTCCAAAGGATATAAACTTGGAATCTATACAAAACCGCAGTTCCTGGAATCCGTTATGCGTAAATATGGATTCCGTGACTGGGATTCTGTACTGGCTGCAATCGGCCATGGTGGTCTGAAAGAAGGACAGGTCTTCAATAAGCTGATGGAAGCTTATGATAAAGAAAATCAGAAGAATCTTACAGACGAGCAGGTATTGGAGGCTACTGGGGAAGCACAGGAGAAACTGCATGTTACCAAAAACAAAGGTGGTATCGTTGTAAAAGGTATCCATGATGTTGCAGTTCGTTTTTCAAAGTGCTGCAGTCCGATCCCGGGAGACGAAATCGTTGGATTTGTTACAAGGGGACGGGGAATTACCATTCATCGTACAGATTGTGTGAATGTGCTGAATATGTCGGAAATGGATCGATCCCGTCTGATCGAAGCTGAATGGCAGCCAACGGACAATAAAGGTTCTGAGAAATATATGGCTGAGATTCAGGTCTATGCAAATAACCGTACTGGTCTTCTGGTGGATCTTTCCAAAATCTTTACAGAGAGAAAGATTGATATGAGAAGCATTAACAGCCGTACAAGCAAGCAGGAAAAGGCGACGATTTCAATCAGCTTTGAGATTGGAAGCAAAGAAGAGCTTTCATCACTTGTTGCCAAGATACGTCAGGTAGAAAGTGTGATCGACGTAGAACGTACAACCGGTTGATTTAGATGAGGATAATAGTATGAAAAGACTGGATTTACAGAAATGTATTGTTGGAAGTGTGTTTACGAACTGTTACTTCCTGAAAAATAAAGAAACAGAAGAAATGCTGATCGTTGATCCGGGCGATAATGCCGACAGAATCGAACAGAAGGTTCTTGAAATGCAGGGCAGACCGGTTGCAATTCTTCTGACACATGGTCATTTTGACCATATTCTTGCAGCAGAAGAAATCAAAAAGAAATATAATATTCCAATTTATGCATGTGCCAAAGAAGAAAAGACGCTGCAGGATCCAAGAATCAATCTGACAGCATTTCACATGAGCAGCTATACATTGAAGGCGGATGTCTATCTTAAGGATCTTCAGGTTGTGGAACTGGCAGGTTTTTCGATTCAGATGATCGAGACTCCCGGACATACGTTAGGAAGCTGTTGCTATTATTTGAAAGATGAAGGAGTTTTGTTCAGCGGAGATACTGTTTTCTGTGGGTCGGTGGGAAGAACTGATTTTCCGGAGGGAAGCACCGCGGCAATTGTAAACAGTCTGCACAGACTGCTGGAAGCACTTCCGGATGATACGGAAGTTTATCCGGGACATGATACGTCAACAACGATTGGTTATGAAAAGAGGTATAATCCATTTGTATAAGATTGGTATTCTGTTTCAGGACAGAGAGTTTGAACACGATATATATGAACTGATCCGTGCGTTTTATCCGGGAAGTGAGATCTGTTCTTTCTATGAAGAAGAGGAAGCGGGCTGTGATCTTTATTTTCGAATTGAAAAGCAGGGTGATTCCTGTGTGATCCGGTATGAGGACCATGAGAATAAAGGCGTGACAAGTGCAGAGTTTATAGAAGGGCAGTCTTCGGATGCCCTTATTTCTTGTGTGGATGCTGATGACAGTGAGGCAAAAGAACGTGCACATGCGATTCGTAAGGAGCGTAAGGATATTGTTAAGATTGCACTGTACAAGTTATTAGTAAAGCTGACGGGGAAAACACTTCCGTGGGGAAACCTGACAGGTATCCGGCCGGCGAAACTTGCAATGGGACTGATTGAATTTGGTATGAAGAATACGGAAGCGGCACAGGAAATGAGAGAGCGCTATATGGTGAGTCCGCAGAAAACAGCACTTGCGATCACAATAGCGAACAGAGAAAGAGAGATTCTCAAAGATATTGATTATGAAAATGGTTACAGTCTGTATGTGGGAATCCCGTTCTGCCCGAGTATATGTCTTTACTGTTCTTTCAGTTCCTATCCATTGAAACAGTGGAAGAACCGTGTGAACCAGTATCTGGAAGCACTTTGCAAAGAGATAAAAGAAGTTGCTGCAATCATGAAAGCAAAAGGCAGAAAACTGGATACGGTTTATATTGGAGGAGGTACACCGACAACGCTGGAACCGGAGCAGCTGAAAGTCCTTCTGGATGCACTGATGGAGAATTTTTGCTGCGAGAATCTTGCAGAATTTACGATTGAAGCAGGAAGACCGGACAGTATTACCAGAGAAAAGCTGATGATGATCCGCAATTATCCGATTACAAGGATTTCTGTAAATCCACAGACGATGAATCAGGAAACGCTGGATATTATTGGAAGACGTCATACAGTAGAGGAAACAAAGCAGGCATTTATGCTTGCAAGAGAGTGTGGTTTTGACAACATCAATATGGATCTGATCGTTGGTCTGCCTGGAGAAGATAAGATAATGGTAGAAAACACATTGAATGAAGTGAAAGCACTTGCACCAGACAGCATAACCGTACATTCCCTTGCTGTTAAGAGGGCGGCACGACTGAATATTTTTAAAGATAAATATCAGGAAATGACTTTTGAGAACAACCAGGAGATCATGGATATGACCATGAAAACAGCCTACGAAATGGAAATGGGTCCTTATTATCTGTACAGACAGAAAAATATGAAGGGAAATTTTGAGAATGTTGGCTATGCAAAGGTTGACAAAGCCGGGATTTACAATATACTAATTATGGAGGAAAAACAGCCGATCATCGCTTTGGGGGCCGGCGGTTCTTCCAAGCTTGTCTTTGATCAGGGCAAACGTATTGAACGTGTGGAAAATGTCAAAGATGTTACAAATTACATTGACCGTATTGATGAAATGATAGAACGAAAACGCAAAGGAATCAATACCTGGTTATGACAGCAGGAGGTGGACGTATTGCAGACAGCAGAGAAAGAGCCGGGACAGGCGGAAATATTCAAGTCTGGTGACAGATTGCTGGATTTTGATCTTTCTGAGGAACTGAATCATGGAATTGCTGTCAGTAATCTTGCGTATGCTGTAGCTGCCGAACTGGGGCAGGACGAGGAGTTCTGTTATCAGATGGCGATTGCCGGAATGCTCCATGATATTGGGAAGCTGAAGCTTACCGGCTATATCAACGGACAGGAAAATGATCCCCTTCTGATAGAAGAACTGAAGTATGTCCGTATGCATTCTTCGCTGGGATATGAAGAACTGAAGGATCAGGGGTATTCAGAGCTGGTACTTCAGAGTGTTTTGTATCATCATGAAAATTATGATGGCAGCGGCTATCCGTCGAATCTCAGAGGGGACAGCATTCCGCTTGGAGCCAGAATTTTGCGTGTCTGCGATGTTTATGCGGCACTGAGCTCAGACAGACCTTACAGAAGAGCGTTTGATGTCAGTACAGTGATAGAGCTTATGATCGATGAGATCAAAAATTTTGATATGGAAGTTTTTCTTGCATTTCAGAGAGTTGTACACAATAACAAATAACAGGAGGACAGTATGGCGTTAAAGAAGAAACCGGTTACCGGTATGAAAGACATTTTACCAAAAGAGATGGAAATTCGTAATTATGTGATGAACATGATTCGTGAAACATATGGAAAATTTGGATTTTCTGCAATTGAGACACCATGTGTGGAGCATATCGAAAATCTCAGCAGCAAACAGGGTGGAGAGAATGAGAAACTGATCTTCAAGATTCTGAAACGAGGAGAAAAACTGAAACTGGATACAGCAGAGTGTGAGGCTGATCTGGTTGATTCAGGCCTTCGTTATGATCTGACTGTACCGCTTTCCAGATATTATTCCAACAATGCAGGACAGCTTCCGACTCCGTTTAAGGCACTTCAGATGGGCAATGTCTGGAGAGCGGACCGTCCGCAGAGAGGCCGTTTCCGCCAGTTTATGCAGTGTGATATTGATATTCTTGGTGAGCCTACTTATCTTGCAGAAATTGAACTTGTCATGGCAACAACGACATTGCTTGGCAAACTGGATTTCCATAATTTCACGATCCGTATCAATGACCGAAAAATCCTGAAAGCTATGGCACAGTACAGTGGATTTCCGGAAGGTAGCTTTGATACAGTTTTCATCATTCTGGACAAGATGGACAAGATTGGTCTGGAAGGTGTAGCTGAAGAACTGGAAAAAGAAGGTTTCAGCAAAGACAGTATTGATATCTATCTTGGTATGTTCAAAGAAATTACAACTGATATTGAAGGCGTACGTTACTGCAAAGAAAAACTGAGTGATGTTCTGGATCCGAAAGTAGCAGAAGATCTTGAGACCATCATCACAGCAGTTGATTCTGTGAAAAATGCAGACTTTAAGATTTCCTTTGATCCGACTCTGGTTCGTGGAATGTCTTACTACACAGGTCCGATCTTTGAGATCGCAATGGATGAGTTTGGCGGTTCTGTTGGTGGCGGCGGACGTTATGATGAGATGATCGGTAAATTCACCGGACAGAATACATCTGCATGCGGATTTTCCATTGGATTTGAGAGAATCGTTATGCTGCTTCTGGAGAGAGGGTATGAAATCCCGACAAATGCAGCTAAGAAAGTGTATCTGATCGAGAAGAACATGCCGGCTGATAAACTTCTTCCGATTCTGAAACAGGCAGAAGAAGAACGTAAGAATGGTGTTCAGATCAACATTTCTATCATGAAGAAAAATAAGAAATTCCAGAAGGAACAGATGACAGCGGAAGGATATACAGAATTTGTAGAATTCTTTAATAAATAAGTGCTTCAAAAAGGAGAAAAATCATGGCTGAAAGTATGAAAGGTCTGCACAGGACATGCCGATGTGCAGAAGTAACAAAGGATATGGTCGGCAGCAAAGTAACCCTGATGGGATGGGTGCAGAAGGCACGTAACAAAGGAGGTCTTGTCTTTGTTGATCTTCGTGACCGTTCCGGTATCATGCAGGTGATCTTTGAAAATGGCAGCATTGACCAGGAAGGTTTTGAAAAAGCAGGCAAACTGAGAAGTGAGTTTGTAATCGCAGTTACTGGTACAGTTGAGAATCGCGGTGGTGCTGTAAATGAAAATCTTGCTACAGGTGCACTGGAACTCCGTGCAGAATCTTTAAGAATTCTCGCAGAGTCTGAGGTTCCGCCTTTCCCGATCGAAGAGAACAGCAAGACAAAAGATGAAATTCGTCTGAAATACCGTTACCTTGACCTGAGAAGACCGGACCTTCAGAGAAATTTGATGATGAAGAGCAAAGTAATGATGCTTACCCGTAAATTCTTTACAGATGAAGGATTCCTGGAAGTTGAGACACCAATGCTTGGTAAGAGTACACCGGAAGGTGCGAGAGATTATCTTGTTCCGTCCAGAATTCACCCAGGTTCTTTCTACGGCCTTCCACAGTCTCCGCAGCTGTACAAACAGCTTCTGATGTGCTCCGGATATGACCGTTACATTCAGATCGCACGTTGTTTCCGTGATGAGGACCTTCGTGCAGATCGTCAGCCGGAATTTACACAGATCGATATGGAGCTGTCTTTCGTAGATGTAGACGATGTCATCGATGTAAATGAGCGCCTGCTGGCTTACCTGTTCAAACAGGTACTGGATGTGGATGTGAAACTGCCGATCCAGAGAATGACCTGGCAGGATGCGATGGATCGTTTTGGCTCTGACAAACCAGATCTGCGTTTTGGTATGGAACTGCAGAATGTATCTGAGGTTGTTCGCGGATGTGAATTTGCTGTATTCAAGAATGCACTGGAAGCAGGCGGAACTGTCCGTGGTATCAATGCCAAGGGACAGGGCAGTATGCCGAGAAAGAAAATTGACAAACTGGTTGAGTTTGCTAAAGGTTACGGTGCAAAAGGTCTTGCATACATTGCAATCCATGAGGATGGAAGCTGGAAATCTTCCTTCTCCAAATTTATGACAGAGGAGCAGATGGAAGCCCTCATCAAAGCCATGGACGGACAGGCTGGAGACCTTCTTCTCTTCGCAGCAGACCGCAACAAGATTGTTTGGAACGTTCTTGGCGCACTTCGTCTGGAACTGGCAGAGCAGATGGGACTTCTCGACAAGAACGAATACCGTTTCGTATGGATTACCGAGTTCCCGCTTCTGGAGTGGTCCGATGAGGAGAACCGTTTCACCGCAATGCATCACCCGTTCACCATGCCGATGGACGAGGATCTGCCGCTTCTGGACACCGATCCGGGCGCAGTTCGTGCAAAAGCTTACGATATCGTCCTGAACGGCACTGAGATCGGAGGAGGAAGCGTTCGTATTCACCAGAACGATGTGCAGGAGAAGATGTTTGAGATGCTTGGTTTCACAAAGGAACAGGCACATGAGCGATTTGGTTTCCTTCTGGATGCTTTCAAATACGGAGTTCCGCCTCACGCCGGACTGGCTTACGGACTGGACCGTCTCGTTATGCTGATGGCAAAAGAGGACAGCATCCGCGACGTCATCGCATTCCCGAAGGTAAAAGATGCTTCCTGTCTGATGACCGAGGCTCCGTCACCGGTTGACGCAGCACAGCTGGAAGAGCTTGGTCTTGAGGTTGAGCCGCAGGCTGAGGAAGAGACAACAGAAGAGTAAAGATAATTTTGTAATTTACAGGACAGACAATTTTGCAGAAGTGCAGCGTTGTCTGTCCTTTTTTAGGTTTCACTCGATCGGTGTAAAGAAAAACTTAAGAAATTCTTCCACGTCTTCCCCGTTGTTTTGCTGGAAAAAAGTGCTACAATATGGTTTGTAAGAAAGATAAGGAAACATCCACAGCAAGTGGAACACATAGAGAAAAAGACAAGGAGGAATCACTATGTTAGTTACATTAGTCATGCTGGCAACCTGTTTTGGTCTGCTCTGCGGAATTGGAATTTTATTTGGGATCGTCGGACTGCTGCTGAAATTTGGAGGAAAAGTCCTCGGCGCATGCGCCACTATTCTTCTCCCGATCGGCGTGATCTGGCTTGGATTTAAAATCGTGTTCGCCGTCGTTCCGCTTCTGTTCAAACTGGTCTGTGCAGCGCTGATCTGTTATCTCGTATACCGCATTCTGCGGGAGATGAAACTTGTAGCATAAAAAATAAAATCTAACAGATTCGAAAGAAAACCTGCTTTCCGTCATAAACACGGAGGCAGGTTTTTAATGACAAAAACAAAAATCTATTTTCAGAAAAAGCCAGTATTTGCTAAAAAAAGAGTAAGGAAAAAGTAAGAAAACAAAAAACAAAATGTGATACGATAGAACTAACTTGGGAAAGCAGAAAATTAATTTGTAAAATAGAAAAGTGGGAGGAAGCGTATGAAGAAAAAAGTAATCGCGATTGTGTGTGCAGTCGCAGTGCTGGCGGCAGCCGGAGGGGGAGTGACATGGCATTTCCTTGGAAACAGTACAAAAGAGGACGATAACGTCGTCTATGTCAATACTGTAAAAGCCCTGACCAATCTGGGAACCGGAAATGGAATGGAAAACCGCTATGCCGGTGTTGTGGAGTCGGAAAATACCTGGAAGGTAGAGAAAAACAGCGAGAAAACGGTAAAGGAAGTTTATGTGGAAGTCGGTCAGGAGGTTCAGGTCGGAACACCGCTGTTCTCCTACGATACCGAGAAATTCCAGAGTCACCTCGAGCAGGCGCAGCTGGATCTGGAACGTATAAA
>ENA-OUPZ01001386-OUPZ01001386.1-human-gut-metagenome-genome-assembly--contig:-NODE-1386-length-10915-cov-5.506814_pt1 | contig 10915 bp, 3 predicted proteins | sample MGYA00237941_ERZ548813 | MGnify/ENA primary metagenome ERZ548813 (study PRJEB26490, sample SAMN05194712) | human gut metagenome | biome: terrestrial biome; feature: human-associated habitat; material...
TGTCCACAGCGTCCTGCGAAAAGAAAACTGCTTGGTGTCCCAGGTGGAGGATGTGCTGGAAATCGAGCCGTCGGACACGCTTCGTGGGGAAGCATACAGAAGGGCCCTTTTGAAATCCTTCTTTGAATGGATTCACAATGCCCAGCAGAATCTTTCGGATGAGCAGATGGAGCAGCTGAAAGCTTCTGACACGCCGGGATACACCGCTGATTTCATTTCTACACAGATGCCTATCAGCCCTGCAAGACGGCAGGCTGTTCTGGAAGAAAACGACGTTATGGAAAGACTTGTTCTTATTCGCCGGTTTCTTGATGAAGAAATACAAATTGGCCGTCTGGAGGCGGAAATAAACGGGGAAGTGCGGAGCCGTATGGAAAAGGAGCAGCGCGATTACTACCTCCGTCAGAAAATAAAGAGCATCCACGACCGCCTCGGCGACGAGATTTCCCAAGATGCGGAAGCGGAAGAATACAGGCAGAAACTCGAAAAAAGCGGAATTCCCTATGAATATAAAAAGAAACTGGAAAAAGAAATCGCCCATTTAGCTACCATGCCGCCCATGATGGCAGAAACTACCGTGGCAAGAAACTATCTGGAATGGATATTTTCCCTGCCGTGGAAAGAAGAAAGCAAAGACCTTCTCGATTTGAAAAAAGCAGCGAAACTTTTGGATGAAGACCACTACGGCCTTGCAAAAATTAAAGAACGTATCCTTGAGTACCTTGCTGTCCGCATCCTTGCTCCGGAAGCAAAGGCGCCTATTATCTGCTTTGTGGGACCGCCCGGTGTCGGTAAGACCAGCTTTGCCCGCTCTATTGCCCGTGCGCTGGACAAAAAATTCGCCCGTATTTCTCTGGGCGGTATCCATGATGAAGCTGAAATCCGCGGGCACCGCCGCACCTACATCGGTTCCATGCCGGGGCGCTTCATCGAAGCCATTGCCCATGCAAAAACAAAAAACCCCCTTCTTCTTCTGGATGAAATCGATAAAGTGGGCTCCGATTTTCGCGGCGATCCCGCTTCGGCGCTCTTGGAAGCGCTCGATCCGGAACAAAACAAGGCTTTCCACGATAATTACATTGATATCCCCTTCGATTTGTCAAAAGTGTTTTTCGTGGCCACGGCGAACACCGTTTCCACCATTCCGGCGGCACTCCTTGACCGTATGGAACTCATCGAGCTCTCGGGATATACGGAAGAAGAAAAAGTACAGATTGCAAAAAAATACCTCATACCGCGGCAGCGTGAAAGAAACGGGCTGAAAACCGCAGATCTTCATTTTACGGATGCCCTCCTGCGGAAAATCATCAGAAGTTATACCCGGGAAGCAGGCGTCCGTGAACTGGAACGGACTATCGGCGCCCTCTGCCGCAAGGTGGGGAAGAAAATCGTTCTTGCCGATAAAACAATTTCCCCGCTTTCTGCCAAGACACTGGAGGAATATTTGGGACCTGTAAAATTCCTGCCCCTTGCCGAAGAACATGAGTCGCAGGTAGGACGTGTCAACGGTCTTGCATGGACAGCGGCAGGCGGTGAAGTTCTCGACACCGAAGCAATCACCATCAAAGGAAAGGGGAATCTGATCCTTACGGGCCAACTGGGCGATGTCATGAAAGAATCGGCAGAAACCGCATATACTTATATCCGCAGCCGTGCTAAAGAATTAGGGCTTGTGGAAAATTTCTATGAAACGCTGGATACCCATATCCATCTTCCCGAAGGCGCCGTGCCGAAAGACGGACCTTCCGCGGGGATTACCATGGCCACTGCGATGGCATCCGCCTACACCGGACGGAAAGTCAGAGGCGATACCGCCATGACAGGCGAAATTACCCTCACAGGCGAAGTCCTTCCCATCGGCGGAGTGAAAGAGAAAGTTCTTGCCGCCAGCCAATTCGGGATCAGGCAGATCCTGCTTCCTGAAAAGAATAAAAGAGATATGGAAGAAATACCGCAGTCCGTAAGAAAAAAATTGGAATTTATCTACGTGAAAAATGTGGATGATGTCTTGGCGCATGCCTTGATGAAATAGAGGAACGGACATGGCTGAAATCAAAGACAAGAAAAAGTTTCACATCTTCTCTGCCGCCTATATAGGGTCAACGGTGAAGACAGGGGAATATGGCGGAAAAAAAGAAATCGCTTTTATCGGGCGGTCAAATGTGGGAAAATCTTCTCTCATCAACTCTTTAAGTGGTATGAGAAAGCTTGCCTACGTCAGCCGTGAACCGGGAAAAACGAGAACCATCAACTACTACGCTGTACAATCCAGAAGAGATACAGGCAGTGGAGAAGAACGGCAGGAGTGGTACCTTGTCGACCTGCCCGGTTATGGTTTTGCGAAAACAAGCCAGGCGAATCGTGATTCCTGGAGCGGTTTTATTGACGAATACATCAGGAATTCGGAGAATCTCGTCATGGTAGGGCTTCTTGTGGATTTGAGGCATCCCGGTCTTCCCCTCGATCTGAAAGCTTACGAATGGCTGAAAAAAATTGCGCCGGGCCTCCAAATCATCGGGACAAAAGCCGATAAAACAGGGAAAAATGAAATGAACAAAAATCTCCGCATATTGGAGAAAACCTTTCCCGCGGACACAGCTCCCCTTGCCTACTCATCACTGTCCGGCACGGGGCGGGATAAGCTCCTGGCACTCATTGAAGAAAAAATCTGCAGGTGACCTATGAAAAAAATTATTTTTGCGGCAATCTGTTTCCTTTCTTTCAGACTGACAGCTGCTGCCTACAATACCTATGCGCCGAATTCCTGGGATATTGTAAAAAAAGAAGCCTGGGACTATCAGGCCGTTTACGACCTTTGTGAAAAAGGCCGCGCACCGGACTATGACAGAAACTTTTTCAACCGGGGAAGCCTTACCAGGTATGAACTTGCCTCCGTTCTAAAAAATATTCTCGAAGCGGAGAAAAAAGGGGCTGCTTTTACAGAGGAAGAGAAGAAAAAACTTATTCGCCTGAAAAAAGAATATGCCCGTGAATTGGATGCCCTCGGGTACAGGGATGAAAAAGGAAAGAAAGAACCCGTTATTGAAATCGAAGGTGATGCCAGAGTTCGCTGGACAAAAGGCGAAGAAAACGATCCCCGTATCCGTACTGGCGCAAAATGGAATATAGGGAACTCTACCTATATTCAGGGACAGGGAAGGATTAACTCATACGAGATAAAAAGACAGTGGTGGAATGCCACTGTTTTTTCGTGTCTTTGGCTGCCAGTCATTAGTATAAACTGTGAGCTTGGAAAGCTATAAGCCGGGGACTGGAGGGGAGAAACCGGAAGATATAAGCCTGTCTGCTAAGCGTCATCTTGAGCCGTACGAAAGATCTGCGGTCGTGGTAAGGGAATCGGTGAGTGTGTAAGAAAAAGTCTGTAAATATGAATCGGTAAGACTCCATCAGAGTCATAGATTCTTCACTCCATGTCACTGCTCCGTTTCCCGTTTTTCCCTCAAGGCTTTCTCGACTCCGTTCAGAATGACGCTTGAAGGAAAGAGTGTCATAATAAAGGGAACATTAAGCGTCATTCAGAGCGCCAGCGAAGAATCTATGCCTGTGGTGAGGAAGACGGTAAGGCGTCATTCAGCATAATAGATTCTTCACTCTGTGCCACTATCCCATTTCCTGTCTTTTCAATAAGGCATTCTTACCACCGTTCTGAATGACGTTAAACAGACAGGCACAGCCGGGATTTTAACTGCTCTCGGGCCTGCCGATAAAGTGGTATCCATGGTAAGGCGTCATCCGAAGCAAATGTGAAGGATCTGTTGCCGTAGTGAGGAAGTCGGTAAAGTGTCATTCGGAGTAATAGATTCTTCACTCTGTGCCACTATCCCGTTTCCCATCTTTCCCTCAAGGCTTTCTTGACTCCGTTCAGAATGACAGCGGACGGCAAGGCGTCATCCTGAGCGGCAGCGAAGGATCTATACCTGTGGTGAGGAAGTCGGTAAGGCGTCATCCGAAGCGAATGTGAAGGATCTATGACCGTCCGCTTATCCCCCACCCACATAAAAATACGGTACCCACCACATTTGACGGATACCGTACTTTCTGTTTCTTATACTATCTCCTTACACCTGTTTTGTTTACCATTCCGGGTTACGCTTCCGGTGAAATATGGGAACCATACACATCACGGTAGTCACCCTTTTCTTTATTGCTTTCATTATTGACACGGACGCGTTCCACCTTATGCCGGTCATTATCCTTGCCAGAAATACGGTCGATACGGATGCGATCCAGATCCTTTATCCGATTGATTTCAGGATCGAATTCACCAATGGCCTTTGCCATGTCGCTGTCAATGGGTGCGCCGTTCTGCAGGGCACGGTAAATAATGGCCGCAAATTCATAGCGGGTCATGGAACGGTCACCCTTGAACTCTCCATCCGGATACCCTTCCAAAAGACCTCTGTCTGCCAATGATTTCACATAAGAATATGCCCAGTGGTCTTTAGGCACATCGGGGAAATTAACATCCTTCATTACCGATGCTCCCGACTGCATGGCTCCGCGCATGGCTTTAATCTCAGCACTCTGCGCCTTGACAATCGCTTTCAAGTCCTCCACTTCCTTGGCCAAAGCCACCCGTGATGTGGATACATGGTTGCCCTGTCCCAGCTTCACGCTGACTCCGGCATTTACCATGTTCTCTCCTCCCCCGAAGGAGCCTCCCACGCTGAACATGGTGTCTTCATTAGGACGGTAGAATGCGCCTACCGATACTGCATGGGCGTCTTTGTAGTTGCCGTAGCCGGCTGCCACATCCCACTTGTCATCCGGGTCGAAGTCCAGCGGATGGAGCGCTGCCAGTGCTGCCGCTCCTGCTCCTACTCTGTCCATCCGGTCGCCAAGTTCATTGACTGCTCCTCCTATATTGTTGATTGTCTGGTTTGTTTTCCACAGCTGCCCCCCGTTGACGGCGTCAGTGCTGTTTGCGCTGATGTCTCCGGCTGCTACGTTGGTGATTTTCTTGTTCCCTGCGTTGATGCCGCTGTTGTCGATTTTCACGTCTCCTACGGTCAGGGTGTTGGTGGTTACGCTGTTAAGGCCTTTCAGGTCTTTGGCCATGCGGACTTTCAGGTTGTTATTGCCGTCGGATACGACGCCGAGGTTGTCTTCTGTGGTCAGTTTGTTTTCGTCTGTAATGCCTCCGACGACGTTCACCTGTTCGTTCAGTTTCTTCTTGATGACGTTTCCTGTATCGCCGCCGTATTTCATGCCGTCATTTAGGGTAGCCACTTCTTCTTTGGTGCCGTCCGGTTTTTCGTATACGATACGGGTCGTGGTCGTCCCCGGCGCGCCGTCTACTCCGGGTTTGCCGTCACGGGTAACGGAGATGTTTGTTGTTACGCCGTCTTTTCCGTTGATGCCGATTTTTCCGTCTTTGCCGTTTTTACCTGTAGCAACGATGGTTTCGGTTTTCAGGTTCTTGTCCATTTTGACGGTGAGGTTTCCGTTCGCATCGGCAAAGGTTTTGATGTTTTCACCGGAGTATTCGGAGGCGGCTTTTGTCCCTTCTCCTTTGATGGTGACTTTGTCTCCCAGGTTCCGGTGGAATTCTCCGTCGTTGCCGGCAAAGTCCATGCCTTTTTTCGTCAGTTCTTCAGATGTATTGGTAATCTTTTGGTCTACAGCTTTGAGCTGGTCTTCTGTGGCGGCCTGTCCGCTGGTGATGTTGTTCGGATCCCAGGTTTTGTTGGTCAGTCCGTTAACGGTTCCGTCTTTCCCGTTGATTTTCACTTTTCCGGCATCGATGTTTCCTGTCGTGCCGTCAATAGTGACTTTGTCTCCGGCTTTGATGATGCCGGTTGTTCCGTCGATGGATACCTGTTTGGACGGATCGGTTCCCAGTGTGACTTTGTCGCCGAGTCCGACAGTATATTCTTTGCCGCCTGTTCCATTGGTTCCTTCGGTGACGGTTATATTGCTGTCTTTGGCTTTGACGGTCGTATGCTGGCCTGCCAGTGTCTTTACGTCATGCAGCTGGCTGCCGTTGACAGCATCGGTGCTGTTTGCGCTGACGTCTCCGGCTGCTACGTTGGTGATTTTGTTGCCGCCGTTGTCAAGGCCGTTCTTAGTCAGGGATACGGTGTTTCCGGCTGCACCGTTGCTGATGGTTATTCCGTTATTGTTGATGAATGTATCGCCGGCGGTTATGCTTTCGAGGCCTTTCAGGGCTTTGGCAAGACGGACTTTCAGGTTGTTATTGCCATCGGATACGACGCCGAGGTTGTCTTCTGTGGTCAGTTTGTTTTCGTCTGTAATGCCTCCGACGACGTTCACCTGTTCGTTCAGTTTCTTCTTGATGACGTTTCCTGTATCGCCGCCGTATTTCATGCCGTCATTTAGGGTAGCCACTTCTTCCTTGGTGCCGTCCGGTTTTTCGTATACGATACGGGTCGTGGTCGTACCCGGTGCACCGTCCACCCCGGGTTTGCCGTCACGGGTAACGGAGATATTTGTCGTTTGGCCGTCTTTTCCGTTGATGCCGATTTTTCCATCTTTGCCGTTTTCACCTGTGGCCACGATTGTTTCGACTTTCAGGTTTTTATTCATCTTCACGTCGATTGTCGTATTTCCGGCAGGGTCTTGCGTAATAAAGGTTTTAAGGTTTTCTCCACTGTAATCGTTGTCGGATCCCGTGCCTTCCCCTTTAATGGTGATCTTGGAGCCTAATTTATTGGTCTGTACGCCGCCAACATTAGCATCAAACTGCAAGCCTTTGTTAATCACATCATCCAATTTGGATTTGGACGCAATATCCTTTAATTTTACAGTTTCCTTCTGGCCTGCATGATTTTTATCTTCTACGGTCAGATCAATATCGCCGTTGGTATCGACCGTATAAGACCCGTCTGCACTGGATGCATTTTGTACCAGCCGATAATCGGTGGCGTTAGCGCCTTGTTTCTTCACTTCATCGCTGACGACCTTCAACTGGTCTTCCGTGGCACCACGGCCGGATACGATGTTGGGATTTTGAATATTCCAAGTCTTATTATCAAGACCTGTTACATAATTACCGCTTTCATTAGCTCCGGCTGCATTAGCTACTGTTTGACCTCCCATCGTCACACCGCCGGCTTTCACCGTATCCGTAGCGGTTACTGTCTTCACATGAATGTCTTTGTTGAGTTTTACGCCAATTTTCGTATCGTCACCGGTTTGGGTGATTTCTGTCGTAATGTTATTATCGCCGTTAACGGTGACTTTAGAGCCTAATTTGTTCGTTTTTTCGCTGTTATTATCCGCGTCGAACCGAAGGCCTTTATTGATCACTTCATTTTTAGCGTCATGCAATTGGCCGCCGTTTACCGCGTCTTTGGATCCGGCTGCCACCTGACCATCAGCAACATTGGTTACTTTTTGGTTATTCGCATTGATGCCGTTATTGGTTACATAGGTCTTTCCACCTACGGTCAGCCCGTTATTATTGATCACCGTATTGCCCGTTGTGACGCTGTCCACTTTCACATCTTTGGCCAGTTTGATATTCAGCGCACCGTTTCCGGATACTACACCGATGTTCCCATCTGACAGTTTTGACGCGTCAGCGCCGCCTTTGATGTCCAGCTGCTCGCCCAGTTTTTTATTGATAACTGTTGCGTCATCACCCTTAAAGTTCAGCCCTTTGCCAATCGTCGTGTTGATATTTGTGATATCGGTCTTATTTGTCTTTACTCCGTCACTGACTGTTTTCAGCTGGTCTTCCGTGGCTGCCTGCCCGGATACGGGCTGCGGGTTGTCAATATCCCAAGTCGTATTTGTAAGGCCGTTTACGGTTCCGGCATCCCCATTCACCGTGACGGGATGGGTCTGCCCTACGGTAACTACATTCCCCAGCCCGACGGTATATTCTCTACCGCCTGTCTCAGCACTGGTTCCTTTCGTAACGGTTACATTGGCGTCTTTCGCTTTGACTGTCGTCGCCTTTGCCGTACCGCCGATGGCCGCATTCAACTGATCCACATTGACGGCATCGGTTCCGGCTGTGCCGGTTGCCACGTTGGTAATCTTCTGATTGTTCGCGTTGAGACCGCTGTTATTGATATATGTCTTTCCGCCTACATGGACGCCGTTATCGTTGATGACGACTTTATTCGTTCCCGTGCCTGCTGTCACTTCTTTAAATTCCGGCTTTTCACTCATCACTAAATCAAGGCCGTCTCCTGCCGCGTTTTTCTTCACGCCCAGGTTCTTGCCCGATACGCCGGTGGTCACATCAGCAAGGCCGCCTTTCACGGTCAGCTTGGTGCCGAGGTCACGATGCACTTTGTTCGCCGCGCCGTCATTGCCTTCGAAATCAAGGCCTTTTGCCGTCAATGTATTCGTAACATTGGTCACCGCATTGTTTACGGCTGTCTGCACATCTCCGATATTGGCCGCATTGGTCGTCGTATTTCCGCCGCTGGCTACGTTCGTGATGGTCTGGTTATTCGCGTTGAGGCCGTTATTTGTCACATAGGTCTTTCCGCCTACGGTCAGTCCGTTGTTGTTGATGACCGTATTGCCCGCTGTGACGCTGTCCACTTTCACGTTTTTCGCCAGTTTGATATTCAGCGTATCTGTCCCGTTGGATACCACGCCGATATTTCCATCCGTCAGCTTAGATGTATCTGTCACACCGCCGATGATATTCGTCTGTTCGCCTAATTTTCGGGTAAACTTATTGGCCGCGGCTGCCGCAGCTTTCACATCGCCCGCATAGGCCACGCCTTTATCTATTTCCGAGGTCACCGCATAGAGCTGGCTGCCATTGATGGCATCGGTAGAAGTCGCGGAAATACGGCCGGCCGCCACATTGGTAATTGTCCGTTCTGCGCCTGCCTTGCCTACACTTACTGTGGAAGCCGGATTTACTCCTGCGAAATTATGTGCTACGCCATTGATTGTTGCGGAGGGTGTCGCTACAGCAGCTGCTGTTTCTGAACCATTGCCGATAGCCACGGCATTTTCATTGGCCACTTTTGTATTATTGCCAAGAGCAACGCCATTCTTCCCTGTCACGGATGCACTGCTCCCCAGAACCATAGCCCCATCAGCAGAAGCTGTGGAATTATTCCCTACCACATAGGCATTATCCGTTGTGACGGTATTCTTATAACCGAAAGCACCTGCCGTACTTCCTTTGACCGTACCGGCAGTAACCTTCTTAATTTTATCGCCATTGGCTTCTGTCGTTTCCGTAATGGTGGCGGAACCAATCGTATTGCCGCCACCGATCGCATAGGAATTATTCCCATAGACTTTGTTATCCGTACCGACAGCCGAAGAAGCTGCACCGGATACGGTGCCGTCCGTCATATCCAGACCGACTGTATTCGCATCGCCGACAGCTGTAGATTTATTCCCGTAAGTCTCCGCCCGGCTGCCGAGAGCCAGAGACTTATCGCCCCAGCTCCGTGCCATGACACCGATACCGGTGCTGGCAATCCCCTTCGTCAGTGTATTGACGCCAATCGCCGTCGAACCTGTACCATAAGACTGGGTCATCATACCGATGGCCATACTGGCATTCCCTATAGAAGCAGTATTCACATAATTCTTACTGTCATTGATAGCTGCACTTCCCAATGTCGTCCCGGGATATAATACAGCCAGTTCCCGGTTAAAGTTTTTCTGCACACCAGTGGTCGCCATGTCCGGAATGGCAGCCGTTAGAACAGGTTTTGCCTTATCAATATCATCCCCGCCGATGGCAATGGAAGAATGCCCGATAGATCTTGAGTCAGCGCCTATGGATGTGGATTGGGTACCATAAACTTTAGCCCGGCTGCCGATTGCCACGCCCTGTGAATACTCCGACTTATCCGCCGGATTAGTTACATCTTTTCTGAGCAGGCAGGCTTCCGCTCCGGCACCGAGAACCACATCGCCCCGGGAACCGTAAGAAGCGGCCTCCGCTCCCATAACAACCGCGCCGTTACCACCTTGGGGATGAGTATGATACTCGGAAACCGTGCTCTTCGCCTGGCGGCCAATGACGATATCCCCGTTTTCCGTCGCTGTTGCATTATTCCCGATGGCGATGGTGCTCGCAGTAAACTGCTCACTGACCCGCTTCTGACCTAAAGCCTGGGCTCCCCGTCCTATGGCAACACTGTTTTCAGCAGTCGCTCCTGACTTTGCCTGCAACCCTGCCACAAAAGAATTCGTTCCATCAGCCTCTGTCAAGGTTCCGATAGCGGTAGCATGGCCTGCCGTCGCCTTAGCACTGTCACCTACCGCCACGCTGTCACCGCCGGTAGCGGAAGCACCCGGACCATACTGTGTATTCGCTTCCGCCACCCCCGGCATCAGGCATCCTGTAAGAGCAAGGGCGCACAGAAACGCGCGGATGGGCAGGCTCTCCTTTTCAGAAGCTGCTCCTCCATTTTTCCCGCAGCGGCCGGCAACTTCCGAAACCACCACATAGCAGTGTTTCACCCGGCTCCAAATGACTTTGTAAATCTGATTCATAATTTTCCCCCCCCTTATACTTTATCTTTAAAATTATTAATAAATCAAAGAATAATCACTTTTATCAAAACAACCGGCTTCTATTTTATCTGCAATGAATTATTTACCGGCTGCGATATGCGAACCGTATATGTCGCGGTAATCACCTTTTTCTTTATTGCCTTCATTGTTGACACGGACGCGTTCTACTTTATTCCTGTCATTATCTTCGCCGGAAATGCGGTCTACCCGGAAACGATAAGCTTCTCTTACCTTTTCCATCTCAGGACCAAATTCTTCCATAGCTTTACCCATATTTCCATCAACAGGCGCCCCATTCTGCAGTGCGCGGTAAATAATGGCCGCAAATTCATAGCGGGTCATGGAACGATCCCCTTTGAACTCTCCATCCGGATACCCTTCCAAAAGACCTCTGTCTGCCAATGATCTTACATAAGAATATGCC
>ENA-OUPZ01001400-OUPZ01001400.1-human-gut-metagenome-genome-assembly--contig:-NODE-1400-length-10773-cov-3.182030_pt1 | contig 10773 bp, 7 predicted proteins | sample MGYA00237941_ERZ548813 | MGnify/ENA primary metagenome ERZ548813 (study PRJEB26490, sample SAMN05194712) | human gut metagenome | biome: terrestrial biome; feature: human-associated habitat; material...
GAGGATAGCGGGGCCAGTCCATTCAAACTGTCCTCTCTGGCGATAATCAAAGTACGCGCCGCCAAGCTTCACAAAGAATGCGATGGCGAGGATCATATCCAGCGCCGGGAACACCACCTTCTCCACCACGCTCTTGATCTGCTTGGCCGCCTCCGTCCACGTCTGCTCCACCGCTCCCGCCACATCCCCGCCTGCGGCAAGTGCCGAGGTGCAGCAGAGAGAGGTCAGGAGCAGAAGTGTCAATGTCAGAATAATCATTTTTCTGTATTTCAAGAAATCTCAACCTCCTTAAAATGTGGATGCCGCCCCTTGCGGAGCGGCATCCGTTGTTAGTCCTTAATAACCGGTGCGAGGCAGGGGCTTGCTGGGGGCGTAAACTCTGGTGACCCAGCGGGAGGTCGCCATGATCCACTGCCCATTGTAGACGCCGCCTGCATCCGACGTGTTGACGAACTGCGTACCGCCGGTGAGCTTTGAAAGCACCTTGCAGTCTACGCGGGGCGCTTCTACCTGGCGGAAGTTTGAAGGTACGATGCCGAACGCCGCCATGAACTCCGTCACATACTCATTGGAAGCAAGCCCAAGCGCCGCAGGAGAGGCATCCAAGACATAGTTTTTGGATGTGCTCAGGTTATCCGCCAGCGTGCGCCAGGTATCGCCGCTGAGATTCGTGCGGTAGACGATCTTATAATTTCCGGGGGTATTCCACGTGCCGGTGTAGATCTTTTCAAGGCGCACCGCCTTGACGGGCAGGGTATCGCGCCAGTAGAACGACTCCAGCGCCGTGGTGGAATTGTTGGCAATACCGGTGAAGTTGTAGCGGACAAGCTGCCCCGGCATGACCTCCACGTAGCCGGTTTTCTTGATCGACACATTCGTGTACAGGCTCTTATTGGTCATGGCTGCCTTGACGATCTGACCGGCGTGTTCGATCTCCACTTCAATGGGTGTCTTATCCAGCCCGTAAAACTCCGCCGCCTTGGATTCCACGATTTTATATCGCGCCAAAGGCAGGGGCTTGCTGACCGCCAAGCCGTTTTTATCCGTCTTGATGGTATCCACCAGACGGTTGGTGCGGGCATTGTAAACTTCAAAGACAGTGTTGGGGATCGGCGTTCCGGCGGGCCAGCCATTCATCGAGTTGTAATCTTCCGAGGTCTTGACGATCTGGATTTGGCCGGTGATGGGCGTATTCTTCCATTCGATTTCCGTGGTTTCGCCGGACTTTACATACATGGTCTTTTTCTGCGTGTCGGGAATATATCCCTCATTTTCCAATTCACGCAGATAGTAGCGGCCATCTTCCAGTCCCTCAAACCGGACATAGCCCCGGTCATCGCTGGTTTCCTGCGCAATGGGATTATTGCCGCTGTCATAGAGAATGAAGGAAACACCGTAGATGCCCTCGCCGGTGGCCGAATCGACCTTGTGGATCAGGATACCGGAGATGGCTTTGTTGGTCACCGTTTTGGTCGTGGTTCTACCATCCTCCACGGCGAAATAGATGGGGGTATTGTCCAGCTGGAAGCCCTTGCCCGCCTCGGTTTCCACGGCATAGTAGCTGCCGCTTTCCAGCGGCACATACACGCGGCCGTCCGTTCCGGTGGTGACGGTGTCCACCAGACCGCCATCGCTGACACGGCGGATCTCGAAGGTGGTGTTGGGGATGCGCTGGGTCTTGTCCGCCGCATTCACTTTCACCAGCTCCAGCCCACCGATGGGAGCATTATAAAAATAGAGGGACTGCGTGTCATTGGGGTTGACCACCACGGTCTGCGTGCGCGTGTTCTCGTCGATGGTGTAACCGGAGATGGATTTTTCCTCTGTCACCACCAGTGTGCCGGTGACGCCCTTGAGAATGATCTGCCCGTTTTTATCGGTATAGTACAGACCGTTGGAGCTGATTTTTCCGTTTTCGTCGGGGACAAACTCGCCGGTAGCCGTAGTGATTTTGAAGGTAACGCCCTCCAGCGGCATCTTGCGGTCCAGAGAGGACAGCTTGTTGATGATGAGCGCGCCCTGTCGCTCATTCCAGAAGGTCATGCGCTGGGGAGACTGGCTCTGGTCGATCTTGATGCTTTGCGGCGTCCCGTCCAGCACGAAACCGTCCACAGATTTGACCTCTTTTGCGGTAACAGTCATGCCGTCGGTCAGACCCTCAATGACGATCTGGCCTGCAGCGTCGGTGGTATAGTATCCGTTGTTGGGGCCGACTACCGCACCGGAGGAGTCGGTCACGAGGAACTGTACCCCGGCAAGCGGTTCATTTTTCGTGCCGGAAATGTATTTCTGGAGAATCAATGTTGTAGTGGGTTTGTTGTAAAAGGTCAGCGTCTGCGTGTTGTTGGGATTGACTACCACCGTCTGTGTGCGGGTCGCTTCATCAATGGTGAAGCCCGGAATCGTCTTGCTTTCCGTCGCTACCACGGTGCCGACGACGCCGGAGATGCGGATCTCACCGGATTTATTGGTGTAATAAATGCCGTTGCTGGACAGTTCGCCGTTGGCATCCGGGACAAAGCTGCCGTCTGCATAGGTGATCTTAAACTCTACGCCCTCCAGCGGCTCCCCGTTGGGGCCGGAGCTGACCTTGCGGATGATGAGATTACCGGCAGGCTGGTTCAGAAACTGCAGATGCGCCGTTTCGCCGCTCTTGATGAGCGCGTGCTGGGGGCTGTCATCCAGCAGATAGCCCGTTTTTGCTCTGATTTCACGGGCAATGACCGTCATGCCGGGTTCCAGACCATCCACCAGAATTTCGCCTGCGGCATTGGTGGTGAAGCGGCCGTTATCGTTGCCGAGATAATGGCCGCTGCTGTCGGTCAAAAGAAACTCTACGCCGGAGAGCGGCTCGTGCTTGCTGTCGTCGCTCAGCTTTGTAATGAGCAAACTTCCCAGCGGGGCATTGCCGAAGCGGAGCGTCACCACATCCTGATCCTCGCCGGAGATCCACACGGTCTGGGGTTCGCGGTCGATGATGTGATTTCCGTCACCTTCGAGTTCCTGGCAGATGTAAGTGCCGCGTTTGAGGTTTGTCACGGTGAAGGCTCCGTTGGGGCCGGTCACATAGGACCCGATGACTGTGCTGCCAGAGCCGCTGGTATTGCCGCTGAGATAACGCAGTTCAAAGCGGCAGCCCTCCAGTCCCTTTCCGGTTTTGGCGTCATATTTGTACACGACGAGGGCGCTGTGAGGAACATTGTCCACGGTCACGGTCTTAGAGGTATTGGCTTCCAGATAGAACTCGGTGACCCCGCTACCCTGAATGCCGAAGCCCTTGGGAGCGGACTCCTCCACCAGCTTGTACCAGCCACGGTTTACATCGGTGAGCGTGATTTTACCATCAGAGGCCGTTGTGAACACGCCGAGGTCGTTGATCTCGCCGGTGGTGGTATTGTCCGAGCCGTAATAGATATGGAATTTGGCATTGGAGAGAGGATCGCCGGTGACGCTGTTCCGCTTCAGGACCGTCAGAGAGGGTTTGACCGCGTTGAAAAAGGTCACCGTTCTGGTGCAACCCGCTTCCAGATGGATCTCCTGGGGGATCTCAGAGAGAATGACATTGGAAGGCACATTTTTCTCTGTAACACGGTAACTTCCCGCGGGGATGGAAGCGAGGAAGATGCGCCCTGCGCTGTCCGTGGTAGCGCTGGTAGAAAAGCTGCCGTCGATCTGCTCAATGAGATAGGTCACGCCCTCGATAGGCTCTCCGCTGGCAATGTTCTTCTTGATGATCTCAAGACCCGGCTTTTCATAGTCCACAAAGGTGACCTCGCTGGTCTTGCCGGGACGCAGCGCCACGGTCTGCTCGGTATTGGTTACGATGTACGGCTCGGGAACGGATTCCTCACGCACAACATAGACACCGGCAGGAATGGCCGAGAGCGTTGCGGAACCGTCCGTGCCAGTCGTGACGGAGGTGGAATAGCTGCCGGTAACGGACTTAATGGAAAAGACCGTGCCAGCGATGGGCTTGCCGCTCATGGCGTCGCGCTTGATGATCTTCATATCGGGCAGCGCGTAATTTTCTGCCGTAACGGTGTACTGCTTATCGCCGTCCGTGGTGTCCACATAGACGCTGATAGGGGTAGAGTCCGCGCAGTACCCGACCGGAGCCTCCGTTTCTACGAAGCTCCACAGGCCCTTGGTGACATCGTTGACCTCGATGATGCCGCCGTTTGCCGTTACATCGCTGCCCACGATCTGACCGTCCCGGTAAATCAGAAAGCGGGCACCATCTAAACCACGGGTGGTTCCTGCGGCAACCTTCTTCAGCGTAATATCGCCTGTACCCGCAGGGGGAATATCCGGTTCTCCCGGCTGCGCTTCAAGAGAGAGTTTTCTCGGCGCGTAATAGTTGAAAAAACTCTGGCGGCCCTTTACGCTGGACTTTGCCCACACTGCCCATTTTGCGGTGTCATCTTCAACAACCGTAGCAATGACGCCCTGTGCGGCGTACTCCTCGATCTGCTTCTGGAAGGCTGCGTCCTCCTTTGCTTTTTCGGCTAACATCCAGTCAATATAGCCGAGATAGGTTTCATAGGTATCCGCGTTGGCGTAACCGCCACCGTCAATATCTCCATCGCCCTCACCCTTAAAGGTCTGGTGATCCCACACATAGGTCTGCGCCGCCATGAAGAGGCTGCCGGGAATATCTCCCTTGTAATCGACGATATAGGTCATCATCCACTTGAAGTTTTCGAGCTGCTGAGCATCCAGTTCTCCCAAGCCACTCTGCGCCAAGGCTGTTTTCAGAACGGTATCCGCATCGGCTCCGGTGGCAGAGGTATAGGTGTAGCTGTTCAGGAAACTGGCGGTTCCCCAGCGATAACCATAACCACGATCCATGCAGTAGAGCATTTTCCCCGCTGCCATGGGCGGCTTATAGCTGTACGGTGTTCCGTCATGGAGCAGGCGGGTCGTCCAGTAATTTGTGTTGTTGGTGGGCTTGATGCCGGTACCGGTGCTGGACGCCGCCAATGCCGAGGTAGGCAGCAGACTCAGAACGGTCACCAGTACAAGCAATAATGATAAAAGTCTTGTTCGAATCTTTTTCAAGGTTGTTTCCTCCTTTTTTGCAAAAGATAAGCAGACCAAGTTTCCTCGGTCTGCTTGGTTGTGTTATGAAATTGTTCATCGTAATTGGACTTCCGTTAATGTCAACTGATTATGCGAAGTCATCCTTTTGCTGCGGGCGCATCCACCCATGTGACATTGTAGCCGTCCAATAAGAAAAGCTGAACGCAATACCAGTAGGGCTCGCCCATGACAGTGCCTTGTGAAAGGCCAATGCCGATTTCACCGTATTTTGTACTGACCATGTTCTTTAGGTGGGCAGCGCTGTTCTTCCATGCTTCAACTGCAAAGGATGAGAGCGAAGACCCACGAATCTGCCATTCTCCGATCAAGTGAATGTTCTCACCGATGTATTTGCAGTCCGTGACGGTGGTATATTTCCTCCCGTCTGGCCTTGTGTGGGAGTAGATGCCGCTGGCGGCCATCTCATCCGCCCGTACCTGCGCCGCCCACATGAGCTTGTCGTTGACAGTCAGCGCGGCAACACCTTTTTCGCGGCGCAGAGCGTTGGTTCGGTCAATGATGTCCTGCTTGGCCGCAGCAGCATCGAAGGGCTCTGCTGTTTCCTGCACGGCAGCTGCGTCCGATGTTCCATTGACAGAGAGATTTGGCTGTGCAGTTTCGGACAATTTCACGTCATAACCAAGCCTTGCCAACGTGTGGCAGATCAGCACCGCCATATTTCCGCGGGTAATCTCGGCGTCCGCAACAGTTTTTTCCGCAGCAAGTCCCAACTGAACGGCAGTCCGGCAGGCAGACTGATAATCCCATACAGCATCAACATCATTCAAGCACCGCAGCATCACCGGGCAGGCCGCCGCAGAAGTAACAGGGTCATTGGAGCCGTAGCGTCCATTGCCATACCCTGCAACCAGATTATTTGCGACGCAGTAGCCCACATAGCTTTTTGCCCATTCCGGAACATCCGTAAAGCTGCAAAGGCTGCGGTAAAAGGCGCTGTCCGTTTCAAATTGCTCGGGATCTGTGACAATTCGGGTGAGCAGCGCCGCCATCTGCGCCCGTGTCAGCCCCTGCTCCAGCATCATGTCGCCAGACTCGTTGCCCAGCATAATGCCGGCTTCACTCAGATAGGCGGCAGCAGACTGCTGCGGACTTTTTTCGGCGGCAAAAGAAGTTACTGTTAAGGATAGTGCAGCAATTACAGCGAGGGAAATAACTCGGATCCGCTTCAAATGATCACGCCCCTTTCCGGTAAAAGACGGTGGTTACACTTGCGGTCATGCGTCGGGTAGCTTCGTCAAAGGTGCATTGATCAAACTCGCAAATGCCCATCCGTTCTGCCTGTTCCGCGACTTCCGCGGGAAGGTCAACAGTGATGTCCATTTTGACCCGTATTTCGTCATCTTTCCTATTTGGTCTGAAATTCTGTACCAAACTGATACTTCCTTTTGATTAAGATTCTCCGGAGTGATTTGAGGATAATACAGAAGATTCAGGCTGTCAAAGGTTTATTTTAAATCCTTACGCCGATAAAACGGAGACACAACATTTTTTGCACAATTCCATCCGTTTTCCATCATTTTATTGAGTTATTTGCACTGCTTGAACGCAAATTCTTTTTTCAGGCTGATTGGCAAGACAGGTGGTAAGCGTGATACGGTTGTCTGCTGTTGCCTGCAAGTAACTCCAATCGGAATTGGAGATGGTTTTTACCAGGATGACCTCATACGTGCGGGTGCCGTAGATCGTGGTATAGGTGATGGTGTCACCGATTTCCAGATCCTTGATGCTGCCGATGGTGTACTTGGCGCCTCGGTTATGGCCGCACACGCCGATATTGCCGTCCCACGCTGAGGTGGAGCTGTAATGTCCCAGTCCCTTTTTCATGCTCTCGTTGGTTTCTCCTTCCCAGACCTTCATGTTGATGTCCAGGGAGGGAATTTTCAGGGTGCCGATGCTGCCGTCCTTTCGCTCCATATCTTTGGCGCCTGTATAAGCAGGCTCCTGATAGGACGGAATGACGGGTGTGACCGCTGGGATACCTACGCCACTATCCACACCGTAGATACCGGAAGCCGAACCGCCTACAGTCTGCTGTAGGCCGGGGAGTCGGAGCTTTTCCATGACGCCGGTTTGTGTGGTGCTGAGAACGCCGTAGGGAAGTTCGGGAATCTGATAATCCACAAGATTTTTGCTACCGTAATGATACGCAGTACCGTAGGTGTCCTCATAAGAGGTTGAAGGGTAATAGTCGGTGTCCGCGGCTGTGTCAAAGGTATAGTCCGCGGCAAAAGCGCAAATAGAAAGGGATGCTGTTGCTGTCGCCGTCAATGCCATGCAGACCAGTTTCTGAAAGAGTTTCATGTTTTTACGCCTCCTGATCTTCTTCGTTTTCCTCTGTTTCATCCGCTTCACATTCTGCTTTCACTACGGCCTTTCGGCGGCATACAAGCAGCGTGCCGCCAACAGCGGCGCAAATCAGAACGATTCCACCTAAGATCCAAGGAAAGTGATCCGCAAAAAACGCTCCGACCTGAGCGGCAGACGCGCCCTTGTGGTTCGCTTCTGTCCCGATATAGGTCAGAACATAAGTAACACTTTCAACACCCTCGTGGGTCACATCGCCGATATACTCCGCTGTTGTAACATAGCCTGTAGCCGCCTGATAGGACGCTTTCGCAGAGTAGGTAGCAACAGCCTGATATTGAGAGGGCATCAGCGCCTCACCCACAAGATCGGTGCCGGTGACCTGCCACTCCACATTGGCAAGGCTCAGGGTTCTGCCGTTCTTGATGGTTGTCGCGGGGACATAGGACATATCGTTGCGGTCAAGCTGTCCGATGGTTTTGGTTTCCGTCACCGTGTAGTTTTTCGTAGCATAGCCGGCGGCTACGGTATTGAGACTGGTGTGATCCAATGCGAGGGTACCCTGAAATCTGCCGTCATCATATTCGATGGTGGGCTTAAGCTGCTCCAGAATCAGAGCAAGGTCATCTTTCGTTGTTTCAACGGTGATAACCTCGGTATGAATCCGCTTTTCTTCCACGGGATTCTCACTTTTTACAATGTCCGCAAAGGTGTAGAGATACCCTTCCAGCTCAAAGGGCTCCTCAATTAGTGCCGCAGGGTCCTGCTCAGGGGATACTGTAAAGGTTTTGATCGCTTGCTGACTGCCGTTGAGGTTTTGAACCACTGTGTCCGTAGGCCCCTCCAACGCAAAGGCGTTGGAGGTAAGAACCAGCATCAGCAGCACGCAGGATATTACTCTTTTCATGTTTGGGAGAGCCTCCTTCTCAAATAATTTTTGTGATGCGCATTCCTGCCATACGGTCAGGCGGTATGCCGGATACCTGCTTCATGACGCTTTCTCCTCCTTGATCTTGTATTCTACCGCGCGCTCCGGATGTTCCCGCAGCGCGTCAAGTATTCTGATAGACTGCTCCAGCGCCTGCATTGTATCCCGCTTCTGACGCTTCACAAAGCCATGCAAAAGCAGAACATCTCCATTGGGAAGCGTGCAGAAAATGATGCGTATGAGCACTTTGCTCTTCACCCGCAGCTCCCAGAGATCCCGATAGCGCTCGATTGAAAATCGCTTGAAATGCGGTTCTTTCATTTCCGGCTTTTCGAGCTGGGTCAGGAAATACAGCCGCAGGAGGATTTTTTCCCGCAGCCGCGGATCAAGCCCATCAATAAAATCGGCGAGCGGAGCGGACTTGCTTGTTGGCTGATAGATTAGGATTCCCTTCATGGCTCCGTCACCTCCATTGCCTTGCTCAGCTTCTTCAGATGGCAGATAAAACGCTCTGCAAAGTCCCCGGCAAGCTCCGAATCACCGCTGATCCACCAAATTGGATTGGGAAGCGGCTGAGAGAGCGCGTCGTATTGCAGGCAGATCAATAGGAACTTTTGCCGTGGTTCGGCCTGCTCCGCGGCTTCATATACTCTCCGAAGGATCTCTGTGATTTCACAAGAGTTCTGACAAGTGTCACACAAGTCATCAAACAATAAGCCGGAATAGGCGCGGCTCAAGGCGTTCAATGTGGCTTCGTCCACACTTCCATCTATCCTCAGAAGGCCCATACGGTGCAAACGGGCCTTCGCCCCATCGTCAAACGGATTTTGCGGTCGTGTTTTGTGGAACTGTATATTCATTTCTTTCATCTTGTACCTCACAATGGGATAGAAAAAGGCCCGGCACCTTGCGGTGTCGAGCCTTCTGGCATAAGTCTTATTATTCTTTGTCATCTGCTTCGGCTTGCGCCGGCAGCGCGGCGGCTTCTTCGATCATGCCCACAACCAAGGTGTTCATCTGTGCGGCGTTCTGCGCAGTAATAACCGGAGCGCCGGTGCGCTCCTCAAGAGCCTTTCGCGCTACGCCGGCAACCTCACCGCCCTGGCGGGCGACCTCCATACTGCCGGAAAAGCCTTCCGGCCTGGAGGCTTTGGAAATATCACGGGTGGATGCCTCGGCCAGCATGGTCAAGACTAATTCAGTATCACTCATATTGTCCCGCAGGTTTTCCTTTTTCAGCCCCTTGAGATTCTTGTACTGCCGCGTGGTCATGCCGGACCATGTGCGGGTGATCTCATCAGTCAGAATCGCAAATTCACGACCCTTTTCCACGCCGCGCTTCTGCCACTCATCGGTAAGCTCATTCCGAATGCGGATGGAGAGCAGCCTCTGATGAACCCAATCAGGGTCATACCCCTTTTTCAGATAAGTTTCCAACGCACGGTCGATGGCCTGTTCCGGATCAATAGTCTCCTCAATGCGTTCCCTGCCGACCTCTGCCAGCCAACGTTTCACCGGTTCCGCACGGGGGGAAGGGATAGACTGAATAACGCGGAGAAGCTGCTCGGTTGTGGCAGTGTCGGTCTTATAGTTCTTTCCATCCGACGATTTCATTTTCAGTTGTACGATATTTTCGTACAACTGAGTTGCTCCCTCAGACTTCAACTTGCGCTTTAAGTCACTCCAATATCTGCGAGGGTTCTCGCTTCCAGTCAGTACATGGATTACATCGACAACAGAGAAGTACCACTCCTCTTGTTCTTCATTCCAAGCCGTGCGAATGGGTTGATTTTCAAAGAGCTGAATTTTATTCTGTTCGCTCATAGCGTTGCTATCCTTTCTCTTTCTTTTTTCGATTATACATCAGCCAATTCGCTGCCGCAAGAACTCCAGAAACAGCTCTTCTAAATCTTCATCGCCGTTCAGTTTGTCCAGATAAGGTGCAAATTTCCTACGGTCAAAGGCGATTTTCTTAGGTGGTGCAGCGCGGCGCATTTCCTCGTCTGCCCGTGCCTGCCGCCAAGCCGCGTAAATGTCTTGATGCTCAGCGGATGGAGGTGGGCAGGTATGGGCGATCTTCTGTATGGTTGACTTATTGAGTACATATCCCTCAATGGTGCACATTTCTACAAATGCCCTTTGAGAGTCTGCTTCATAATCGGCAATAAGTTCCGCACAGGCAATCGGTAACTTGCGTGGACTGTTCTCCAAAATATCAGCAAGCGGCGGAATCAGTGCTGCCAGCTTGATGGCCTTGCGGATCTCATACTCCGTCACGCCGAAGAAATCTGCGACGATCTTGCGGGCATTGTACCTTTGGCGATTCTCGCCAAAGGTCTCGCCATTGCTATCTCCATCTAACTTTTGGCGAGAATCGCCAAAAGTTGTTGAGGATGGTGTTGCGTTCCGTTGCCCGTGGCGATTGTTCTCATCAAGCAACG
>ENA-OUPZ01001414-OUPZ01001414.1-human-gut-metagenome-genome-assembly--contig:-NODE-1414-length-10681-cov-2.803030_pt1 | contig 10681 bp, 6 predicted proteins | sample MGYA00237941_ERZ548813 | MGnify/ENA primary metagenome ERZ548813 (study PRJEB26490, sample SAMN05194712) | human gut metagenome | biome: terrestrial biome; feature: human-associated habitat; material...
CCGCGAGGACGGCCCGAAGGTACGCCGCAGCACCCGCCGTAAAAACCGATAGCCGTGCAACGCATCTACGACAAATGCCGGCGAAGGGAGCCGCTCTCACGCGAGGAGGCCTACCGGCTCTACGACCAGGCTCCGTTGCAGGAGCTGGCGCTCGTGGCCGACGAGGTGCGCCGCGCCGTGGTTCCCGACCCGGAGGTGGTGACCTGGCAGATCGACCGCAATGTCAACATCACCAACGTCTGCATCTCGGGTTGCCGGTTCTGCAATTTCCACTGCAAGCCCCACCAGACAGACCGGGCATTCGTCACCACGCTGGCCGAATACCGCGAGAAGATCGACCGTACGCTGGAGCTTGGCGGCGACCAACTGCTGTTGCAGGGCGGCCTGCATCCGCAACTGCGCATTGACTTCTACGAGCGGCTTTTCTCCGACCTGAAAGCGCTCTACCCCACGCTGCGGCTGCATGCGCTGGGTGCGCCCGAGGTGGCGCACATCGCCCGCATCAGCGGCCTGACGACCCTGGAGACCCTGCGCCGCCTGATGGCAGCCGGGCTCGACTCGCTTCCGGGCGCCGGCGCCGAGATCCTCGACCCCGTCGTACGCAGGGCCATATCGCCCGCCAAGCCGTCGGTCGAAAAGTGGCTCGACGTGATGCACGAGGCGCACTGCCTCGGCCTTCCGACCTCGGCAACGATGATGTACGGCCATGTCGAGACCCCGCACCAGCGTGTAGACCACCTGCTGCGTATCCGCGACCTGCAGGCCCGCTGCCCCGAAGGAAAGTACGGGTTCATCGCATTCATCCCGTGGATCTTCCGGTCGACGGGCACCGAATTGGAACGTCAGGGGGTAACGACACGGTTCTCTCCGTTGGAATACCTGCGCATCATCGCCGTGAGCCGCCTTGTATTGTGCAATATCCGCAACATCCAGGCCTCGTGGCTCACCGTGGGCAAGGCCACGGCACAAGCCGCCCTGCACAGCGGCGCCAACGACATGGGGTCGATCATGATCGAGGAAAACGTCGTCTCCTCGGCCGGAGCGCACAACCGTTTCGACGCCGAGGGCATCCGCGGTGCCATCCGCGAGGCGGGTTTCACCCCTCGCCTGCGCGACCAGCTGTACGGGATGCGGGAATATGCCCCGCAGGCCTGAAACCCTCCCGGGCTCGCCAGGAAAAACACAGGAACGAAAAAACGAAAGGAAGTGCGAATAACGCACTTCCTTTCGTTTTTTACGGCAAATCCGGGCACTGCTTGCCTACCGATCGCGGATGGACTCCGGCCCGGGCACGCCTATTCGATTACGGCCGCCCAGCCGCCATTGCGAACCATGTCGATCTTCACGACGGTTGAAGCATCGACTTTCCGCTCACGTTTCTTGTAATCCATGGCCTGCAGGTCGGCATTCACACCGTCCTCGAACGAGGTCATCGTATAACTGCGCCCGGCAGGCAGGAAATCGAGCGCGACCTCGGTGGAATAGGGCTGGTTGTTGGTAATGCCCCCGATGAACCACCGGTCGCCCTTGCGGCGCGCCATGACGACCTGTTCGCCGCACCGTGCACGCAGCACGCGCAGCTCGTCCCAGGTCGTAGGCACCGAGGCGATGAACTCCGTGCAGGGATGTTCGCGGTAATAATAGACCGGGTTGTCGGCCATCATCTGCAACGGGCTTTCGAAGACGACATAAAGTGCCAGTTGGTAAGCGCGCGTCCCCGAGGCCATCGGGTTCGAACCCGTCGAACGGTTATCCTCGGGCTGAGAGCAGAACATCCCGCCCGGGGTGAAGTCCATGGGGCCGACGGCATTGCGGATGAAAGGCAGGTAATTGCTGTTGTCGGGTTTGCAGCGGCCGCCCTGCTCCATGCCGAGCACCGCCTCGTAGGTCAGCAGGTTCGGATAGGTGCGGAAAAGGCCCTTGGGTGTATAGGAGCCGTGCCAGTCGACGAAGATATGATGATCGGCCGCACACTTGGTCACACGCTCGTAATAGTTGACCATCCACTGGTCGCTACGATCCATGAAGTCGATCTTCACGCCCGGGATGCCCCACTCTTCGAGCGTCGTGAAAAGGCGTTCCATGTCCTTCTCGACGGCGAGCCATGTCAGCCACAGCACGATCTGCACGTTGCGCTCCTTGCCGTAGGCGATCAGGCCGGGCAGGTCGAGGTCGGGATTGGGACGGAATACGTCGGTCGTCGATGCCGACCAGCCTTCGTCCATGATAATATAGGGAACGCCGTATTTGGCTGCGAAGTCGATGTAGTACCGATAGGACTCCGTATTGCGCCCGGCACGGAAATCGACCCCCGACAGGCGCATGCCGTTCCACCAGTCCCAGCTGACCAGCCCCGGTTTCACCCAATCCCAGTCGGCAGCGGGAGCGGCCAGCAGCCACACCAGTTCGTTTTCGATCAGGTCGGCATCCTCCTCGGCCACGACGGCAAGGCGCCACGGGAAAGTGCGCGTCCCCTGCGTCCTGGCAATATAGGGTTCTTCGGAGAGCACCTTCAGGCTGCGGTCGCCATCGGGGCCGTACTCCTTCGGCACGCGCGGGAAAAGCGATTCGAAACCGCCCCGTCCGTCGCTCCTGACGAACATGCAGGGGTAGTCACGTACATCGGACTCAGCCAGCAGGAGCTTCTTGCCCCCTGGCATCCCGACCAGCACGGGCAGGTAGCTCATCTTGTCCGAAGGGGCATACCCAGACATCGCCACACGGGTGTAGGGCTCCTCGTACATCGAACGGAAACCGTTCACCTCGGAGAGCCACGCCTCGCTTCCGGCGGGCAGTCCCAGCCGGCACTCTTCGCCGAGCACCTCGACCTCGCCGGGCAGCGAGGTGACGAAGCGGTAGGCCACACCGTCGTCGAAAAGGCGGAACTCCACTGCGTAGTCGCCGGCGAACCTGAGTTGCACGGCATTATAGCAGTTCCGGACGACGGCATCCTTGGTCGGGTTGCGGCGTTCGAGCATCTCGTCGGCCGAGGAGCGTTTCACGCTGCGCAAACGGGGAGCCTCGCCCAGCGTACGGTCTGCCAGGGTCAGCGACAACGTGCAGGCATCGAGGACTTTGTCCGCACCGCTCCAGACGGTATAACTGATCTTGTCAGCCACCTCGATTTCCATGCGGAGGTTTCCGCCGGGCGACGTCGCACCGACGGTCTTGGCCGTAACGGCACCGCCCACAGCCAATGCGCAGAACAATGCCAGAAGTCGTTTCTTCATAATATAATAATTTAGGTCGGATACAAAGATAGCAAAAAAACGACAGGAGAGCCGCGATATTCCCGCGGCCCTCCTGAAAAAAAACGAACCTGTTATTTTACCGTAATCGAGTTCAGCAGGTCGACCTTACCCTCGTTCACCAGCTTGAGGATCAACTCGCCGAACAGCGTGTTCTGCCAAGCGAACCACGAGCGGGTGAAATCCGTCGGGTCGTTCACATTGAACGACTCGTGCATGAAGCCCGTCCCGGCATCGGTGGTCATCAGCATCTCTACGCAGCGCTTGATCTCGGCATCGTCCTGCGAGGTAAAGGCCTTCATCATGATGCTCATCGGCCAGGCCATGTCGTAACCGATATGCGGGCCGCCGATGCCTTCGCCCGCCGAACCGCGGAAGAAGTAGGGGTTCGCCTCGCTCCACACGAAGCGGCGGGTGTTTTCATAGATCGGGTCCGTGCGCTCCACGTCGCCCAGATAGGGCATCGCCAGCAGCGACGGCACGTTGGCGTCGTCCATGAGGAAACGGTTGCCGTATCCGTCCACCTCCAAGGCGTAGATCTCGCCGAATTCGGGATGGTCGTAGGTGGCGTATTTCTTCAGGGCCGCCTCCACCTCGTCGGCCAGCGACTGGCACTCGGCGGCCATCTCCGGCCTGCGGTTCACCTCCGAGAGAATCTCGGCGGCCTTGCGCAGCGAAGTCACGGCAAAGAAATTCGAAGGCACGAGAAAGAGGAACGTCGTCGCATCGTCCGAGGGACGGAATACAGAAGCGATCAGCCCAACGGGATTCACCGGATTGCCCTTGCCCATGTTGCAGACCGTATCGAGCTGGCGGTCGGTCACACGCATGAACGTATAGGGGCCGACACCCTCCTTGCGCTGCTGTTCACGGAACGTCTTGAGAATGTTTCTGACGGCCGCCATCCAATGTTCGTCGAACACCGAATCGTCGCCCGTCACCAGCCAGTATTCATAGGCCAGGCGCAACGGATAGCACAACGAGTCGATCTCCCACTTGCGTTCGTGCAGTTCGGGGCGCATCTGGGTCTGGTCGCTCATCCACTGATGGTCGGGGTTCGGGTCGTAGGGGTCAAGGAACGCATTGGCATAGGGATCGAGCTCGATGCACTTGAACTGGCGGCGGATAACGCCGGCCAGCATACTGCGCAGGTGCTCGTCCTTGTTGGCCAGCTGGAGGTAGGGCCACACCTGCGCACCCGAGTCACGGAGCCACATGGCATGGATGTCTCCGGTATAAACCACCGTGTCGTCCTTGCCGTTGTCGTCCTTGCGGTAGCGCACCGTCGTGTCGAGCGTGTTGGGAAAACAGTTCTCGAACATCCAGGCCAGCTTGGCATTGGAGAGCACACCCTTGATGCGCGCGATCTCGGCCTCGACGGCCTCGGAGCGGAACAGACGCTCGGACTCGGCCGGACGGTTGGTCGGGGCATATTCTTTTACGATCTTCGCTTTGGGCCTGGCCATACGCGTATTGTCCATAATCATAACCGCGGCTTCGGTTTCCGGAGCACTGCTGCGGAGCGCCGAGGCGTGTGCCGAAACCGTACCGGCCATGACGAGGGCCGCAGCAAGGCAAGCCCGGGAGATGTTTTTGTTTTTCATAGTCGTTTACAGAATTACTTTATTAGGGTTTTAAGTTATCAGTACAGGGTTACGGGGCCGCGCAGGCCGAGTTCCTTATTGAGCCGCTGCGCCCATTCCCAGCGGGCGGCCGTCGGAGTGTCGGCGGCACGGGCCTTGGCATAGTTGGTCAGCACCGTGGTGACACGGATCGTCAGGACGTTCGCACCCTTACGGAGTTTGCCCGCTACGTCGAACGTACGTGCACCGTACCAGCGTATGCCCGCGGGCTCGCCGTTGACGAAAAGTTCGGTGATGCCGTTATGCGTAAGGCCGGCATCGAGCGTATGGTAGGCCGCCGGATCTTCGACATCAACCGTGCGGGTGTATTCGATGGTGCCGGCGAAGCTCTGCAACCAGGGGAACGGCAGGCTGTGCAGATCCACGAGGTCGGTCAGGGAGAATTCCCGGGTACTCTTATCCACATGGTGCGTGGCCCTGACATCCCAGATGCCGTTGAGGGCAATGGGGTTCGCGCTGCGGGGTGCAGGTGCGGGCAGCATTTGGCCGCCGCGGTCTTTCTCGAAGACGATGAATTTCGCCTCGGCAGGCGTCAGGCACAACTCCAGCGTACCGTTCCGCACGTCGAGCATATGCCGCCCGCCCGTCTCGGCATCCCAGACCCAGGCCTGCTTGGCCGCCACCTCGGCGGGGAATTCGAGCCGGGTCTGCATGGAACGTTCGATCGAAGAGTTGACGACGAAATAGATATCCTTGTCGCCCGACTTGTAATAGTTCATCATCATAAAACGGTCGGGGGCGGAGATTTTCGCATAAGGGGTCAGGCCGTATTCCGCCTGCAAGGTGCGGTACCAGCCGAGCATATCCCCCTGCGGGGCATCGACACGGACAAAACGGTCGGGCCAGGTCGTCACGACACGGTCGATGATCGCCTTCACACGGGCATCCTTCGCCGCGGCATCGCGGAATCCGAGCCCCTTGTGGGGCACCTTCCCGATGGCGATCACACGTCCGCCCGCCGCCACGAAGTCGGCGATGCGCGCAGCGGTCCGGGGTTCGAGGCTCTCGACCTCCATCAGCAACAGGGTCTTGTAGCTGCGCGAACCGAAGCGGAGTTGGCCGCCGGAGACAGACGACTGACAGATGACCTTCTCGCTGACATAGTCGCAGCCGTTGCCGCTCTGCTGGACGGCCTCCCAGAGGTCGTTGGCATAGGCGGGATAGGTGACGCCGGGATAGGGGTCGCGCTGCATGCCGTGGATCGACCAGAGGTCTTCGAGCGGCGGCAGGATGGCGATGTCGGCCTGATAGACGCTGTTCTGCAACAGGGCGGAGACACGCGCCTTGTAATCCATCCACGGACGCACATAAGGCCACCACGTATTGTTCTCGTTGAAATAAGTACCGAACTGTATCCAGCCGAAGAAATCCTTCTGGCGGGGGCTGTAATTGAAGCCGTGGAGCACCGAGTGGTTCACGCCCGAAAGGTTGCTGCGGTCGCCCGTCACCTTGACCTCCTCGAGCGTGGTCTGGAAGATATTGCCCACGTTGGTCTGCTCTTCGCAGCTCACGATGTTGCGGTTGGCCAGGAACGCCCCCGAAGCGACGAACTTGTTGACCATGCTGTAACCGCGTCCCGAAAGGTACTGGTTGGGCTCCATCACCCGGCCGATACCGTCGTGTATCCACGATTCGCATTCGGGGATGTCGAGATACATCGACGTTTCGATGGGATGGAGCTGGTGGCCGTAGGCCTGGATGCGCGACTTGAGCCCGTTGCGATGGCACCACGCATTGTATACGTCGATGAAGTTCTCCTTGAAGAGCTGCATCTGCACGTGCCAGAAATCGTGGCGGACACGCTCGATTACGTCGCGCGTCACTTCGGGCGAGAAACTGCAGCCGTAAGCCTCACGGACGGGTTCGCCCATGGCTCCGGTACGCTGGAACACATAGGGCAGGAACGGATAGAGCGAGTAACCCATACGCTTCTCGAACTCGGCGAACATGCCGGGCGTCCAGTTGTTGCCTTCCAGCTCGAAACTGTCGCAGAACGCCGCGCGGATTTCCCCCTTGAGTTTGCCGCGGGTGAAATGCATCGCATCGGAAAATTTATCGAGGTAACGCTCCACGGCCTTACCGTCGAGGTGGTTCACCACGGGCCCGCTGGCGCCCGGAGCCCCCAGGATAACACGCGAATAGCCGTTCAGCTTCACGAAAAAATAGAGGACATGTTCGCCCTCGGGGACATCGACCGTGATGGTATCATTGCCGGCCTGTTCGTCGTACGAAACGCCCTCGGTGAAATGGGCGACATGCTTGGGCATCAGGCGGATGAACATAAGCTCCTTGGTCGGGTTGCTGCGGGGATTGGCCACATGGGCGTTGGCCATGCCCAGCACCTCGTCGCGGCCGATGGTAAACCGCCCGCCCTTGACATCGACCGTAACGGGATAGAGCATCTGCACCTGCTCCTCGGGCGCAAGGTATTCGGCGCCGAAGGGCCAGCCCGAGCCGACGATGATGTCGCAAACCATACCGCGCTCACGGCAGCCGTCGGCAGCCACGTTGACCATGCGGATCCACTCGTCGCTCAGCCATGTCAGCGCAACACACCCCACCGTATCGGTGGTCTGGTCGGGGAACTGGATGGTGTTGATCTCCACACCGCCGATTCCGGCCTCACGCATCACGTCCAGCTCACGCAGGATCTCCTGCTCGTTCACACGGGCGCCGTTCCACCACCAGCGCACATAGGGACGATGGCGCCCGTCGGGATTAGCGAATGTTTTATACAACTCTTTTTCAGGGCGGACAGCCTTTGCCACTGGCAACTTTTCCGCAAAGGCGATCCCCGCGGCGAACACCGCGGCCAATAGTGTGAAGAGGATCTTTCGTTTCATCAGGTTATAGGTTTTTCGGTTTATTTCAAGTTCAGGTTTGCCATACGGGCATACATTTCGGCCATCCCGGCCTGCGTCAGCAACCATTTCCGGGAATCTTTCACGCGGCCCGTGAGATCCGCCCCGAACAACCCTTTCCCGTCGCGTGCATGCACCCACGCATGGTCGAGGCTGCGCTGCACGGCCTCGAGGTACTCGGCATTGCCGTCAATCCGGTAAAGTTCGATGAAGCCGCGTGTCATCACGGCGGAGAACCACACGTCACCCTTGCCTAAAATCCGGAACGGGGTACCGTCTTCGGGCGTGAACCCGGTAAAAAAGCACCCGTAGCTTGCCGCTGCGGTTCGTTGCGCGTCTTTCAGGTAGCTTTCGTCCCCCGTAGCCTTATGGAGCAGGGCACCGGCCTGCACCATCTGCCCGCTGTTACAAGAATACTTGGTCGTAACGAGCGTACCGTTGAGCGCCATGTTGTCATAGTATAGGCCGTCCCCGGGATCGGACAGGTACCGTTTCGTCCAGGCATAGAGGGCTTTGCCCTGTTCCAGGTAGTGCCTTTCGCCCGTAGCGGCATAGAGTTTGAGCGCATAAACCGCGGCCGGGGCATTCGAACAGGTATTTTTCGAATCCTTATGCTGCTCGCACCAGTAGATGCCGCCACCCAGCACGTCGTCCATGCCGCTCCCGATGAACTCCCATATCCGCTCCGCTTCGGCAAGGTACTTCCTGTCGCCGGTGGCCTCGTAAATATCGCAAAAGTCGATGCCCAGCCACAGGTTGTCATCGTAAAAACGGTCGGATCCCGCATCGACATAAGCGGCGTAAGCCACGGGCATACGCGTCGTATCGAGATACCGCGCCAGCCCGGGCAGTATGCGGCCGTCGATCACACTGCGGTACGAGGGATCGGCCCCGAGGATCGCGGTCGCAGCCGACAGGGTTCCCGAAAAAGGCCACAGGTAAGAATAGGGGTTCGGGGCGGCCTGCCCTTCTGCCAAATACCCGGCCTTGTAGTCCGCATCGAAAGGGTGATTTTCGCGCAGCAGGAAACTGCCGTCCACCCCGTACCATTTATAGATGGAATCGAGCGTCGCCTTCGCACGGCCGAGATGGCCGGGCGCGGTCGCACCGCACCGTCCGCAAGCGGCAAGCGAGCACGTCAAGAGCGTTATGGCGAGAAATCTCTTCACTGGTTCCTTTTATTCGTAAGGCCCGGGCATGTCCGTACTGCAAAGGGATTATTTCAGTCCGACGCCGGACATGCGGCCGTACATCTCGGCCATGGCACCCTGCGTAAGCAACCACTTCTCGGCCTGTTTGTCTGCGCCCGTAAAATCGGTTTCGAAAAGCCCGTGCCCGTCGCGCGCATGATCCCACGCATAGTCCAGACTGCGCTGCACGGCATCGACATAGGTGGCATTGCCGTCGATGCGATAGAGTTCGACGAGCCCGCGTACCATCACGGCCGAGAACCACACGTTGCCCTTGCGGATGATACGGAATGCCTCACCGCCCTCGGGCGTGAATTCCTCGAAGAAATAATCGTAGCTTGCGGCGGCCGTGCGCTGCGCATCTTTCAGGTAGCTTTCATCGCCCGTAGCCTTGTAAAGCAGGGCACCCGCCTGTACCATCTGGCCGCTGTTGTAGGCGAACTTCGCACGGCCGATATTGCCGTCGAGCGACACGTTATCGAAATAGAGCCCGTCCCCGGTGTCGAGCAGGTGCTCCTTCGTCCAGGCATAGAGCCGTTTGCCCTGCTCGAGGTAGCGGCTGTCGCCCGTCGCGGCATAGAGTTTCAGTGCATAGACGGTGCCCGGTGCATTGGAACAGGTATTCTTCGAATATTTCTTCTGTTCGCACCAGTAGATGCCGCCGCCCAGCACATCGTCCGTGCCGCTCTCGATGAATTTCCAGATCATCTCGGCCTGGGCGAGGTATTTCTTGTCGCCCGTAGCCTCGTAGATATCGCAGAAGTCGATGCCCAGCCACACGTTGTCGTCGTAGAAACGATCCGAGGCCGGAGCCGTATTGATATAGGAGGCATAAGCCGCCGGCATACGCGTCGTATCGAGGTACTCGGCCAACCCCGGCAGCACGCGGTTGTCGAGCACGCTGCGATAGGAGGCATCCTCCTCGAGGATCGTATTCACAGCCGAGAGCGTTCCCGAGAAGGGCCACAGGTAGGAATAGGGATTCGGACGCGCCTGGTCTTCGGAGGCAAGGTACCCCGCCTTGTAACCGGCATTGAACGGATAGTTTTCGCGCAGCAGGCAGCGGTCGGCGACACCATAATAAGCATAGACCGAATCGAGCGTTGCCTTGGCACGGTCGAGGTTGCGGGCCTGGCTCGGCAACGTCCGGTCACAGGCGGCAAAAGCACATGCGGCAACTGCCGCAGCGGTGAGGAGGAGTGTTTTCTTCATTATCTGTTATCGGTTATTCGTTGGGTGTCGGGGTGGTATACCGCGCCTGCTTCGTACGGAGGGCCTTGTTGATCCCCTCGACGACCATCGGCTCCATGAGCGTGTAGCCGTACAGGGTCGGATGGCAGCCGTCCTGGGAGAAACGGGCATCCAGGCCGCCGGAACCGTTGTCGAACGCCGCATGGTAATCCACATAGGGGATCTTATGTTCGGCGGCGTACTGTCTGAGCATCGTATTGAGCTCCGCGACGGCTGCCGCAGGTTTGATCTCGGGGCGCCACGAAAACCGGTCGCAGGGCAGCACCGAGCAGAGCACCACGCGGATCCCGTTGAATTTGGCCAGTTCGCACATCGAGACGATGTTGCCGAAGACGTTTTCGAGTTTGATGGCGCCGTTGTTCTGCGCAATGTCGTTGATACCGGCCAGGATCACCACGGCCTTCGGGTTCAGGTCGATGACGTCGCGGCGGAAACGCGCGAGCATCACGGCGGTCGTCTGGCCGCTGATACCCCGGTCGACGAAGCCG
>ENA-OUPZ01001422-OUPZ01001422.1-human-gut-metagenome-genome-assembly--contig:-NODE-1422-length-10637-cov-3.031752_pt1 | contig 10637 bp, 8 predicted proteins | sample MGYA00237941_ERZ548813 | MGnify/ENA primary metagenome ERZ548813 (study PRJEB26490, sample SAMN05194712) | human gut metagenome | biome: terrestrial biome; feature: human-associated habitat; material...
TTTATTGGGCGGGGGAGACCACCGGGAGAATGACGGTGCGGACCCCCTTGCCCATGGCGTAGGAGAGGGTATTTAAGGTCCCTCCCTGGGGGATGCCGTCATAGACGGCGATGAGGAGGGAGGACCGGTCCACCATGTACCGGTTGCGCCGGCTCATACAGCCGGGGGTGTAGGCGTGCTGTACCACGGTCTCCAGGTCGCACTGATCCAACAAAGTCATGCGGCGGCGCTGGTCGGCGGCGGACCAGTGGTCGGCCTGGCCGGCAAAGGGGATGGCGGCCTCCAGGGTGACCTCCGGGTGGCGCTGCCGGAGGTCCAGAACCGCCTGGCAGAAATACAGGTCGGCTCCCTGGGCCATGCCGCACAGGAAGTGGCGGAAGCCCTGGCGGTGGGCCTCCTCCAGGGCCTGGTCCAGCCGGGCTTTCAGGGCCAGGCACCGGGGGTCGGCCTCGTTGCGTCCCCAGGGAAGCCGGACGGGGCGGTGGCCGGAGAAGCAGCAGGTGACAGCAGGGTCCAAGGGAATGCCTCCTTTCCGTGGCCTGTGGGGCCTTTTTTCTCTATGGTATAACTGGGACTGTCAAAAGTCAACGAAAATTCCTGCCAAGATTTGACTGGGGATGGTAATTTTGTGGGTTGTTTTTTGGTAGGAAGACGGTATAATAGGATTGAACAACGAAATAAGATGTCTTCAGGGCGGGGTGAAAGTCCCCACCGGTGGTAAAGTCCGCGAGCCCCTTGGCCACAGGCCCAGGAGAGCCGACCCGGTGCAATTCCGGGACCGACAGTGACAGTCTGGATGGGAGAAGACGTGCTGACACACCCCTTTTGTGTGGTGTCATTTTGGAGTGCCGCAGCGCGGGACTCTGATTGCGACGCCCCCAATGGGCCAGAGAGCACCGGGAAGACATTGGTTTTTCGGGTGTTACATTTGGACATTGGGAGTGTTTTTTTATGAACGAAAAAGTACGGAAGCTTGTCACCATGGCCATGCTGGCCGCCCTCTCCATTGTGCTGGTCTATGTGATCCACTTCCCCATCTTCCCGGCGGCCTCCTTCCTGGAGTATGACCCGGCGGATATCCCCATCCTCATCGGCACCTTTGCCTATGGTCCTCTGGCCGGGGTTCTGCTGACGGTGGTGGTCTCCGTGATCCAGGGGATGACCGTCAGCTCCGGCAGCGGTCTCATGGGCATCGCCATGCATATTTTCGCCACCTCCATTCTGGTGCTGGTGGCGGGGAACATCTACCGGGTGAAGCACACCAAGAAGGGAGCGGTGCTGGCGCTGATCTGCGGCGTGCTGGCCATGACGGCGGGCATGGTGGTGTTTAACTACTTCATCACCCCCTACTTCATCACCCCGGACCTTGCGGACACCGCGGCGGTGGCGGCCAACCGGGAATTTGTGAAGACCCTGCTGGTCCCTGTGATTGTCCCCTTCAACCTCATTAAGGCGGGGGTCAACTCCTTTGACTCTTTGATGGTCAAGGGCAACAGCGCCGCCGCCAATGCAGACGGCCTGATCTACGACTGCATGGCGGCCTTCTACATGGCCTGCGCCAGCTTTATGAGCCAGAACTACGGCGCGGGACGGCCTGACCGGGTGAAGAAGAGCTACTTCATCAGTCTGGGCTACTCCTTCGGCGTGGGGCTTGCACTGGGCAGTGCCCTGTTCTTCTTCGGCCGCACCTTCCTGGCGCTGTTCACCACCGAGAGCGCTGTCATCGACGCCGGTATGAAGCGCGTGGCCGTGATGGCCTTTGCCTACTGCATCTCCGCCTTCATGGACTGCACCATTGCCGCCTCCCGCGGGCTGGGCAAGACCGTGGTACCCACCATCATCGTGGTGATGGGCTCCTGCGTGTTCCGTGTGATCTGGGTGTACACGATTTTCGCGTATTTCCATACCATTACGTCACTGTATCTGCTATATATCTTTTCGTGGACAATTACCGGTGCGGCGGAGATCCTGTATTTCCGGCATGGCTATAAAACGCTGCAGATCAGTCAAAAATAAAATTACGTATTTAATTACAAAAAAGGCTCCAAAGATTGACGGAGTCTCTTTTTTTTGCTATCATAAATGCGGAAAAAGGGATCGTGATACGTTGCGGAGAGAAGGGAAGATCATGGGGAGAAAGAGGAGTTTTTGATGGAAAAAACATTTCAGACAGGGAGTTTTTCCTTCCGGCTGAAGTTTCCGGAAGAGCTGGTACTTCCGGTGGATATGGAAAAATTTTTGGTGGAAACGGATTCTGCGGATTATACATATATCATTACGGCCGTCGACATATTGCCGGAAGCGGAGGGAGAGCTGATTGTGGATCGGGTCGATCTGCAGGTGTTTCATACAAAAGAAGGATTGGAGAGCCGCCGGATCGGTGTGAAAGGAGAAGCGCGTCCTTATGCATTCTACCGTGAGACTGCGCAAAATCGTGCGGAGGTTTTCGTCGGCAGGTGGTATCTGGCAGAAGTTGAAAAGTATGAAGTTGTTTTTCTTTCCCTCCTTGCCCTGGAGCGCCGTCTGGCAGAGCAGCCGTGCCTGATTCTGCACTGTGCATACACGGAGTATCAGGGGAAAGCAATGCTCTTTTCTGCACCATCGGGAACGGGCAAAACCACACAGGCGGGACTCTGGGAACAGTACCGGGGAAGCCGTACCGTAAATGGGGATAAGGCATTGCTGGAATATGACGGCACAGCGTGGACAGCAAACGGCTGGCCGGTCTGCGGAACATCAGGAGTCTGCGAAAACAAAAAGCTCCCGGTCGGATGCATTGTAATGCTGAGCCAGGCAAAGACGAATCAGGCGTGGCGGCTGCGTCCGGCAGAGGCATTTACGAGTCTGTACGGACAGATCACCATGAACCGCTGGGACAGGGAGGGACTGGTGCACAGTCTCGACCTTCTCGAACAGCTTGCTGGAAAAGTTCCGGTGTATCATCTTGCGTGCGACATTTCAGAAGATGCGGTGAAAACGCTGGAGCAGGAGATCGGGACCGGTTCGTTCGAAAGTGAAACATATGCAGCTGCACTGCACAAAAACATGATTCAGAAAAGGGAGAAACATGCATGAAAATGATGGATACACGTGCCTATGTCGGAATGCTGAAAGAACTTGTAGAGCAGGACAGAGAAGTGCGTATGGTGATTTCCGGGAGCAGCATGGCGCCGTTTCTGATTCATGGACGCGACAGTATTTTCTTCCGAGCGCCGGAGCGGGAACTTCGGAAAGGTGATATCGTATTTTACGAGCGGCCGGGCGGACAGTTTGTCGTGCATCGGATCTGCCGCGTTCATGCAGACGGTTATGACATAATCGGGGATGCACAGACGGAAATCGAGCATCATGTGCAACGGAAGCAGATCTTTGCACGGGTGACAAAAGTGGAACGAAAAGGAAAAATACTTGTACCGGGAACGTTCTGGTGGGAGTTTTTTGCACAGGTCTGGATTCGCATTATCCCGCTTCGTCCGATTCTGATGCATGGATATGCCCGGTTATTCGGTGTGGATAAAAAGAAAAATGATGCGTGCAGAGAAAATGAAAGGAAAAGAAGATGATTACAGAAACAGAAACCGCATTCCTTGCGGTGATTCGTGCGTTTTTGACAGAAGAAAAAGCATCGCCGGCAGAAATTCAGGGGCTGACAGAAAAACAATGGAATCATCTGTTTGTCCTCGCGGCACAGCATTCGCTGCTGTCAGCGGTCTACGATGTTGTGGGAAAAACACCGGAATTTGCAGAGCTTCCGGACGAGCTTCGCAGACAGGTAAAAACGCAGGCAATGCAGAGTGTTTTGCAGCAGGTTTCGCGTACAGCGCTGTTTCTTTCCGATGAAAAGGAGCTGGAGCATCTGGGCGTGCAGCCGCTGGTGATGAAAGGAATTGTGTGCAGAAGTCTCTACCCGAAACCAGATCTGCGCCCGTCCGGGGATGAGGATCTTCTGATTTCGGCAAAGGATTTTGCAACAGTAGATGCCTGTTTTATGAGGAAGGGCTTTGTGCGGGACAAAGAAACCGCAATGCCAAATGGTGCCAAAGACGGTGATGCCCCGGAAGAGATGGGCTACATTCATCCGAAAACAGGGGTCTTCTATGAAATACATACCAGGCTGTTCAGCACAGAATCCTCTGCCTATGGTTATCTGAACCGTGCATTTTCCGATGTTTTTGCGCATCCATCCAGGGTGGAAGTGCAGGGTCAGAGTATTTTTACCTTAGAAGAAACGCATCATCTTTTCTATCTTCTCTGTCACAGCTTCAAGCACTTTCTTCACGGCGGCGTCGGGATCCGTCAGATCTGTGATATGGTACAGATGATTCGTATATATGGAAGAAAAATAGACTGGGAAATGTTCTGGCAGCTGTGCGAAGAGTATCACATGACGTGTTTCTGTATCAATCTGCTGGATATCGGCGAGCGGTATCTGGGCTTTTCCTATGAAGCAAGTGGGGCAGTCCGTGCCGCAAAGAAGCTTCACCCGGATTCCGAAGCGCTTCTGATCGATATTCTCGATGCCGGTTCGTTCGGAAAATCGAGCGCGGGACGGATCCACAGTGCAAACATTACCCTGTATGCGGCAGAAACCGGAATGGAAAAGCACACAGCCGGGGGAATCTGGAAATCGCTGGTTCCGGAAGCGTCCTATATGAAAAACAAGTATCCCTATGCGGCGAGGTATCCGTTTTTGCTCCCGGCTGCATACGTGGAGCGAATCCTGAAATGGCTGGGGCAGGGAGAAAAAGGACAGAAATTGAGCATTGAAGTGGGCGCGGGACGTGTCGAGCTGCTGAAAAAATACGATATGATCCGCACCGCAGACTGGAAAAAGAGAGGAGACGCGCATGCAGGAAGAATCCAAAGAGAAAAGTAAAGACGTTTCCTTTGAGTCTCTCCGCATCCTGTCGGAGCGATGGAAAAACGGAACGTTCTCGGAAATCATCGATGACTGGAAATGGATTTTTGGCTACAGCGCGCGCTATAAGGGGGCGATTGTTTTTTATACGATTCTCGGTATCTTAAGCACTTCGCTTGGGCTTGTCGGCAGCGTGGCAGGAAAATACCTGATCGATATCATCACCGGATACCAGATACAGAAGCTTCCGCTGCTGCTTTGCATCATGATCGGAAGCACCGTGTTCAGCCTTGGGTTTGAGAGTGTCATCAACCGCATTTCAACGAAGCTTGGTATCGCCATCAACAACGACATCCAGGCGGATATTTTCGACAAAATCGTTGATGCGGACTGGCTGGAAATCAGCAAATACGCAAACGGTGACGTACTCAACCGTTTCAACGGCGACATTGGAACGGTCAGCGGCAACGCAATCAGCTGGCTCCCGACGATTATCATTGCCGTGTATCGGTTTATTGCCACCTTTTTCGTAATCCTGCATTATGACTGGGTCATGGCGCTGATTGCTTTTTTAAGCGCACCGTTTCTGCTTCTGATGTCCCGTTTTATGATCCGCCGTCAGCGGGAATACAGCAAAAAAGTGCGCGAGATGAGCAGCAACCTGATGAGCTTTGAGGTAGAAGCATTCTACAATTTTGATACCATCAAATCGTTTGGCATTGCGCCGTATTACAGCAAAAAGATGCGCTGGTGGCAGGGACTTTTCAAGGATATCAGTCTGAAATATAATCTGTTTACGATTAAAACCAATATCGTAATGTCTATTCTCGGGAGTGCGGTGGAGTTTACGGCGTTCGGATACTGCCTGTTCCGTCTGTGGACGCACGACATTACCTATGGAACCATGACGCTGTTCCTGCAGCAGCGGAGTAATCTTTCCGGCGCGTTTGGAAACGTGATTTCGATTATTCCGTCCTTCCTCAACAGCTCCGTCTCGGCGCACCGGATCCGTGAGCTCGTAGAGCTGCCAAAAGAGGTCCATATCCCGGAGAGCGCCAAGCTCGATCCACTGGCAAAGGATGGCTTCCGGGTACAGATGCATGGGGTAGAATTTTCTTATATAGAAGGAAACAAAGTAATCACCAAATCGGAGTTTCAGGCCGCCCCCGGCGAGATTGTAGCGTTGGTTGGCCCGTCCGGCGAGGGAAAAACAACGATGATCCGCCTGATTCTCGGCCTTATCCGCCCGCAGGAGGGGGAAACCGTGATCATTGCCTCAAATGGAAAAACGGTTCCCATGAACGCCGAAACGCGTCATCTCTTCGCCTATGTTCCGCAGGGAAATACGATCCTTTCCGGCACAATCGCCGAAAATATGCGCATGGTAAAAGAGGATGCGACCGACGAGGAGATCATCGAAGCGCTCAAAATCTCCTGCGCCTGGGATTTTGTTCAGCATCTGCCGGATACCATCAACAGCCGCGTCGGGGAACGTGGCCGCGGTTTCTCCGAAGGCCAGTCCCAGCGGCTTGCCATCGCCCGTGCCGTCCTCCGCGATGCCCCGGTGCTGCTTCTGGATGAAGCCACCTCGGCACTGGACGTTACGACGGAACGAAACGTCCTCCGAAACATCATCCGTCAGCGTCCCAACAAAACCTGTATCGTTACGACGCACCGTCCGAGTGTCCTCGGCCTCTGCCAGAGAGTCTACCGTGTCATGAATGGAACCGTGGCTGAACTCGATGGGGCAGAAGGGGCAAAGATGGTGGAAGATTTTTGACAGAAAAAAGACACAAAAAAGACACAAAGGTCGGAAGAGTGATACTTCAAAGTCAAATCAGTTATAGAGTTGTAAGTCAAAATCCTGCTATAATACAACCATCAAAGGTCACACAACACGCTACGTGAAAAGGAGAAAAAGTATGAAGAAAAAAGTGTTAGCAGGCATTCTTGCAGCAACTATGGCATTTTCCATGGCAGCATGCGGAAGCACAGGATCCAGTTCTGATTCCGGTTCCTCCGCAGCTTCCGGAAGCACAGCAAAGACAGAGGAAAAAGGCGAGCCGTACACTGTAACTATGGTACTGCAGGGCAGCCAGCAGCAGGATGAAGAGAGAATCGAAGAAAAAATCAACGAGATTCTGGAGCCGGAGCTGAATGCAAAGCTCGATATCGTTGTTCTTCCGTGGGCAAGCGCATCTCAGCAGTTACAGCTGATGCTTTCCGGCGATGAGAAAATCGATCTTCTGTACACAAATGCAACAACAGCTGTACAGTATATGCATTCCGGCCAGATCATGGATATGTCTGAACTGATTGACAAATACGGCACAAACCTGAAAGATATCTATGGCGAGGATATTGCAAAAACAAATCAGATTGATGGGTTTGTCTATGGCGTTCCGAACCAGATCGAACGAGGCAGCATTCCAGCCATCTTCATGAGAAAAGACCTGGTAGAAAAGTATAATATCAATACCGATGAAATCAAAGAGCCGAAGGATATGGAGAAAGTATTTGAGACCGTACAGGCAGGCGAGCCTGATATGACAATGCTGTTCTCCAGCAACAACAGTGATACGCCTCTGAGCCGTCTGTCCCGCGCTGATGGACTTGGCGATGCCAACACGGGCGCTCTGATGGATCAGACCAACAGCACAACCGTAGAAAACTACTTTGCAAGCGACTGGTACAAGGAGACTGCAACTATGCTGCATGACTGGTATCAGAAAGGCTATATCAGCAAGGATGCCGGAACAAACACAGAAAACTGGAGAACCGTATGCAAAGCAGGAAATCTCTTCTCCTTGTTCTTTGCTTATCATCCAGGTACCCCGGTTGAGTTCCAGAGCTCCACAGGATATGAGTTTGAAATCGTACCGTTCTATGATCAGCCGATCATCAACTCATCCTCTTACGGCGGAATTATCTTCTCTGTAGCACAGAACTCCGAAAATCCGGAAAAAGCAATGCAGGTTCTCGATTATATCTATGGCAGCCCGGAGGTCATGAACCTTCTGAACTGGGGCGAAGAGGGAACCGACTACGTAGTAGAAGATGAAGAAAACGGAATCATCAACTACCCGGACGGTGTAACAGCAGACAATGCAGGCTACAGCTTTAACTGTGGATGGGAGCTTCCGAACCAGTTCATCGCATACAAATGGGATGGATCTGACCCGCAGCTCTGGGACAAAATGCAGGAGTTCAACGCTTCCGGTATCGAGTCGAAAGCACTGGGATTTGTCTTTGATAACAGCGAATATGCGGATCAGGTATCAGCCCTGAACAACGTAATCAGCCAGTACAACGGCGCACTTAGCAGCGGCTCCGGAGATCCGGAAGAACTGCTTCCACAGTTCCTGGAGGCACTGGACGATGCGGGAATCGATGATGTCATTGCTGCAAAGCAGGAGCAGCTGGATGCATTTCTTGCAAAGAAATAGGCTAATTTGTAAAAAGAACACGACCGGGGCGGAAGAAAATCCGGTGTGATACAGTAACCGAAGGCTCCACTCTTACTAGAAAAGATGTGGAGCCTTCTCTGTGAAAGAACCTGAAAAAACAGCCCTCATAAAAGGAGACACGCTTTATGAAAAAAGCAGAGGTTAAAAAAGGAAAAAAGAAAAACGTGCTGAAGGAATACTGGCCGCTTTATCTGATGATGCTTCCGGCACTTCTGTATCTGCTGATCAACAACTATATCCCGATGGCAGGTATGGTGATTGCGTTTAAAAAACTGAATTTTGCGAAAGGTATCTGGGCAAGCCCGTGGGCAGGACTTAAAAACTTCAAGTTCCTGTTTGCTTCCAAGGATGCATGGATTATTACAAGAAACACGTTGCTGTATAACGTTGCATTTATTCTTGTAAACATGGTAGTCGGAATTGCCATTGCGATTCTGATTACGGAGGTAAGAAACACAAAGCTCAAAAAGATATATCAGAGTGCGATTCTTCTTCCGTTCCTGATGTCCATGGTTATCTTAAGCTACATCGTATATGCGCTTCTGAGTGCAGAAAATGGTCTTGTCAACAACTCGATCCTTCCGTTGTTCCACATTGACCCGATTCAGTGGTACCAGAAACCGAAATACTGGCCGGCGGTCCTGATCATCGCGAACTGCTGGAAGGGCGTAGGATACGGATGCCTGATCTACATTGCATCGCTGATCGGTATCGATCCTTCCTTCTATGAGGCTGCCAGACTGGACGGCGCAAGCAAATGGCAGGAGATTACGAAAATCACACTGCCGAGCCTCGTTCCGACCATCATCACCCTGCTGCTTCTCAGCATCGGAAGAATTTTCTATTCCGATTTCGGTCTGTTCTATCAGGTACCAATGAACTCCGGTGTTCTGTTCCCGACCACAAACGTTATCGATACCTATGTATACCGCGCCCTGATTGAGCAGGGAAATATCAGTATGTCATCTGCAGCCGGTGTATACCAGTCTCTGGTAGGCTTCTGTGTCGTAATGTTGAGTAACTGGATTGTCCGCAGAGTAGACAAAGACCAGGCATTATTCTAGGAGGATGGAAGTATGACAAATTCAAAAAAAGCAAAACGTTTCCAGTTCTGGATTAATGTAGTACTCATTCTGATTACGTTATCCATTGTACTGCCGTTTGTACTCGTATTTATTTCCTCGCTGACCGATGAAAACACACTGATCCGCAACGGATATTCGTTCTTCCCGGAGAAATTCAGCTTTTATGCTTACTCCTATATCATCCGTCAGGGTGAGAAAATCCTGAGAGCGTACGGAATCACCGTTTTTGTAACGATTGTTGGTACCGCTGCAAATATTGCGATGTCCGCTCTGTTGGCATATCCGCTTTCTGTTAAAAAACTGCCGTACCGCAGAGCAATTACCTTTTTCGTATTCTTTACGATGCTGTTCAACGGCGGACTGGTGCCGACCTACTTGATGTATGTAAATTATCTTCACATCAAAAACACGATCTGGGCGTTGATTGTTCCGGGCTTCCTGTTAAGTGCAAACAACGTGCTGATGATCCGAAGCTACTTTAACACCAGTATCCCGGACGCGCTGTTCGAGGCGGCCAAAATCGATGGCGCAGGACACATGAAGATTTTCACCAGCATCACACTGCCGCTTGGAAAACCGATTTTGGTAACCATGGGACTGTTTTCCGCACTTGGCTATTGGAATGACTGGACAAATGGGTTATATTATATCAGCGACCAGAGCAAGTATTCCACTCAGCAGGTGCTGAATGTCATGGTCAAGAACATTGAGTATTTAACCAAATATGGACGCGGCGCGGTCAGTTCGGTACCCAGTATCAGCTTGCGTATGGCAATCGCATTTGCGGCTATGCTTCCCATTTTGATACTGTATCCTTTCCTGACGAAGTATTTTGAAAAAGGTATCGCCGTAGGCGCTGTGAAAGGATAAAGCCATGAGTAAAAAGCATCTGCATATCCGCCGCATAAATATCAGACAGGTCTTAATTGTGTGTGTCCTGCTGTTGGGCCTGTGTGCAGCCCTTGCTGTCTTTTCCACAGTGAAATTACAGAGTAATGCGACGGATACGGTACGGCGGTATGCGGATGCTTTTATCTCCAGGCTGTCCAGCGAACTGGAAAACAACGATTCCTCTATGGAATCTACGGTTCTGACCACCAGTTACCGGTGCCTGTTCGAGCAGACCGGTATGGAATGGGTCGAGCAATCCGGCAGCCTGCAAAATACTTACCAGCTGCTCAATAAGTTGTCCATCAACCGGTACAATTATTATGTTTATGAAAACCA
>ENA-OUPZ01001443-OUPZ01001443.1-human-gut-metagenome-genome-assembly--contig:-NODE-1443-length-10491-cov-7.750096_pt1 | contig 10491 bp, 8 predicted proteins | sample MGYA00237941_ERZ548813 | MGnify/ENA primary metagenome ERZ548813 (study PRJEB26490, sample SAMN05194712) | human gut metagenome | biome: terrestrial biome; feature: human-associated habitat; material...
GTTACAAACGGTCAACGGGCTGAGGTAAAGCGAGCCTGCACTGCGAAGGAATATCCCTGCTTTCCGCGTCCGATTCGTCACAAAGAAGTCTTTTTCTTTACAAGCGTATCTCCCAAACAACTACAAATTTAAACAGGTATTACTTTGTCAGTAACATCATAATCTCATTACTTCTCTGAACAAATGCTGTCATTTCTTCCGGACTTAACGGCTTATGTGCCAGCATTGCAAGATCATACAACTGCTTGCAGATGACCGGTACATTCTTGCTCCGCTTATGCTCTACAAGGAACTGTACCAGTGGATGATTTGCATTCAGTACCAGCGTTGCCTGACTGCCAAACATAGACGAATCCATTCCGCTCATGCCATACATCTTCATCATCTCCTGCATTCTTCTGTTCTCTTCTGACAGAACTGCCATTGATGCAACCTTATCATCTTTCAGCTTTTCAACTTTTACTTCCAGCTTATCATTACCAAGCTCTTTTCTGAAGATCTCCACCAGCCTTTCTGCTGTCTTCTGGAATGCTTCTTTCTCATCTTCTGCCACTTCATCTTTCAGAGAATCATGCACATCTGCATCAATTCTTAAGAACTGAACTTCCTGATGCTTCTGCTCCAGATAAGTGATAAATGCAGAATCAATATTGTGCGTCAGGATGATCGCATCCTGTCCCTGTGCCTTGAACATATTGATATACTGGCTCTGCTGTACCTCATCGGTTACATAGAAAATCCTTGTCTTCTCCGGCTCTTTTTCAGCATCTGCATCCGTGGATTCTGCCTCTTCTGACTTTGCTTCTGCCTCAGTATTTCCTGCTTTTGACTCTTCATTCTTTGCAGCCTCTTCTTTTGCAGCTTCTTCCACCTCAGCCTCGCCTTTGGCTTCTTTGATGATATCTTCCAGTGTCAGATACTTATGCTCAAGATTCTTATAAAGCATGGAATCTTTCATCTTCTCACCGAATTTTTCATCTTTCAGGCATCCAAACTTGATGAACGGACTGATATCGTCCCAGTATTTTTCATAATTCTCACGGTCTGTCTTAAACATGCCATTGAGTTTATCTGCTACTTTCTTAGAAATATAATCCGCAACTTTATTTACGAATCCATCATTCTGCAATGCACTTCTTGATACATTCAGCGGCAGATCCGGGCAATCAATGACTCCTTTCAGTACCATCAGGAACTCCGGAATCACTTCTTTAATATTATCGGCAATAAATACCTGGTTGTTATACAGTTTGATCTTTCCTTCAATAGATTCATACTCTGTATTGATCTTCGGGAAATAAAGGATTCCCTTTAAATTAAATGGATAATCCATATTTAAGTGGATCCAGAATAATGGTTCTTTGTAGTCCATAAATACCTTGCGGTAGAACTCAATATATTCTTCCTTCGTACACTCACTCGGATTTTTTGTCCACAGCGGATGGATATCGCTGATGGAAACCGGGCGTCTTACAATCTTTGCCTTCTGCTTTGGCTCACCCTCTTCGCCTTCCTTTGGCTCTTCTGTGATATGCTCAACAACGGTATCTGTATCGAGTACATCAGCTTCATCAATGGTATCATACTCCGGTTCTGCATTTGCTCTGGAAAGGAAGATCTCTACCGGCATAAAAGAGCAGTATCTCTCAAGCACTTCTCTTGCACGGTATTCATTTGCAAATTCCAGGCTGTCTTCATTCAGATACAGAGTGATCTCACTTCCAACGGTCGTTCTGCTGCCTTCCTGCATCTCATACTCTGTACCACCTTCACTTGCCCAGTGAACCGGTTTTGCACCTTCTTTATAGGAAAGTGTATCAATCTGAACTTCATCTGCTACCATAAATGCGGAGTAGAATCCAAGTCCGAAATGACCGATCATATCATCCTCTGTCGTCTTGTCTTTATACTTCTCAAGGAACTGCGTTGCACCTGAAAATGCAATCTGCGTAATATACTCTTCTACTTCTTCCGCTGTCATTCCAAGTCCGTTATCAATAAATTTCATCGTCTTCTCTTCCGGATTGACAATGACTTCAATCTTTGGCTTATAACCTTCCGGGAGTTCATACTCGCCCATCATATCCAGCTTTTTCAGCTTGGTGATCGCATCACATCCGTTGGACACCAGCTCACGGACAAAAATATCATGATCCGAATAAACCCATTTCTTAATAATCGGGAAAATATTTTCGCTGTCGATTGATAAAGTACCTTTCTTAACTGCCATTTTACTGCACTCCTTTTTTATTTGTTCACAATCTGTGATCCTTTTGCATTCTTTCTGCATGCTTTTACATAGCATATTTATTACCTAATGGACATTCTAGTACAGCAAAATTTAAAAGTCAATAGAAAATTAGCACTCTTTTAAATAGAGTGCTAATAATTTTATAAAAATAATAAGATGTTGGGAGCAAAAGCCCCCAACAATGATGCCAACGGATTGTTTCGCACTACGCACTCCCACAATCCTGCCCAATATTCGCATATCGTGGGATTATACTGTCTCCGGCTCAGGATACTCTTCTCCAAATGTCTCCACAGTCACTTTTTTCATAACCTGCTTCTCCAGCGGACGGTCACTGTAATCGGTTGCTGTCTCAGCAATCTTGTTCACAACATCCATTCCCTCTGTAATCTTACCAAATGCGGCATAAGCTCCATCCAGATGCGGTGCTTTCTTATGCATGATAAAGAACTGGCTTCCTGCTGAATCCGGATGCATTGCACGTGCCATGGAAAGGACTCCGGCATCATGTGCGAGATCATTCGTCACACCATTCTGTGCAAACTCACCTTTGATCGAATATCCCGGACCGCCCATTCCGGTTCCGTCCGGGCATCCCCCCTGAATCATAAATCCGCTGATCACACGATGAAAGATCAGTCCGTCATAAAAACCTTTTTTTACGAGAGATACAAAATTATTCACTGTATTCGGTGCGATCTCCGGATACAGTTCTGCTTTCATAATATCGCCATTTTCCATTTCAAATGTAACTACTGGATTTGCCATAATAATTTCCTCTTTTCTTCTGATATTTATAAATCCTGTCTTCTAAAATATTGTAGCGGATTGCCCCATAAAGGTCAACCCGCCCATTCTTACAGAATATCAATATGATTGTTTTTACAAAATACCACTATGTTTGTTCTTACAGAATGTCAATATGTTCTCCTGCCAGTGCCTTATTCATACTGCGGACTGCACAGAATTTACCGCACATACTGCATGTATCGCTGTGGTCATCTTCCGGCAGACGGTCATCCCGGATTGCTTTTGCAGTTTCCGGATCTAATGCACATTCAAACTGTGCATCCCAGTCCAGTACCCGGCGTGCATCGGCCATCTTATCATCAATATCTCTTGCATGTGGGATTCCCTTGGCTATATCTGCTGCATGAGCTGCAATCTTTGATGCAATAATTCCCTGCTTTACATCCTCAACATTTGGAAGGGCAAGATGCTCTGCCGGTGTAACGTAACAAAGGAATGCTGCTCCGTTCATTGCTGCCACAGCACCACCGATTGCTGCCGTAATGTGATCGTACCCCGGTGCAATATCCGTAACCAATGGTCCAAGTACGTAGAACGGTGCTCCCATACAGATCGTCTGCTGAACTTTCATATTGGCTGCTACCTGATCCAACGGCACATGTCCCGGTCCTTCTACCATAACCTGCACATTATGATCCCAGGCACGCTTTGTCAGCTCACCCAGGCGGACAAGCTCCTCAATCTGACATACATCGGTCGCATCTGCCAGGCATCCCGGTCTGCACGCATCTCCCAGTGAGATTGTCACATCATATTCTTCACAAATATCAAGGATTTCATCATAATATTCATAAAATGGATTTTCTTCTCCTGTCATGCTCATCCACGCAAAGACAAGACTTCCGCCACGACTGACGATATTCATCTTTCTTTTATGCTTCTTGATCTGATCGATCGTCTTTCTTGTAATTCCGCAGTGCAGCGTCACAAAATCTACTCCGTCCTGTGCGTGCAGACGTACAACATCCACAAAATCTTTTGCCGTCAGCTCTGACAGATCTCTCTGATAATGAATCACACTGTCATAAACCGGAACGGTTCCAATCATTGCCGGACACTCGCTTGTCAGCTTCTGACGGAACGGCTGCGTATTCCCGTGGCTGGAAAGATCCATGATCGCCTCAGCCCCGAGATTGACCGCACTCATGACCTTCTGCATCTCTATATCATAATCTTTACAGTCTCTTGATACTCCAAGATTGACATTGATCTTGGTACGGAGCATACTTCCTACCCCTTCCGGATCCAATGACTTATGTAATTTGTTCGCACAGATTGCTACTTTTCCCTCAGCCACCAGTTCTCTTAATTTTTCTACCGGCATAAATTCCTTTTCTGCCACGATCTTCATCTGCTCCGTGATGATTCCCTTCCTTGCCGCATCCATCTGCGTCGTATATTCTGCCATTTTTCCTCTCCTTTTCTGCTTATTTGTCTCTGATTTTTTCTTTAGAACTACTTATTCAAAAATTATTTTTCCCAGTGTATGATCCATCGGTCCCGAACCTGCCCCTAAATCCAGTTGTTCTTTTAATGCCTCCGTCAGATATTCTTTTGCCTTCTGCACCGCCTCTTCCATTCCTGCACCTTTTGCAAGATTCGAGGCGATCGCACTGGAAAGAGTACAGCCGGTTCCGTGGGTATTGGGATTTTCCACCCGCTCACCACAGATCCAGACTTTTTTCTCCCCCGTACAGAGGAAATCATTTGCATCGTTGATCCGATGACCACCTTTCAATAAAACTGCACAGCCATACTCCTCTACAATCTTTTCCGCTGCTGACTCCATATCCTGTGCATTTTTAATCTTCCTTCCGCTAAGCACCTCTGCCTCCGGGATATTCGGTGTGATCAGCTCCGCCAGCGGAAAAAGCTCTTTCTTCAGAGATTGCTCCGCATCTTTCTGTATCAGCCGATGACCACTGGTTGATACCATCACCGGATCAAGAACGATATGCTCTGCCTGATATTCTTTCAGCTTTTCTGCCACAACATGAATGATTTCCCCGGAAGAAAGCATTCCGATCTTCACAGCATCCGGGCGAATATCTGTAAAAATACTGTCTATCTGCTGCCCGGCAAACTCCGGTGTCACTTCCATGATTCCCTGTACTCCGGTGGTATTCTGTGCCGTCAATGCCATGACAGCACTCATTCCATACACACCATTGGCTGCCATTGTCTTAAGATCTGCCTGGATTCCTGCTCCTCCACTGCAGTCACTTCCTGCGATGGTAAGCACCTTTTTCATTTCAAATGCTTTCAAAAAACGTCGCACCATCTCCGGCTTGTCTTTTGCTGCAAATAATCCGCTCACTACAGCTACTCCGTCAATGCCTGTTCCAGTCAGTTCTTTTATATTTTCTGCGGTGATTCCGCCGATGGCTACAACCGGGATCTCCACTGCCTCGCAGATTGCACACAGTTCCTCTTTCGCAAGAGTCGTCACATCTGACTTGGTCTGACTTCCAAAGACTGCACCGCATCCAATGTAGTCTGCACCTGCCTTTTGTGCCTGCAGAGCTTCTTTTACATTATGGGCACTGCCCCCGATAATAAAATCTTCTCCCAGCAGTTCTCTCGCCTTTTCAATTCCCATATCAGACAGCCCCACATGAACTCCGGCTGCACCGATCTTTTTGGCAAGATCCGGCCGGTCATTTACAATCAATGGCACATGGTGCTTTCTACAGATCTCATTTAATTTCTTTCCTTCTGAAATAATTTCTTCATCCGAAGCGTGTTTCTCCCGGAGCTGTACACACGTCACGCCTGAACGCACCAGTGTCTCCACTACTGTCTCCAGTGTCTCGCCTTCCGCGAGCCATTTTCTGTCTGTCACCGCATAAAGCCTGAGCTGCTCCGGTGAAATATATCTTTTTTTGTTCTGTTTCATCCTGCTCTGCACCTCCATTCTCCTGCCTCGCTCCATTTCCATCTTCAATGACAAAGCATCCAGCAGCCTTATCTGAAAACTTCCTATTCCTTCCTCTTTTTCATCCACAGTCTCCCCGGCTCTTTCCGCACAGTGTCGCCATGTTTCAGCCGCTTCAGCCGCGGCCTCAAAAGAGTCTGTTCCGTCTCCGCATTTTAATGCACATAATGCGGAAAGCATACAGCCGCTTCCGGTAATTCTGCAGATTCGTCCATCCCCTCCTGAGATAACTTTCACTCGTTCTCCATCAGAGATCACATCCTGCTCCCCGGTCATACAAACCGTACAACGATATTTTTTTGCCAGTCTGACTGCCAGCCTCCGGGCTTTTTCCAGCTCCAGTTCCAGTGAGCTTTCTACTCCACCACTCTGGATTCCTGAAAATACTGCATCACCATCCTGCTGACAGCTTTCTGCCGTTCCTTCTATTTTCTGCCTTTCAGTTCCTAAAACCAGAAATTCCTTTTCATCCTCTGCACGCAATAATGCAGACGCTTCTTCCTGATTGCATCTTATAATAGAAGGAACGACCGATTGCAGAAGCTGTCCGATCTTCTTTCTCCGGAATTTGCTGGCCCCTGCACCGACCGGATCCAGCACTACCGGATGCCCCAGTCTGTTCGCACATTTTCCGGCAAGAATACAGGATCTGATCTTTCTTTCGTCCGGCACACCGGTATTCAGTAAAGTGGCCTGACAGATCGCCGTGATCTCTTCCACTTCCTGTTCATCCTGTGCCATGACTGCACTTCCACCTGCAGCCAGAAGTACATTCGCCACACTTTGCATCGTAACCGGATTGGTAAGGCAGTGTACTTTTACATTCTTTTCCATTTATTAATTCTCCCTCATCTGCTCCAGGACATGGCTTTTTTCAAGAACCCGAAGGACGATATACGCTAAAATACTTCCTGCAAGCGTGGAAATAAAAAATGGAATCATATAAACCGTAAAGCCTCCCGGCTCAAGCCCCATTAGAAGCTTTGCCACCGGATAAGCTGCAAGTCCTCCCAGTACTCCTGTCCCAAGTGCTTCTGCGATACATGTTACATCCAGCCGTTTTGTAAAATGATAAACCATTCCACAGCACAATGCCCCTACCATACTGCCCGGAAAAGCAAGCAGGCTTCCAATTCCCATGAGATTTCTCAGAAAGCTCGCACAAAATGCGATCCCCACTCCCCACCATGGTCCAAGTATTACTGCGGCAAATACATTTACCATATGCTGTACCGGTGCACACTTACTTCCTGCTACCGGCACGCTGAGCAGACTGCCCGCAACGGCTGCCGCTGTCAGCAGACCTGCAACCGCCAGTTTTGCTGTTGTACTATGCGTTGTCCTGTTCTTCTGCATTTTATCAGTTCCTCCTACTTGTATGAAATGATGTCGGGGTCAAAAGATAGAAAAAAGAGACTCCGATAGGGGAATCTCTGCTGCTTTTTCGCTATTTCCCTACGTTGGCATTATCCAAATCAGGTTGCGGGTCGAAACCAGTCAGTCTCCTCTCAGCCGGCTTCAGCCAGCTCCCCTTCTTCATCGGTATGATTATATAACGGTTCTTTCTTTTTTTCAACTCTTGTATGGTTGAATTGTACAATTTTACTTTCCTTTTTTAGTCACTCGTTACATTGCCCTGAAAATAAATCAGGTTTATACTGACTCTATGAGTTATTTAGTATTTTATTGATTTAAGGAGGCACTCAAAATGGCAAGTTTATCCCTTAAGGGTATCCAGAAAATTTATCCTAACGGATTCCACGCAGTAAAAGATTTCAACCTTGAGATCGCAGACAAAGAGTTTATCATCTTTGTAGGACCTTCAGGATGTGGTAAATCTACAACTCTTCGTATGATCGCCGGACTGGAAGATATCTCAGACGGAACATTCAAGATCGACGGAAAAGTAATGAACAATGTTGAGGCAAAAGACCGTGATATCGCAATGGTATTCCAGAACTACGCTCTGTATCCTCACATGACAGTATATGATAATATGGCATTCGGACTGAAACTTCGTAAAGTTCCGAAGGCTGAGATCGACAAAAAGGTCAGAGAAGCAGCAAGAATCCTTGACCTTGAGAAACTTCTTGACCGTAAGCCGAAGGCTCTTTCCGGTGGACAGAGACAGCGTGTTGCCATGGGTCGTGCTATCGTTCGTAATCCTAAGGTATTCCTTATGGACGAGCCTCTTTCCAACCTGGATGCAAAGCTGAGAGTTCAGATGCGTATCGAGATTTCCAAGCTTCATGAGAATCTTGGTGCAACGATCATCTACGTTACACATGACCAGACAGAGGCTATGACACTCGGAACAAGAATCGTTGTTATGAAAGACGGAGTTGTTCAGCAGGTAGATACACCTCAGGCACTTTACAATACACCTTGCAACCTGTTCGTTGCCGGATTCATCGGATCTCCGCAGATGAACTTCATGGATGCCAAGTGTGCAGTAAATGGAGAGGATGTTACTCTTACAGTTGGAAAGCATGTACTGAAAGTTCCTGCTTCCAAAAAGAAAGCACTGATCGAAGGCGGTTATGATGGAAAGACAGTTGTTCTTGGAATCCGTCCTGAAGATGTTCATGATTCTCAGGCATTCATCAACAACTCTGCTGACAGCGTGATCGAATCTACGATCAAAGTATACGAGCTTCTTGGAGCTGAAGTATTCCTGTACTTCGATATCGAGGGAACTCAGATGACAGCACGTGTTAACCCACGTACAACACTCAGAACAGGTGATAAAGCTGTATTCGCTCTTGATATGGAGAAGATCCACGTATTCGACAAAGAGACTGAGTTGACTATTACAAACTAATAGTATAAAATGAGGGGGTTGTACTTATTAAGTGCAACCCTTTTTATTATTCTGTAAAAAGATCTGCACAGCACAGATTTTTTACACTGGGCTTTTTACCCCCGACATCATTTAATTTATTTTGGAGAAAATTCATGGAACAGACCCCGGAACTTACAAAAGCACTCAGCGAATTAAAGCGTCTCACTGGACTGACAATGCAGATCACCGCTGATACCCCTGAAGAGACTGCTGCTGCCCTGGAGCAGATCCGTTGTCTTTGTACTGCTTATCGTGAAAAATATAATAAAAATGATTTTCTTCTGAGCCTGATGAAGAACGGTATTCCGGCTTATGATATTTACGAGCGTGCCGGACGTCTTCATATCCCGGTTGAAGAAAAGCGGGTGATCTATCTGCTGAAGACAAAAGAACTCACTGATACGATCATTGAGATCCTGAGAAATCTTTTTCCCCATAGAGCAAAGACCTATCTTGTTCCGGTCAGCAAGGATATACTTTCTATCCTTCACCCGGTCAGGTCAGCCTCTTCCGAAGATGAGGTCCGAAAAACCGCCCATATCATCGTAGATACGCTCAATACCGAGGCTCTCGCCCACGTTCAGATTGCCTACAGTGGCGTGATTGAAAATCTTGCCGAACTGCCCGGTGCTTTCCGTGAAAGTACTTTGGCGTTGAAGGTCGGTGAGCTTTTTTACTCTGACCAGACCGTATTTCCGTATAATGAGCTTGGAATCGGACGCCTGATCTATCAACTTCCGGTATCTTTATGCGAAAGCTTTCTTTCGGAGATTTTTGGTGAGGAAGTTCCCGATGGCTTTGACGAAGAGACGACGCTTGCGGTAAACCGCTTTCTTCAGAACAATCTGAATATTGCAGAAACTGCCCGTCAGCTTCATATGCACCGGAATACCCTGATCTATCGTCTGGAGCAGATCCAGAAGCGGACCGGTCTTGATCTGAGGTGCTTTGAAGATGCCATGACGTTCAAAATTGCAACTATGGTAATGAATTATCTCCATTCAGAAAGGAAATCATAAATATGAATGACGCTTTATACGAACAGCTTGTATCCCGCAGAACGAAACCGCTTTATTATATCCTGCTTGGTGGTGCTTTTCTCCTTGCAGTTCTGATTGCAGTTTTGGGGACAATGTTCTTTGGAGTTTTCTCTTTCATTGCAGGTGCATTGATCGCATTGATCGCTTACTATTTCATTTCTCCGCAGTTAAGTGTAGAATATGAATATACCATTTTAAATCATGACCTTCAGATCGATGCAATCTACAATAAATCAAGAAGAAAGCCAAAGATGACTTTAGATATCCAGACTGCCGAGATCATTGCTCCAAAAGATTCACACCGTATGGATTCTTACCGGCCGGAAAAGACTTATGATTTTTCCTCCGGTCGCTCCTCAGAAAAGACTTATGCGATCATGATCTCCTATAAGCAGCAGAACGCCTGTGTCCTGATCGATCCTGATACCAGAATGGTAGATCATATGGTACAGTGGATGGGATCTAAAATGTTCACTGACTAAATTTATAATTATTTTGTAACTGTTCAGAGCCAAGCAAAATTTCATAAAACAGGTGTAAAATGCTTGCATTTTTAAGACTGTTTTTGAAATTTTATTTGGCGGATACGCCACACCGACGAAATGCGTAGCAT
>ENA-OUPZ01001450-OUPZ01001450.1-human-gut-metagenome-genome-assembly--contig:-NODE-1450-length-10472-cov-3.551502_pt1 | contig 10472 bp, 10 predicted proteins | sample MGYA00237941_ERZ548813 | MGnify/ENA primary metagenome ERZ548813 (study PRJEB26490, sample SAMN05194712) | human gut metagenome | biome: terrestrial biome; feature: human-associated habitat; material...
GAAATGACCGTTCGCCGCAATCTTGATGAACTTCAGAATATGAACTTTGTAAAAAGAGAACGGGGATATGCCATTTTGCTTCAGCCCGCAAAAGATACTGATTATTATGTAGAAAGCGGAGAACACGAACGCGAAAAGCGAGCAATCGCAACTATTGCTTTACAGTATATCCATCCATCCCAGAGTATTTGTATGGATTCCGGAACTACAATCCAGCAACTTATCACAATGCTCCCTATGACCATGCCATTATCAGTGATAACTCCCAGCCTTGTAGGCGCGCTGGCATTATCAGATAATACAAATATACAGGTTCTGATTCCAAGCGGAGTGATGCACCACACTAATCGTTCTATATTGATTTCTGATCCTGAATGGCTCTCTCAATACCGAGCAGATATTGCCTTTATGTCCTGCCGTTCTTTCCGCGTCCCCGGTGGTGCGTTCGAACATTCACAGGCACTTACTTCCACCAAACGTGCTCTGGCGTCTATTGCTCAGAAACGAATTCTTCTTTTGGATTATTCCAAGTGGAATGTAAACTCGTTGTGTAATTCTCTGAAATTATCAGATTTAAACATCCTTATTACAGATAATAAAGCGCCTTTAGAACTAGCTACCAAAGCAGCTGAAAAAGGAATTGAAATTATTATTGTAAACCCTGATAATAATGTTATTCAGGAACATTTTAATCCTTCAGAAGACAGCCCTATAAAATAGAAAAACTGGTTCTGATCGTTATCATTAAACAAAAATAAAAACTTATTTGTATATATTGACTTTCTCACATCAGAATGTTACAATGTGAGTAATTAAGACAAGGGGTGCTTGTGTAAACAGGCTGAGAGTAAGCTGTATTGCTTTAACCCATTACCTGATTTGGATAATGCCAACGTAGGGAAAGTTATAGTTCTTCCGGACTGCAATATGCTTGTTGGCGTATTGCAGTTTTTCCTTTTTATAAGCAGACATATCATATCATCTCCCCTGTTTTAATTATAACCAGACAAACACGACAGACCGGGGGCACCACTCTCTGTCACTTCAGTAGTTTACTAAAAAACTTACGAATATGCGCAGGTGCAAGTCCCTGCTATATGCAGGAGGCGCAGTTCATTTTATTCGCAGTAACATCGAAAGCCCGCAGTGCAGGGCAAGGAGGAAAAAATGACACAGTATACAACGCAGATGGACGCGGCACGTCAGGGAATCATCACACCACAGATGGAAATCGTAGCAGAAAAAGAACACTTTGACGTGGAAGAATTAAGAGAACTGATTGCAAAAGGACAGGTAATTATTCCCTGCAACAAAAATCACAAGAGCATCAGTCCGAGCGGTGTCGGTGCAAAGCTGACCACCAAGATCAATGTAAATTTAGGTGTTTCCAGAGACTGGAAAGACGTTGATATGGAATATGAAAAGGTACATTCAGCAGTAGAAATGGGTGCAGAAGCCATCATGGATCTCAGCTCCTACGGAGATACCAGAAGCTTCCGCCGCAAACTTACATCCGAATGTCCGGCAATGATCGGTACTGTTCCGATCTACGACGCAGTAGTATATTATCACAAAGCACTTGGCAAGATTACTTCTGAAGAGTGGATTGATATCGTACGTATGCATGCAGAAGACGGCGTGGATTTTATGACTATCCACTGCGGTATGAATCGTGCAACCGCAGCACGTTTCAAACAGAATAAACGTCTCATGAACATTGTTTCCAGAGGTGGTTCTATTATGTTCGCATGGATGGAAATGACAGGAAAAGAGAACCCGTTCTATGAACATTTTGATGAAATTCTTGATATCTGCAGAGAGTATGATATCACTTTAAGTCTGGGAGATGCATGTCGTCCCGGATGTATTGCAGATGCAACTGATACTGCACAGATTGAAGAGCTGATCACTCTCGGTGAGCTTACCAAACGTGCATGGGAAAAGGATGTTCAGGTTATGATCGAGGGACCTGGCCACATGCCGCTGAACCAGATCGCAGCTAATATGGAGATCCAGAAAACTCTTTGCCATGGCGCTCCTTTCTATGTACTTGGACCGCTTGTAACAGATGTTGCTCCCGGATATGACCACATTACTTCCGCAATCGGCGGTGCGATTGCTGCTTATTCAGGTGCTGCTTTCCTCTGCTATGTAACACCTGCAGAACATCTTCGTCTGCCAAATGCAGCTGATGTAAAAGAGGGAATTATCGCTGCCAAAATTGCTGCTCATGCTGCTGATATTGCCAAAGGAGTTCCCGGTGCCGCAGAATGGGATTATAAGATGAGCGAAGCGAGAAAACGTCTTGACTGGGAAGAAATGTTCAAACTCAGCATGGATCCTGAGAAAGCAAGACGCTACCGCGCAGAGGCCAAACCTGAGAAAGAAGACACCTGCAGTATGTGCGGAAACTTCTGTGCCGTAAAGAATACAAACCGTATTCTGGATGGTGAAATTGTTACTATTTTTGATGAATGATGCTTTTATAAAAGCCGTATTTCAACATGTTTGATTGTTGAAATACGGCTTTTTATTTACTATATCTTCATCATATCTGACATAATACATCCACCGGCTGAACCATGTTCCATAATCTCATTTAACTGTCCTGTTCCCGGATGTATCCCTCCTATGGCATATACAGGAATCTTTACTGCTTTACAGACATTCTCCAGAAATTCCAGTCCTCTGGGTGGAAGTCCTTTTTTACAGTCAGTTGTATAAATATGTCCTGCCGTAAGATAATCAGCTCCCAGACTTTCTGCTTTCAATGCATCTTCTACGGAGTGGACCGAACTTCCGATCTGCCGGAAATCTCCAAGCTTTCCCTCATATTTTTCCAACAGAAATATTGGCAGATGAATGTATGGATGATGCAGTTTTTCTGCTACGTTTACATAGGTATGTAATATGCAGGGAACCTGATATCTCTTACAGATTTCCAGTATCTGCTCTGCCAGACGAGAATATTCTTCCTCCGGCAGATCCTTTTCCCTCAGAATAACCGCCTTCGGATGAAGGCTGCATACACGCTCGATCTGTTCTGCAAAGGGACGCTGACACAGGGAGCGGTTGGTCACTGCAATTACATTTTCATAAGGATTTTTCTGCATTTTAGAGGTACACATAATCATTCATAACCGGCTGAAGATCATGATCCAAAAGTGCCTTATAGACTTCATCTACAGACCTTCCGTCTGAAATCTCAAACTGGTCATCTCCTTTATCTTCGATATCCTCCACATGACTTCCGATTCCTGTGCTGACTCCTGCTGAAATCTTTGTCGCAGCAATTCCAACCAGGTTATCGCGGACACGCTCACACTCTCTGGTAGATACTGTAATGCTTGCAAATGGCATGAACAGACGATAGGCGCAGACCACCTGAAGCAGCTGTGGTTCATGTACATCCATAGGATTAATACGGTCATTGTTGATGATCGGCCGAAGTCTCGGACAGGAAAATGCAATCTCTGCATGAGGATATTTTCTCTGCAAAAGATATGCATGATATCCGGTGGCAAAAGCATCCTTACGGAAATCATCCAGTCCCAGAAGTGCAGCAAATCCTACTCCTCGCATACCACCCTTTAAAGCACGTTCCTGTGCGTTCAGACGATAAGGAAATATACGCTTGTGCCCTGCAAGATGCAGAGTTTCATACTTATCTGAATTATAAGTCTCCTGGAATACCGTTACATAATCAGCTCCGCATTCATGGAGATATGCATACTCATCTGAATTCATAGGATAAACTTCAAGTCCGATTACTTTGAAATATTTCCGGGCAATCTTACATGCTTCTCCGATATATTTTACATCAGATTTTGCTCTGCTCTCTCCTGTAAGAATCAGGATTTCCTGCAGTCCTGTCTTTGCGATAGCAGCCATTTCCTTATCAATCTCTTCTGCATTCAGCTTTGCTCTGCGGATCTTATTATGGCAGTTAAATCCGCAGTAAATACAGTAATTCTCACAGTAATTTGCAATATAAATAGGGGTAAACATATACACACTGTTCCCAAAATGTTTCCTGGTTTCTTTCTGCGCAGCCTGTGCGATTTCCTCCAGAAGAGGCAATGCAGCCGGAGACAGCAGTGCCTGAAAATCCTCTGGTGTACGGTTATCATGAGCAAGTGCCCTGCGTACATCTGCCTCTGTATATTTATCATAATCGTAAGCATTCATGGCAGAAATAACCTGATCCATCACGTCTGATTCTTCCAGTACTTCCATTCCCGGAAGATATTTCATATGATCGATCCTGTTCTTTTTCATATCTTCCAGAATCACTTCATTGACAATACTTTCGTTGAAGTGTTCCCCATGTTCCATATTTTTTTCTGTTGTTTCCATTGATGTTTTCTCCTCTTTATTACCATTTGGCAACTTTCGTTTTCCTATAAATTAATACCTACTCCGCAGTTATAGCAATCCTCTAAAATAATGCATCTTAATCCAGCCCATCAGAGTGTGAAATCCTGCGTCAGATATCTTTGCCGTGCGTCAGCACGCCTGCAGATATCTTCCTTGTCTTTCGCACGCTGCTGAACTGTCTTAAATGCATTATTTACGAGGATTGCTATAATCAAAAATCTCATTTTAGAATGATTTTTTATTTATTACTCATGAAGAAAACCAGTCAGTGGAGAGGATGCGCTTGCACCTTTTTCCAGGGTTCTTCCCAGTCCGGCAAGGTATGCACTTCGTCCTGCTTCAATAGCTTTTTTAAATGCTTCAGCCATTATCTGCACATCACCTGCTGTGGCAATCGCAGTATTTGCCATAACTGCAGATGCCCCCATCTCCATGGCTTCACACGCCTGAGAAGGACGTCCGATTCCTGCATCTACAATGATCGGGAGCTCAATTTCGTCAATCAAAATCTGGATAAATTCCTTAGTGCACAGACCTTTATTAGAGCCGATCGGAGAACCCAGCGGCATGATGCAGGCAGCTCCGGCATTTACCAGATCTCTGGCTGCATTCAGATCCGGATACATATAAGGCATTACTACAAATCCTTCTTTTGCAAGAATTTCTGTAGCTTTAACAGTTTCATAGTTATCCGGAAGCAGATATTTTGAATCATGGATCACTTCGATCTTTACGAAATCACCGCATCCGATTTCTCTGGAAAGTCTGGCAATACGAACTGCTTCTTCTGCATTTCTGGCACCTGAAGTATTGGGAAGAAGAGTAACATTTTTCGGAATATAATCCAGAATATTTGCCAGTCCACCTTCATTGGCACGACGCAGAGCCAGAGTGATGATCTGCGCATCTGCCTTTTCAATACATGCTTTCACCAGGTCCAGAGAAAATTTTCCGGATCCCAGAATAAAACGGGAAGTAAATTCATGGCCTCCCAGAATCAGTTTGTCTTCATTATTTGTACTCATAATTTAAGTCCTTCTTTCGTATATTATAATGTGATATCAGGATATCCCTGTTTATCTTCCGCCTCCCATGAAGCTGACTATTTCCAGTATGTCATTTTCATGTAAAACAGTAGTGCTGTACTCTGCTTTTGACAGAATTCTTTCATTTAATTCTACTGCGATCTGGCTGGGCACATAGCTGTTTTCCTCCAGATATTGCCCTATTGTAAGAGTATTCTGCAATTCTTTTGTTTTTCCATTAACAGTAATAAGCATACTTTCTCCTTTCCGGGAAAAGAAGGTCCGGCCTCTACAACATAAAAAAGAGTCCACAAAAGAATACACCCGCGGTGGTGCACCCCTTCATGAACTCTGTTCACTCTCATCTTTCCCAATATTCATCTTTTATAATGTAAATTTCCCTGTAAGCCCCGGTTTTCTCTCGCTTATTACAGATTGATTACCGGACAGCTGAATTTCTTCAAATGCATGAGATAAATAAAAAGGAGATGCCAGTCATCTCCCTTTAAAATCATATCTTATAGGTTCCTACGTTGGCATTATCCAAATCAGGTATATGGGTCGAAGTTGATAACTTCCTCTCAGCCTGCACTCACAAGCTCCCCTTTCTTTACATGGGTAAAGTATAATCTTTTATCCCATGTGTGTCAAGACCATATTTCTACATCCTCAGTTTCTTATGAAACTCCCGCATCGTATCCTTCTTGCAGAAGATAAACAGTGCAGCCAATGTCAGAAAACTGATTCCGGCACAGATTACTGAAGGTACGGCAAACTGCACGATTCCAGTCCAAACCAATATCATCGGAATCAGTCCTGCAATTCCGGCCTGTACAAGATAAAACAGATATTCTTCCCTTTCCAGACGGTTTATTTTTGCGATCACAGGAACAGAAAACTGCACTGCCAATATCCCGAAAGGAATCACAAAATCCACAGACCAGCCCTTCCATCCGGTAAACCGGTCCCATAGGATTGCAATTACTGATATGAGCAAAAGCTGCCACATTTCATTCTTCAGAATATTCCTGCGTTTATAATATGCTACCATAACAACCAGCCATGCACAGGCACATCCTGCTCCTGCAAACCAGAACCAGTTCAGTACACCTGCCATCATAAAATTAATCATTCCGCAGATTACCGCAATTGCCAGACACAGGAAGCTGAAAGTCTGGATAACCTTCTGATTTTCTTTTTTCTCAAGCCTGTGCTTTTCTCCATATCCCGGAAATTCATTCTTTAATTCTCTGTGGGAAACATTCTCCTCGCCAAGCATCCGCTGGAAATTCCTCTGGATACTGTCATCCGGTATCTTGGAAGTAAATCCCAGTACCATCTCATCCCCATAAGAACAGGAACACATCTGCAAAGAATTGGTACTTGCAAAAATCCCAAAATGCTGAATATATTCTTTGTACTCCTCCGGCAAACGAATAATGCCGATATTAGAATAAACTGCCGTAATGCTCCTGCTTCCCAGATTGGCTCCGATCATCAGAAAATATTTCTTGATCTCCAACGGAACAGCACGTACAAAAGGATTCTTCTCAATGCGCACATATCCGCTCATATGCATGGCAATCTTTTCTTTTACCAGTTCTTCTTCGAACTGTTTCTTCACAGACAAAAGTACATCTTCAAAGGTTGTTTCATCAGAAAATATATATCCCACCTCAATCCATCCAAAGAAATTTGTCATAGACTGAGACGGAAAATAATTTCTCAGATTCACCGGAATCATCAATGCTACCGGTCGTTTCTGCTGATTCTTTGGAATCTCTTCCCGAATAGAACACAACATCATTGCTGTCAGTAAAACAGTGATGGAAACTCCACAGGAGCGGGCTTTCCGGTGGATATCTCTTCTTTATCTCCATGTGTAATTTCCTCTGCATGCTCAATCTGCGGAAGATCTGCCTGTGGATGTGCCAGGATCAGATAATCCTGAACCAGTTCCTGCAGGAAATGCATGGCTCCGGTGCCATCTGTCAATGCATGAAACACCTCAAAATTAATTCTGTTTTTGTCATAACTCGCCTGAAATAAAAGGGATTTCTTATCCGGAATATATAAACGGCTGCATGGTGGTTCCGTCTCCGGCTTTACCACTGCTCTGATGTCTCTGTGCTCCAGATAAAACCAGAACAGCCCTTTTCTCAGAACCGCCTGGAACAATGGGTATTTCTCCATTGTCTGATCCAGTGCTACCTGAAGGATTTCCCCATTGACTTCTTCCTTTAACTGACAATAGAAACGAAACACTCTGGTGTCATTCTTTCCTGTTACCAGCGGAAATGCCAACGCTGCATTATCCAGTTTTCTCCATTTTGAGTATCCTGTATCCATAATTTTCCTGCTTTCTTTTTGGTTCCTGCTTACCTCTTTGTCCTGTAACAATCTTCTCAGGGATTACTGTAGAATTTTCTCATAACTCTTATTCAGAAACCGGTTAATATATTTAAAACTCTCCTGTACATGCAGAAATTTGATTCCCAATGCAAAAAATCCATGAAATGCTCCGTAAATCCTGTGTACTTCCACATGATTTCCTGCAGCATGAAGTTTTCTGCCTTATACTTCTCCCTCATCGCGCAAAGGATCATATTCCGCTGTGAGAATTAATGTTTCAGGCAAATTTCTCAGATCCTTCTCCAGTATCGGTGCAAAATACGGATTCTGCCTGTCCTCTGCTGAACTCTGATAAAGCTTCAGATAATCTTCCATTTTTACTGATGTAAGAAGATAGTCACTGCCGTTCTCCTGCACGGATCTGTAAGGAGATTCCTCTGTATAACAGTTTCCAAGTGCTGGATAGATCAGTATCTGACGGCGTGGTGTAAACTCTCCTTTGTCTCTTGCCATCAGACATACTGCTGCTGTCAGATTTCCTCCTGCACTGTCCCCGATGATCGTAATCCTCTCCGGATCAGTATTTAAGATCAGCTGATTAGTATAAAGCGCTTTCGCTGCTGCATAACAATCCTCCAGCGGAACCGGAAACTTATGCTCCGGTGCCAGTCTGTATTCTACAGAAACTACAATATGTGCAGTTGCCTGTGCCATTCTGGCACATACACGATCGTAATTCTCCACACTCTCAGTTACCCATCCGCCACCATGGAAAAACAGGAGAATCGGAAATGTATTTCCCTCTACGATCCCCGCCTGCATTGCCTCTTCTGTCGGAAAATACAGTCTGACCGGGACCTCATGTTCTCCATTATACACCCTGGCATCCAGTTTTTTTACAAAAATCCGCATGGCATCCAGTTGTTTCAGATCTGCCATTCTTCTGGAAGATTCCAGCTCAATATTTCCATATGACAGCGCATGCAGAATTGCTTTCATTGTCTTTGATATCAATATTCTATATTTCCTTTCAGTTCCATCATTCTATCCGCATCCACCGCTTATTGCTTTTCGCAATCTCCGCAGATGTCCTGCTTAATCCAGTATATTGTTTTCGAAATACTGCTTAATTAATCGTGGCGCTCATCCGTATTACTGTACATTTCACAGAATCTTGCAGCAAATGCCGGTGGTTCATCATGCACATATAAATGGGAAATATCACCAAATGCGCTGATACGAAAACTTGCGATTCCTTCTCTTCGTTCTTCTGTATTGACAGTTGTCACTGAACTTGGTGCTGCGCAGAATCCATGCCACAGTACCATTGGAGAAGCACCGATCAGATGCGCAAGAAGCACACATTCCAGACCAAAATGACAGAAGAATACCAGCGTATCTTCATTTGGTTTCTCCACTCTGTAATAATGTCCTTCACGTACATAACCATGTTCGGCAAGAAGCTTATCAAACTTTCCTGTTACATAGTCATAGTATCCTTTGGCATCAGACTGCTGAAGTCTCTCGTTTTCATACCAGTGATCATACTGGTAAAATCTCTCATCCTGTGTCCAGTCCTGTGGAAGCCAGTCCCATAATCTCTTCTGCCTGTCAGTAACATCCGGGCGATCGATCAGAACATCAAATTCCCTCAGCCAGTCACACTCAACTGCTGTACGGTTCATTTTCTTCAATGTAAAAGAGGCTGTATCCTTTGCCCTTCCAAGAGGTGATACATAGAAATCCTTTACATCAAGTTTTGACAATCTTTCTGACAGATATTCTGCTTCTTTCCAGCCTTTTTCTGTAAGAGAATCAATGGAATAGTCCGGATCTCCATGTCGCACGATCAATAATCTCATTCGTATTGTTCCTTTCTTTTGTCTCAGTTCTTCTGTATCAGATCAGACCGTATCCAAGTGGTCTGCCTGCTGTGACTGAGGGGATTATCTTCTCATAAATATTTCCTGATGTGAATAGGTAATGCATATCATATGATGTTTTTATTCTAACATCAGGTTTCTATTTCTGCATCAAATTTTTTTTCATTTTAAATTTGTTATAAATTTTATTTATTGTTATATTATGAAATTTTTTTTCATTTTATAATGATTTTATATCCCATGTATGCTATACTGATTTTATCACAATCCTCTAAAACAATGCATCTTAATTCAGCCCATCAGAGTATGAAATCCTGCGTCAGGTGTCTTCGCTGTACGTCGGCATATCTTGCAGATATCTTCCCTGTCCTTCATAATCCGACAAGTTGTAATAATTGCATTATTTTATGGAATTCTATAAAAAGAAAGGAGCCACTTATGAAAATTTTAGTCTTCGACATTGGCGGTACCGCGATCAAATACGGAATCTGCAAGAACGGACATCTCGAAGAAACCAAAGAATACCCAACCGAGGCCTTCAGGGGCGGTACTCACATTTTGAATACTATCTGCCGTCTTTCTGAACAGTATCTCCCTTTTGATGCCATCGGTATCAGTACTGCCGGACAGGTCAATCCTGATGAAGGTTCTATTATTTATGCCAACAGCAACATCCCTGATTACACAGGAACACAATTTAAAAGAATTCTCCAAAAACTCTTTCATGTTCCTGTAGCAGTAGAAAACGATGTTAACAGCGCAGCTCTCGGAGAAGCTGTTTTCGGTGCAGGAAAAGGAAAAAATTCTTTTCTCTGCCTTACGTACGGGACTGGTG
>ENA-OUPZ01001453-OUPZ01001453.1-human-gut-metagenome-genome-assembly--contig:-NODE-1453-length-10448-cov-14.238045_pt1 | contig 10448 bp, 3 predicted proteins | sample MGYA00237941_ERZ548813 | MGnify/ENA primary metagenome ERZ548813 (study PRJEB26490, sample SAMN05194712) | human gut metagenome | biome: terrestrial biome; feature: human-associated habitat; material...
CTCTCTCGAAATTGTCGATTACAGGAAGGATTTTCTCAACTATTGTCTTTGCTCCCATGTCAAACATCTGGGATTTTTCCTTCTCGCTTCTCTTGCGGAAGTTCTCGAACTCTGCCATCTGTCTTTTCAGACGGTCGTTAAGCTCTTCTATCTGCTCGTCCTTCTTGTCTTTTTTCTTTTTCTTGAAGAGACCTTTCTTTTCATCTGACTTATCATCTGCTTTTGCATCTTCATCAGCTAAAGCATCATCATCTGATTCAGTTTCATTCATATCTGTATCTTTTGCTTCTTCGGCTGCCTGAGTGCTTTCCTCATCAGCTCCTTCAATCTCTATCTCTTCTGCTTTGCTTTCTGCAGTCTCATTGTCGATTGTTTCTTTTTTAATATCCTCTGGCATTTTTGACCACCTTCCTATGTTTCATCCTCAGACTTCTTATAAATTCCATCTAACTGGGATTTAAGAGTCTTTAGATTATCCATTACTTTTTCATAATCCATGCGCTTTGGCCCGACAATTCCTATCGTGCCCTTTACGCCCTCACCCAGATCATATGTCGCAGTGACAACACTGCAGTCCTTCATGGTCTGGATTGGAGATTCATTTCCTATATAAACCTGAATACCTGTTCCATTGTCCTTCTTCTCGGAATCGGATAGGGATTCAGTAACAAGGCTTGCTAGCTCTTCCTTTTCCTCAAATGCTGACAAAAGTGTCGCTGCATTATTGGAATCCGAAAGCTCAGGATACTTCAGAATATTTGTCGCTCCGCTGGTGTAAATCTTAAGATCCTCACTCTCCGCGAAGGTCTGTGCCAATGCATCAATCACATCAGAGACAATTCCTGAATGGATACCGGCTCTCTCCTTTATACTTGCAATGTTTCCAAGATTAATCTCGTTCATTGCGAGCCCATTTAATGAGGTGTTAAGCAGAATATTGAGCTTAAGTATCGTCTCATTATCAAGTGGCTCATATAAATCAAGCATCTTGTTTCTGACCATATTATTGTTCATAACAATTACTGCAAGTAGGTGCTGGTCGTCAACCTGTGAAAGCTGGATGAATTTCACCTTGTTGTGATTGACATCCGGTGCAGAAACGAGTGTGGCATAATTGGTATTGTTTGCAAGTACCTTTGCCGCCTGCTTTAACACCTGCTCCATCTTCTCGGTATTTTCAATGACCAGCTCCTTCATATCAGAAAGCTCTTTTTCCTTCTTATCATTGGTCTCTATAAGATGGTCTACATATAATCTGTAGCCCTTATCCGAAGGAATTCTTCCTGCTGAGGTATGTGGCTGTACTATATAGCCCATCTCCTCTAAGTCGCTCATCTCATTTCTGATTGTTGCCGAGCTCAGATTAAGATCTGTATATTTTGAAATTGTACGTGAGCCAACCGGCTCTCCTGTGGCGAGATAATTGCGGATGATTGCATCCAGTATGGTAAGCTGTCTCTCGCTCAACTCTAGTTCTTTGTTTTCATTTTCCATTGGTCACACGCTCCATCTGAAGTATGCTTTTAATTTGTTAGCACTCTGTATTTTGGAGTGCTAATTTTTTATCTGTACATAACATACCACCACCTATTAGCAATGTCAACCCTCGAGTGCTAATTTTTTTAATAAAATTTTTGACCCACCTGATTTTACTGGGGTTTCAGGCTTTATTAATTTTCTATTAAATTGATTTTGACGGTATTTACACCACTTTTACACCATTTTTTCAAGTTTTTCTATTTCCGCCTTTGCGTCATACCTATTATTTAGGTGTTTATATACATCTCAACTACTTTATAGCCAGCATTTGTGATTACACAAATCTCTTTGCTTTTTCTTTCGATATATTTTTCTTTCAAACAAGCATTAAGTGCCTCTTCCCAAACAACGTATTCACGCCTATCTGGATACTCCTTAGCAACTACTTCGCTGCCAATTTGAATATATGTACCTGATTCCAAATCTGAAGTTATCAGGATCTGCCCTCCCGGTGCATCTGCCACTTTTTTAAGGAGTTGCTTCATTTCCTCTGTTATTAAGGCAGGTGTAGCACTGATATTCTCATTTTTGGTTGATACATCGCCATTTATTTCACTGATGAACTTGTCCCTTGCTTCTTCCCAAATAATATCTTCATTATCTGAAATATCAAATTCTGATTCTAATTCCCGTCTCAACTGATTAAGGCGATCTTTTACTTCTGAACGATCACCATCTAACTTAATAGCAATGCAGTCACTTCCAATTACACCTTTCATTCCAGAAAAATCAAAACCAGGAAGAAGAAGTGAAGTTGCATTGGCTCTTAGTACCCATGCTGCGCCCATTTCATTTAAGCTGACTGGGCTTTCGTAATATTCTGGCGAATGTACGAAAATAATATGCAAGTCATAATTAAGGAACCGTTCCCTTAAAAAGTCAAAAATATTGGCTCCATTTGGTATTCCATATCCTGGTAGGGAGCTGCAAAAAATATCTCTGCGAGGACTTAAATTGATTGAACGAAGTAAATCCGCAATTTTTGCAACTTGATCCTTATTCTTAGAAGAATGACTTATAAATATAAGCGGTTTCTTTTTCATACCAGAAGCACCTCCTTGTGAATGTGACAATCCTGACTCTTTCTCCTCGTCCGGATAATATTTATCAATATTTTTTCTAATAGCCTGAAGTTTTCCGACAAGCTCAATAAAATACTTTTTCTCCGTAAAACCATCAAGGCGCTTGCCACACAAATTGATAGTTTCCCATACAAAAGTGTCATGAGTTCGATCATAAATTCCCTGTAATTCCAATTTTATCTCTTGAAGCCAATTTTGGAATTCAGGCACATCACTGATCCGTTCAAATGATGTTCCCTTGCCGCCATCAAACGGATGAAACATCTTTTCTATTTCTTTTCGTGAATCTATAAGTTTAATTAAGTCTTTCTTCAATCATTCTACCCCCAACGCCTTAAACACTGCATCCTCCGCACTCTGATAAGGAATCAGCTGAAATGCACTCATCAGATCAGCCGGAACGCATGCAAAATCAACAAATGAGGTACTTGGAATCAGCACCTTCTTTGCACCGCTATCCAGGCACACTTGAAGCGTGTTTGCAAGTTCATCCACCTTTATCATTGTGCCACTAATTGTTATATCTCCCAACACTGCCAAGTTGCTGACAACAGGCTTTCCAAGAGCAATCGAACAAAGTGCAATTAATGTTGGAAGTGCCAATTTGTCTGTCATACCGATACCCTGCAAATCCTGATAATTGATGATGTAATCCTTGGTTGAGGTGCTGATAGAGCCACTGATCCGATTGCCGTTGGCTTTCAGATAATTAAATGCCGTGTTCACAGCTTCCTTGCATTTAAAATCGCTACCTAAGCCAGTCCGTTCAATTTTGCCATTGCCCGGAAGCATCTGGCTTTCCAAACGAAATACACCAATCATGCCACTTTTTCCTCTGGATACGGTATAAACCTGTCCCGGATTACACATTCCATCCGGTATCAATTTACCGCCGCCTTGCTCCGGTACAGAAACATAATGTTCTGACATATCCTCCAGGTCGATATAGGAGAAATTCACATCATAAAACTCCATACCGCCCAGCTTTTTCAGCTGTTCTTTTACACGGCGGCGCATTTCCAATGCAATCTGAATAACTTCTTCCAGTTCTTCTTTGGTAAACTCACCATTTGGGTACATCAACTTCAGATAACCGTCTATCATACGACGAACCGCAATTGTATCACGTTGATTCAGATTTCTCCCCAAGCGGAAGTAGTGATCAAGTGCATCTCCATACTGCTCCTTGCGAAGCTCCCGGATGAACTCTGCCAAATAGTCACTGATAAAACCGTAATCATCGGTAAAATGCTCCGGTCTGAACTTCGGTATCTCCCATCCTGGAAGATAACAATGCATACGATCAAGAAATGCTGTATCTGTTCCCATTTCCTGCGGGAAAGGTGCAAACAGACTGGACGTTTTCAACAGCACGTCCACACTCTGATTGATATTTCCCACAAATACCATGGACGCAGTAGCAGCTTTTTCTTCTTTGCCACGGGCAAAAGATCCAGATGCCATGTAATCCTTCATAATCTGGATGCCATCTTTATCTTTAAACTTGATACCTGCCACTTCATCAAAGGCTACACAATCCCATAAGCCGACCAGTCCGACCGTTTTGCGTCCCATATTGTAAAACAGGTTTGCAACCGTCGTCTGTCCACCGGAAATCAAAATACTGTTTGGTGAAATCTCTTTGTAAAGATGAGATTTACCGGTACTTCTCGGTCCCAGCTCACAAAGATTAAAGTTGTTTTCAACTAATGGAATCATGCGGGTCAGGAGCAGCCATTTCTCACGATATGTAAATTCATCCGGTTCCATTCCGATAGAACGAAGAAGGATATCCAACCATTCATCTTTCGTAAAAGCTTTTCGACCCTGCTTCAGTTCATCAATATCAATGTGCGGCATCTGGATCGGTGTCAGCTTACGGATACTGATTGGTGAAATATCTTTCTGCTTTTTCTGTTTGGAACTAAGCGGATTTCCATCAATGTCCTCAATACCAAAGTTATTGTCGCCTTCAACCTCATAATCCAGCTGAACAATACACCAAATACCGCCGCAGAGCAGGCGATCAAATTTTTCTGGATATTCATCGGCAATCGGTACATTACCAACGCCCAAATTAGAAAACTCTGCAAAAAAGCAATCTTTTTTCATATCCAGTCGAACAGTCACCATATCAATGATCGTGTGACTACCTTTTTTACGCAACTGAGACAGAATCTTCTGTGATTCATCCGGGCGTACAAAATTGTCAGCAAGAATACGCTTCACATTCTGTACGCCTTTCTCTATAACAGTCTCATCATCTGAACTGCAATACTGTCCCAACAAAAACTCAAGAACATACACCGGGACATTCGCCCCTTCTTTAATTTTCTTTGTCAGGTCTTTCCGAACAATCTTACCGTCAAAGTTCTGACGGAGCTTGTTCTTTACATTTTCTCTTATATTAAAACTGTCCACTCAAATCTCTCCCAAGATATCTAATTCTCATACTTTTTTCGTCGTAAATCAAAGGCTGGCATTGTACCTTCAAGAACATCTATCACTCTGTTCTTAATTATAGGATCTTCAATTGCACCTGCTTCATATGTAATAGAAAAACTATTTTTATCCATATTACAATATATTATTTGTTCTGCATCACAAGCTACCGCAATATTAGGATTATGCGTAACAATAATAACCTGTCTTTTTTGTTTAGCTTTGCAAATACATGGAACAAGTTTACTATACACTGATTGATTATCCAAGTTATCCTCTGGCTGATCAATTATAATAGGCATTTTGTTTTTACTCAATGCTAAGTAAAAAATTAATAAGACAATCCCTCTCTCTCCAGGAGACAGTTCACTCAAATCTCTATTTCCCATTTTCAACTTAAAACTTACTCCGATATATTCCAAACTGAATAAATAATCATAAAAGCCTTGTTTATCAATAATTTTTTTTGCTGAATTATCAATATCTTCCTCAACAACTTCCATTATTTTATCCAACAAGATTATAACGCTGTCTTCATTTTCAAATTCAGTAGAGCGTACCAATTTTGACATTTTTTCTCTTGCTTGAGTAGCTCCTTTAAACATTCCAGCATATTTTAAATTTATATAGTGTAGCGCCTTTTCATCAAACGCTGTATCCATAAGTCTAATTTCAGCTTGAAATGATATATTATCCTCTAAATCTCCCAATAGTGTGCTAATTTCTCCTTCTACAGGACTATAAATATCTTGATAAATATCTGTAAGAGCTTTTTTTGTCCCATATAATTGTCTTACTAGTTGTTCTCTCTTATGAACATTATTTTGATAATCATCTGAAAGTTTTTCATTGATATATTGTGCTTCACATTCATAATAAGCTAATGTTCCTTCTTGTTCTTTGGTTCCTATTATATTTTCTCTTTGTTTTTTCCACTCTTCAAAGTCTTGCAAATATCGCTGATACTGTTTTTCCTCACTATCGGCTGAAGCAATTAAACTTTCCTTTTCAATTTTTAATTCTTTATTTTTAATTTCTAATTTATCAATTGAATTCTTTAGTTCTTCTTTTTCTTTCTCCAGTTTCTTTATGACCTCTGAAAGTATTTTGTGTGGAGAAGTTAATTGCAAAGTCAAAGCCTGAACATCGATATTAGTTTTAATTGCAAATTCAGTTAGCAAAATATTAACAGCCTCCATGTTTTCTTCGATAGCTTTTATTTTTGCCTTTAATTCATTTGCTTCAATCACAATAGATGTTATTTCTGCCTGCCTATTTTTATGTCTTTCTATATTTTCCGAGCATTCGTTTCTAGCTTTATTAATACTCCCTAACTTTTGTTGATAAACATCATCATTTTCTTTTGCTTCAGGCTTCTTTACCTCAACAGGTTTTGACTCTTCATGCCGTTGTAAAGATGCTTTTTGCTTTTCAACACTATCTAATATTAATTTCTTATATGTTGAAGTTCTTTTATTCTCTAATTTAATTATTTGAGAATTAATTTCATGGATCTGTTGTATCAAAGAGTTCTTTTCAATCACAAGACTTTTTGATCTGTTTTCAACCAATTCTACTAAATTCGTTGCTGATGCTCTTTCCGTTCTATCCACATAGGAAAAAATAACTTTATCAATTTCAGATTGAAATACCTCTCCAATATCATTGCAGACTACTTCAATATATTTCTGTGGTAGATATTGTGCATCCTCGATTGAGCTCTCATACTCACTATTTCCTAAAGAATCTTCCTCTGAATGTCCGTCAACCCACGTAATAATCCCCTCATAATCATCTGCAAAATTTTTAGGCCTCTTTCTGAATCTTTCTTCATTCAAAAATGATGCATGATCCATAGTTTTACTTTTGCAAAGATGACCTATGATATCTGACAAAGCACTTTTTCCACTTCCCTTATTTCCGATAATAGATACAAGACCTGCATTTAATGGAATCTGAAAATCAAAACATTTCATACCTTTATAAACACAATCAGTTTTTCTATGAACAGCAATTGTATCAATATTCACTTGCTTGTTTTTACAAATACGATCTAAGGCTGGCGGAATATCACCTACAAAAACTCTTTCTTCTGGTTGATAAAGACACTGTTTTAGACCAGCAAAAGTAAATTTACTCTTAATCCACAAAGGGGCTTTCTGTTCATATTCACGTGGATCATGACAATCTGAACATATAATGATTGGTTTTTTTCCTACAGATGGCCATATATATTTTTTATAATCGTCAATGTCTCTTTTCTGTCCAACTTCAAAAAAATGTATTTTTTTCCCAATTTCATCTTTTGCAGCAAATTGATGTGGTAGTGCCTTGGAATTTGGTAATTCTTTATCAATTCCATTTACTTTTCTTCCAGCATGAATAGATATAAGTGCATCGTGCTCGTTAGCAAACTCCACTATATCATTAAAATCCCAATAAATTGTCTCATCTGCTTCTTTTGCTTTAGCCTTCTGACGATACATAATTGCATTGAAATCTTCAGCCAACTCACTTAGCCTACTTTCACAGTCAAAAATCAATATAATATGCAAATTATTCGCATTTTTATCTGTTCTCAACTCAACACCTGGAAAAAAAACAATATCTGGTGCGATTGATCGTAAATGTTCGATTCGATCTTTATCAATTACAAAGTGGTCTGTAATTGCCACCGCTTTAATATGTTTTTCCTTTAATGCAGCACAAAGCAACTGATCCGCATCATTCCCTTTATATTTTGCATCATATGAAGATGCAGTGTGTAAATGAAGATCCCATCTGTTCCATTCAGATCCCCTTGTATTTTCCATGGCATTTCCTCCCTCGTATTAACATTGCTCAACTAAAGAAATCAAACTCGTCCACCGCAAAGGCGATGTCAATCTGAAATGGCTCCCGCTGTGGCATCTGTAATCCCTGTTCATCTGCAATTACCAGATAATAAGTAGCTGTATTGCTGTATTTTAGAGATTTTAGATTAAACTGACAACGGAAAGTTCTTTCTGCACCGTTATCGCTGGTCTTATCTGCAATAATCTTCTGAATATCACTAATCTGCTTGCCGTCCTCATCTGTAAAGTAAACCTGATAGGTTGCAGCTTCACGATTTGTACTGACCGCATCTTTTTGATAGAAGTTCAACGAAAAAATCATATTGCTGATTTTACGGTTTGCGGACAGTAAATTGACCGTTACCGGCTTGGTATCATATTTCTGCTTATTTCGCCTATATTCCATAGAATCATTACGGAGATAATGATACTCAATCACCGGAACAACCATTTCCTGTAAACTGATACCACCATGCACAAAATTCATACCACCGCCATTCATTTTAATACGAATACTTTCTCTCGGTGCAAATCCATCGAATTCCGTATTTCCGCCCAAGAATTTTACAGGCATCAAGTAATCCGGTTGCACACCCTTCTGCATAATTGCATATCTTCTGCCATACTCCACACATCGCTTGATACTTTCTTTTTTTGTAATGTCAGAGTTTGTTACATTCACATCAAAAAAGCCTCTTTTATCTACTTTGTCCTCTTCCTTCAAAGGACTGTATGTATAAAGAAATCCATGATCTGCCGTAATTAGAATATTCGTTCCACCAAATTCATTTACAATGATACGCACAAGATTCTTTAATTCTGAAATTGCCTTGTCACACGCAGCAAAAACTGCAGTATCCGAAGTGTGGCTGGCTTCATCAATGGTATCGTGGTAAATATAAACCACATCCATACCTTTTACCAAAGCACTTCTTTCCGCTCGTTTCATAGCAATGATGTCATTATACTTTAAAGCCACGCTTGCCGAATCTTCTTTTTTCAGAACCTTATCCCTATAAGTACTTGCAGTAGACTGTCCATCTGCCAAAACCGTCAAAACATCGTTCCAAACCTCTACTGTCAATTCTTTGTGCGGCAACAAAGCTGCCATACCAAACTTTGTAGTAGAAGGGAAGATGCTCTGCATACTGCTGATAGAGACCTTACTTTGCGTTTCTCGCTGAAGCTGATCTGCCATCGTAGCCGCTACTTCATAACGCATAGCATCTGAGATAATTACAAATACTTTCGTATCCGAGGTTTGGATACGGGAACGGTAAAAATCCTCCTGTTGCGGTACTTCCAAAACTTTACCGTAAGTTGCCAGTTCATCCGCACATACATCCGACCAGTTGTTGCCCAACTCACCTAAGAACCAGTGCGTATAAAGTCCTTCCACCTTATCGACAACATGCTTGAACAAATCATCTAGCAGAATATTGGAAGTCTCCAAACTCTTTTGAAAACTAAGATGGAACAAACGGTAATAAGTATCCATCTGATAGTAACTCTCTGTATATTCTTTCCAGATACTTTTCGCTTCTGCGGTATGGAATCCGGCAGAATGTTCCTTAAAGAAACTTTGCATATTCGCCACTTGTAAGATACCGTCATAAAAATTTTCAAATGGCTCATACCATACACAAGTTCTACGTTTTTCAACGGTATTCGTAATGGTATCCACATCAATAATATGGTCACTAATCTCTGTCATTAGCTTTGTCAGAATTACTTCGTTAATACACGGAAAGCACTCTGTTCCTACCAAATCTTCTACTGTCAGCTTTTCAAAACGCTGATACAGACGAGCTTCATCCTCAACATAACGTGCCACATCATATAATTGAGTAATGTTATCACTATGAAGCCATTCAGAAATAAAATCATAGCAGTATGCCTGATGAGGTATGGAAATAAAACTGTCCAGTCCGGCAAGATATTCCTGCCTCATGGTACGGGTCGCTGCAGTTAAAAGCAGATGAATTGCCAACTGCCCAAGATCTGGTTCTTCCTCCATAAATCCACATCCCTGACGAACCATCGCCCAAAAAGCTGCGTCTGCATGATATTTTACAAAATCCTGATAAACCGTATTATTATTCAAATCCAGTCCCTCCTGGAACACACTACGGAGAATCATATTGGGCTGTGCATCTTTCAATCCACAGATTGCCGCCATGACAGCCATGTGTAACTGTGCCGGTGTTTCCGGAACTTTATTCTGCGTGCTGACTTTCAAACGACGGTCTTTCGCATTGAAATAAGCACGATAATTTTTAACCTGTTTTCTCATTGCCGGATTTGATATAAGTCCCATCTCATCCATCCAGATAGAAATCAGATCCGCCCGAAACTCTTCACTGTAAAGCTCCACATCCAGAAGCCAGTTATCATCCGGGCGGTTATAGACACACGGACTGTAAACAAGATAATTTGTAGTCAAATCATCTACTGAAAGCAGTTTTTTTACTGAAAACGCATTATTTCCTGTCAGCGCAATCACCTTTGCATTTTCCAAAACCACTTCATCCAGTTTATCCTCAAATTCCTT
>ENA-OUPZ01001467-OUPZ01001467.1-human-gut-metagenome-genome-assembly--contig:-NODE-1467-length-10347-cov-4.191897_pt1 | contig 10347 bp, 8 predicted proteins | sample MGYA00237941_ERZ548813 | MGnify/ENA primary metagenome ERZ548813 (study PRJEB26490, sample SAMN05194712) | human gut metagenome | biome: terrestrial biome; feature: human-associated habitat; material...
GCAACGCCAACGGAAAGTATGTGACCGATAGCGCGGGCACCATCCGCATTGACGGCCTGACTCCCGGCATGACAGTCATCGCCCGTGAGGTGCAGGCCAAGGACGGCTACATTCTGGACGACACCCCGCAGAGCATCAAAATCAAGCGCAATTCCGTGATGACCCTGGAGTTCCGCAACCAGCCCAAGGGCGGTATTTTGGTGAAAAAGGTGGACGCTGTGACGAACGCTCCCATCTCTGACGTGGAGTTCCTTGTCACGGATTCCGACGGCAATCTCATCGGCAACGCCAACGGCAAGTTCGTGACGGACAGCGCAGGCACATTCACACTTACCGACATCGCCCCCGGCACAACACTCGTGGTCAAGGAAACCCGCGCGAAGGCGGGGTACATTCTCGATGATACCCCGCAGACGATTAAGGTCAAGTCCAATGAAGTTGTCACGGTGGAGTTCCGCAACGCCCCCAAGGGCAATCTCATCATCGTAAAGCAGGACTCCGTTACAAAGGAGCCGCTGGAAGGTGTCGAGTTTAAGATCACCTACGCAGATGGCTCGTATGTAGATGCCGAGGGCGGCACGTTGTCCTCCACCGGCCTGTACCGGACGGATAAGGCGGGTAAAATCACCATTTCCGGTATTTCCGGCACCGTGGTGGTCGCAGAGATTGAAACGATCCCCGGTTACACCATTGACGAGAACAGCCGCACGCAGACTGTCGCGGTCAATCCCAACGACACGCAGACGCTTTATTTTTACAACACGCCTATTGGCGGCGTGGAGATTATCAAGGTCAACGAGGATAACCACAGTGAGCGCATCCCCAATACGACCTTTGAGATCCGCAAGGTGGACGATGCTCTGGTCGATACCGTTACGACGGACAAAAATGGCCGTGTGTTCGTGGCTCTGAAGGATGGCAGTTACTATGCAAAAGAGGTCACATCGAACAAATCGTTCCGACTGGATGATACGCCCCACTATTTTGAGATCAAAGACGGCAAGCATGTGACGCTGCAGGTGACCAACAAAAAGCTCAGCGGCATCGTCATCCACAAAATTGACAGCGCCACGGGAGAGGGGATCTATGGCGTAAAGTTTGTCCTCTATGATGCGAACAAGAAGCCCATCGGCGAGTACACCTCGGACGATGAGGGCTACATCTACATTGACGAGATCCCCGGTGGGCTGAGCGGCCGTTTTTACCTGCGTGAATTGGAAGCGGCCCCCGGCTACACGCTGGATAAACAGTATAAGACCGTCTATGTCTCTCCGGGCAAGACCGTGGAGATCGAGTGGGAAAATACCGCTGTCACGGGCCAGATCCAGATTTATAAGTACGCCGCTGAGTACAACGAGGTCACCGGCACCGCGCCCGGAACACCCCTCAAGGGTGCCGTCTACGAGATCGTCAATGCCCGCAGCGGCAAGGTGGTGGACTACATCACGACGGACGCCCGGGGCGTTGCGGCCAGCAAGCCGCTGCCGCTGACCCGCTATCAGATCCGAGAGGTCACAGCGCCTGCCTATTGGCAGCTCGACCCTACCGTGCATGATGTGACGCTGGAATATCCCGGTCAGATCATCAAGCTCTCTGCCTATGATAAGCCTGCCAGTCTCGGCGTTACCATCACCAAGCGCGGCAACGCGCAGGTCATGGCGGGTCAGTCCATGCGCTACGATCTGACGGTGGCCAACACCTCCAACGTGCCGTTGGAGTCCTTCTTCTGGCACGATAAAATTCCCTATGATGTGGCTCGTCCCACGACGCTGACCACCGGCACCTACAGCGCGCGGCTCAACTACCGCATCCTCTACAAAACCAACTGCAACACGAGCTATCAGGTGTTGGCGAGCAACCTGCTCACCAGCAACAACTACAGCTTCAGCCTCAACGCCATTCCCATGCAGGCCGGCGAAGTGGTGACCGACATCTATTTTGACTTCGGCAAGGTTCCTGTCGGCTTCCAAAGCGTTGTCAACCCCACGCTGAGCGTGATGGTGAACGGAAACACGGTCAATGGCTATCAGATGGTCAACCGCGCCGATGTGGGCGGCAAATATCAGGGCACATGGCAGACCGCAACGGCAAGCTGGGTAACGATCATCCGCCGTCTCTGGAATACACCTACACTCCCCAAGACTGGCTACTAAATCCAATCCTTTTCAGGGAAAGCGCCCTATCCGGGGGCGCTTTCCCAATTCTAATGTGAGGAGCTGAACTATGAAACACAAAAAAGGATTTGCTGCCGTCCTTTTGACGCTGATCATCAGCGCGCTGCTATCCGTTTCCGCCTTTGCCGCCTCTGACGGCTTTTCTGATGTGCCGGAGGCATCTCCGTTTTATGAAAGCGTCACTTACCTTGCCGGACAGGGCATTACTTACGGTACGGGAAATGGCCGGTATGCACCGGACACGCCTATTACGGTGCGCCAATGGGCAACGATGCTCTGCCGGGCCTTTGATAAAGAAGACGCCCTTTCGGATCCTGCCGGCTATGGCGGTGATGCCTGTATCAACCAGGGCTATGCGGATGGATGGCTGAATCTGCCGGCTATGGCGGCGCCGGACTCCCGCCTGTGCCGCTATGCCATCTATGAAAGCGGCTTTGCTGCCTTTGACATTGCCCTTTACAGTTCTCAGCTCTACCCGGAGGGGGAAGCCCTGTCTTCGCAGGACAATGCTTTCCACGCTGCTGTGAGCTTTGGCTTATGCGAAGACACCTGTGCAGGGACGGACATCATCACACGGGGCGAGGCTGCGGATCTTCTCTATGCTCTTTTGACCGGGGAATTTACCGTTGCGCCGCCGCCCATTCTGGAGACGATCCCTCTGAACAATAAAGAGGGCGTCCATCTGAACAGCTATCTGCTGGAACTTCAAAAGATCCCAGAGCCGATCCGGCAGGCATTTGCGGAAAGAGGGTGGCAGTACACCATTGACTATGAATACCTCGCAAGGCTGAGTGAAGAGCGGAATATGAGCTGTATTGGGGCAACCAATTACGGAAGCCGCCAAATCACTGTATCCTCGGCGGGGGCCACCGTCCACGAGTTTGGTCACTTTCTCGATGAGCTGATAGGCTTCCCGTCTCAGACGGAAGGCTTTTATCAGGAGGAGTCCGGAACCGCAGCAGCCCTGCTCCGTCCGTATGCGCTTACCAACGAGCGGGAGTATTTTGCGGACTGCTTCGTGTACTGGCTCACTTACCGTGATAACAGCAAAAAAATGGCGGCGCTTTGCAGCGCCGCTCCAAGAACATATGCGTATTTTTTCATGCGTGAGGAAAATGACTGGCAGATCACTGCTTCATAAATTTCGCAAAGGCAAAGCCCTCAGCAGCTATTCTCATAGCTGCTGCAGTGCTTGTCCTATACCAATTGCTATAAAGTCAGAAAGCAGCTGTTGCTTTTATCAGGATTGCTGTCAGGATCCGCTGACTCTCTCGGTTGCAAGATTCGCAGAAATGATTTTTCATCGCAAAATCAGCTGCATTGGAAATACGGTGAAAATCTTCGGTATCCAATGTGTCAGCTGCAAGATGCTGCCATACACGGGAATAGGCTTTTCTCAGGTCTTCTGATGTATGATTATCAGAAAAAAAGGAGCCGAGAACTCCTTCAATCATTGCAATTTCCTCGCTCGTAAATATCAAAGCTATCACCCCATAACGATTTAATTATAACGAAACAATACCTTGATTGCAAGGACACTTTTCTTGGCTCGTACAATGAGTAACGGCAAATATCAAAAAATCTATTGTACTATGCAGCTTAGCTTTATTTTCATATGACAAAAAGATCGAAATTCCCGATTCCAGTATTCTCTCGTAAAAAGGAGCCGCTTTCTATGATCAGAAAATGCTACAAATTCTACACACTTATTATGACCCTGATGTGGGTTATGGCCGCGATGACCGCATCAGCCTTTGCCGTAGACGATATGTGGACTGTTGCCAACCGCATTATCGTAGATGTTTACACAAAAATTGTCGGCATCAGTACGGTGCTGGCAGGTTTAATGTCCGCCGTTGCCGTGATCGGAGCAAAAATTTCAAATAATCAGCATAAGACCGATCAGGCGTGGGATTGGCTCAAACGCATTTGGGTCGCATGGGCCATTATTAACGGCATCGGCGCTTTTATCGCCTATGTTGCACCGCTCTTCAGCGGCCTTGCCACTCTGACGCCGTAATGAGGTCAAAGCTCCGGCGCAAAGGAGGTGTCCCCGTTGCTTGAGCTTATTTTTCAAGGCTTTCTCGAATGGGCCTATGGGCTCGCTCTGGAATGCTGGCAATATTTCTCTACGGCGCTGCTGGATATTATGAGTATGGATTTTGCATATCTGAAAAGCCACGCTCCCGTTGTGGACGAGATCATGCAGATCCTTCTGGCAGTCGGTTGGGCGCTCCTGATCGGCAATCTGGTTTTTCAGGCGCTCAAAAGTATGGCGGTGGGGCTTGGCTTTGAAGGAGAAGATCCAAAGCTGCTCTTTGCCCGCACCTTCGTTTTTGCGTTTTTACTGCTGGCAAGTCCGCAGATCTGCGAGATCGGGCTGAGTATGACGTCAAAGATCATTGAGCTGCTCCAGATTCCTGACGCTGTTAATGTCACATTTGTAGATGAGAGCGTATTCGGAGCCATAGGTGCAGCATGGCTGCTGGTCATTATTTTCGGCATTATCGTGATGTTCAAGGTGTTTAAGCTTCTTTTGGAGATTGCGGAGCGGTATGTCATCCTCGCCATGCTTACGATCACAGCGCCGCTGGCCTTTGCCATGGGCGGCAGTAAAAGCACCTCGGAGATTTTCACAGGCTGGTGCCGGATGTTCGGCAGTATGTGCCTTTTGATGGTGACGAACGTGATTTTCTTCAAAATGCTGCTGTCTGTCCTTGCCACAGTTCCCAGCGGCTTAGATGTTCTCCCGTGGATCGTGCTGATCCTTACGATTGTCAAGGTCGCACGGAAAGCAGACGTCATTGTAACACGCATCGGCTTAAATCCCGCCATCACCGGCGACTCTCTGGGAAGAGGACTCCCCGGCACGCTGACTTATATGGTGGTTCGCAGTGCGGCTTCTCAAATTACAAAGGCAGTGGGCAAGTCCGCAGGAAACGGCGGCAAAGGCGCTGCGCCCAACGCGCCGTCCGGCGGCCCCCGCATGGGCGGGCCCAGCGGAGGTCATGGCAACACGGCGGAGTATGTCCGGCAAAGCGCAGCGCAGCAAAGCAGCACAAATCAAAGCACATCACAACAGTCGTCTGATGCGCAAAGCGCCTCTGTACATACAGGCGCGCCGCAATCACCCTCGCAGGAAAAGTCCGCCCCATCTGCTGCGCAGGACAGTATGCCTAAAAATTCGACAGCGCCAAGGCCCTCGCAGGAACGGAAAAGTTCTGTTCCTCTCGGCACACGCCGCTCTCCGACACATATCAAGGCTGCAACAAAGATACCGCCTGTCGGTGCGCAGAATGCATCCGGCAGACCCGGTACGGCAGGAAAAGCTGGCGCTTCGGCACGCCCCAGTGTGGCGGGAGCGGCAGAGACTCTTCAAAGCAGCGTGCGCTCCCCAGCCTCGCAGCGCATGAGAGTACATTCGCCAGAGACAACGCAGCCCGGCCGTGCAGGAACGTCGGCAGCACCATCCGCTTCCCGTATGAGTCAGATAAACGCACAAAAAGTACAGGGTGGAGCAACTGGTCAGGTGACGCAGGCCGCAGAGCACACAGGGATCACGGTGGGACAAACCACCGTGAACACTTTGCAGGACAACTCTCCAAGACCTGCGGCGGGGATTGGTGGCGCGATGCTTACCACCGCCTCTGTTCGCGGCGGAATACAGACCGTGCAGCAACATACACCCAATGCGCGCTATACGCAGCGGCCACCCAAGCAGCCAACCGGTCAGGCATCGCCGCCTCGGGCGGAAAGCCCGCACCCCGGCACCGCAGGAATGCAAAGCGCCGTTTCTGCGCAGCGGCCGTCTGGAGAACCGCGACCCGGCAGGAATGGTATTCCAAGCCGCACGGCAGTTTCTCCGGATGCACGGCAGCATAGTCCGATCCGGCAGGAATCGCGCAGTGCTTCCGCAGCCGCCGCGCCGATACTCAAAGGGACAGCGCCTAACCGACACCCCGACCCGGCAGGAACGGCGGCAGGCGTCCCATCGGCATCACAGTCGCGGCAGACAGTTAGACCGTCCGCACCTTCTGCGAAAAGCAGTGCGCAGTCCGGAAAGAAAGCGGTATCCACAACTGCGGCACTCAAAGGCAGCGTAAAGGCAGACGGCGATGTAAAACCGTCAAGAAAACAGCGGGGTAAGAAGCATGGATGAGAAAGACAATTCCCGATCTTCCCTTCAAACGGCGGCTGATCTTGGCCGTGCCGCAAAAGCAGTCTACCGGATTGCGCAGGCTGCTGCGGTGTCTGGTGTTCACGGTGCCGCTGCCGCTGCGGTAAAAGAAACCGTTCCGGCCCTGGTAAAGTTTCTCCTTGCCGTTCTGCTCATCATGATCGTGATCCCGATGGTAGTATTTACAGCGCTGCCCAATATTTTTTTCGGCTACGATTCCTCTGATACCGCTTCGGTGATCCATATGACGGAACAAGCCATGCGTATAGGCGGGGCGTATATGCGTCTGGATGATTTCGAGCGAACGCAGATCGACTCCATCGTAACCGGTATTGCGGCGGAATATGAGGCGGATGGAACGGCAATTGACCATATTGAAGTCAAAAACACGATGAAAGAGGATGACCTGCTCTGGATCATTGCAATCAATTCCGCCGCCTATGAGCAGGATCTGGACGCCATGAGCGCGGAGCTGATTCAGAATTTCTGCCGATCCACCCTGTCCTATCAGCCATCGCTTTCTCTTCTGGGTGGCAGCACCTCCGCAACGCTGGAGGTAGAGACAGGATCGATCCGGAAGAGTTGATGGAGCAGATGGGCTTCAATGAGGATGCCAGACAGTGGGCAGGCGCCCTCTTTGAAACGCTGAAGGATAGCGGCGCGCTTGAGAAGTACGGCGGGTACTTCAGTGCCTACCAACCGGATTACAGCGGGGATGGCTCCTATTCCGGCGATATTCAGCATGGTACAAGCTATGATAATGACATTGACATTTCCCGTTTTGTCAGCCCGTCTACGAAAAATAATCTCGACCTTGCCGCCTATGCGGTGCAGGCGTGGGAGAACAACTGGGGCTATGTGTGGGGAACCTACGGCAATATTCTCACAGAGTCCCTCTTTGCCTATAAAAAGCAGCAGTACCCGGACGGAGTCGGCAATTACGCTGATTTTATTGAAGCAAACTGGCTGGGACGGCGCACGGCAGACTGCATCGGCCTGATCAAAGGCTATGCGTGGCTGGATGCTTCCATCATGCGCATCGGTTATGCCGCAAACGGAATGCCGGATTACGGTGCGGATCAGATGTATCAGGCGGCAAAGAATGCCGGCATTCAAGGAACAGACTACGGCACGGTATCCTCCATGCCGGAAATCCCCGGACTGATGTTATGGAAAAGCGGACACGCCGGCGTTTATATTGGCGGCGGTTACGCAATAGAAGCCATGGGAACGCGAAAAGGCGTTGTGAAAACCGAAGTCAGCGGACGCGGCTGGCAGGGGTGGTGTAAGCTGCCCTATATCGACTATCTGGAGGTGGAGTAATTGGCGGAGACAACCTATTTACGCTATATACGGCTGAAATGCGGCATTACGCTGATGGAATTGGAAGAGCACAGCAGCTTCAGCAACCAGTATTTGAGCCTGCTGGAACTGGGCAGGGCAAACTGTACGCCCAGAAATGCGGAAACGCTGGACCGTGCCATGCTGGATATCATCCTCTCCCGTGCAGAGGAGCTGATGAAGCTGGCACAGATTTGCTATGAGCACAAAGGACATCTGTTAGATGCCGTGGAGGTGGATCCGAATGAACTATGAGGTCTATCACATTCCTACCAATTTTACAGATGCAGGCCGCGTTATGGGACTCTTTGAGCTGCGGAATCTGGTGGAGGCTGTCCTCCTGACGCTCCCGGCACTGTATCTTTGCATTGCTTTTCTTCCGCTGGATCTGACTCCGAAAATCATAGTGACGCTGACGATCATTGTGCCGCTGGGCGGCTTTGGGCTGATCGGCATCAGTGATGACAGTATGACACGGTGGCTGGGAAGCTGGTGGAAATGGCGGAGATCCCGACGGATTATCTTATTTCGAGGGGAGGTCAGGAAATGAATCTCAAGGAACTGATTTTTGGCGAAGGCGTCCATACCGGCGGCAGCGGCGTCGTATACCGTGACAGCGTGCAGGCGTGGCTTCCAATCAAAAATATCATCGGCGGAGTAGTCATCACCAAAGATAACCGCTTTGTGAAGATCATGGAAGTGCTGCCTGTCAACATCTATCTGAAGTCTGCCATTGACCGGCAGAATATTATCTCGTCCTTTGCATCGTATTTGCAGATCGCGCCGGATGAACTGCAGATGATCGCCCGCACGCTGCCTGCGGACACGCAGGCGTATGTAGAGCAGATGCAGCGCTATGCAGAACAGGAGGAAAACGAAGCGTGCCGGGAGATGATCGAGGATAACATTCGGGAGATCGGTCATGGCATCGCCGGCGGCGCCATGCGGCATCGCTTTTTCCTTGTGTTTCAGTATGAACCCTCCATGCGGGCCAAGCGCAACACGGTGCAGGCCATCATCCAGCGGCTCAACGAAGAGGCCGACACCGCAAGGCGGTATCTGGATCTATGTGAACTGGAGGTATTGGAGCCTCAGTATTCCGATAATTTTGTGCTCAAGCTGCTCTATGAGATTTTGAACAAGAAAACCAGCCAGCGTGTGCGTCTGCCGGAGGGCGTTTTCGATATGACAACGGCCGTTCACGGCATTTATGAGGAGTAAGACGATGCAAGTAAAGAAAAAACCGAAAAAAACTGCAAAAGCAGTTCCAGAGAAGTCCAGAAAGAAAAAACAGCCTACGGAAGATCAAATCAAAAAACAGCCTTTTTTGAAGCGGATGCTCTTTGGCGAAGAAAAGCCGGATCTCAGTGAGCTTGAAGCCGGCTCCACCACCATTCTCGACATTCTCTCTCCCACCACGGTGGATACAAAAAGCCGTGACTACATCATCGTAGACGACGTGTATCATGCTTATCTCTATATCACGGGCTACGGTTACACCACCACGGTTGGCACCTGCTGGCTTGCGCCTTTGGTGGAGGCTGGCGAAGGGATTAACCTGAGTTTTCTCGTCAAGCGTCAGCCTAAGGAAAAGATCCTCTCCAAAATCGCCCAGACCACCATGGTCAACCGCTCCCGGATGCGGGACGTGGGCGATACGCGGCAGGACTACGAGGAACTGGATAGTGCGATCAGTTCCGGTCTCTATCTCAAGGATGTAATGAACCGGCAAGGCGAGAATTTCTATTATATGCACACCTTGATTGAGGTGACGGCGCCTGATTCTGAAACGCTGGAACAGCGCGTCACAGAGGTGGAGAAGCTGTGCGTATCCGTGGATATGATCGCGCGGCGCTGCGACTATAAAAACGAGCAGGCGTTTCTCTCAGCCCTTCCTATTCTGGCGCTTGATCCGGATATTGAGCGTAAGGCACGCCGCAATGCGCTGACCTCCGGCGTGGCAGCGGCTTTCCCATTCGTTTCCTATGAGCTGAGTGACCACGACGGGATCTTTCTGGGACTGAACCTCTATAACCGATCCCCGGTATTTCTCAATCCCTACGATGATTATAAGTACACCAGCGGCAACTGGTGGATCGGCGGCTCTACCGGTGCAGGCAAGACGGTGACGCTGCAATGTCTCGGTGGGCGGCTGCGGGAACAGGGCAAGCGGGTCATCATCATCGTTCCCAAGAAAGGGCATGAGTTCCGCCCCCTCTGTGAGCGTCTGGGCGGGCTGTATTTGCGGATGTCGCCATCCTCAAAGGACTGTCCGAATCTGATGGCGATTCGGCGGAAATCGCTGGACTCCTACGCAAAGCTCAAAAATATCGCCGCGCGGGATGACTCTGTGCTGGCAGACAAGATCGCGCAGCTGATCATCTGGTTTTCTCTGAAGAAAAAGGATCTGAACGAAGAGGATAAGAGCCGCCTTGACTCCTCGCTGGTGGAGGTTTATAAGCGCTACGGCATTACCTTCGACAACAGCACCATTGTCGATGAGAACGGAAATTTCCGCACCATGCCCATTCTCTCGGACTGGTATGAGATTCTTTATCAAGAGCAGGACACGCGGCATCTGGCAGTAGTGCTCTCTCGCTATGTCACTGGCTCGGCTGCGGCAATGGCAGGCCGAAACGACATTGAACTTAACAA
>ENA-OUPZ01001474-OUPZ01001474.1-human-gut-metagenome-genome-assembly--contig:-NODE-1474-length-10283-cov-3.491103_pt1 | contig 10283 bp, 8 predicted proteins | sample MGYA00237941_ERZ548813 | MGnify/ENA primary metagenome ERZ548813 (study PRJEB26490, sample SAMN05194712) | human gut metagenome | biome: terrestrial biome; feature: human-associated habitat; material...
CTTCCTCGTCCGCATGGAAGAGGTCACCGACCGCATCGCTGCGGGCGAAACGAAGGCCGAAATCATCCACCGGGCCGAGGCCGAAGGCAAGGGCTACAAGGCCTCGGTCGAGCAGATGTACTACGGCAACCAGCAGTTCCTGTTCATCTACGAGCAGTTCGACGACGTACGCCTGGTCGGCGCGCCGCCCTCGTCGATCGGCAAGTTCGGCGGCGACACCGACAACTGGATATGGCCCCGCCACACGGGCGACTTCTCGCTCTTCCGCATCTACGCCGGCAAGGACAACAAGCCCGCCGCCTACTCGCCCGAGAATGTTCCCTACCGCCCCAAGCGGCATTTCACCATCTCGACCGCCGGGGTCGAAGAGGGGGATTTCACGATGATCTACGGCTTCCCCGGCAATACGCAGGAGTACATCCTCTCGGACGCCGTGGCTTACATCGCCGAGCGCTCCGACCCGGCCAAGATCGCCATCCGCACGGGGCGCCTCGACATCATCTCCGCGGCACAGGAGAGCGACCCGGCGCTGCGCATCCATTACGCCGCCAAACACGCCTCGATCGCCAACGCATGGAAGAAATGGCAGGGCGAGGCGCTGGGCATCGGCCGCCTGGGCACCGTGGCCTCGAAACGCGCCTATGAGCAGGAATTCGCCGCCTGGGCGCAGGACAAACCCGAATACCGCAGCGTCGTCGCCGACCTCAAAACCGAATACGCCCGCATCGCGGACGCCTATTTCGCCCGCGAGATCACACGCGAAACGCTCGGCGCACTGCCCGAGCGCTACACCCCCGAGGAGCGTGCCGAAGCCGCCTTCGCACGGCGCGAGCAGACGGAACGGGCACTCTTCGAATGGCTTTTCGGCCAGTATGCCCGCCGCTGCCCCGTGCAGTACCAGATTCCGGCATTCCTGGCCGGCGTCGCCGCCAGCGGGTCGCCCGAAGCCTATGCCGGCGAGGTATTCGACACGCTGTGGCGGGAGGGCGCCGACACCACGGCGGTGCACGCCCTGCACAAGGACACCGAACGCATACTCGGCCACATCGACTGGATGCTGGGCACCAAGTCGCTGCGCAACCTCAACAGCGGACGCCTCAACGAACTCTACACGACCTACATCAAGGGGCTGCGCGAGTGGGACACCCTGCGGGCCTTCTACCCCGATGCCAACCTCACGCTGCGCGTGGCCTACGGCCATGTCGGGGGCTACGAATATGCCGACGGCGAATACCACAAGCCCCAGACCACCCTCGACGGCATCATCGCCAAGGACAACCCCGAGATTTACGACTACGACATCCCGCAGGCGCTGCGCGAGCTCTACGCCACGAAGGACTACGGACGCTGGGCGACGACCATCGACGGCCGCAGGACGGTACCCGTCTGCTTCCTGGCCACCAACCACACGACGGGCGGCAACTCCGGTTCGCCGATCATCAACGGCAGGGGCGAACTGGTGGGGCTGAATTTCGACCGCACATGGCGCTCGACGATGAGCGACGTGGCGTTCGACGAAACGATCTGCCGCAACATCGCCGTCGACGTCCGATACGTGCTGTTCGTCATCGACCGCATCGGCGGGGCGGGATACCTGTTCGGCGAAATGGATTTCAGCCGCCGCAAATAGGAGCAATTCACGAAAAAAACACTATATTTAGCCCGCATAACAAAATCAGCCTCTATGAAAACAATCCTCTACACATGGTTCGCCGTCCTCCTGTTCGGCATGGCAGCAGTATCCTGCGGCGATGACGACACGAAAAACAACGACACGACGGGCATAACCGGCTCGTCGTGGAAAGCATCGGAAACGGTGGGCGCCGACCGCACGACCAAGAAATACACGTTCAAGGCCTCCGCCAACTGGGTGGCGCAGAGCGACAAACCGGAATGGTGCAAGATACTCACCTCGTCGGGCGACAAGGGCAGCGACCGGCAGCTCAACATCTCGGTCGAAGCCAACGAGACCGGCAGCACGCGCAGCGCGAACATCACCGTACAGGTGAGCGGCTACGCGAGGGCGGCGCAGTTCGCCATCACCCAGCTCGGGAGCAGCAGCGGCGGCACGGGCGCAGACACCGAGCTCAACAAACAGGTAGACAAGATCCTGGAGTATTACTACCTGTGGAACGGCGAATACCAGCAGATGTCGCGCGACCTCTCGCTGGATTACATCAGTTCCAGCGACAATTTCCTGAAACGCACGCTGCTGGAGATGACGACCAACGACCTCGACAAAAAACGGCAGAGCAACGGCAGCTACTCGGTTTACTCCTACCTGATGCGGACGCCCCTCACGAAGGCCGTCGCCGGGACGACGCGCGGCGTAAGCCACGGGGTCGTAAAGGAAAAGGAGTACGGCTTCGGCATCGCGGGCCTGATGGGCGTGAGGTTTGTGGACGGCAACAACCAACCTACGGGAGAGTACGGGCTGGTCATCACGTCGGTCTACCCGGACTCCCCGGCATCGGAAGCAGGGTTCCGGCGGGGCACGTTCTTCGCCCAGTACAACGACGCAGCCATCACGGCCGCGAACCTGAATTCGGTTTACAGTACGTTAATAGCTCCGGGAGGAAGCCGCACGGTAAAACTCACCGAGAACAGGCAAGGCGCGCAGCCCGTATCGGTCACGGCACGCGAAATATACCCCAACCCGGTAATCCACAGCGAAGTGATCACCTCCGGAGCGCATAAGATCGGCTACCTGGTCTACGACAGCTTCGACGCGGCCTACGACGACGAACTGCTCGCTGCCGTCAAGAAACTCAAAGACGGGAACATCACCGACATGGTGCTCGACCTGCGCAACAACGGCGGCGGGCACGTCATCTCGTCGAACATGCTTTCCACCTGCATCGCCGGCGCGGCCTGCCAGGGTAAGGTCTACGAATATTACCGTTACAACGACAGCCGCATGGCCACGGTCGAAAAAACGGAGAGGGAGACCGGCAAGGAGTATGACACGGCGGCAAAAAAATTCTTCGACGAATTCTATTACGGCGACTATTACGGCGTCGACCTGCGGAACTACGCGCTGAACATGACCCGGCTGTACGTGCTCGTCACGGGCAACACGGCCTCGTCGAGCGAAGCCGTCATCAATACGCTGCGCGGGTTGGACGGCTTCACGGTGAAGCTCATCGGCGAAAAGACCAACGGCAAGAACGTCGGCATGGAGGTCAGCAAATTCACCGTAGGCAATTACAGCTACGAACTGGCCCCGATATCGTTCCAGGGCTACAACGCCAAGCAGGTGACCGTCAACAAGGACGGACTGGCGGTCGACACCGCGTGCGAGGAATGGAACGGGGAACTGAAGGATTACGGCGACCGGAGCGAGCCGATGCTGGCAGCGGCCCTGAGCCAGATCACCGGGCAGAGATCGGCAAGCGTATCGGGCACGCGCAGCACCGCGCCGGGTGTACGTCCGGCAACGGACATCGCATTGCCCGACTTATCGAACCGCCCGAGCGGCATGATCGTATTCCTGCCGGCTGCGGAGGAGTAACGGAAGACCGTCCTAAATCGAGGGGGCTGTCTAACAAGTCCAATTTTAACGATTTCACCCCTGCCGGAGTTTATTCTGACAGGGGTGATTTTCGATTTTCGGGACTTGTTAGACAGCCCCTCTTTTCTTAACCTGGCACCGGCGCAGACATCGACACCGCCCCCGCGGCAGGTAGAGCACGGCGGTTTGCGTCGCCGCGACGCCGCTGCCGGAAGAATAATCCATATTACATGGAGAAAAAATTTGGCGGATTAAAATTTATGCCCTATATTTGCACACCCGAAATCCGAAAGGATACGTGCAATGCCCAGGTGGTGAAATTGGTAGACACGCTACTTTGAGGGGGTAGTGAACAATTACGTTCGTGCAAGTTCGAGTCTTGTCCTGGGCACCAAGCTGTGGATAAAGGAGCTGATAATCAGCTCCTTTATTTTTTTGCAGGATAAAATGTAGGATAAATGAGCTACTCGCCCTCTTCAAAGTCCTTAAAAAAGGAGCTTCCCGCAAGTATAGCGGCATTCTCATCCACCCCTAATCGCAGATACCGCATCGTTGTTGTAACCTTTTTATGCCCTAACGCCATCGAGATCGAAGAAAGCGGAACCTTGGAACGCTGAAGATGCGTGGCGAAAGATCGCCGGGCAGTATGGGTAGAGATCAAAGCATACTTCTCAATCCGGATCTCCTTCACCTCTCCTCCTCGATGTTCGCAAATTGTCACTTTTTCGTCGATCCCTGCCATTTTCGCCACCACTTTGATATAGACATTCATTTTCTGGTCAGAAATCGTTTTTGACAGGTCAAAATCGCTCTCGAGGATTCTTTGTATCACGGGATGAAGGGGAATGGCAATAGGGGTATCCGTCTTACGCGTACGCATCATAATCATTCCATCGACAATATTAGATTCGCTGAAGCGACTAAAGTCAGACACCCTCATGCCCGAAAATACCCCGATGAGAAACCGATTCCTCACCAGTTCACATGTGACCATGCGCTGCCTGACCGCTTTTTCTTCGCACAGCTCCGGCCACCCTTTCAGTATTGCGTTTTTCGTGATTTTTAATCTGTGCAACATCATCAGCTCATCAACCGAAAGGTAAATAGGATCACTCTTTTTTGCTACCGTGATGAAATTTTTATGAGCTGTGCCATTCAAATTATGCAGGTGATCCACATCCCGGGCCTCCCTATAAACCTGTTTGATCACTTTGATGAAACTGCCGAAATAATTATCCGAATATTCCTGACCATATATCCAGATCCGGAACTGGTTATAGAAATTGATATTGATATCTTCGAATGACAGACGACGCCGAATTAACTTTTCATATTGCACTAGCTTGTTCAAGACCGTTCGGTAATGCCTTATCGCCCTTATCGCTGTAATCAAAATAGGGTTGAGTACAGCGACAAAGAGCATCATGTCCGGTCAAGAGCTATCCCAAAAAGAAACGAAGGATGTTATAACAAAACTGGGATATCTCATTATCGGCCTTTCGGTAATGTTGTTCGCCTCGTCGATTTCAGATTTCATCACGCAAAAGCTCTAAAATGCCCCAGAGACCACGATACAGATGCAGACTTTGCGTTTACCCCCCCCCGTATTTAAACTTCCGCTGGGGATATTTCTCCTTGTGCTTGCAGTACTGGTCACAAGCGTTCTTGGAGCTGCCGGCCTCCTCGATGTGGAGGCTCTTCATCATTATCGACATATTATTCGTGATCGTGACCAACACCATAAACACTTTCTTTGCCGGAAATTTCGGCTGGAGTAAAAAGCGACCGCGACATGCTCATGTTAAAACAGGACAATACATTGCCCGGGTCAATTACGCACTAAAATTACGACAGGATGGACAGCAGCAGGATAGATAAATTCAAAAAATAGTACGATCGTAATAAGCAAAAAAATCTTATTATTAGGTATGGCCGTTGTGCTTATACTGATATTCGGACTAATAACCCGAGGAGTACTATCAATACAGTCAAACACCAGTACGGATGAGAGGGTGGCATCTGAAGATATTGCATTTGACATTGTGGCTGAAACGCCCCGGACTGCCAGTCCAAAATGACCAGAAGCAGAAGATCGTGGGCGATGCCACAAGCTCAGCCGCAGCGTCGGCGATCGACCGGAAGATCTCGATAGTGACCGGCGGACTGGTCGGCTCCGTCGTCCGAGACATTTCAAATGCGGGGCGCTCACGCAAAGAAACATATGTATCATTCTTCGACAACCAAAAGGTCTTTCTCCGGCCCGGCCTGCCGAAATAAAAATGTCGCCATCGTATTCGTTTGTTTGTCCATATCGGGGTATGGAGCAAAACCCGAACAAATACCACTCCAGCAAAACAAAGTCTGCCAAATTATCTTCCCGGATAAGATCGCCAAGATCCGCGGGGGATTCAATCCCAATTACTTTGCCCTCGACAAGTACGACAATATTCTTTATATCCAACGCCTGACAGACTTCCCGAACACCAACCTGTCTATTATCACTGACGATACGAGCTGCTACATGCTCGACTTGTGCTATACAGAAAAGAGCGAGAAGAATGCCTACATCATCGACATTGCCGACAGGATCTACGTCAATACTCCAGAACCATCCGAAGCAGGGCAGAAGTCATCTTCCCTATTGCGGTCAAAGCAAATGCCCCGGGCATGGACAGGGGTTATAGCCGTGCAGGTTGCCGGGGTTCATCAACTGGCAGCAAGCCCGTACAGGAATTAAGGCGCAGGACATAGGCGCTCCTGTCTCGATAAGGTCTCAACTGACAAAACAACCAACAGGCTGCTTACACTTTTTATTTCACCGAAACATGCAGATCGCAATTTTTTATACCAGCAACAGCAGATTAGGCTTCTGACTATTTTTTCGCAACAAATAAGCACATAAGCAATTAAAATACAATATGTTATAAAGTAAAAATGCAGAATTGGTAACACAGCCTGTTCCCACCGCGAGGTAGATATTGGATAATTAACAGTTAATCAATATCTTGTGTAATAGAAGCGCAAAAATGGTAACACAGATGAGAGCAAAACTCAAACAATACACATACACACCTGTATATCAGTATATTACAAATTGAATATGCAAAAATGGTAACACACAAACACCCCCAAATATCTTATGTTATTTCAAAAATATCAGCATGTTGCAATACAAAAAACGCAAAAATGGTAACACAGACCATAAAAAAGAGGGGAATTTGCCCCCGAATCAATATTTCAAGCGCAAAAATGGTAACACACATTAAGAACAATTTTTGTCATAATAGCAGGTAGACACGAAAAACTGAAACTGCAACACCCTTTTCCCCATTGCGAATAAACAAAATACCTTTTCCCTCGCGCGTGCGCGCTACGCGCGTATGCGCGTTTTGAGTTCATTTTTTTTGAGTTCTATTTTGAATAAAAGAAGAAAAATATATAAATATATTTTTCTAATTATATATAAGGTATACAAGCGCAAAAATGGTAACACAGAGCTACAAAATTGGTAACACTGAAAGGGGGTTCGCGCGCAAAAATGGTAACACTGAATTTAAAAAACGCAAAAATGGTAACACTGAACTGCCCCAACTTACATTTTAGCATTCCGCAGGAGGATATCTTAAACGACAACAGCTCTGAAGCAATGCTCCAGAGCTGTCTCCGTATGAGCGGACTGCCATTACGCCGCAAACCGCTGCGGCACGATGTTCAACTCGTAAAGTTTCGCCACCAGCGCCTCGCAGAGAACCCGCGCCATGTTCACTTCGACGGCGTTGCCGATAAATTTTTTCTGCTCGCCCTGCGTGCCGATCAGTACGTAGTTCTCCGGGAAGCCCATGATCCGCTTCAGTTCCGGGATACGAAGCATCCGCATCCGGATGTCCACCAGTCCGTACAGCGCCATGAACTCCTTTATCTGCACCAGCATCGGCGTATCTTCCGGGTAAATCTCGTAAACCAACGTTTCGTCCTCCAGCCTGATGAACGAGGGCAGCTCCTCGCCGTCCGCTTCGGCCGTCACCAGCCGCGGCGGCCGCTTGTCCATGCGGGCGATCAGCGTGAAACACGGCCGATCGGTAGCGGCACCCGCCGAGGCGAACTGCGGGTTCATCAGGTATTGCCATTTGCGGTTGGCCGTCACGGTCTGGGCCAGAGCGTCGAGCGAACTGCCGACGTTGCTGAAGTTGGTGTTCATGATCCACGGCGTGACGAGCCGCTGCTTCGGGTTCGTCATGACGGCCGGAGCCGGGCCGTCCGTTCCTGACGTCTGGCCGCCGCCGGAATAGTAGTTGGCGAAGAACGGACGCACCAACTGAAAGCGATCCTTTGTCGTGACAGTCGGTGACGGCCGCTCGATCGACGAGTTGAACCCGTTGCCGTAGCAGGCCGAGACGAAGGCGTGGTGATCGCGGCAGGTGATCGCGCCCGCGGGCGCATCGACGGCTGTGCATTTCCCCTCCGGAGATCCGCCGAAGTGCTTGCAGAGGTAGTACACCTTGGCTACGCCGAGGCGGTTCTGCGTCGCCACGGTCGGGCACGGTTCGTCGATGCCGGGTGCGACATACTTCCCGGACTGGTTCATCGAGTTGTATTTGACGAGGAACGCTTCGCGCCCGCCGGCGACGAACTTCACCAGCCCCGCGTGGATGCGGGCAAGCGATGCCTCGACCAGCGGCCGCTTCCGGTCGAAGATCGACTCGCCCTCGTTCTCAAGGTCGAGGACTTCCCGGACTGGCCGCCACTTGCGAAGCTGCTGACCGAACAGGTCGCCCTGTGCCGGGTTCTTGGTGTGAGTCGGTTTCGGAAAGACGATCGGAAGGCCGCGGCGGGCGAAGATCCCGAAGAACCGCCGGCGGGAAGTGTACGCCCCGAAGTCGGCGGCGTTCAGGATGCGGTGGCCGAAGTCGTACCCGTAGCCCCGCACGTTGTCGATCCATTTCCGGTACAGTCGCCCGGCATCCCTGCTGACGGGCTTGCCCCGCTCGTCCAGATCGCCCCACGACATGAACTCCTCCACGTTCTCGATCTGGATGTAATCGGGGGTCAGCGCCTCGATGTAGCGGAACAGGTGTTCGGCCAGCGTGCGGCTGTCGGCGTCGCGCGGAAGGCCGCCTTTGGCCCGCGAGAAGTTCGTACACTCCAGCGAGGCCCAGAGGACGACGAAGGCATCCGGATACTGGCGGCGCATCCGGGCCGCATGGGCCGTGAGCGGCCCCAACTCCAGCGTACGGATGTCCTCCGTGTAGTGTAGCGCGTCGGGGTGGTTGGCAGCGTGCGACGCGATGGCGTTGGCGTCGTGGTTCACGCAGGCGATCACCTTGGCGCAAGGATCTCCGGCATGCCGCGCAAGGTGTACCCCGGTCGAGGTGCCGCCCGCACCGCAGAAAAGGTCGATGTATATAACTTTGATTGCCATTTTAGAATAGTTCGGGATGTTCGTCTGGTAGCTGCACGCCCATCCGCCGAAGGGCATAGCGTAGCGTGTAGCCGTTGTTGGTGTAGTTCATTGCCATTTGGTAGAGTTTCGGATGTAGAGTGTACAGTATGTGAAAGCGCCTCCCCCCCCCTCCGAGGTGTGCGCCGAACCCGCAGAATACGCAGCCGGTTCGGGTAATGCCCGGTATGTCGTAAATCGGGCAATAGGGTATGTCGAATCTGTGAATGTAGTCCCGGCAGTCCGCGGCAGTCCAGATCGACAGCGGGGCGCTGTGAACCTTGCGGGGATTATCCGAAAAGACGTTGCACCCGCCGCGACGGACATACATGGTTTGCCGCAGTTTGCTTTCGTCGGCCATCGTGCCGACCATCCCAAGGCTCTGTGTTTGGGCGTTGAATTTGCGGAAAGGCCGCTTTTTCAGTATTTCGCAACACTTTTCCGAGGTCATATAAGGCTCACTTATCAGGTAGCGCCATTTTTCTGAGAGTACGCCGGGCCGGCGTACTCCGTCGCCGTAGAGCCTATATGTCCGTAATTTGTCGCTGTTGGTCGTCCGAATATTTCGGACAGCTTGCGCCTGCTCTTTGCTTACAAGAGGAAACCCATATCGGGCCATGACCTCGTGTGGGGGCATGGCCGGGTGGATGATCTCGATGTTATCCGTATGCCGCACGAACCGGACGATTTCCGGGTATTCGTTACCTGTTGAGCAGAACACGCCCTTCATGTTAGGATCGACGAACCGGCGAGCTAAGTCGAGCAGGACGGTTGAGTTTAGTCCGCCGGAAAATGATACGTAGGGCGTGCGGTCGTGCTCTTTGCAGTAGGCAACGAACGTTTCCATGGCGTAGCATGTGTGGTCGATCTTTTGATTGAGCGGCCACGCCTGACGAGTGCGAAGGTCAGATAGAGTAAGCGGTTTCATGTAAAAATAAATTTTGATTTCGAACCGGTATTTCATAGTTGCACCAAATACACTCCTGCATGAGCGTACCGCTGCCATTGACGATGTTAGAGCGGATGTTGTTACGTTTCATCGGGAATTTGATTTTATGCCAATCATCATAGAGATAATCCATAAGCAGGCAATCATATCCACTGACCATTGCGAATCCTTTTATTTGATGAAGTTTCCAAGCCAGCCGTTCGTGATCTGCATCCGTAAAGTCGAACAGGTAGTCTCCACCCTTATGTTTACTCCCGCGGCTTTCCAAAGGATACGGTGGGTCGCAATAAAAAAATGCCTCCGGAAAGTCGAGCTTGTCGATTGCGGCAGAGAAGTCGCTGTTGATGATCTGGAAGTTGCGGCGGATTTCCTGCGCTACTTCATGA
>ENA-OUPZ01001485-OUPZ01001485.1-human-gut-metagenome-genome-assembly--contig:-NODE-1485-length-10241-cov-2.855488_pt1 | contig 10241 bp, 7 predicted proteins | sample MGYA00237941_ERZ548813 | MGnify/ENA primary metagenome ERZ548813 (study PRJEB26490, sample SAMN05194712) | human gut metagenome | biome: terrestrial biome; feature: human-associated habitat; material...
GCACGAAAGGACAGATACGCATGGCACGAACGCTGATGTATCAGTTGCTTGCGTTGCCTGCTACATTTTAAATAGGCCGGACAGAATTCTATGAAATTGTACACTATTCTATAGTACATTTTCTGCAAACCTGTAATTTTGTCTTCTATAAATAATAGAACCTATGAGACATAAACTTCTGTTTTCTTTTTTCATCTTTTTGATAGTTGCTTTGCCGATTCGTAGTAAGGATTTTGTTTTGACTTCCGGTCAAACAGTTGTCATCGCTTGCAGCCCTTCTGAAGAACTGGTTGTACGAACCGCATTGGAAATGCTGGGGCGTGATATTCAGACAGTATTGTCGTCGACTACCCAAGCGAATGAGAAAACAGGTGAAATTGTGATAGGAACGGTGGGGCAGAGTGAGCTTATCAGCCGGACCGGCATAGATGTTTCTGCGCTAAAAGGCAAGAAGCAGGCTTTTCTATTATCTGTTTCTCCGGAGGGTAAATTGATCGTAGCCGGCAGTGACAAACATGGTACGGCTTATGGAATACTCGAAATATCCCGTTTGTTAGGTGTCTCTCCCTGGGAATGGTGGGCGGACGTAACTCCGGAAAAGAAGAAACTTTTTAAGCTATCTTCCAAATTCCAAAGTCTTCAGGCTCCTTCGGTGGAATATCGGGGTATATTTATTAATGATGAAGACTGGGGCTTGATGCCATGGAGCAGTCGGACCTATGAACCTTCAAAAGTGAAAGGTGAGATAGGCCCGCGTACCAACGAGCGTATTTTTGAACTCTTACTTCGTCTGCGTGCCAACACCTATTGGCCTGCAATGCACGAATGTACACTTCCTTTCTTCCTGACCAAAGGCAATCGGGAAGCTGCCAAGAAATATGGAATCTTCATCGGTGCTTCCCATTGCGAACCGATGGCTTGCAGCGCTGCCGGCGAGTGGAAACGAAGAGGGGAAGGGGCTTATGATTATGTGAATAATGCTCCGGCTGTTTACAAATTCTGGGAAGACCGTGTAAAAGAGGTGGCAGATCAGGAAATACTCTATACGTTGGGTATGCGTGGTGTACACGATGGTAAGATGCAGGGAGCGAAGACGGTGGAAGAACAGAAGGCCGTAATAGATCGTGTGTTTGCAGATCAACGCGGGTTGATTGAAAAATATGTTGATAAGGATGTAACTAAAGTCCCGCAGGTTTTTATCCCTTATAAAGAGGTACTCGACATTTATCATGCCGGATTACAGGTGCCCGATGATGTAACATTGATGTGGTGTGACGATAACTATGGCTATATCCGCCATTTTCCTACGGCCGAAGAATGCGCACGTAAAGGAGGGAATGGAGTCTATTATCATGTTTCTTATTGGGGACGTCCGCACTACCATCTCTGGTTGAGTACGATGAGCCCGTATCTGATTTTCCAACAAATGAAGCTGGCTTACGATCGAGGCATACAGAAGATGTGGATACTGAACGTCGGAGATATCAAGCCTGCCGAGTATCAGATAGAGTTGTTTATGGATATGGCCTGGAATATAGAAGCTGTGGCCTCGGAAGGAGTGACCTCTCATCTGAAACACTGGCTGGAACGGGAATTGGGAGCTTCGTGCGCAAAGGCAGTATTACCTGTGATGCAGGAACACTATCGTCTGGCCCATATTCGTAAACCTGAATTTATGGGAAATACGAGGGAAGAGGAGAAAGATCCTGTTTATCGTGTTGTCAAAGATCTCCCATGGAGTGAAAAAGAAATCAACGGACGTTTGCAGGCTTATGATAAATTGTCGGAGACAGTGGAACGGGCAGCTTCGAAAATCCCATCCGGCAGACAAAGTGCCTATTTTGAATTGGTGAAATACCCGGTGCAAGCTGCTACACAGATGAACCGGAAATTGCTATATGCCCAATTAGCCCGCCACGGAAAAGCGGACTGGGAGAAAAGTGATCTTGCCTATGACAGCATTGTAGTATTGACAAAACAGTATAACTCACTGGAAGATGGAAAGTGGAACCGCATGATGGATTTCCAACCCCGAAAACTCCCCGTATTCAATCGCGTGGAAAGAAAAACGGCTACTTCTCCGATGATGAAAGAGCGTGTAGCTATCTATAAATGGAACGGCTTGGATGGGAAGAATATCCCGAATAGTAAGACCTTGAATGCGCGGAAAGGAACTTCTGCTATTTGTGAGGGCCTGGGATATGAAAGCAAAGCGACAGGCATTGACAAGGGAGATGCACTGATGTTCTCTTTTGACAACTGGAAAACAGACTCGGTAGAGGTTGACATCCGCTTGTTGCCTAATCATCCTGTGAGAGGAGATCAATTACGTTTCTCAATATCGTTGGACGATGCAGCGCCTGAAGTGATCTCTTATGAAACGAAAGGACGGAGTGAAGAATGGAAAGAGAACGTGCTGCGCAATCAAGCCATCCGAACGGTTCGACTTCCGGTATCCGGAAAGAAGTCCCACAAATTGGTAATCAAGGCATTGGACGAAGGAGTGATATTAGACCAGGTGATGCTTTATATGCCTTCGCCTACTGGTGAGTAACTGCACGGATCACGAACCATGCATGATGCGCCACGGTTCCGATCAGTCCATAGTGCTTTGCCATGATCCGAAATCTTTCTTTGAGGGATGCTTTCTGATTCCGGGTAGTCATTCCCTCCTCCAGATAGTCGATGATTGTCAGGTGGGTATTGTGCAAAGTACGTGCTTTCTTCATGATGCGGATGCACCAGTCGAAATCTGCAGAAAAGCGATATTGCAGATTGTATGGCCCTACGAGCGTGTGGCGGGGGAAGAATGCCTGGTGGCAGACTAACATTCCCTGTTTGAAACTTTTCCAGGTGAGCGTTTCAGGGGCGGACAATCTGCGCATCCGCAGGAAATGCCTGTCCTTGTCTACGATAGCGGTTTCTCCGTAAAGTATATCGGGCAGTTCATTGCCGTTGATGGTGTGCACCATTTGTTGCAGCGTATCATCCTCATGAAAACAGTCGCCTGCATTCAGGAAACAGAGATAATCACCGCTGGCAAGGGCGATGCCCTTATTCATGGCGTCATACAGTCCTTTGTCGGGTTCGCTGACGACGGTGTGTATGCGTGACCGGTAACGGTTGATAATAGAGAGGGTTCCATCCTTGGAAGCTCCATCCACGATAATATATTCTATATGATGATAGGTTTGTGAAATAACACTTTGAATCGTGTCTTCCAATACCTTTTCAGCATTGTATGTCACCGTAATGATAGAGAACTTGGGAGTAGGATGGACACTATGCATATTTCCCCGTTATTTTATTGTAGACATCTGTATATTTCTTTGCAACGATACTCTCCGAATAATTACCCAGAACCTTGCGGCAGGCCTGTGCAGAGAGTTCGTTGTATTCCGGTTCCGTCAATATCCAATGTATTCCGTTGGCAAAATCTTCGGAAGATTTGTATTGTGCCACGTAGCCGTTGTGCAGATGATCGATCATTTCGGGGATACCTCCCACATTAAAACCGACACAAGGCACTCCACAGGCCATTGCTTCCATAATCATATTGGGAAGATTCTCTTCCAGAGACGGGATGGCGAAGAGGTCTACGGCATTGTAGATATTCACTACTTCATGCTCATTTTTGATATAAGGGAGCGGGTATACATGGAAAGGAAGTTGTTCCTGTAACTGCTGCGACTGGTTGCCGAATACGACTACACCCAGTGAGTCTTTCCATTCCGGATGCTTTTCTGCTAACAGTTTGCATGCCCCAATCAGATAGTCGACCCCTTTTCGTTTATCGGTGATCTTTAATGAGCCGAACAAAACTAGTTTCTTACCTTCCGGCAACATGAATTTGGCACGCGCTTCCTTCTTGTTCATGGGTTTGAACAAGTTGGTATTAATAGCGTTCGGAATATTGGTCACGCTTTTCCCTTCAAATAATGCACTGGTCTGGGCTTGTTCCTTCAGCCAATGGCTGCACGTGACGAAATGAATGGGAGCGTAGCTGTATAACTTCTGTTTTTTGCGGAATGTGCGATAGGATAAATCTTTCCGTCCCCCACCTTTATAGATGTAAGGGCAGTTGTGACATTCCTGCTGATAGTTGTTGCACTCCCGTGCGTAATGGCAGATGCCGGTGCATGGCCACATATCGTGCATGGTCCAGACTACGGGTTTGCCGGAGGTCAGTATCTTTCGTATATCTTGCAGTGAGAGCATCCCCTGATTGATCCAATGCAGGTGGATAACGTCGGCCTGGCGGAATTCCGGGAGTGAGGTGATGTCTGTACCTGTGTTGGCGATGTCTACGTCAAACAAATGGTAACGCCGGAAACGGTTGGCACTCCAGATCACAATCCGTTCCCACATGAACTTCCACACTTGCAACCAGTTACTTTTTAAGCGGACAACACTGATTTGGTCGGTCTGTTTGTCACGTACCAGCATTTTGGCTTTGATGCCGTTGTTTTTCAGTGACTCCATCAACCGGCTTGCTGCGATGGCTGCTCCTCCTATTCGTTCAGATGTATTTATAATCAGGACTCTCATGGGCAAAAGTTTATGCAAATGTACGGTTTTTAGAGGAAATGTTTGATATTTCCAGCAAGCTTTCTGCTATTTCGCGTGAAAAGATTTCGAGGTTGAAACGTTCTTCCGCCAGTTTGCGGGCATTCTCTCCCATGCGCCGTGCCTCTTCGGGGTGGTCGGCGATGTAGCGGATAGCGTCTATCCAGCCTTGTACGTCGTTATATTCTACGGTGATGCCTATTCCTTCCTTATCGATGTCTATTTCGAAGTTGGGGTTGCGCGAACAGATGACGGGGATGCCGAGGGCGAATGCTTCCACGAGCGTGGTCAGTCCTACGGTATAGGGGAAGTCCAGGCAGCAGATCACGATACAACTTTTGCGTGCCACCAGTTTCCCCAGTTCGTAGGGAATCACTCCGTCGGTATAATGGATGCGAATGGAGTCGGGCAATGCATACGGGTCGATGATCTTTTTATAGTTGATGTTACCGCATGAGACGGCGATATATAAGTCGAGTTTCTCTTTAGTGGCGGCAAATGCCTGGAAGAGGGTGTCTACGTCCCGGTTTTCTTTGCCGGTGGAGATAAATCCTTCGGGCTTCCGGTCGGGCATTTCTGCAAGCAGGTGGTCGTAGAAAGGAAGATCCGGTCCCCAATGGATGAGTTTCAGTTTGTGGGACGGTGCTTTCCGGGTTTTCTGCGAGTCCTGAATCAGTTTCCGACTGAACAGGAACATTTGGTCTATACCTTTGTAGAAAAGGCGGGAGATTTGTTCGCGCCACGGTTTGGGATTGGTCACGACTGCCGTATGATGCCAGATCACGATGGGTTTGCGATACAGTCCCAGGGCTCGGAGGAAGATGACGGGCTCTATACCCCGGAAAGAGGTGGCGTAGAGGACGTCGTATTTCTCCTTGCAGAAGAGAATCTCTTTGGTGGCGTAAAGCATGAGTTTCAGACGGCCGGAGAAATATTTGCATTTGTGCATCACGGAGTGTATTCCGTAATTCTCCAGTAAAGGAAGTCCGTATAAGATGTGTCCGGGGAATTTATATTCTTTCCATTCCTCGTAGCTTTCCCGTGTGAGGCGGGTATGGTAAAAATAAATAGTAAGCAACTTATTTAGTGGTGCTTGTTTCTTTTCAGCCATTTGTTGATTCGGTTTTTGACAGCTTTCGTAATGATGGAGAAATTGCCGTATTTCAGGTTGAGGAACAGTTCTTCGAACGAACGTCCGATCTTGATCCACGGATGATCCCAGCCCATGATGCGGTAAACGCTCTCTTTGTAGGCAACGTTTTCGATGACGTAGCGGGGATGTTTCAGTGGAAAATCCACCTCATAGCGCTTCATCGTGAAGATGCGGCGGTAACCTTTGGGCAGGGTATGAATCGAGCCGGCGAAATGGGTGGAATCTGCCGTTGCTCCCAAGTTATTAATCATGTTGCGGGTAGGCACGATGCTTAGCCCGGAGTTGAACAGTATGGAGGCGTGGAAGATCGTTTCATAAAAGGCTTTCTGCTGTTCCCGGTGACGCTGGCACATGTAGATAAAGTCGCTCCGGAATTTGCGTTCCTTGATAAGCTGTTCCAGTTGTTGCATATTGAAGGAGTCGTCCAGGAAGTTGTAGAACTCATCCCATTGGTCGACTACCCGTTTCCAGCTTGCCCATCCCCAGATAGAGAAGGTGGTGGTAAAGAAATAGTCGTAGGGCATATCTTGGGTGATTTCTTCGGGGTTAAATCCGGCAATCATGCTGATGCGGGTGTCATGTTCGTATTTATCCAGCATCTCCTTGCAGAATTGGAAAAAGGAGACGGCGGGCACATCGTCGTCTTCCAATACGATGCACTTGTCGACTTTCGAAAAGGCCCATTTCTGCGAAATGTACTCCGAAGGGTCGCAGCCGAAATTCTTTTCCTGATAAAGCCGTTCTACTTCACATTCCCAGTCTATCTGTGATACGATTTCACGGCAGGCTTCTATTCCGGGCAGGTCACGTTCGTTTCGTGCTCCGTCCTGATAGAGGAAGAGGCGGGACGGACGCGCTTTCTTCACTTGCTCGAACACTTGCGACAACTGTTGCGGGCGGTTGAAGAACAGGATAAGTACCGGGACGTCTACTAAAGCGGATTTCATATTCATAGTTCTTGTTTTGGGGTTGTACTGAATGACAGAGCGGCAGGATAGTGGTTGTTCACTTTTTCCTGCTCTTCTTCTGTAAATCGATGCGGGGTTGGATAGTTGTAACGCAAAAATCCTTCCAGGTCGTCGGGGGCGGTCACTGTGAGAGGGCCGAATTTCACGGGTTGCAGGTGGCGGATGCTTTCTACGGTTACGTGGTCGGCAGTGGCCATTACGTTGTTATAGTAACGAGTGTTTCGTGAGTTGAAACAGCTTTGAACTGACACCAGCATGCGGTAGATTGCTTTTTTAGAGAAAAGCAGGTCGACTACCCTGTTCAGGAAACAGGAGAAGGCTCCCCGGTTCGTGGGGTTCTCTATTTCACATGTACCGAAGTGTTTCCACATCCATATCTCTTTTCCCATCAGGCAGCATTTGAGGAAGCCGAGTGCTTCGGATTGTATTCTTCGCAGCAGCTTGTTGTCGGGAATCTTGTCGAATGGGAATATATCGACAAAAATGCCCGGATGCATCGGGACATTCTTGAACATTTCTTCTACAAAAAGGGTGTCGTTTTTCTTGACTTTGGCAAAATAATACGGGGTATGAGGGTCTGTCTCTATCCATGAAAGGAAGTAGGAAGGACCCAGTTCCCCGGGAGCTACTTTCAGAAATTTGTTGTAGTTCTCCCGCGTCATGCCTATGTCAATATCATCATCCCAGGGGAGAATCGCCTGGTCGTAGAGTGCACCGATTGCCGTGCCGCCAATCACAAAATAGGGAATGTTGTGCTTCTGACACACCCGGATGGTTTCTCCCAATATGTCGTAGAGTTCGGCATGTAATAAATCAAGCTCTTCGGCTGTATATTTCTTGTTCATCGGAAATGGTTAATGCACGTTGTGCTACAAAAGTAGTAATTATATTGCTAAGTTACTATAACTTTAAGTTTCCTTGCATAAATTCGGTGGCCACTTGTCCGCGTCCCGGTATGGGAAGGACGGATGCTTGCGGAAAGTCCTTGAGCAGACAGTCTGCCGGATTGATGTCCGGATAGAATTTCTTCAATAGGAACAGGCTGGGGCCGGTGGTGATGCTTCCTATAAAGACGGAGGCGTCCATCAATATCTGTATCGAGGAAAGGAAACGTGCCATTTGTCTTTGTTTCAGCTCTTTGGTGGTCTGCGTGAAAGCGCTGTTGACGTATCCTTTTTCGTCGGGGCTGCAAAGGGTGTACCAGTGTATGTCCGGGGCAAGGGTTTGTACTTGTTCGAAAAGGCGGTAATCGTCCGTTAATACAAAGACGTCGCGTAGGGCGGTCTTTTCTTTAATAAGCCGTATGTAATGTTCCGGTGGAAGCAGGTTGGTTTCGGTGATCTTGTCTCCTCCCCGTATCTGGCATCCTGCGTATTGGGGTGGAAGTTGCAGGTCGGCGGCACATTGGCGACATTCCTGTGCGGTGGTGTCGTTGAGTTTCCAAGTGATTTCCGTCAGTTTTTGGAAGGTATGGAGATAGTCGCCGTCTATTCCCAGTTCGGGAATATGGAAGTGCTGGTTAGGGTTGAACGTCAGTTGAAAGTTGAGCAAGACCGGTTTGCCGTATGTGAAAAAGGCAATCGTTTTTCCGATGATGTTCTTACAGGTTACTTTCAGTTTCCATTTCAGTAACTTCGTCTTAGGCAGCTTTTTGTCTTTCATCAATGCCTGCCAGGAGGGGAGGCGATGGGTGTTATAAGTGTGATGAAACGGTTCGTGCACTTGCTCGCAGAAGGGGGCGAAACAATCTTCCCAACCTTTTTCCCATCCGAAGTTGGCGTCGTCGGAGTAAAGCTTGAACTGTATTTTGTGTTGCAGGCAATAGAGCATTGCATGGAGCATATAGGTATATTCGGTAAAGAATCCGGCGTCTATACCTATGTGATAGATCATCGTCTTTTTGAAAGAACGATTTAGAAGGTGGTATTTGGTGGCAAGATCATTGGGGTTCATGTGTCTTCTTTTTGATGAAATACTGGATGCTTTCTTTAAAGGTGACCGAACGGCTGCCCCACATGGCGGCTACGTAGAGTGCTGCTGCGAGCACTATCTTGCTTGCCAAGCGGAGATAAATATTCTCGATGGAACGGGTGGAATAATAGGTGATTGCCATTACCGTAGCTGCAATGACAGCATAAGGAAGAATGTCTATCAGTGCATGGCGCAGCTTTAGTCCGATTTCCTGCCATACGAAGTAGTGCCACGTCAGTAGCCACAGTATATTGGTGGATACATAGACGGCGAGCATGGCATAGATACCGTGTGAGTGGACTAACAGAACGCCTGACAGTAGAATTATGCCGAGCGCTATGGTGTTCCACATATAGATGCGGGATTTCCCTTTGCTGATGATGAGCTGCTGATAGAGGTATGCGATGGGAGCAAAGGCTCCGCTGATACACAGTATTTGCATGATTAATATGCTGGAATACCACTTGTCGGTGATGGTGATGATAATCAGCTCTTCCGATACGATTCCCAATCCCAACATGGCGGGAAACGAGACAAAAGCGGTGAAACGCAGCATTTTGCGAAATACCCGTTTTTGCCGTTCAAGGTCGTCGGACACTTTGGTGAGTACCGGTTGCGCTACTCCGTTTATCATGCCGGAGATGAAGAGTTGGCCCATGCCGCACCATTTATTGGCTTGGTTGTAATATCCTACTTCTTTTTCGCTGTAGAATTTACCCAGTATCACGGAAAACAGATTGTTATTGATGTGATTGAATACATTGGTAACCAGTAGTTTCCCGCTGAATCCGAACATTTCCTTAATCGGGGTGAAGTTGAACTGCAAGCTCGGTCGCCAACGGGTGAAATGCCAGTAACAGGCTGTGTTGATGGTTACGTAAACGATGCTTTGCGTAGCAATTCCCCAATAAGAGAAACCAAAGTAGGCAAGAGTGACTCCGGTGATTCCGGACACGGTGAGTCCGATAACCGAAGACAATGCCCGCTGTTTGACCATCAGATTACGCAGGAGATAGGCACTGTGGGATATTCCCAGACTGGCAATGAAGAAGCCGATAAAAGAATAACGTGCCAGTGGTGTCAGTTCGGGAGTATCGTAAAAGTCAGCGATAAGCGGTGCACAGAGGAATAACAGCAGGTACAGCGACAGACTGATGGCCGCGTTGAACCAGAATACGGCATTGTAATCATTGTGCGTCACTTCTTTCTTATTAACAAGGGCAGCTGTGAAACCACTTTCCTGTATCGAACTGGCAATGAGGGAGAAGATGGCCAACATTCCCACCATTCCATAATCTGACGGAGTGAGCAACCGCGCGAGGAATATTCCGAAAAGCAGATTTAACAACTGCTGTATGCCGTTGCTGAATCCTCCCCAAAATAGTCCTTTGGCCGTCTTTTCTTTTAGTGACTGATTCTCGCTCATGTTATTTGCAAAGAATACATGAAAAGGCTATGCGTGATGATAGCTTTTCATGTATTCCCTATTCTAGTTTTATTATTTTACTTCGCTGCCCGGCTTCACCTCACGTCCCGGCATAATAACTGCCAGACTGCCGTCGTTGTTTTCGGCACTTAGAATC
>ENA-OUPZ01001488-OUPZ01001488.1-human-gut-metagenome-genome-assembly--contig:-NODE-1488-length-10223-cov-3.421125_pt1 | contig 10223 bp, 6 predicted proteins | sample MGYA00237941_ERZ548813 | MGnify/ENA primary metagenome ERZ548813 (study PRJEB26490, sample SAMN05194712) | human gut metagenome | biome: terrestrial biome; feature: human-associated habitat; material...
TTCCAGGGGCGGCGTCGTTTCCAATGACAGCAAGTATGTCAACCAGGGAGAGACTTTGGTGCCGTCGGTGAGCAGGCAGAAAGAAATCGGCGTGAAGTATAAATACGGCGGACTTCTCACCACTTTGAGCTATTTCTATATCGATCAGGAAAATGTCATTGATATAGATGTGGGAAGCGGTAAGTACCGCCGCGCTGCTGACGGAAGAGACAAGTTCAAAGGTGTGGAATGGACAGTGAATGGGAAATTGGCACCGAAATGGACAGTGACCGGCGGGCTGATGTACATTGACGCCAAGCGGGATAAAACGCAGGGCGGGAAAAACGACGGCCGCTTCGTTAACGGCGTGGCAGACTGGAGCGGCGTACTGGGACTCGTTTACGAACCGAACGACAGCCTGGGAATCATAGGGAGAGTCGTTTGGAATGACGCTGCCTATATCGATAATTCCAATGCGCCGTCAGGAAAAACGAAAATCCCGTCTTACACCACCTTTGACCTGGGTGTGAACTACAAAACACGTTTGGGGAGAATCCCCGTTTCTTTAAGCGCCATGTGCTACAATGTGACAAATAAAGATTACTGGATGGGAAGAGGGAGTTCCACCACCTTCGGATTATCCATGCCGAGGACATTCATGCTCTCCGCCCGATTCGAATTCTGATTTTATCCGGGTGAGCAAATTTAACAAAACCAAAAGGAACGATACCATCTTATAGATAAAGTATGGTTCCTTTTTAATTTGTGCGGTTTATATTTGAAATAAAATTAATTACAAAAATATTTCATGAAAATAAATACAAAATTGATTAACTATAATTAAAGTAGTAGTATGTAATTATTAATGCTTCATGCTGCTTTGTGGATGCCGGCGGGTCATATACGCAGGGCGCGGTGGAAATGGAAACAGGGATACATTTTTTATCGCGCCGCAGAGACCTTATAGAGCAGCAGAAAAGCACAATCAGTTGTTCCGTCTGAGGAGGAAAAGATGAAAAAGGGAAAGATTCTTGCAGCGCTTGCGGCAATCATGATGGTATCCGGGGCAAATGTGCCAATTATGGCGGAGGTAAGCCAGCTGGACGAGGTGGTCGTAGAAGCGGACCGTTACCGCCAGAACGGAAATGAAAGTGTTATTAAACCATTGGGGGTTGTGGCGGACCAGGTCCAGAATGTAGGGCTCTTAGGAGAAAAGGATGCCTTGGAGACACCTTTTAACAGCATGACATTGACGCGGAAAGATTTGGATTATTTCGGAAGCCCTGAAAAAGGACCGACAGACATGCTTACCTTGAATCCTGCCGTGAGAGATGCTTCGAGTAATCTTTACAATGATGTTTCTATCCGCGGTTTTAACCTGAACGGGCATAATATGTATTTGAACGGTATACAGGGGATGCTTGACCAGCAGCACGCTGCCGATATTTATATTGATAAGGCAACGGTAATAGCCGGTCCGAATCTTGGCATTGTAGGGACGCCGAACCGTGAAAACTTAGGGGGTACTATTCTGTTTACTTCCAAAAAGGCGCAGGCGGAACCGAACCTCGATCTGACTTTGGCTTATCAGGGCGGGAAATCATTTAAAGAAGCTGTTGATTTAGGTACCCGCCTCGGACATAATCAGCGCTGGGGTGTCCGTGTCATGGCAGATAATATACAGGGAGAAACAGCGATTGACGGAGAGAAGCTGACGCAGCGGGATTTCTTCGTGAATATTGACCAGAAAACAAAAAAGAGCAAGACAAATCTGCTTGTCGGATATAATTATGCAGATCAGAAAGGGGCGCAGTTTACCTGGAATTTCAATGAATATAATCAGCCTAAGGGAAGCCGCCTACCCAAGGCGCCTGATAACGGACGCAGCTACTTGCCGGAGTGGACGAATAATGAATATGATAACTGGATCGCCACATTGAATCATGAACAGATATTAAGTGATCATACCACGGCATTCTTTAATGCAGGATATCATCGCGAAGACTGGTATGGCTACCAGTATGGCACGCCGCGTCTTCAAAATGCGAACGGGGATTATACTGTTCATCCGGAAAACTATCCGCTGGCAGTAACAACGAAGTATTTTGGCGGCGGCATCAAAGGTAAGTTTAATCTGGGCTTGACAAAGCATAACTATGTATTAAGCGTGGATCGGATGATGTATGACAACTATGGCGGAACGAATAAGAAATGGGGCAATAACGGTGAAATCCTTCTACGCGGGAATATGTATACCGGATATATGGATGATTCACAGTATTATATGTATCCTCATGAACAAGGAAGTGCGCCGTGGAGTTCTTCCCAGTTTGTTACGGGATGGCATATATCGGATGATATTTCCATGTTTGATGACAGATTAAATATGATTGTTGGACTTCATGGGCATCATGCAAAACAAATCAAGAAGAATGGGGAGAATAAAAAATATCATGGCGTAAATCCCACATTCGGCCTGAATTATAAAATTTCGGACAATTTCTCTGTATACGCCAGCCATGCAGAAGATTTTATGATCGGCCGTGTTGTGGGCGCCGGATATAAAAACTCCGGAGAAACATTGGATCCCGGCAAGACAAAACAGAATGAATTCGGTTTTAAATATAAAGCGGGAGATATGCTCCATACTTTAAGCTTCTTTAAGATCGAACAGCCCAACTTCGGAAGGACAGAAGACAATTATTACGGTATTTTCGGCAAACAGAAGAATAAAGGCTTTGAATATGCTTTCTCCGGCGCGCTTGGCAGGAAGCTTGATTTAATCGGCGGTATTGCTTATGTCGACGCTAAACAGGCAGGGACGGGAAAGAAAGCAAACGGAGTGCCGAAATGGTCCGGTACGGCGGCTCTCATTTATAAGCCGACAGAACGGCTGAATATTCTTGGACGGGCGACTTATCAGGGATCATCCTGGATTATCAATGAAAAGTACAAAGTACCGTCTCATGTTCTTTTCGATCTGGGCGCAACGTATGAGGCCGATGTCCGCAATACGCCGATTACTTTTAAGGCGATGCTTTATAACGTATTTGGGAAAGATTATTGGAGTGCCCGCGCGGGAAACAGTACTGTCGTACTCGGTACGCCTCGTACGTTCATGTTCTCCGCCACTCTTCATTTGTAAAATGTGCAGAGGCGGAACGGCCTGAATTTCTTTTGAGGGAATTAATACTTGGGTGTCAGTTGTTTTGGGAATAAGGAGAATCGTATGCAGTACAGAAAATATCTGTCCGTCAGCGGACTGGCGGTGATTGCCGTTTCTGTACTGTTTTTTTCATGCCTTGCAGGATTGATGCTCGGATATATTCCGTTGTCTTTTCCCGAAGTGCTTGGCGCGCTGGCAGGATGTGACGGAGCGGCAGCAGATATAGTCCGTGATCTCCGATTGCCCCGGATCATCCTCTCGGCAGCCGCCGGGATGGGACTTGCACTTTCCGGTGTCGTTATGCAGGCGATGTTCAGAAATCCGATGGCAAGTCCTTACATTATGGGTATCTCTTCAGGAGCCTCACTGGGTGCTGTTGCCGCCGTGTTTTTGGGAATCGGCTCGGCTTGGGGCGCAGGTGGTGTCGGACTGGGTGCTTTTGCAGGTGCTTTGCTGATGTCTGTCATACTTGCAGGGGTTATTGGAAAGAAAAGCGGTACGTCTTATATTCTTATCGTAGGGGTGGCGCTTGGCGCTGTCTGCAGCGGAATTACGGGCGTGATTATTTATTCGGGCGCAGCGTCTTCCGGCATAGATGTGACGCTGTACTGGATGATGGGAAGTGTTGCTTTTGCCAAGACGGATCACGCCGTTTTTCTTTTAATGATTGTCATTGCCATATCCGCTTTTTTCCTCCGGCAGTCGCGGATACTGAATCTGATGCTTCTCGGAAGGGAAGGGACATTGCCCTTGGGCAGGGACCTGATGCCCTTCTTTCAGCTGTATATATTAGTCAATGCACTTTTGGTGGGATGTATCGTGATGGAGGCGGGGCTCATCGGCTTTGTCGGGCTGGTGGTTCCCCATTTCGTGAGATCCTTTATAGGGGCAGATCATAAAAAGCTGGTGCCCTTAGCTGTTTTATGCGGAGGTATTCTCACGGTGTGGGCGGATATTCTTGGACGGGTCCTTGTCACGGGAGCTGATGTACCCCTGGGGGTCACTTTGGGACTGATTGGTGCGCCGCTTTTTATTTATATGCAAGTCCGGAAATCCTATAACTTTGGAAAGGAGCCGTCATGAATATCTGTGTCCGCCATCTTTTTGCGGGATATGGAAATAAAAAAGTATTGGAAGATGTGGATATTTCTTTTCCATCCGATCAATTGACCGGCTTAATCGGGCCGAATGGGAGCGGAAAGAGTACGCTGCTGAAATGTATCTATCGCGTTATGAAACCTTCGGCAGGACAGATTTTCGTGGGAGATAAAAATATAGGGAAGCTTTCCTATAAAGAAAGCGCGAAACAAATCGCTGTCTTGGCACAGCATCATGGAACGGGTTTTGATTTGAGCGTGGAAGATGTCGTTCTTATGGGGCGTACTCCATACAAAGGCATTGCGGAAGGGGACAATGCGGAAGACATTGCCATAGCCGAAAGATCCATGGAAGAGACCGGCGTGGTTGACATGGGCAGCCTCAGTTTCATACAACTTTCCGGCGGCGAGCAGCAGCGTGTCATGCTGGCACGGGCTTTGACCCAGGAAACGTCCTGTCTGATTCTTGATGAACCGACCAACCATTTGGATATAACCTACCAGCTGCAGATCATGGACTTGATTACATCAAGAAATATGACAGTCATTGCCGCTATCCATGATTTGAATATTGCTGCCATGTACTGTGACCATATCGTGGCACTGCAAAATGGAAAAATAATAGCGCAAGGAACTCCACAGGAAGTTCTTACAAAAGAGAACATAAAGGCTCTTTACCATGTGAATGCGGAAATTCTTATGAGAGCGGACGGCCGGCCTGCTATTATTTATGAAAGAGGAGACAAACGATGAAAGGAGGAATCCGTACAGCAGGGTGGTCGATTGTGTTCCTTGTGCTGTCATTTTTGTCGCTCAGCTGGGGAACGGTGGAAATCACGCCGAAGGAAGCGCTGGTCTATACATGGCAGGCGGTCATCGGCATGGAGAGCGGGAATATTTCTTCCGATGTAATACAGTACCTGCGTCTTCCTCATTTTATCCTTTCTTTTGCTGTGGGATGGGGACTTGCTCTTTGCGGGACAGTCATGCAGGCGGTTATGAGGAACCCGCTTGCCGATCCTTATCTGCTGGGCATATCCTCAGGCGCCGGGCTTGGGGCGGTCATTGCCATGGCGCTGGGCGCCGATGCTTACTTGGGGGTACATGGTGTAAGTATGTGCGCTTTCTTGGGGGCTGTGGGAATTTCTTTAGCTATCCTTTTTGTTGCTTCTGCGGCGGGAAAAGGGGACAGCCTGACACTGCTTCTTGTGTGCTTTGCCATGAATGCTCTCTGCTCCGCGGCACTTAGTTTTATTATCCAGGCTATGGCGGATACTCATAAAACAAAGTCGGTCCAGTTTTGGCTGATGGGAAATATTATGGCAGACAGCTGGACGGATATCGGGATCTTGGCAGGCATTATTGCGGCAGGAAGTATTTTCTTTATGGAACAGAGAAGAATTCTTGACCTCATGCTTATCGGTGATGAGCTTTCCCTCAGTATGGGAAGGAATCTGGCGGTATACAGGAAAATATATATACTGGTTGTTGCCGTTTTAGTGGGCTCTATCGTTTACGTGGCGGGCATGGTCGGTTTTATCGGCCTAATCATTCCTCACATGGTAAGGATGGCGGCGGGAAGCGGGCACAAATCCCTTATTCCTTTGGCGGGCCTTGCAGGTGGCTGTTTCTTGGCGTGGGCTGATGTATTGGGACGCAACCTTATAAATGGTACAGAACTCCCTATCGGAATCATGGCTGCGGTCTGCGGCGCACCTTTCTTTGCATGGCTGCTTCTTGGCGGGAAGTATGGAGGCCGGCCATGAAGAAATGGATGGCGGTTACAGGCTGCATACTCCTTTTGTCAGGTTGCGCAGCAGATCCGGAGCAGGAAAAATCAGGGATACCCATTACCAATATTCAAGTGGAAAACTACTTTAACTTAGGCGAGAATGTGCAGTATTTTTCAAAAGTACCTTCCCGTGTATTGGTCATCGGGGCATCACAGACGGAGACACTTTTGGATATGGGTGTGGAAGATTCGATCCTGTGGGCGGTGAAATACGAAGATGATAAGAAGTATCCGATCAAAGACTGCAATCAGGCTGCTTTTCAGCGATTGAATTTCCTGCCGCGGCAGCAAGTGACGATGGAACGTGTATTGGATCTCGCGCCGGATTTGATCATTTCAGAAGAATCGTGGTTTTCAAAAAATCGTTTGGGAAGCACAGAGTACTGGAACGCAAAAGGTATTCATACTTTGGTGTCTCTGAATACAACCGGACCAGCCAAAACAAATCAGCCGGAAACCGTGGAGAAAGAAATAAAATACATCCGTGATTTGGGGGCGGTTTACCATAAAGAAGAGCAGGCGGAAAAGATTATAACGGCAACGATGGAGCGGTTTGAAGAAGTCCGGCAAAAAGTAAAAGGGCAAAAATCGCCGAAAGTCATGATTCTGGACTTGCTTTCCTCAACGATTTCCTATGGAAGAAATAAAATCGCCGGAGACATTGCGTCAAAACTTGGGGGCATTGTCCCGAATACAACTGCCGCTGTCAGCGATGAATTGATTATAAAAGAAAATCCGGACATTGTTTTTGTTATTACTTATGATGATGCGGAAACACGCCTGGCGCGTCTCAGAAATAAAAAAGCTTTCAGTCATCTGAATTTTGTCCGCAACGGCCGGATTTATGAAATGCCCTTGAAGTACGCTTACGGCCCGATGACAAGGGTCATCGATTCGGCAGGATATATGGCGGGGCTGATGTACCCGGGGCAGTTTGATTTCCCTAAAGAATACGATTTTCACCCCCACGATTAAGTAAGACGTGCAGGAAAGGCAGGTGTTGCGGGGGATTTATTTCATCGTACAGTTATTTGTCGGTAAAAAGAGGAGAGATGGTAAGATGAAAAAGAAACTGTTGGCTATGGCCGTTGCTGCGGCTGCCGGTGCGGCTTTATGCGGGATTACCGCTGATGCTGCTGTTTATCAATTGGATGAAATCATCGTGAATGGGGATAAGTATACCGATGATACCATTATGCCCGGGGGCAAGACGGACCGCCGTATCCACTTCGGCCTGTATGGGAATATGGATCTCATGGACGTTCCGGCCAATATTGCTTCTTATACAGAAAAGACGATTAAGCAGAACTATATTCCTGCCCGTACGTTCATGAATACGGTGACCAATAATCCGTCCATCATGGTCGGCGGTGCTTCTACCAATAATAATGTGGAACTTCAAATTCGCGGCAGTGCTTTCAATACCCACGATATGACAATGGATGGACTTCCCGGCATGATGGCCATGGGGATCATTCCCATGAACTGGGTGGAAAAAATTGACGTGGTCACAGGACCGAACATCGTTCTCAGCGGCACCGGCATCAATCAGAGTGTTTCCGGGTATATCAATTTCGTTCCTAAAATCGCAAAAGATAAACCGATTCTTGCTATTTCAGAAACATATTCCAGCCACAGACTGTTCAATCATGCCATCGACTGGGGACAGCGTTTCGGCGATGATCATCGTTACGGTATTCGGATCAATGCGGAAAGATACAGCGGAACCACCAGTTTCTCGAATGAGACGCTTCATGGAAACGATCTTTACATTCATTTTGACCAGAGAACAAAATCAAGCAATACGTCCGTCATGTATGGACATGACCATGTCATTAACCATGGTATGCCGGAAGTTTTGAACGTGATTAACAACTGGGGCGGCACCGTGACAAAACTGCCGGATCCGTCCAAAGTGGTTGAAAACTTTATGCCGACATGGTCAGATCTTTCCCACCAGCGCCACGTGTACACGCTTTCTCATGAACAGCAGCTGAATGGACATGTCACTTTCTATCTGAAAGGGGGCTATGAAAAACTGAGCTGGCCGGGCTACTACGATCAGAAACCGGTACTTCTGAATGATGCCGGCGATTACAACTTCGGCAAATGGGGATTTGGGAGTGCCCAGGACAGCAAATGGTCACGCCGCTCCCTCACTACGGGCTTCCTGTTTAACATAGATACACCATCGGTCAGCCACAAAATCAATCTTGGCTTTGAAATGCTTTCCAATGGCTGGTACTATATGAACGCCTCTGCCAAACGTTCGAAGCCCGAAGGAAATATTTATACAGGCATCTGGAAAGTTAATGACGGTGCCCCGATGCCCAGCAGCGGACCGTGGTACATCAGCAGCCGCAAAATGAACCGGAGCCTTATCCTGACAGATACTATTTCCGCCCTGGATGGGAACCTCCGAGTCATCCTGGGGGCCCGCCGCCAGAATATCCAGACGAAGTCTTTCAATACATCAGGTGCTTTGACAAAGAAATACGACAAGACGAAGACATCCCCTGCTGTCGGTGTATTATACAAACTGACACCGACCTTATCGGTGTATGGCAACTATTCGGAAGGACTCACCACCTTGTCCATACCAAGCGGTACAAAGAATGAAAAAGAAGTACTTCCTCCGGTGCAGACAAAGCAATATGAATTCGGTCTGAAGAAAGACTTTAAAGATTGGGTGACGACGCTGTCCTTCTTCCATATCAAACAGCCTACCGGCATTACAAACACTGACAACTACTATGTACTGGATGGTGAAACAAGAAACCGCGGCGTGGAATGGAATATCAGCGGCAAAGTTTCTTCAAACTTAACCCTTACCGGCGGCCTCATGCTCCTCGATGCGAAATACAAAAGAACCCAGAATGGTGCCAATGACGGCCACCGTGTCCACGGTACGCCCAAACTGAATGCCACCTTGGCGCTCGATTGGGACACCCCGGTAAAAGGACTCTCTATTAATGGACGTGTTGTCCATTTCGGCAAATCCTATGCGGATACGGGAAATAAAGTGAACGTATCCTCATGGACCAGATTCGATCTGGGCGCCACATACGATACCGAGTTGGCAAAGATATCCACCACCTTCTCTTTCAATGCGTACAACCTGTTTGACAGAAAATACTGGTCAACGGCTACGACCGTGTGGGCGGACGGCATGGTCATGCTGAACCCCGGCCGGACGTACATCCTGTCTGCGACAATGCATTTCTAAAATAAGCTTTTTGGACGATACCAGGGAAAATAAAAAGGAACAATACTATCGTATAGATAAAGTATTGTTCCTTTTACATTGCGGCACTGATAAGCGGGACCGAAGATTAAGTAGGGAACCGATTCCAAAGGAGAGAAGTGACGCGTGAAATCGAGTGAGTCACTTATGCCGGGAAAGCGGAGTGTTTGAGATATGGAGCTGAAACAGTGAGATGAGGCAGCGGCAAAGTAGGGAACCGATTTCAAAGGAACAAAGTGACGCATGAAATCGAGTGAGTCACTTATTGCGGTGAGGGGAATGAATAAAAAGAACCACATCGGACAGATGTGGTGGATTAAATACGTGGTGGAGATAAGCGGGATCGAAACGCTGACCTTTTGAATGCCATTCAAACGCTCTCCCAGCTGAGCTATACCCCCATGCTTTTCAAATTATAACAAAGGGAGCGGTGCTATGCAATAGGAACAAAAGAAACGGGGACTTCATTTCATGAAAAGAGGAGGCCGAGATAAAAACGAATGGATTATTGTTAAAAGATTACCTTAAAGCGTTCATATGATAAATAATATATGATATAATTTTAATAATTATTGAGTTTACGGATGACAGGAATAAATGAATTTTTAAGCTGATATTGTTTTTAAAGTGGGAATATGAAGGAATGCGCCTATGAAGAAGATTGTTATGCTGACCTGTCCCCATGCGGAGACCGTTTGCACCGGGGCGGGATGTTTTTCTGCATTGAATGGGAGAACCCATCGTTTTCGTGAATATGGAGATGAAGAATTGCAGGTGTCTGCTTTTATGAAGTGCAGCGGGTGCGGGCATTTTCCCCGGCAGGATAAAGGACTTGATGAAAAAATCGGGAGGATTCTGGAAATACATCCGGATGCGGTTCATTTGGGGATCTGCTGCTGCAGCGACGGGGAAAGTAAGACTCTTTGTAAAGAGGTGGAGATGATC